>Ga0299912_10005528_pt1 | contig 10385 bp, 7 predicted proteins | sample RVTome_2_FD_207667 | JGI IMG/M metagenome (GOLD analysis project Ga0299912, IMG submission 207667) | Soil microbial communities from uranium-contaminated site in the Upper Colorado River Basin, Wyoming, United States - RVT95D214 (version 2) ... | reverse complement strand
TCAGAGGCGCACTGCTCATTAAAGCCCATCTGGGTAATGGCAACCGATGGGTAGGGCAATCGGAGTGTGCTGTAATGGGGGCTTTCTTCCACCATGCCCGAAATCGCCCCTGCCACCTGGGTGAGCACAGCCGTGAGAAGGTTATTCATGCCCGCAAACTCCATGATCACTTGCATCACCACGATATCCATCGCACCAAACCATTCGGCTATGTAGGTAGGCATGGCAGCAGGCGTGGCGATCACTTTCGGTATTCCAAAGGGAAGTTTTGACATGACCCTGGAGCCAATAAGGGCCATGGTCGCTCCGCCCAGGGCCACGATTCCGTCTAGTTGCTTCTTCGACAGAAGCTCCAGCACCTTCTGCTGAGCACCTGCTATCATTACGTCTGTCGAAGCGGATCTATTCCGGCCTGCCATCAGTTCTTCAATGTTGTGCCCCATTAGCCGGGCAATCTCGGCAGCAGGGATCTCGGCCGGAAATGAAGGAACAGACCCCATGCTCAGGTCCAGAATCAGAGCCGTGTGTCCTCTTCCCTCGATCTTCTTCTTTAAAAACTGGAGCTGTACGCCCTTCGTATCAAGGGTTCCCAGGATCACAATTGTTTTGGCCATGATGTGTCTCACGCCCTGCGACTATACATCTGGGTTACGGCAGCCACAGCAGAAATAGCCGCTATTCTCCTTTTCTCTTCAAATAGATGGGATAGCTTTTCCTCCAACGGCTTCTCCCGCTCCATCATTCTCTTCATATCTTCTATCAGGGTGGTTTCACTATCGATAAAATGGGTCCCCAGTTCACCCTTTACAAAGCGCGGGTTTTCCATGACCGCCTTATGGAATGGAATATTGTTTTTAATCCCGACAATAATGTATTCGTAGAGGGCCCGCTGCATTCTCGTGATCGCCTCATTCCGGTCCCTGCCCCACACGATCAGCTTCGATATCATCGGGTCGTAGAAGGGTGGTATCGTGTATGAGGTATAGACTCCGCTATCCACTCGAATTCCAGTCCCGCCCGGAGAATGATAGCTCTTGATCTTGCCGGGCGTGGGGACAAAGTCGTTCAAAGGATCCTCGGCATTGATGCGACATTCGATCGCGCTCCCATTCATCCGAACCTGCTTTTGTTTAATACTGAGGGGGAGTCCTGAAATGATTCGTATCTGCTCTTTTACGATATCTACCCCTGTCACCATCTCTGTCACCGGATGCTCCACCTGGACTCGGGCGTTCACCTCGAGGAAGTAGAACTTTCCGTCAGAGAAAAGGAACTCTACCGTTCCTGCTCCTTCATAGCCCACCCACTTGGCGGCGTTCACCGCTACCTCTCCCATCTCCTTACGAAGCCGTGGAGTGATCGCCGGTGACGGGGATTCCTCAATCAACTTTTGATGTCTTCGCTGGATGGAGCATTCCCGTTCCCCCAAGTGAATCACATCCCCCTTTGAATCTCCCAATATCTGAAACTCTATGTGACGGGGATTGAATAAGTATTTTTCAATGTAGACGTCACATAGGCCGAAGGTGGTCTTAGCAATCGCTTGCGAGGATTCGAGCGCCTTCAGCAATTCCCCTTCATTCATGACAATGGTCATCCCGATTCCCCCCCCGCCGCCGGAGGGCTTGATAATCACCGGGTATCCAATCTCACTGGCGATACTCCTTGCTTGCTGAAATTCCGCCACACATTCATCGGTACCCGGCACCACGGGGACGCCCGCCTTTATCATCTCACGCCGTGCCGTTACTTTATCGCCCATGAGCTCGAGCACTCGACTGGATGGTCCGATGAATTTTATTCCCTCTCGTTCACAGGCCTGGGCGAATTTTGGATTCTCAGCAAGGAAGCCGTAACCGGGATGGACAGCATCGGCGCCGCTTTGCCTGGCCACTTCAATCACTTTCTGGATGTTGAGATAGCTCTCGGTAGCGGGTGGAGGCCCGATGCAATAGGCCTCATCAGCGTATTTGGCAAACAGTGCCTCCTTGTCCGCCTCGGAAAAGACGGCGACGGAAGGAATGCCCATTTCCCGGCACGCTCGCATGACGCGGATGGCTATTTCACCGCGATTGGCTATGAGAATCTTATTGACCATTTTATCCGACCACCATCAAAACATCTTCAGGTTCGACAATCTCACCTTCACGGGCGCAAATCTCTTTTACCACTCCGCCATGCGGGCAGTTGACATGTCTCCTCATTTTCATTGCCTCGATCATTGCCACCAGATCCCCCGCATTTACGCTGTCGCCCACCTTGACTTCGAACGAAAGTACCAGCCCCGCCATCCCGGAAACCACGGCGCCCGGGGGCAATGCCTTCGGCCTCTTCGGTTTCTTGGGTGCCTCTCCCTCCGTGGTCTTTTCGTTTTTCCCGGCTCCATCCCACACCGGTGAGATCTTGACGTTGAATATTTCCCCGTCCACATCCACACTGAATTCCGTGGGGAAGTCGGTGGGCGCGCTGCCTGGCGCCGTCGCTTTCACGACAGGCGGCTTGACCTCCTTCCTGGGCTCACCGCGCTTCACAGGTTTTCCTGGAATCAAAATCTTGAGAAGGAGATCGTCATCGGAAAGCTCGGAGCCGATCTCCTGACGCAGCTCTTCAACCGATTTAAGGTACCCTTCAGGCTTCCAATTTAGAAATTCTTTGGTCCTCGGCAAGCCCATTATCCTATCCATGACGTTTTGGTCTATAGGGACAACCGGCTCTCCGTAGTACCCCAGAACGTACTTGATGGCCTCATCCGTTATCTGTTTATACCGCTCACCCGAGACGACGTTCTCTACGGCTTGGGCCCCTACGATCTGTGAATAGGGTGTTGCCATCACAGGATACCCGAACTCCTTGCGGACCAGAACGACCTCCTCCAGGATCTCGTCCAGACGGTGCTCCATCCCCACCTCCCTGAGCTGTCGTGTGAGATTTGTCATCATTCCGCCGGGCACCTGATGCTCAAAATGAAAGAGGTCGTATTCCATGGGCACTCCGATGGGCAGTCCCTCTTTTTCAGCAATTTGTCTGAAATGGGCAGACACGGCTGCGAGCGCGTCCTCATCCAGGTCCGACGTATAGCCCAGACGGCGGGCATTTCTTAAAATGGTTTCCGTGGCCGGCAGGGAGGTGCCATTGGCGAGAGGCGAGACTGCCGTATGCAGCGTCGTGACACCCGATTTAATAGCCTCGAGATAACACAAAAGAGCAAGTCCTGAATTACAGTGGGAGTGGAACTCGAGCGGCAGTCCGTCGCAGTTGTTTAGAACGGTGGACACCAACTCCCGGGTATCTTCCGGCGTTATAACTCCTGACGCATCCTCTATCATGATCCGATCGACACAATCCTTTGCCTCTGCGATCAGTCGGGTCTTTCGCGCCCAGTGCTCACTGGTATGGGCAGGGCTGGAGGTATACATCAAGGCCGGCACGACTTCAGCTCCCTCAGCCCTGGCTATTTGTGCGAAGTAGCGGAACCTCTCCATATTATCCTGGTAATCGCAAATCCAGAAACTTTTTATCCCATTGGCAACCGATCGCTTTATCCAGAGGGCGATGATATCGCGCGGCGTACTGAGATCGAAGGAGGAAAGACTTCCGACCTGGTAGGACCCGCGAAGAGGGGTTCTTGTTATCAGCTTGGAAAGAACCCTGATCCTCTCCCAGGGATCCTCATTGAGATTGCGCACCTGCACAGTAAATGCCTGAGAACCTACAGTCGCAACAGCTCTGTATCCAACCTGATCCATCATCTCCGCAATCGGGGTGATCATGTCGGTCCTCATCGTAAAACCCCACAGGCTTTGTTGTGCATCCCGTATCGTCTGATCGACAAAATCGATCTTATTTGCCTTTCGCGGACATGAACGAGGCAGCCCTTCTTTTAGTTCTTCCTTACCGAGATAAGTTCCTTCCCGCAGTAATGACACGTCCACCTTTCCCTTTCGAGATCGATATCGAGATTTTCCGTAACCTACCTTTGCACGCATACCTCTCTTTTCCATCTTTCTATCCGGAACGAACCTAAGATTATTGCAACTTAAGAAAACCATTGCAACACAAAGTTTCTTATGAATTCATAAGAGGTTTGCCAAAAATCTGGACATTTTAGTTGGAAAAATTGTAAGATACCATTGTGAAGCCTCCGCAGATCCATGTGCAGCAACTCATCTCGTTCTATTTCGTGGCCAAGGAGCAGAGTATCAGCGCCGCTTCTGAAAAGCTTTTCGTTACCCAACCAGCAGTAACACAGCAGATCAAGGCCCTGGAGGCCCAGTTCGGGGTCAAGCTCATCAACGTTAAGAGAAAGAGGGTTCATCTCACGAAGGCGGGTGAACGGTTGCTCGACTATGCTGAGGAAGTGATCAACCATGTAACGCTGGCGGAGAATTTTCTCAAAAGTTACAGAGTCAACAACCTGCAGATCGGGGTAGCATGTACGCTGACACTCTATCTCACCCCGGTCATCGACAAATTCAAGGAACTCTACCCGTCTGTAAAGGTTGCTGTCCGGGAGGGGCCTTCGCTCCATCTCATCGAAGACCTCCTCGACTTCAAGTTCGACGTCTGTCTCGTCGGGACGCTGCGGGAGATCAACAAGAGGCTGCAGGTACTCCGTATTCCACAAGTGGAGCAGATGGTCCTTGTGGCCAACCCCGGTTATCCCTTAGTTGAAAAGGGCGAGGTAAAATGGGAGGATCTTGTCGACTATCCACTGATCATTCAGTCTGAAGGATCCATGGCAAGAGAGAGGATTCTGGAACATTTCAGGAGTAGAAATCTAACCCCTTTGATCGGTGCCGAGGTGGATAACATAGAGTGTGCCAAAGAACTGGCCCGGCAGAAAAAGGGCGTAGCTCTCATGTTCCTCCCCAACATAAAGGAAGAAGTAGCACTTCAGAGGCTAAAGATCATTCCCGTAACGGACGGTGAAATAAGGCTTGGCATCGATATAGCGAGGAATCAGGAGATGGCGCTCTCGCCTCTCTCAAATGCTTTTCTCAGCGTTATTGAAAAACACTTTGGTTATCTTCTTTCTCACGAAAACTCCTTAGCCTTCGTCATCTGACGTCGGGCCCTGGACCTGCCCCCCCACCCGGAGGTTGTGTGCAGGTGTCACCTGCTGTTGGGGGAATTTCCCACTGGAGATCGGTGCGATGCTGTTCGATCGTCTCTTTCTCTCTTTTCAGAAGGAGGCGCCCTTTACGATCCCGCTGCAGATAAAGCCTTTGTTGATGCATTGAGAAAGTATTTAGACCGAGGGATCAAGATCATAGAAGTGAATACAGATATCAACAACGCTCAGTTTGCCCGGGTTGTTGTCGAGTGTCTCAAGGAGAGTCTAAAGAGGTGAACGCCTTAAAGGTGGAGGAATTTCGACATGATAGAAAACATAGATCATATCGGCATTGTCGTCAAGGATCTCGAAAAAGGCATCAAACTCTACGAAAACTTAGGGTTAAAGGTTAGCGGAAGAGAAGATCTCCAACACTTGCAAGTACGAATTGCATTTTTCGAAGTCGGTGGAAACCGAATCGAACTGATCTCTCCTTCGACTGAAGATCACGAGCTGATGCATCACATCAAGGAACATGGAGAGGGCATTCACCATGTCGCCTTTCAGGTAAGGAATCTGAACGAAGCATTAGAAAACTTCAACAAAAAGGGCATCCGCATCGCACAAGATAGACCACGGGGGAAAGGGCATAGGGGGATGGAAATTGTTTTCTTAAATACAGAGGACACTTGTGGAATTTTGATAGAACTCTGCCAAGAAAAGAAATAGAAACCATTTTACCAGCAGCATATGTAAGTATTTAGGAAGAAAATTCTAAAAATTATTCTCGGAAGGGTTTCCTAAGCCTCACCCACCGGCTACCAAGGGAACCATCAGGAACTCATCTCCATCCTGAAGGATAGTCTCCATACCATTTAGGAACCCTATGTCCCGGCCATTAACCATCAATCGGATGTGTGGAAGAACGCGATCCGTTTCTGGATAAAACACGTGGGGGGATAACTTATCCCCCCACGTGTTGACCATCCAGGAAATGAGATCCTTTACTGTGCTTCCCTCCGGGATGGAAATCTCAAATTCCCTTTGACCTAGGATTTCTTTTAATGCCAAAATAGTGTAAATCTTTACCCGGATCACTTCTAAATTCAACTCTTTTACACACCTAACTGGTCGGCAACATATCCAAGACCCAGTTCAATGAGCTTTGCTCTGGTAGGGGTGCCCTTTTTGAGATCCCAACCTCGCACTGTGTAATACTCATCCAGCATTATCTTGAGATCCTCTTTGCTGATCAGTTGACCTTTGGAAGCACCAGCCTTCAAAGGCTCTGTCATAAGCCTCTCCGGAAAGGTGTCATCCGCCCGCGTGAAGCCTTCCCGAACGTTGAAAGCCTTGGCCAGGTTATTTAACCTTTCACCGACCTTCTCGACTTCCTCGGGTGTGAATGTAAGTCCTGTAACCGCCTCCATCAGGGTAGCCGTGTTCTGGGTAGCGGTACCGGGCAGGGCAGTATCCAGGATAAAAGCGCACATGGTAGGGCAGTCACAGGTAGCTGCTCTCACATCCTGATTCCATTTGGTCAGCTTCCCCTTACCTTCTATACTAAATCTATCCACCGCAAAGGGAACTGGAATCCCGAATATCTCCTGGAAAGCATAACCCCTGTTGTGGTCCGCACCGGTATAGGATGTGGCATAGTTCAACCCATGGGCCTTTGCGCCCCGCACATCATATGCGGGCATCTCAAGACCCTTTATTTGCATTGCATACTTTTCCGCGCCTTTGCCTATTTTTTGAGCCGCTGCCTTCGTGCCATCGGCGAGGAGGTTACCGATCCCCTCACGATATGCCATCTGATGGAGCACCGTCATCATTGCCTGGTCGTTACCGAACTTCAATTCCAGGCCGCCAGTCTCCTTAAGAGTGAGAATACCCCTTTCAAAGAGCTCCATTGCAAAGGCTATCGTTACCCCTGCCGACATCGTGTCTAATCCCAGCTCATCAGAGAGCCGGTCGGCCGCAATAACCGCATCCAAGTTCGCCACCCCGGTCCCACTACCAAAGGAGTAAAGGGTTTCAAACTCAGGACCTTCGGTCAGGATGCCGGCATAGGGCCCGCTTCTGGCGAGTTTCATCTGGCTGCACCCTACCGGGCAATCATAGCAGTGTTCCTTACCGATCTTACGGGTGTTTTGGGCTTCGACCCCGAGTGCCTCTGCAGGGGCAAACTCGCCGGTTGCCGACCAGTTCTTGGCCGAAAGGATTCCCATGGCAGCGGTGAGGTCAAGGACCATGGGCGTACCTGTGTTGGCAAATTGAGAATAGAGCACCGGGCTTTCTTTCATGGCTTTCAGCATCTCCGCTCTGCCTGCCTTATACTTCTCTTGCGAAGCGATTGTTACAGACCCGCTTCCCCGAACGGCGATGGCCTTCAAATTCTTCGATCCCATGACTGCTCCGAGTCCCTTCCGTCCCGGGGCCCTCCTTTCATTGATGATACACGCTATCTTGCTTAAATTTTCACCCGCAGGCCCGATACAGATAACCCGTGTATTCTGATCCCGGAGATCATCCTTGATGATTTGCTGGCAGTCGCCGGTCATGGTTCCCCAAACACTGCGTGCGTCGTGAAAGCGAACTGCACTATCTTTTATGGAGACGTACGTCGGCTTCTCGGCTTTCCCCTCAATAATAACGGCATCCCAGCCCGCAAACTTCAGTTCTGCGGGAAGCTGTCCGCCTGTAAGAGCCATGCCCACCGCACCCGTCAGGGGAGATTTCCCCGTAACTGCCATACGGCTGGCACAGGGTATTGTCGTACCTGTAAAAGGCCCAGGCGCAAAGATCAGCTTGTTCTCGGGCCCAAGAGGGTCGGCGCCCGCCTTGACCTCGTCGAAGAGATATTTGATGCCAAATCCTGCACCCCCGATAAAATCCTTTGCCACTTCCGGGAGCAGTTTCTCCTCTTTGGAGGTCTTGTTCGTAAGGTTGATCCGAAGTATCTTTCCCGTATATCCACCTTTATACATCGCTTGCCTCCTTTCTTACTGGTTTATCGTTGCTCCGTTGGACAGAGCAACTCCTCCTTTCAAAAATTTTTACAGGTTAATTCTGTAGTTTACAGTCTCATTTTGTCAGAAAGCATCACCTCCCTTATCAAACGCCATTAGGTGAAAGGCAAAAAAAAACGCTTCCCCCACAAACTTTAAACCGTGAAATGAAGCGCCTTTACTTTCCCCGATCCTGACTCACCATTAGGTCAGCCACCGGCCCTTACCCCTTACATTGATTGTGTTTTTACTAAACCTACTCTGGTTTGTCAAGAAAAAGTTTTGTAACCCCTCAGTCTCGGGTGCAGTTGGATCGGGGTGGTCTCCCCTCCGAAACCTTGAAAAGCGGTTCATTAGAGAGAGGGGAATCGGCGGGTGGTGCTGAAGGGGCCGTTTTAGGGATATCTGCGCCTTGGCTCGTCGCTCAAATGTTCCGCTTCAAGTTTTCTCCGGAGAGACCACTCCGATCCCGGGCATAGGATCTCCGCCCATAACTGAGGGATTACAAAGTTTTTTCTTTTTTTCTTGACATCTTAAAAAAAGAGATTTATAGTCTACAAATGTAGACCATCATCGGGGGCAGGCCATAGGCAATAGGGAGGAGGCTATGGAAAAGGACTTAACTACAACACAAAAGAAAATATTCAATTTTCTCAAAGATTTTCTTAGGGAGAAGGGATACCCTCCAACCCTCCGTGAAATAGCCTCTCACTTTAGGTTGGGGGGACCTAAGGCCCCTCAAAAAACACTCAACATTTTGGAGAGAAAGGGCTTTATACGGAGAGCTCCAGGAGTTTCGAGAGGAATAGAGATTCTGGGTGGTCCTCCCCTCATTTCTACCTTGGCAGGGCAGATATTATCGGTCCCGATTGTAGGAGGTGTGAGGGCAGGAGAGCCCATCCTTGCCATCCAGAATATCGAAGGGTACATCCACCTCGACCGAAGTCTTATCTCTACGGAGGATGTCTTCCTCCTTCGGGTTCGTGGCAACAGCATGATTGAGGCCCACATCCAAGACGGAGATTTTGCCCTTGTGAAGCCTCAGCCGAATGCGGAGAATGGGGAGATTGTTGTAGCTTTGATCGAAGATGAGGCTACCATCAAAAGGATCTTCAAAAAAAGGGATTTTATTCGCCTGGAGCCAGCCAATCCCAATATGGAACCCATTGTCGTTAAAAAGGGAGAAAAGAGGGTGACCATTGTCGGAAAGGTGGTTGGAATTTTTAGAAAAATGTAAAAAAATAGGATTCGAGGGGGCAAGGGTTCAAGGGGGCAAGTGAAAAACCTGAGATCCTAGATCATCAGTTTTTATAAAGTAATAAGGCTTCGATGCGAAAAGGATTTTTGAAAAAACCCTTGAACCCTAGAACCCTTGTGATATGTCTGATCGCATGATTCTTCACATTGACATGGATGCCTTTTTTATCTCAGTGGAGCAGAGGGATGACCCATCTCTCCGAGGGAAACCTGCCGCGGTTTGTGGCTCCCTTTCCCGAAGTGTGGTCACCTCAGCCACTTATGAAGCAAGGCCATATGGGATTCGGGCTGGAATGTCGACTCAGGAGGCGAAAAGGCGATGCCCTCAATTGATCCTTGTGAAAGGGGATCATTCCAAATATACGGAGACATCTGCCAGGATCTTTTCTCTCCTCAAAGATTACACTCCCCGTGTCGAAGTGGCTTCCATCGACGAGGCCTATCTCGACATCACGCAATCCCTGCTCCTCTTTCAATCTCCTCTCCACATTGCTCAATCGATAAAAGATCGAATCCTGCAGAGGGAGCAGCTGACCTGCTCCATCGGGGTGGCACCGAATAAACTTCTGGCCAAATTGGGTAGCCGCCTGAAAAAACCTGACGGGTTGACGATCATTCAAAAAGACGAGGTGGAAAGAATATTAGAGGACCTTCCCGTTGCGAGCCTTTTTGGAATCGGTCCAAAACTGGAAGAAGAGTTGAGATCGATTGGCATCGTCACCTGTGGCCAATTAGGAAGATTTCCAGTTTCTTTTTTAAATAAACGTTTTGGTGCTATCGGCGAAAGGCTTCACGAGATGGGTTTGGGATTGGATGATAGCCCCGTCGTTCCCTTTGATGAAGAAGAGGATGCAAAATCGATCAGCCACAGTGTCACCCTCGAAGAAGATACTTCCGATCCCAATCTCTTGAGGAAGGTCCTTCTTCAACTCTCTGAAAAAGCCTCCAGAAGAATGAGAAGGAGGGCATTTTATGGGAGAAGAATTACCCTTACCGTTCGTTATTCCGATTTTTACACCTTCTCCAAACAGAAGACGATTTCCCAATGGGTGAACAGTGGCAAT
>Ga0299912_10005527_pt1 | contig 10387 bp, 11 predicted proteins | sample RVTome_2_FD_207667 | JGI IMG/M metagenome (GOLD analysis project Ga0299912, IMG submission 207667) | Soil microbial communities from uranium-contaminated site in the Upper Colorado River Basin, Wyoming, United States - RVT95D214 (version 2) ... | reverse complement strand
AAGCGCGCTCGCCGACGGCAAGATCCCCGTGTGGCTGCCGCTCAAGCTCGCCGAGGCGGATCAGCAGATCCCCGCCGATTGGTCGATTACCTCCGATGGGCTTGCCGCGCGCCTCGCCGAGAGGTTCGGCCGCGCATCCGTCGTGCTGGTCAAATCGTGCCACGTCGGCCGCTCGACCTCGCTCGCCAGCCTTACCCGCGACGACGTCGTGGACCGGACCTTTGCCGCCATCATCGAACGTGCGCGTTTACCTTGGTGGGTGCTCGGCGCCGGCGACGAGGACCTGCTCGCCCGGCTGCTCGAAGCTCCGCGCGATGGTGGTCGACGCGCCCCTGCCGCCCGTGCTATCGCGCGCCACAGATGAAAAAAGACGACATCAAAACTCCGCGCTTCGGTTGGGTGCTCACCGGATCGGGGCATTTCTTCAAGGAAAGCCTCGCCATAATGCGGCAGCTTCCCGATCTCGACGTGTTCGTGTCAAAGGCCGCCGCCGAGGTGGTGCGCATGTACAGGCAGGATTTCGTGCTGCCGCCTTCGACGCGCGTCTACAAGGATACGACGGCGAGCGCCGCCCCCGTCGGCGCCTTCTATTACGGCGTCTATCACACGCTGATCCTGGCGCCGGCGACGTCGAACACGGTCGCCAAGTGCGTGTGCGGCATCTCCGACAACCTGGCGACCAACGTCTTCGCGCAGGCTGGCAAGTGCCGCGTGCCGACCATCGTCTTCGCCTGCGATAATGCGCCCGAGCTCGATACCGAGGCGCCCAAGGGCATGGTAAAGGTCTATCCGCGCCGCATCGACCTAGAGAATACAGAGCGGCTTAAGAGCTTCGAGGATACGACGGTCGTCGAAAGCATGGCCGAGCTCGAAAGCGCGGTCGAGGCACGGCTCCAATGGCTCAAAAGCTACTCTTCCTGACGGGGCGCCTGGCCGAGCCGCGCCTCAAGGAGACTGTCGTCGCCATGGGGCTGCCCAACGGCTCGTGGCGCGTCGCCAACCTCGGCATCAAAGTCGCCGCCCTGATGACCGAGGCGATTGTGCGCAACCGGCTCAAGGATCCACTCGATGCCGATCGCGTCATCGTGCCGGGCCGCAGCCGCATGAACCTAGGCAATCTCGAGGCCCACTTCGGCGTGCCTTTCGAGCGAGGACCCGACGAGATCATCGACCTGCCGCAGTATTTCGGCAAAGGCAGCGGCCCACCGGACCTGTCGGGCCACGACATCCGCATCTTTGCCGAGATCGTCGACGCACCGACGTTCAGCGTCGAGAAGCTCGTCGAGCGGGGGCGCGAGCTCGTCGCCAAGGGCGCCGACGTGGTGGATATCGGCTGTCAGCCCGACGTCTCCTTTCCGCATTTGGAGGAGATGGTGGCGGCGCTTGTGCGTGCCGGCATCAAGGTGAGCGTCGATTCCGGCGACGTCGAAGAGCTGCGCCGCGGCGCCAAGGCCGGTGCCGATTTCGTCCTCAGCCTCGATGAGTCGAACCTCGATGCCATCGACGGCACGCGCTGCGTTCCGATCCTGCTGCCCAGGCCGCACGGCGATTTGGAGTCGCTGCTGCGCGCCATCGACCTTGCCAAGGCTAAAGGCATCCCGCACATCGCCGATCCCGTGCTCGATCCGATCAACTTTGGCTTTATGGCTTCGCTCGAGCGCTACGCGGCGCTGCGCCGTGCGCGGCCCGACGTTGAGATCCTGATGGGCACTGGAAATCTCACCGAGCTAACCGACGCCGACAGCCAGGGCGTCACGGCGGCGCTCATCGGCATTTGCGCGGAGCTCGAGATCCACAACGTGCTCGTCGTTCAGGTGTCGCCACACACACGCCGCACGGTGGAGGAGCACGATGCGGCGCGCCGCCTGATGTATCGCGCGCGCGCCGACCAGAACCTGCCCAAAGGTTACGGCAGCCAGCTTCTGTCGCTGCACGACGTGCGCCCTTGCCGCGACACGCCCGAGCAGATCACGGAAGCCGCCAAGGCGGTGAAGGATTCCAACTACCGCATCGAGGCGGCGGCCGATGGCCTGCACGTCTACAATCGCGACGGCCATCACATCGAGGCGGACCCGTTCGCGCTGTTTGCCAAGCTCGGCGTCGAGGGCGACGGCGCGCACGGGTTCTATCTAGGCTACGAGCTGGCCAAGGCCGAGATTGCACGCGCGCTCGGCAAGCGCTATGCGCAGGACAGCCCGCTCGATTGGGGCGTCGCCGCCGATCGCAAGGCCGAGGATCTGACGCAGCACGCGCCCGAGGGCGCCACGCTAAAAGCCGCCCGCAAGGAGAAGTCGGATGCCGCGTATCGTCGAAGCGATCGTGACGACGACGAACGCGAAGGGTGAGGCGCACATCGCGCCGCTCGGGCTGATCGCCGACGGCGACAATTGGATCCTCGCGCCGTTCCGCCCCTCGCGTACGCTGGACAATCTGCGCGAGGTGCCGTTCGCGGTGGCGAGCCACACCGACGACGTGCGCGTGTTCGCCGGTTGCCTCACCGGACGCAAGGACTGGCCGACACGGCCCGCCGTTAAGGTCGCCGGCGTGATGCTCGCCAACGCGGTCTCGCATTGGGAGCTTGCCGTTGACCGCGTGATCGAGGACGACCTTCGCCCGCGCTTTTCCTGCCGCACGGTGCATGCGGCGAGCCATCGGCCGTGGGAAGGGTTCAACCGCGCGCAAGGAGCCGTGCTCGAGTGCGCGGTGCTCGTCTCGCGACTGAAGATGCTGCCGGCGGAGAAGATCGAAGCGGAGCTGAAATATCTGGAGATTGCCGTCTCCAAGACGGCGGGCCCGCGCGAGCTGGAGGCCTGGGGCTGGCTGATGCAGCGCATCGACGCCTGGCGCGCCGCCCCGGCGCACAAGCCCTAGGTTTCTGATCTGGCCGGTGTCAACGCTACAAGATGAGCTCGCTCTTGCCATCGGCGAGAGCGCGCGTGGCAGCCGTCCGCAGCTCGTCGATGTGCAGCCAGATCATCGTGGTGATTTCGGCCTCGCTGTAGCGGATGCGCCACGTCTGCTCGGCGTAGCGCCGGGTCACGCACACCCGGAAGCGCGTGCCCCGCAACGTGCGCCCCCAGATGACGGCCGTCTCGTCGGCCTCGAAGGCGATGGTCGCCTCGAAGATCAGCATTCCGCCCCGCTCGGCCTGGAGTCCCCTACTGCCTCCACCTAGGCTGGTGTGCCACGCCGTCGGCATTGATCCAGATCAATGCCAAGCGATTTGGGGGCTTTCAGGGGCCCAGCAGCGCCACGGCGACGGCCGGCGCACAGCGCGTCGCCCAAGTGCGGCAATCGGCCGCCGCCTGCGCGATGTCGGCAAAGGGAATTGCGGCGCGGCCGAGATCGGCGGCGAGCTGCTCGACGATCGCTGCGCCGATGCCCGCCACGACGACCGGCTCCACGGCGGAAACAGGCGTCGCGACCAGCACCTCGTCAACGGCGGCGCGCAGCTCGCGCGTCTGCTGGCCGGCGATGGTGCGCGCCGCCTGCCGCCATTCTGCCAGCGTCGCATCGCTGCCGTCACAGCCAAAGGCGCGGGCAAGTCGCGCGACACTTTCGTCAAGAGACTTCCCGCGGCGATCAGCGGTGTCCTGCTGGTCGGCGTCCTCGTCGAGTTCGCCGAGGATGCGGCGTACATCCGCCATGGTCGCAAAGCCGCCGGCGGCGAGGCGCTGGTTTCGCCCGCGCAACGGCGCCGCGTGTGCGACGACGCTCAGATCGGTGCGCGTCAACCCCGTGTAGACGAGCTCGCCCGTTGCCAGCCGCTCGCCGTCTGTCAGCCCGCGCGGCGCGGGACGCCCCGACACGACGGGGATGATGTCGGTCGTGGTCGAGCCCATATCGATGAGCAGCGCGTTGGGGAGCCGCCGCGCAATTAACTGCGCCGAGGCGAGGAAGTTGGTTGATGCGACGGCGCGGGTTTCATCGCGCGCCAGCTCGGGAGCGAGAAATCCTCGGGCGCCAGACCAGATGTGCACGCCTGAACCGAGAAGGGCGGCGAGCCGATCGACGAGCGTGCGGACGCCCGTGGCGCGATCGGGAAACAGCTCGCACAGCTCGCCGGTCATGGTCGCGGCGTGGAAGTCGGCGCGTTCGGTCAGGGCCGCTGCCTGTGCAAACGCCGCATCGAGGCGGTCGAGCCCCTGCCACAACGGGCAGGCAAACTGAGCCGCGGCGATCGTGCGGCCATTCTCGGCCAGCGCCACCTTCAGATGGGCGCCGCCCACGTCGTAACCGGCCGTGATGGCCATCGCATCCTCCGGCCCGCGCGCATACTTTCGCGCGAGCCCGGCCGTGATACACGAGGGGCGCGTGGAGGCAAGCCAATGGACATTATACCGGTCATCGACGTGCGCCACGGGGTGGCCGTCGCCGCCGTGCGCGGCCGCCGGTCCGAGTACCGCCCGCTGATCACGCCGCTGTCGGCCAGCAGCGATCCCGCCGCCGTCGCGCGCGGCTTTGCCTCGCTGTTTGCCTTCCCCGTGCTCTACGTCGCCGACCTCGACGGCATCGAGGGGCGCGGCCACAACGAAGGCCTGATCGCGGCGCTTGCCGCGGCGATCCCTGGCGTCCGCATCTGGCTCGATGACGGCACGCCGGCGCGTGCCGCTGCGGAACGGATCGGACAGGAGGGGAAAGTGACACTCGTCATCGGCAGCGAGAGCGTGGCCGGAACCGGCGACATCGCCGCCCTGCGCGCGCTGCCGCAAGACAGCTACGTGCTGTCGCTCGACTTCAAGGACGATCACTTCGATGGCCCGCCGGCAATCCTCGATGAGGCGCGGCATTGGCCGCGCGACGTGATCGTCATGACGCTCGCCCGCGTCGGCAGCGGGGAAGGGCCGGACATCGCCAGCGTCGCCGCCATCGCCGCGCGCGCCGGGCCAGCGCGCCGCATTTACGCTGCGGGTGGCGTGCGCAATCGAGACGACATCGACGCGCTGCGCTTGGTCGGCGCCGCCGGCGTGCTCGTTGCCTCAGCGCTGCACGCCGGAACGATAAAGGCCGGCGATCTGCGCGAGATCGCCGGCCTTTAGGTTTGGTGCACGAAGAGAAGAAGCAGAACCGCGCGCCGGGGTTCTACCCTTTCCAACGGCCTGAAAGCAGTCTACCCAATCGCTGCAGCAGACCCCCCTTCATAGGAGGGGCATCATCCTGCTGTGGACGGTTTCCGCTTCAAGTCTTAGCACCGAACGGGTGATGCGCGGAGTTGCGCTGGGCAGTCGCCTCGGCGGCGGTCGGCTTGCCGGCGATGGCGCGTGCGATCGATTCCTTCACCGCGCGATAGTTGAAGTCCTGGATCTTGGCGTCGTCGGCCGCTTCCCAGTGGATGAACACGCCGACGCAGATGAAGATGTCGTCAGCTTCCGAAGCCGGGATCACGCCCTCGGCGACCGAGTCCTGCACGGCCTTGGCGACCGCGTACTGCGCGGGGCCAAACATCTGCACGGCCTGACGGGCGTCCTTGATGGTGACCTTGTTGTAGAGGATCGTGTTCGGCTTGCAGGCGAGGTTGGGAGCGATGACGGCGAGAAGCGTCGTGAAGCCGTCCTTGTTGTTGGTCAGCGCGTTGCAGAATGCCGTTTCGGCAGCCGAGCCGCGCGGTCCGAGGATGAGATCGATATGCGCGACCTCATTGCCATCGCCGACGAGCGACTCGCCGACCATTACCTTGTTGATCTTGGCCATTCGGGGTTCCTCCCAAGCTATTAAACACCACGAGCACCAACGCCACCCCGCCTTAGCCGGGCGCACCGGTTCTGCCCAATTCTCTTAGCTATCCTTTGTTATCTGCGAACGGCGACAACGTCCCCGTACCGGTTGGCCGGATAGCGGCGCGCCTTAAGCACCGCCCCTAGATAACGCGAGGTACCCTCCTTCAGCAAGGGGTTACGCAGCGCCTGACAGGCCCAATGCGTCGCACACCGTAGAGGCGAAAAGGGTTGCTACAACAAAGTCCGCCGTGGTTCCGGGGTTAAGGCTCCGCCGCTTTAGAACTGCATCGAAATCGAGCAGTCCCGGCAGCGTGTTGCACTGCGCAACGGGCTGCCACAGGGGGGCGCGCTCGCGGGCCTCGATGCGCACCTCTTCGGCGACGGCGGGGCCGTGCCTGCGGGCGATGTGGCTGTCGGGAAAATAGGCAAGGTAGGCCATGTGCAGTGTGGTGACGGCCAGCTCTGGGTCGCTCGTCTGCCCTCGCGCATTGGCCAGCACCGGCAACCCGAAATCGAAGATTTCGGCGTAGTCCGTCACATAGGCGCGGGCGATGCGGTCGCGGTCGGCGGCGAGTCCCATGGCCTCGAGCAGTCCCGTGGTCGGCGCGGAAGCGACGTCCTGCTCGGGCACCGAGCCGAGGCCGCCGGGGTTGGCCATGCGGATCGCCGCGAAGACGGCTGCCGCGTCTCCCTTGTCGAGATCATTGAGCACGTCGCGCAGCCGATCGCGCAAGCCGAACGGCGAAGTTCGCTCCGCTGCCGCCGCTAGCGGAGCGCACAAAAGCAGGATTCCGAGGTTCGTGTTGCAGCCGGCGGCGGCGAACGAGGCCTCGACCGCGCGCCGGACGCGTTCGCCGACCTTCAGACCCGAGGTGGCGATCAACGGCGCGGCTGCGACGGCCGCCGCCTCGAACTGTGCCACCTCCATACTGTGCCCGCCAGCATGGACGTGGACGTTTCCGGGTTTCAACGCGGCGAGCTCGGCGCGGCAGGCGGCGAGGAACAAGCCGCCGATTTCGGCTTGGCTCACGCCGGGCATGGCTCACGGCGCTGATGCGCGCCGACGGCCGCCAGGAAGTCCTCCACGATCGCATCCGCGATATCGACTTCGGAGACGCTCTGCAGCCCGCGCCACGAGGGATTGCTGTTGACCTCGAGCACCAGCAGCCGCCCATCCGGCGTGCGGATCAGATCGACGCCGCCGTAGTCGCCCCCGACGGCGGTGAGCGCGCCGGTAGCAAGTTGCTCCATCTCCCGGCTCGGCAGGTGCGCGACGGGCGCTCCCCCCTGGTGCACGTTGGTGATCCAGTTGCCGGCCCTGCGCATCATCGCAGCGACGACGCGGTTGCGCGTGACGATGACGCGCCAGTCCTCGAAGGTCGGTCCCGACGGAGGCACGAAATCCTGCAGATAATAGATGTTGTCGGCCGCCTCGGGCGCGGGGAGGTCGCAGGCGCCGTCGACGCGCAAGAGCCCCTTGCCCTGCGAGCCGAACAGGGGTTTGAAGATCAGCGGCTGGTCCGCGGCGCGCACGTAGGCGTCGGCGGGCGCCTGCCCTTCCACGGTGCGCGTGCGCGGCGTCGGAATGCCGGCTTTGTGCATCAAAAACGTCGTCGCCGATTTATCGACGCAGCGCTCAATCGCACGGGCATCGTTCCAAACCCGCACGCCGCTCTCGCGCAGCGCATGCAGCAGGCCCAAACGGAAGGTGATCTGCTCCAGCGTGCCCTGGGAGATCGAGCGCACGAATACGGCGTCCGGCAACTCGCCGTCGAAGCCGGGGATGTCGATGCCGCTCGCCAGGCCCGTGTCGAAGGCGCAACGCGGCAACGAGCTGATGACGACGGAGGCGCCGCGATCGCGCATCGCCTTGGCGAGGCGGCGCACGTGCCAGTCGCCGCTCTCCTCCTCGAGGAAGAGCGCGATGCGCGGTCCGCTGCTGCCGCCGCTGCCCGGGGTGGGCTCAGCGGAAGCTTTTATCGACGATGTCTGGAGCAAGTTCGCCCGCGTGGAAGGAGGAGCCGGTGTCGAGGTTGGATATGATGACCTCGGCGGGGCTGAACAGCATGGGATCGATTTTGTAGAAGTCGCCGCCGGCGGCAGCGAAAATCTCCGCAAACGGCAGGCCGTAGGCGGAGCAGGTGCTGCTCGGCAGGTTCTGGGCGAGCTTCTGGGCCGCATCGTCGGTTCCGCGCACGAACAGCTGCACGCGGCCGCCATAGATGATGGCGTCGTTGGTGCGTCCCATCGCTTTGATGAAGTCCGGAATTGGTGGGGCGATGGGCGCGGTGCCGACCCCATCCGCGATGTGCTCGAGGGGGAAATGCAGCTCGTGCGCCTTGTGCAGCGCCACCTCGAGCACGCGGGCGGCGATCTGCACGGTGCCTGCGAGGCTGCCCGTCGGGGCGTAAAGGATGGTGAGATCGGAGACAGCGACGCCGCATGCAGCCGCGATCGAACGGGCGACAACGGCTGGCGGCGGCTTGTCGCCTTCGATGACCAGAGCCGCTTTGCTGAAATGGTCGACGTAGCCAAGATCCGCGTACAGCGCCTCGACGCGCGACAGGGCGCGAGCCGGGCCGGAGCCGAGTGCGAAGAAGCCGCTCTCGCTGTCGGAGATCGACCAGCCGGCGTACTGGCTGCCGAGGCAGGAGATCACGGCGCTCGAGGCATGCACGGTGACGCCGAGCGGCCAGCGCTTCAGGCCGGAGGCGGTTTGCAGCGACACGGTGCCCAGCCCGCCCATGCAAACTTCAGCGAGCCGCCGGCCGGCTTCGAGGCCACCCGGCACGGAGGCGCCGAGATCGATGCAGCGCTCCCCCGCCGCTCCCGTGGTGACCGAGCAGCGTAATGCGCTGGCGTCGGCGACGATGGCGTCAACGAGCTTCGCTGCGCGGGCCGAAACGCTGGGGGCGGGGCCGATGTACTTCTGCATTATTGTTGCGCTCCCTGTTTGGCGCTCGTCCATACAGCATCTGTGCCAGTTCGTCCAAGCGCCGGCGACAGCTTTGCGCGGCCTCGTCGGCAGTTTCGCCGCTACCAAAGACGGTCGCAATGGGTCGATGGCGGGGGATGCGAATGCCGGGGCGTGGCCGGTCGGCGCTCCAGGCGGGCCAAGCGGGGGCGCCGATGGTCAGCGGCCCTGCATCAGCATAAAGAATCGCCGCCGCGCGGGCGGCTTTTGGGGCCGGCAGGTCGAACTTTTCGCCGCGGCAGGCGGCGAGGTGGGCTCGAAACAAGCTGCCCTGTGCGTCATCGAACACGTCGAGCGTCGCGCTGGGGCGGGGGTTCGCCTCGAGCAGGTAGACCGCGCCGCCGGAGATGAGAAAATCGAAGGAGACGAGCCCGATCAGCCCGAGTGCGGTGCACACGGCTTCGACCGCCGACAGCATCTGAACCTCGATCAGGGATGCGAGCCGCGCCGGGCCGGCCGCGCCACCGTAACGAAACGGACGCGGGCCGCTGCCGACGGTCCATTGGCAGCTGATGCCGGCTATTCGAATGTTTCCGGGAGCGGCGATGGCCAGCACCGAGGCGGGCTCTCCCGGCATGAGGCGTTGGAAATAGTGGCGCGGGCTCGCAACACCCTGCGCGGCCGAAACGATATGCGTCCCGCCGCTGCCGCCGACGCGCTTGCAGATCCAGCCGGCCGGATCGGCGGGCGGGGTGAGCTGCGTCTCCGGATGGGCGATGCCGCTTGTATCGAGCAGGCGGAAGAAGGCGGCGGGGCTCTTCGTTTGCGCGGTCGTTGCACCGTCATTGCCAAGCAGCGGGAAACGTCGCGCCAGCGAGGCGATGAGCTTCGGCCGGTCCTCGAAGCCCGAGCCGAGCACGAGGCCGACCGGCGCCCGCGGCGCCTCGCCCGCCAGCGTCTCTAGTGCGGCGATGAGCGGCTTGGCGCGAAAGCCCGTGCGCGTCGCATCGGAAAGGCAGCGCACGGCCGTCGCGCTGTCGTGCGTATCGCAATCGCCGAATGCGTCGGCGACCAGCGGATCAAAACCCGCGCGCCGGGCGGCGGCGGCGAGCCCCCGCCCGGACAGTGCAGCGATGAGGACCGTTTCGGCCGTCAAGTCGTGAAGGTCCGCGCCAGCTGGAAGGCATCGCGGAAGTCGAGAAGCAGCGGCTTGGGCGAGGCAATCATGCGCTTGAAGAGGCCCGATTCCGTCTTGTACTTGACGTCGCCGATGGCCAGCGGACCGACGCCGAGGGCGTTGCAGCCAGGCAGCGGCGCGCCGTCCATGAACAGCTCCATGCCTTCGACGCCCGGCGGCGGCACGGCATTGACGTCGGCGACGACGAGCAAGTTCTTGGCCTGGGCCTTGTTGGCGGCGCTGATGACGCGCACGCCGGCGGCGGCGGCGGCAAAGATCACTTCCGCGTCTGCGATGATGGCCGTCTTCTGCTCCTCGGTCTCCCCCGACTTGGCGACGAGATCGACGCCGAAGCGCTGCTTGGAGATCTCCGCCGACTTGATGACGCGGTCGACGCCGCGGTGGGCAACGAGCGTCACCTGGGCGCCTTCCAGCGCGGCGATGATCGAGGAGGCGAAGCCGACGACGCCGGTGGCGCCGAATACGGCAACGCGCGTGCCCTTCCAGGTCTTGTTGAATTTGTTGCGCAGAACGCGCTCTACGCAGGCGACCATGGCCGCCGCGGTGGTGAAGGAGCCG
>Ga0299912_10005526_pt1 | contig 10387 bp, 11 predicted proteins | sample RVTome_2_FD_207667 | JGI IMG/M metagenome (GOLD analysis project Ga0299912, IMG submission 207667) | Soil microbial communities from uranium-contaminated site in the Upper Colorado River Basin, Wyoming, United States - RVT95D214 (version 2) ... | reverse complement strand
TCGATATCCGGATTCCCCCCGACGAGACGGTGATAGGGTTCTTCCACGACATAAGTGAGCGAGGCCAGGGGAAGGGCCCGCTTCAGCGCCGCGACGGCCGGGGTCGTCATGATGATATCGCCGATGCGGCGGAGACGGATGAGAAGGACCTTGCGGGGAGAAGAAGGACTAGCCTTTGGTCGGTCTTTCCGGTTCAATGGAGGCCTCGTCGATCAGCATGACCGGAATGTCGTCCTCGATGCGATAGACGCGATAGCAGCGGAGGCACTTCAAGCCCTTCTCGTCGGCGGTCAGTTTCACTTCCGTCTTGCACAGAGGGCAGGCGAGAATTTTGAGGAGTTCGGGGTCAAGCGACATAGCGGCCTCCTGCACGGTGTCTTCGCTGCTATCTTATACCAGGCTTTCCGCCATCGTCAACCGCATGAAGCCATTGAAAAAAAACGCCCAGTGGTTTATTTTGCTGGAAGAGAAAGATGGAAGTCGTTTTCTTCGGCGGGTACGATCCCGAGTATCCCCGCAACGCGGTGCTGCGTCGCGGCCTGGAGCTCAACGGTGTCCGGGTTTCGGAGTGCCGGGTCCGGCCGGGCCGCCGTTTCTGGCTCCGCTATCCCGCGCTCTTGCGGCGCTGGCTTAGACGTTCGAAGGTGCGGTCCTCGGCGCCCGCAATTGTTTTTGTTCCGGAGTTCGCTCAGAAGGATGTTCCCCTGGCCAGACTGCTTGCCGGGTCAACTTCCTGCCGCGTCGTCTTTGACCCGCTGGCCTCCCGCTATGAAACCAAGATCTTGGACTGGAGAAGGAAGCCGGAAGGGTCGCCCTCGGCCCGTTGGAACAAGCTCATCGACCGCTGGGCTTTTCGGTCGTCCGATTTCCTTATCGCCGACACCCAGTCCCACAAAGAATATTATTGCCGCGAGTTTGGGATCGATCCGTTGAAGATTGCCGTCCTCCCGGTCGGCTTCGACGACCGGGTCTTCTCCAATGCATTGAGGAGCGTCCAGCCCGCCCGCCAGGCCGCTGAAGCGCCGTTCACGGTCTTCTTTTTCGGGTCCTTCCTGCCCCTTCATGGAGTCGCCGACATCATCGAGGCGGCCCGCCTGGTCTCGAAGGCCGAGCCATCTGTGAATTTTCATTTTGTCGGCTCCGGCCAGACTCTCGGCTCCGTCCGGGCCAGAGCCGTTGAAATGGGGCTGGCCAATGTCGAATTCGAGGGCTGGCTGAGCCAGACGGAGCTGGCGGAAAGAGTTGCCCTGACGGCGCATGTCTGCCTTGGGATCTTCGGCCGGACCGAGAAGGCCGGCCGCGTCGTTCCGCACAAGGTTTTTCAGTCGATGGCCCTGGCCAAGCCCGTAATCACGGCCCGAACGCCGGCTGTGGAGGAGTTTTTTGTTGACCGGGAGAACATCCTCCTTTGCCGCAAAGAGGACCCGGAAAGCCTGGCTGAAGCTATCGTGGAGTTGAAGAGGGACAAGGCGCTGCGCGAGAGGGTCGCTCAAAAAGGCCACGAACTGGTCTGGCAGAAATACCATCCGGCTGCGCTGGGCTCCGTCCTAAGGGATATCCTGGAGAAAGCGGCATCTCAAAATCCTGAGGCATGATGTCTGAAGCAAATAAAAGGCAAGCGGCCTTCCGCCTGGACCTCGGGCCCTACCGGGGCGAGTTCGCCGCCGAATATGATGATCCGCTCTTTATCGAGGCCATCTCCCGTCCGGAGGAGATCTGGACCCGCCCGGACACCGAGCATCTTCTCGACAAGAGAAACCGCGTCGGGACGGTCCGGATACTCCTATCCTCCGGGTTGAAACGGGACATCGTGGTCAAGGAGTTCTCCTCACGGGGGGTCGTCCGTCTCAAATCTCTCCTTCAGGACTCCAAGGCGGCCAGGGCTTGGCGGGGCGCCCTGGCCCTGAAAGAGCGGGGTTTGGGGACTGCTTCACCCGCCGGCTACCTGGAGAAAAGGAAGCGCGGCCTCGTCGAGCGCAGCTTCTTCTTCGCCGCCAGGGTTGATGGCGCAGAGGAAATCCGCGGCCTTTTCCGGCGGCTTCCGGCGGTTGAGCTAGAGCCGCTCCTGCCGGCGCTGGCTGCCTTTCTTTCTCAGTGCCATGACCGCGGCATCCTCCACCGGGACCTGTCAGACGGCAATGTCCTGGTCAGGAAGGGGGATTCGGGGCGAGCCCTTTTTTATCTTCTCGACACGAACCGGATTCGCGTCCGCAAGAGGCTGGGAGGTTTCCGCCGCTCCAGGAACCTCATCCGTCTCGGAGTTCCCCCGGACTTCCGGAGATTTTTCCTGAAAACTTATTTCGGGGATGAGCCTCTCCATAAGGCCTACTGGTTTTGGTATAGAATGAACAAAGCGGTTTTTACGGGCTACATGGGCTTAAAGAGAAAACTGAGGCTGCGGCAGATCGCCCGGTTCCTGAGGATTCAATAGGATGAGCTTCCCCTTTGCCTGGAACGACTTCGCCGACCAGCCGCACAATGTCGCTCCGCGCCGGGAACGCTTCCGCCATCATCTTGAGCACGCGGGGACCTACCTTGGCTTGGCGGCAGCTAACACTGCGCTCGCCGTCCCGGCCCTTCGCCGCTACCGGCGGTACCTGAAAATGATGCACCGGAGGCCGGTGGAGATCGGGAGTCCGTTCGCCGTCTCCTGTTCCCCCGCCGGCGCGCGGAGCGATGAAGTGGTGCAGTCGTTGAAGGCCGCGGGCATCCGGCAGACGCTGGTCAGGATCCCTTCCTGGGAGCGCGGGGATCTTTTGCGCTACGAAACGTTCATCCGGCTGCTCCGCCGTGAAGGTCTTCATGTCGTTGCCGCCCTGCTTCAGCGCAGGGATGATGTCCTCGACCCGGCTTCCTGGACGGGCTTCCTCGAAGACGTCTTTTCCGGATTCTCCTCCCTCTGTTCTCATTTTGAGGTCGGGCACGCCTGGAACAGGACGAAATGGGGAGTCTGGGACCACCGGGAGTATATCACCCTGGCTAGAGCAGCTGTCCCGCTCGCAGTAAAGCATCGCGTCAGGCTCGTCGGGCCCGCCGTGATCGATTTCGAATTTCATCTCTACCCTCCGACGCTCCGGGCGGTGGCCTTCGACAAGGTGAGCTCTCTGCTCTATGTTGACCGCACGGGGGCGCCGGAAAACGCCCAGTTCGGCTGGACCACGGCCAAAAAAACGGCCCTCTTGAAGGCCATCGTGGATAGCTCATACGGTGAGCCCAGGGCCTGCTGGATCACCGAGATGAACTGGCCCCTCGCCGGCGCCGGGGAATACTCGCCCGCGCCCGGCAAGCCATGTGTCAGCGAGGAAGAGCAGGCCAACTATCTGGTCCGCTATTTTGTCATCTGCCTGGCCAGCGGCTTCGTCGAGCGGATCTACTGGTGGCAGCTCGTGGCTCCCGGCTACGGCCTCATCGATAGCCGGGGACCGGAATGGAGGAAGCGGCCGGGCTATTTCGCTCTCCGCCAGATGGCTCACCTCCTTGAAGGAAGCCGGTTCGAGGGGAAGGATCCTGACGTTCGGGCGGAGGTTTTTTGGTTTCGCAAAGGGGACCGCCGCTTCGCCGTCTGCTGGAAGAGGCAGGGGACCGTCGACTATGAATTCTCACCGGCCCCCCGTTTGATCATCGGCCGGGACGGAGAGGAGCGGCCGGCCGGCCGGGCTAGAGTCCCGCTCGGGGAGAGGCCCCAATATGTCTTCACGAGCTAAGGTCCCATTCCAGGAGCATGAGGTTGCCGATTATGAGCGCCGGAGGTACCGGGGCATCGACCAGAGGATCGTCCATCGCCGGGAAGTCCGGATCCTGAAGAAAGCGTTGCGCCTCGCCGCTGCCGGGTCTCCGCCCGGGTTTCGGGCGCTCGTCCTGGACGCGCCCTGCGGCTACGGCCGCTTCTCCGGACTTCTGGTCGAGACCGGATATCGTCCGGTGAGCTGCGACCTGTCGCTGGCCATGGTCAGGCGGGCCCGCGCCAAGGACCCAATTTCCCATAATCCGATAGGGATAGTAGCCAATGTCACCCGGGGCCTGCCTTTTCGCGACGGAGCCTTCCCGCTCGTCTTCTCCCTGCGCTTCTTCCATCATCTCCATCTTCCGGAGGAGCGGCGGGCCGCCCTCGGGGAATTCGCCCGGACCGGTTCCGGATGGCTCATCCTTTCCTTCTACCGGGCCAACGTTTTGCACCGGGTCCAGCGGGCGCTCCGCCGCCGGCTCAAACGGAGCAAGACCCGAATCAAGATGATCACCGGCCGGGAGTTTCGAGTGGAGACGACGGGGGCCGGGTTCCGCGTGGTCCGCGTTTTTCCCCTGTTCCGGGCGGTCCATGCCCATCACATCGCCCTGCTCAGGAAAGACTAGAAGCAGACTTTGAGCCCCAATCTCAGGCCGAAGCCGGAAAGATCGAGTACGGCCTTGCGGACATCCGTAACACCAGCCTCGGTCGGCGCCCTGTTTCGAATAAAGACCAAAGGATAGGTTTCCTGTCCACCCGCGCTCTCCCTGAAGCGATAAAGCGTGCCCTCCTCGCGTGATTGGTGGCTGGTCGATTCCTGGTAGAAGTCCTCACCCTCGAAGCTGTCGAAGCGGCTGTACCGATAGGACCCTTCGGCGATCAGGGAGAAACGGGAGCCCAGCGACCAATCCAGGCCGAGTCCGAGCTGGTACCCGAACCCGGAGGAAGTCGCTTCGCCCTTCCATTCCTGCCAGGACTCGGTTTGATCGTCCGGGCCGGGGGTGCTGAAACGGTAGAAATAGGCGCAGCGGGCAAAGGTATAGTCGAGGCCGGCTTTCACGTAGATGAAGCGGAATGGATAAATGATGAGCGCGAGGCTGACGGGGGTTGTCCGGAGCGAGGGCTCGGTGGAGTATGCCGCTTCCGAGGAACCCCCTTTGTAAGAGACCGAGCTCGAGGCTTCTCCGGAGGAACGCTCGGCTCCGAGGGAAAAATAAAGGCCAGGGGCCAGGGGGACCCTGACTTCGGCGCCGAATAGATAGCCAAAATGGAGCTCCCCGACCTCCCCATCAATGACGGCGGAGAGCCGGGATTCATAGTAGCGGGCCAATCCTTCGGCTCCGTCGTTCAGGTCGCCGACTGCAGCGTGCCGTCCGCCGAGCCAGAAAACTACGCCCATCCGCTCGCTCTTTTCCACTCCGCTTGGAGCGGCTGGAGTCCGAGGGGGAAGGGGACGCGGTTCTTGCTCTTCGACCCGCTCTCTCTGCGGCGAGGGCTTCGGAGGAGCGGCCTCTATGACCATGACCAGGCTTTCATGAACATAGCCGAGGACGGAACCGCCCCCTTCCTTTTCCACAAGGACCGCGTACCATTCCCCCTCTTTTCTCTCGGCTTCGAGGGCTGCCCCTTCGGGGAGCTGCTGAAGGATAACACTCATGATGTCGGGTTTTTCACGGATATTGGCCTGTTCGGCCGACACCCGGAGCTTGATCCCGCCGCCCCATGCCGTCCCCCCGACTAATATCATGATGACAAGAACAAAGGCGCTTGGAGCGGAAAACAGGATTCTTCTTTCCCGGGACATCGGATCTCTCCAACTAGATTATATATCCTTTGGCCGCGCCCATCAACGAAGTCGCGTTGTGATTGGGGCGGAAGCCGGGCGCTTGCCAATTGGGGTTAAAAGGTGTAAATTTCTTGAAAGCGAGGAGGAGCTATGAAAAGGTATCGGTTGGATAGGCTGGCGCTCGCCGTCGTGGTGGGCGCTCTTCTGATTGGTGATATGGCCCGCGCATCCGGCGAGCCCAAGATCAAGTTCAAGGAGACCGTCTGGGACTTCGGCAAGGTCAAGCAGGGCGAGGTCCTGTCCCATGAGTTTGTCTTTGCCAACGAGGGAGACGCCACCCTGGTCATCCAGAAAGTCTCCACCTCCTGCGGCTGCACGGCCGCCCTCGTCTCCGCCGAGAAGATTCAACCGGGAAAAGAGGGCCGGATAGAGATCAAGTTCGATACCCGTGGCTACGGTGGCCAGGTCAGGAAGCTGATCTATGTGGACTCCAACGATCCGGGCGGGACCCACCGGCAGCTCGAGGTCGCAGCGGACATCGAGATTCCGCCATCTCCCAGGATCGACCTCGACCCCTTCAACTTCGATGCCGGACTCGTGGTCGAGGGCGAGGAGGTCAAGGCCAACCTCAAGATCATGAACAAGGGCGAGCTCGAACTCAAGGTGGAGTTCAACCACCGGAGCGCGACGTTTTTGAGCGGAGGCAAGCCGGCTCCGGCCCCCCTGAAGATCGCGGCCGGCAAGGAGGTCACGGTCGAGGTCAGGATTCCCACCCAAAGCAGGACCGGGGTCGTCCGGGAATACGTCCTCATCAAGTCCAACGACCCCATGCGCGCAACCCTTTCTCTGTATCTGAGCGGGTACATTATCTCCCGCGAGCAGCTCAAGGACCTCTTCAACCGCTACAAGGACATCCTGCGCTGAGACGGTGAAGTGATCCTCCTGGGCAACACCCTGGCGGCCCTGGCCAAGATCCTGCACATTCTCCTGACTGTCTATATCTGGGCCATCATCCTCCGAGCGGTTTTTTCCTGGGTGTATGTTCCCTCAATGTACCAAGTCGCCAGATTCCTCTACCGTCTGACCGAGCCCGTGCTCCGGCCCGTCCGCCGGCTGGTCCCTCCAGCCAGGCTGGGAGGCCTGGATATCAGTCCGATCATCGTCGTTCTCTTGATTGTTTTTCTCGATAACGTTCTGGTCAATTCCCTCGCTCTCTACGCCCATCGGCTGCTCCGGGGCGTGGAGGTGAGTTTCTGAAGTGAGGTTCGCACTCTCATGAACGATAAGGGTGAGTCCTGCAAAAGGCTCTTGACTGTCCGGGCCCATCCCGGATCCCGGAAGGCCGGGATTGAGAAGCTCGGCGAGGACGAGTATAAAGTGCATGTGCTGGCTCCTCCGGAAAAGGGAGAGGCCAACCGGGAGGTTGTGGCGGCCCTCGCCGACTATTTCGGCCTGCCCGCTTCCCGCATCCGGATCGTCCGGGGAGAGAAGTCCCGGATCAAGCTGGTCGCGCTGGAGCCGGGCGGTTGAGCTCGTCCGGACGAGGGGGAGGCCTATGACCGCCTATAACTTGGTCAGTTTCCTGGGGATTTTCATCATCGCCGGGTTCGCTTGGCTTCTCTCCGCCAACCGGAAGGTGGTCAACTGGCGGGTCGTGGGCTGGGGGGTCGGGCTGCAGTTTCTGTTCGCCTTCTTCGTCTTCGTCATCCCGGCGGGAACGAAATTCTTCCTCGTTGTGAACAGGGTTGTGGTCACGCTTCTCGGAAGCGCTTCGGCCGGGACGCGCTTCGTCTTCGGCCGGCTGGCCGTGCCTCCGGGGATGACCGGCGAAGCGGGAGAGACATCGCTGGGATCAATCCTGGCCTTCCAGGGACTCGCGACGATCATTTTCTTCGCCGCCCTGATCGGGGCTCTTTACTATCTGGGGATCATGCCCTTTTTCATCCGGCTGTTCGCCCGGGTGTTCACCAAACTGATGAGGGTCAGCGGCGCGGAATCGCTCTGCGTCTCGAGCGAAATTTTTGTCGGAGTCGAGTCATCCCTCATCGTCCGGCCGCACCTGGCCACGATGACCCGGTCGGAGCTGACCACCATCCTCACCGCCGGGATGTCCACGATCGCCTCCACGGTCCTGGCCGTCTACGTCTTCCTTCTCCAGAATGAGATCCCGGCCATCGCCGGCCACCTGGTCTCCGCCTCCCTCCTGGCCGCGCCGGCCACTCTCGTCATATCCAAGCTCCTGATGCCCGAGACGGAAACGCCCGAAACGTTGGGCCTCGACATCAAGCCCCATTACGAGAAAGAAGAGAACCTCATCCTCGCGATCATCGGCGGCGCCAAGAACGGTCTGCAGCTCCTGGGAGGTATCATCACCCTTCTCCTGGCCTTCCTGGGCCTGCTGGCCCTGCTTGACCTCATCCTCGGCTGGGGCGGCGGATATCTAAACAGCTGGTTCGGCTGGAACCTGGATTGGTCATTCCGGACGTTCTTGGGCTTTCTATTCTACCCGTTCACGCTGGTCCTTGGCGTTCCTCCGGCCGATGCTCTTTCGATCGCCAAAGTGATCGGCGAACGGACCGTGGCCACCGAAGTGGCCTCTTTTCAGCATCTCTCCGAACTCCTGGCGCAGGGCGCGCTCCAGTCTCCCCGGTCGGCCTTGATCGGCTCCTACGCCATCTGCGGTTTCGCCCACGTGGCCTCGCTGGCCATTTTTATCGGAGGGGTCGGTGCGCTTGCTCCGAGCCGGTATCGGGACCTGTCCCGGCTGGGGTTCAGGGCGCTCGTCGCGGCGACGCTGGTTGGTTTGATGACGGCCGCCGTCGCCGGCACCTTTTTCACGGGGAGCTCCATACTCCTGGGGAAGTAGCCTGTGCTTCCTTCCTGGTTTTAAATTGTCCCCGGTTGTCTTTTTGTCCGGGAGCGCTTATATTAATCAAGCCCGGCCTGCGCTTTTCCCCTATTACCGGACAGAGAAAGGAGTCAAGACATGGCAGGATTCATCAAGAATATCCTCTGGCCGACGGATTTTTCACCCGAAGGTCAAGAGGCGCTTCTCTATGCCGGCCTCTTCGCCGAGGCCTTCTCCGCCCGGATCACCGCTGTCCACGTGGTCCCCGACCTGGCGCCGGCGCTCTATGCGGATTCCCCGCTTATCGAACGGGAGCTTAAGGGCCGGATGGCTGAAGTGAACAAGAAAGCCCGGGCCCAAATCCAGGCTGTCGAGAAGAAGAGGGGTCTCTCCTTCAAAAAAGTCGTTGTGGCCGAAGGCTCGACCGCCAAAAAAATCGTCGAGACCGCGGAAAAAGAGAAGGCCGACCTGGTCGCCATGGGAAAGAGAGGGCAGTCCATGCTGGAGAAAGTCCTCATCGGCAGCGTGGCCAACCATGTCCTCCGGCACTCTCCCGTGCCGGTGCTGTTGACGAAAAAAGGCCGGCCGCCCGTGGGGATTAAGAAAATCCTCGTCCCGACGGATTTCACCAAGGAAGAGGACGCCGAACGGGAATTCGCCTGGGATCTGGCCAAGGGGTTTGGCGCTTCTCTGACCTTTCTCTATGTCCTCGAGCTCTACGGGCATGAGTTCAGGATGGTGGACCACATGTTCCAGACCGCCCTGGCCAGGTTCCAGAAACGGGCGCACCAAGCCAAGAAAGGGATCGCGGTTTCCAAGGACGTGACCCGGGCGATCACGGCGGCCGCCGGGATCGACAAATATTCGCGCGAGCACCGTTTTGACCTCATCGTCATGGCCACCTGCGCCCGCGGCCTGGGCCGATTCTTCCTGGGGAGCACGACCGAAAAAGTCATCTCCCAAACCGACCTTCCTGTCTTTGCCCTTCCGCCGCATTATTGCCGCTAATCCGGGTCCGAGTCATTTCGAAAGAGCGGATGTCAGGGACCGGACGGAGGCCTGTCCGCTCCGCAAGCGGCCCGATCGGCGCAAGGTGAGAAAAACACTCCACCACGATCGTCCACGGTAAGAGAGTGACCTCCGGGACGAGATTTTAGGGGGAAGCGCTGTCCATCAATGGCTGAAGACAGAAGGACTCTTTGGGTGGCTTTGAACCTGGTTTTATCCGACAGCCTGAGGGCTGCCCAAAAAGTCGTGGCGCATTTCCCCGACCTGGAGGATATCTTCCGGGCCTCCTCGAAAAAGCTCGCGGCCATCGGGGTGGAGAAGGAGAAGGCGGCGGCCTTGACTTCCTCCCGGCTTTTCGAACACGCCTCCCGGACAATCTCCTGGCTCTCCAAGAAAGGCTATTTCCTGCTCACTGTTGAAGACATGGATTACCCGCCGAACCTGAAAGAGATCTTTGACCCTCCATTTGTCCTCTATGGCGCGGGACGGCCGGAGGCGCTTAAGGAGCCGGCGGTCGCCGTGGTCGGGGCCCGCAGGCCGAGTCCCTATGGGAGGGCGACCGCGGAAAAGCTGGCCAAGGACCTGGCCGCTTCCGGCCTGACCGTCGTCAGCGGCCTGGCCCGGGGCATTGATTCTATCGCCCACTGGGGTGCGCTCGACTCCGGAACAACTGTGGCCGTCTTGGGGTCAGGCCTGGACGACATCTATCCGCCGGAAAACAAGGGACTTTTCCGGAAGATCGCCGAGGGAGGCGCCGTCATCACCGAGTTCCCTCCCGAGATGCCGCCTTTTTCCTTTCACTTCCCGCTCCGGAACAGGGTCATCAGCGGGCTCTCCCTGGCCACGGTGGTCGTCGAGGCCACCCGCCAGAGCGGCTCGCTGATCACCGCGAGGTTGTCCTTGGAGCAAAACCGGGACGTCATGGCTGTCCCGGGATGCCCGGCTTCCGACCTCAGCCGGGGGACGAACTGGCTGATCAAATCGGGGGCCAAGCTTGTCGAAACATGGGAAGATGTGGTAG
>Ga0299912_10005524_pt1 | contig 10388 bp, 9 predicted proteins | sample RVTome_2_FD_207667 | JGI IMG/M metagenome (GOLD analysis project Ga0299912, IMG submission 207667) | Soil microbial communities from uranium-contaminated site in the Upper Colorado River Basin, Wyoming, United States - RVT95D214 (version 2) ... | reverse complement strand
CGAAGAGCGAAGAATTACAGCCTATCACGAGGCTGGCCACACCTTGGTGGCCAAGATGATCCCTGGAACAGACCCAATCCACAAGGTAACCATCATCCCCAGGGGTCGAGCCCTGGGCCTCACTCAACAACTTCCAATCGACGAAAAACACACCTATCCAAAAGACTACCTTCTGAACAATATCGCGGTGATGATGGGAGGAAGGGTTGCAGAGGAATTGGTGTTGCAAAGTCAAACAACCGGTGCAGGCAATGACATCGAACGTTCCACAGAGATCGCCAGGAAGATGGTGTGTGAATGGGGGATGAGCGAAAAACTCGGTCCACTCGCCTTTGGTCAAAAAGAGGAACAGATCTTTTTAGGAAGGGAGTTTGCTCAACACCGAGATTATAGCGAAGAGACGGCCCGTCTGATCGATAATGAGATCAGGGCCATTGTCAACCAGAGTTATGAAAAGGCAAAGGACATCCTCCAGAGGAATCTGGCCATACTCCATCAATTAGCCAATACCCTTCTCGAAAAAGAGGTTCTCGACGGGAGCCAAATCGATTCCATTATGAAGGGCGAGATGGTTTAGATCTTTTCAACCAACCTCCTTGACAAATCAGATGACTTTGATTCGGTGCCTTAACATCACCAATGCCAGTGAGGCCATCCATCAAATGGAAAAGGTGGGGGTGGATGCTACTGGCATGGAGTTGATGAAAGGAAAAACCCTTCATTTGAACTTCAAGGTAGAGGGAATCGATCCACGAACCGCCAATCTCTTGAAGCAGGAGATGCTCTCCTTGGGTGGAGATGCGGCTCTCGATGGAAGGGGGCTCGACTGTAGCGTTAAATCGACCGATGCCATTCTTATAGGCACTCAAAAACAGTTTGAAAAACTGGTCCTCAAATTGAATCAACACCCCCGCCTTCAACCCCTTAGCCAACCCTTAAGGGAAACGCTTAAGAACATCTTTGAAACCCATTTCTCTATACGCTGTCGGAAACGGGCATTTACACTGGGAGGACGAACTCTTCTAATGGGGGTTCTCAACGTCACTCCGGACTCCTTTTCAGACGGCGGTCTCTACTTCAATAAGGAGAAGGCCATTGTTCATGGCTTGAGAATGGTCGAAGAGGGAGCAGATCTTTTAGACATTGGGGGGGAATCGACCAGGCCAGGTTCAAAACCCCTTGGATTGGAAGAAGAACTCAGTCGAGTCATACCTGTGGTAGAAATCCTTGCTAAAGAGGCGGATGTCCCAATTTCAATCGATACTCATAAATCAACAGTAGCCCAGAAAGCCATAGAGGCAGGGGCTGAAATTATAAATGATATCAGTGGATTACACTTTGACCAGGACCTTGCAAAGGTGGCTGCAAAGGGAAATATTCCCCTCATCCTGATGCATATCCGTGGAACCCCTGAAACGATGCAGAAGGATGTGCACTACGATTCTCTTTTCTCCGAAATACTTCAATACCTAAAAGATTCTATTCAAAAGGCAGAATCTGCTGGATTAGACCCAGAACAAATCATCATTGACCCAGGGATAGGCTTTGGTAAAACCCTTGAGGACAACCTTCTTATCATAAAAAATCTCTCAGAATTTCGAGTACTTGGAAAACCTATACTTTTGGGAACCTCCCGGAAAAGCTTTATCGGAAAGATCCTCAATGCAGAGGTAGAAGACCGACTCGAGGGAACTTTATCAAGCATTGCCATTGGGGTTCTCAACGGCGCTCACATCATTCGATGCCATGACGTACTCCAAGCTAAAAAGGCAATTGCCATTGCCGATGCGATTCGCCTGGCAGGAAGTTAGGCTTTCGTTAGTCTTTCCATCCACTTGCATATCTTGGCTCAATGACCTCTTTCCACGTATCCCCTCACTTTAACAGGCTAGAGGTAACTTCAGTCGCCCTTCACGCAGAGAGGCCTACCCATGTTCCCCCATAAGTGGTGGGGTACCTTTACAGAACCTGCCTACTTGCCTTTTCAAAGGAATTGTGGTAACGATGATTATTCCCAAAAGGGAGATAGGGTTCACACTTGAAGGCAAGGGAGACAGATGAAGCGTAAATTATTCGGGACGGATGGGATAAGAGGCGTTGCCAATGTGGATCCGATGACCGGTGAGATAGCCTTGCAGCTCGGCAGGGCTATTGCCCACCTCTTTAAGGAAGTGAAGGGTAAGCATCGGATTGTGGTGGGAAAGGATACTCGACTCTCAGGATATATGTTGGAGACAGCTATTGCCTCTGGGATCTGTTCAATGGGAGCTGATGTCATGCTGGTAGGACCACTCCCTACCCCAGGTATCGCTTTCATCACTACCAGTATGAGGGCTAATGCCGGGGTGGTAATCTCGGCCTCTCACAATCCATACTACGACAACGGAATCAAAATATTCTCTCACGATGGTTTCAAACTTCCTGACCAGATGGAACATCAGATTGAAGAGCTGGTCCTTTCAAAGCACCTCCACTCCCTTCGACCCACAGCCAACGCAGTAGGAAAGGCATACCGAATCGATGACGCAATTGGAAGATATGTTGTCTTTCTCAAGAATACCTTCCCTAATGATTTGACTCTGGAAGGACTTCGCATCGCCTTAGATTGCGCCAATGGAGCCGCCTATCGGGTGGCACCTGCCGTCTTCGAGGAATTAGGGGCAGAAGTGATACCCATCGGCGTGGATCCCGATGGGGAGAATATCAATGCAGATTGTGGCTCCCTTCACCCAGAGGTGGTTAGTCGCCTCGTCCTTGAGAAGGGGGCGGACATCGGGATTGCACTCGATGGCGATGGCGATCGGATCGTCTTTGTGGATTGCTATGGAAAACTGGTGGATGGAGATCATATCCTGGCCATCTGCGGGAATCAACTGTTGTCAGAAAAAAGATTAAAAAAGAGCACATTAGTCACTACTGTGATGAGCAATATGGGACTGGAACGAGCCATAAAGGCAGCGGGAGGAAAAGTGGTTCGAACCCAGGTGGGAGATCGTTATGTCGTCGAAGAGATGGTCCGAGGTGATTACAACCTGGGAGGGGAACAATCGGGCCACACCATTTTCTTAGATTACAACACGACCTGTGACGGCATCCTCACCGCCCTTCAGGTTCTAGCCATTATGAAACAGAAGGAGCGGCAATTAGATGAATTAGCTAAAGTCATGGAACCCCTCCCTCAGGTGCTCTATAACGTGGAGGTAAAAGAAAGAAAAGAACTCTCCGAGTTTCAAGAGATTGGAGAAAGGATCAAAAAGATTGAGAAATCACTCAGCCATTCAGGAAGAATCTTAATTCGCTACTCAGGGACTGAACCTCTCCTCCGGATCATGGTCGAGGGTGAAGACGAAACGAAACTTCATCAATATGCCCAGGATCTTGTGAAATTAGTAAGAAAACATATCGGAAAGGAAGTTAATAGCTAGTACCTAAAAGCAAATTGGAAATTTCTAGGAGGAATCGTGACGAGACTAGGTGTCAATATCGACCATGTGGCCACAGTGAGACAGGCTCGCGGGGTGATGTATCCTGACCCCATTACTGCTGTTGGAATCGTCGAATTGGCTGGCGCCGATGGCATTGTGGCCCATTTAAGAGAGGATCGACGCCACATCCAGGATCGAGACCTTCGGCTTCTCAGGGAAGTCATCCAGACTCGCTTAAATTTAGAAATGGCTGCCACAGAGGAAATGGTCCAAATTGCCTTGGCCACCAAACCAAACATTGTTACCCTTGTTCCTGAAAAGAGGGAGGAGTTGACGACTGAGGGTGGTCTCGATGTGATCAAATCCTTTCAGTCTCTCAAAAGAGCAATTCAGCGGCTCCAAAAGGGAGGAATTCCCGTCAGCCTTTTTGTCGATCCCAGAAGCGATCAAATCAAGGCCTCAGAGGAAGTGGGAGCGAATGCGATCGAGATTCATACAGGTCACTACTGTGATGCAAAGACCCCTGCCGAGACAGATGAAGAACTCAAGAAGATCCTCGATGCGGTTAGGGAAGCTTTCCACCGAGATCTCCAGATTGCAGCAGGACATGGTCTCAACTATGTCAACGTAAGGCGGATCGCAGAAATCAAGGAGATCGAAGAACTCAACATCGGTCACAGCATTATTGCCCGGGCGGTCTTAGTAGGCATGGATCAGGCCGTCCGGGAGATGATCGCCCTTATTAAATAAAAAGTAAGGAGTTCGGAGTTTAGACTTCGGAGTCTCTGAACTTCATAAATCTTATTATCAATAATTTCTCCGAACTCCGAACTAATAACTCCGAACTTATGATTATTGGAACAGGCATTGACATTGTGAATATCGACCGAATTGAACGCCTCATCGCGCGCTGGGGAAACCTCTTCCTCGGTCGGGTCTTTACGGAGAGAGAGATTATCTGGTGCCAACAACGGGCCCGACCTCCAGAATGTTTTGCGACTCGGTTCGCAGCCAAGGAGGCATTTCTCAAAGCGATCGGATGGGGACTGCGAAATGGCATTCAATGGAGGGATATCGAAGTAGAAAACGATCCGATGGGGAAGCCTTTACTCGCCTTCCATAGAAAGGCAAAGGATGTCTTGGAGGAGCGTCGGATCAAAAAGGCTCTTATCACCCTTTCCCACGATCGGCCATATGCCGTCGCCCACGTACTTTTAGAGGGAACCCATGATGAAGGTCGCAACCGCTGAGCAAATGCAAGAATTGGATCGGAAGGCCATTGAGACATACCGAATTCCTGGGATTGTCTTGATGGAGAATGCAGGAAGAGGAGCCATGGAGGTCATCTCCAATGCCTTTCCGGATATTCTGAAAAAGAGGATAGCGATTATTGCCGGAAAGGGAAATAATGGGGGAGATGGCTTCGTGATCGCCCGACATTTTCTGAATCAAGGAATTTCAGTGAAGGCTTATCTCCTCGCCGATCCCAACGCTCTCCGAGGGGATGCAGAGACCGCTTTTCAGATGTTTCTTCGTATGAAGGGGGAGGTATTTTCTGTCCCCTCTTCTAAAGATTACCAAAAGATCAAAAAAGATTTGGAGAAGTTTGACCTTCTGATCGATTCTATTTTTGGCACGGGTCTCGATGCCGACGTCCGAGGCTATTACAGGGAAGTCATCGACCATCTCAACACCCTTCAAAAGCCAATCGTTGCAGTCGACATCCCCTCTGGATTAGATGCCAATACCGGTAAACCACTCGGCACCGCGATTCGGGCCTCTCTCACTGTCACCTTCGGCTTACCGAAAGTCGGTCATCTTATCTCTCCTGGAATTGATTATGTAGGAGAGGTGAAAGTCATTGATATCAGTATTCCTAGGAGGCTAGTGGAGGAAGAAAAGATCCAAACCTATCTTTTGGAAAGCGAAGACATCAGAAGGAGGCTTTCCATGTCCCGACGGCCGGACAGTCATAAGGGAGATTATGGACACCTTCTCGTCATCGCCGGTTCGGTGGGTAAAACCGGAGCAGCGGCCATGGCGTGTGAAGCCGCCCTCAGGATGGGGGCAGGTTTGGTCACCTTAGCAATTCCAAAGAGCATGAATGTAATCATGGAGGTGAAGCTAACCGAAGTGATGACAGAACCTCTTCCAGAAACCCCGAAACAAACCCTTAGTCTCCGAGCCTTCAATTCCATCCTTCGCCTCTGCGAAAACAAGAAGGCTGTAATCATTGGTCCAGGCATCGGAACGTTTAAGGAGACTCAATCGCTCATTCTCAAACTGATCAAAACGTTGAATCTCCCAATCGTCCTTGATGCCGATGGGTTAACCGCTCTGGCAACCCAGCCAAAAATCCTTCCTGTCACGAATCGGTCCCTCATCCTTACGCCCCATCCAGGAGAGATGGCAAGGTTGATCGGATCCACTGCTAAAGAAGTCCAAGAAGATCGGATCGGTATCAGCAGAAATTTCTCCCAGTCCCAGCGTATCCATCTCGTCCTCAAGGGGCATCGCACTTTGATCGCTACTCCCAAAGGGGAGATCTTCATCAACCCGACCGGCAATCCGGGAATGGCCTCAGGAGGAACAGGGGATGTACTCACCGGGATGATCGGCGGGTTGATTTGCCAAGGATTTGACATCCTCTCCTCCCTTCAAACTTCCGTTTATCTTCACGGATTGGCTGGAGATGAGGTCGCCCGGGAAAAGGGAGAAAAATCCTTGATAGCGACTGACCTTATTCAAAAGATCCCTGTCCTTCTCCAAGGAAGAATTTGATGCTTCGATAGTGCCAAACTCCACCCTTAAGGGCAAGGTCAAAAACGCCGCTCAATATCAACTCTGAGCAAATTCCAACCTTCAGGCCGAAGAAAGCCGAAGAGTTGATTTTCAATTTTTCTTCATTATAATAAGAATATTCTCAAGTCTTAAAAATATATTTATCTCCCAATCTCTCCAGGGATGGAATTCAAGATGTCAAGAAGAAAGTTCTACCCAAATCCTGATTTAGAGAATAAAACCCTTTTCCCATTCTGTCATTGTGAGTCCCGCTAAAAGCGGGGAAAGGTGCGTAGCAATCTCATTGAAAAAGGCGAGATTGCTTCGTTTCACTCACAATGACGATTCCCTAAATAGGAATTTGGGTTCTAAACGTTTTCACCCCCCACCCCCCTCTGAGGGGGAAAGCAAGGGTGGGGGGTGGAGAGGTCAATATGGATATGAAGAGTGAGATCAAGAAATTGGCCCGTGTCGAAGAGGGTCCCTATCCTTTCTTATCCCTCTATCTCGATACGAAATGGGATGATGAGCAACAGCGGGAACGGATACGTCTTTTCACGAAAAATCAGCTAAAGAAGATCCAGGAACAACTCAAGGATCGAGAGGATTGGCGAAAGGTTTTTACCGAAGACCAAAAACAGATTGAGAAGTATGTAGAGGGATTGGTTCGACGTGCCTACGATGAGGGAGTCAATGGGCTAGCGATCTTCTCCTGTAGTGGGAATGGAATTTTTCTCACCTATCCGTCGATCTTCCCTTTCAAAAATGAATGCTTTATCTCCGATCTCCCAATCCTTCAACCTCTTGCCCGTCTATCCTCCCAGTATCAAAATACCCTTACTGTCATGGTGGAAACGGATTCGGCGAGATTATTCGAAGTCTCGTTGGAAGGATTGATATCGGAATCCTCTATCGAGAGTTATGTCCCCGGACGCCATGATCAAGGGGGATGGGCCCAGATGAGATACCAGCGCCATATCAAAAACCATATGGATAAGCATCATAAGGAGGTAGCCGAACAACTCACCGAACTTTTCGATTCCGGGAAATGGAAACGAGTTGTCCTTATCGGCCAGGATCGAATCATCGCCAATTTTAGGGCCTTCCTCCCTGAACGGATCAGAGAACAGATTGCAGACACCTTCTCCATAGATTTCTCAGAGGAACGTTCGAAAGTGTTGAAGCGACTTTTTGAATGTCTCATAGAAAAGGACAGGGAGGAGGTCTCACGACAGATTGAGGAGTTGAAGGAAAGGACCACGAAGGTCAGATTGGCCACCTTCGGTCTGAACGGAACATTGGAGGCCCTGAATGGAGGACAGGTTCAAACGCTTTATCTCTTGACATCGTTTTCCCATTCAGGAGGAAAATGCCGTCAATGCGGTTCCCTTGTCCTGATCCATTCTCCAGGTGCCCCATCCGTTAATTGTCCACTCTGCAAGGGGGAGATAAAGATTTTCAACCTCGGAGAAGAGATGACGAGATCAGTCCTTCGTCAGGATGGAGAAGTCAAATGGATTGAAGAGAATGCCATGTTAAAAGAGAACGATGGCGTGGGTGCTTTATTGAGATTCCGTTCATCCCGTTAAGTGGAGCCCCACAGGGGAAAGCCATGGTTACTAATCAACGTTCCTGTGGGGGGACATCCCGGCAAGAGGTTTTTGACTTCTGATGCTGGGGGGAATCAGTCTCCGGAATTCGTCTGTGAAAGGAGAAGAGGAATGTTCGTCGAAATGAAAGTGAAGTTTTTGACTTTCGATTCCACATCGAATGGGTTCGTTGTCCTCCTGATGGATCTATCGAATAGGACAGGGCTTCCCATTTGGATTGGACCTTTTGAGGCCAATGCCATTGCCATGAAGTTGAAGAAGATAGGCTCCCATCGGCCGATGACCCATGATCTCATCCACAATATTCTGAATACCGTTGAATCCCGGGTAGTAAAAATCATCGTGAACGACCTGAAAGAGAATACCTATTATGCATTGATCCACCTTCTTCGGAGAGGAGAAGAGATCATCATCGATTCTCGACCCAGTGATGCGATTGCCATCGCACTTGCCGTAAATGCTCCAATCTTTGTCTCTGATCAGGTGATCGAAAAGGCGCGAACCATTGACATGGAGAAGGAGGGGGATCAATTAAAGGAATGGTTGGAAAATCTTAATCCAGATGATTTTAAGTATAAAGCCTAACAACGCAAGGTTAAGGTTGAGGTTTAGGTTCAGGTTTGAAGTAAAGCCCAACCAAATCTCAAGTGTGTGAAGAAAATTCTCGGCGTAAAACATGTTGGATCCTAAACATTTCAGATTGTAGATCTCAAATTGTAGATTGAAAGAATTTAAATCGGAAATCTAAAATCTTAAATCTGAAATTGGGCAAGGTGGTCTTTCAGACTAAGAGTACAGCAGAAACCATCCGAATTGGAAAAGGGATTGGGAGCCTTCTTGTGCAGGGGGATGTGGTCGCCTTGGTAGGTGAATTGGGGACGGGAAAGACCCAATTCATCAAAGGACTGGCTGCAGGCGTGGGGGTTGGGAACTCCACCTATGTCTCAAGCCCCTCTTTTACACTGATTAATGAGTACGCAGGAAGGATACCCTTTTACCATATCGACCTCTTCCGGTTGAAAGACGAGAAGGAGGCTGAGGAATTAGGTCTGGAGGAGTATTTGGGTGGTGAAGGGATCACAGCGATTGAATGGGCAGACAAAATTCCATCCCTTCTTCCAAGAGAACTCATTTGGATACAAATCCGCTATATGGGAAAGCAGACCAGGTCTATAGAAATTGTTGGCAAAGGCAAACGCTATGAGGAACTTCTAAAGAGTTGTGAGTTCGGAGTTTAAAGATTAAATACTCCGAACTACGAAATAATCACTCCCAACTTCCAATTTCAAGCGAGGAGGTGAATTGAATGGCATTGGTCGTTCAAAAATATGGGGGTACCTCTGTGGGGGATATCGAGCGAATCAAAAACGTGGCCTCCAGGGCTATTAAAACGAAGAATCAAGGCCATGATGTCGTGGTCGTAGTATCGGCAATGGCCGGAGAGACGGATAAGCTGATTCGTATGGCCCAGCAGATCACCCCAACCCCTGACGAGAGGGAATTGGATGTCCTTGTCTCAACAGGAGAACAGGTCTCCATTGCCTTGCTTGCCATTACTCTCAAGGCGATGGGCTGCGACTCGAAATCTTATTTAGGGTTTCAAATCAAGATTGCTACGGACAGCGCCTTTGGTAAGGCCCGCATCTCAGGCATTGAGTCGGAGAAGATGCTTGACGATTTGAGGAACGGGAGGGTAGTGGTAGTGGCAGGGTTTCAGGGCGTGGATGAGTCAGACAATATTACCACCCTGGGTCGAGGAGGATCTGATACGACAGCTGTTGCCATCGCTGCAGCCTTGAAGGCGGACGTCTGCGAAATCTACACCGATGTCGATGGAGTCTATACCACCGATCCCAACATCTGCTCTAAGGCGAGAAAGTTATCCAAGATCTCCTATGACGAGATGCTTGAAATGGCCAGCCTGGGCGCTAAAGTGTTACAGATCCGGTCTGTTGAGTTCGCCAAGAAATATGATGTCCCCATCCATGTGAGGTCATCTTTTAATGAGAATCTTGGAACGATCGTTTGCAAGGAGGACGCAGAGATGGAAAAGGTTGTCGTTTCCGGTGTCACCTACAACAAGAATGAGGCCAAGATTGAGATCATGGGGGTTCCGGACGTCCCTGGAATGGTTGCCAAATTATTTAAACCCATTTCCGATGCCAATATCATTGTCGATATGATCATCCAGACCTCCAGTACGGAAAAAGGCTATGCGGATGTGGCCTTCACCGTTCCCAAGTCCGATTTCACTAAGACCCTTCAGATCGTCAAGGAGACCGTGAAAGGGCTCGGTGGGAAAGAGGTCGTCGCCGATGAAAACATTGCCAAGGTATCGATTGTGGGCGTAGGGATGAGGAGCCACTCCAATGTAGCCACTCAGATGTTCTCCGCCTTGGCAAGGGAAGGGATCAATATCAATATGATCTCCACTTCAGAGATCAAGATCTCCTGTATCATTGACGCAAAATATACCGAGCTGGCGGTCCGAGCTCTCCATGACGCCTTTGAGTTAGATAAGCCATCTGTGACCGAAGAGAAATGATCCATAATCAATGATCAATGACCAATA
>Ga0299912_10005523_pt1 | contig 10389 bp, 10 predicted proteins | sample RVTome_2_FD_207667 | JGI IMG/M metagenome (GOLD analysis project Ga0299912, IMG submission 207667) | Soil microbial communities from uranium-contaminated site in the Upper Colorado River Basin, Wyoming, United States - RVT95D214 (version 2) ... | reverse complement strand
TTCCTGCCCCTCATCGCCCTGGGCGGCTACGGCTACATGGCCTTCGGAGCGTCCCTGGTGCTCCTGAAGTGGATCAAGGCCGTCGAGAACGGGACCGATTATTCGCTCATGCGCACGACCCGGGCGGCGCTGTTCCTGATCACCAAAAGGGAGGAGAAATACAAGGCCCAGATGGCCATCGAAACGTTCTTTGTCCGGGCCGGCGACTCGCTCCAGGCCATCGTGGTCTGGGTGGGGACGACCTTCCTGGCCTTGAGCATCGAGGGGTTCGCGGTTATCAACGTGACCGGCGTCCTGGTCTGGATCGGGCTCAGCGTCTTGATCTTCCGCCAGTACAAAAAGCTGAAGCGCCAGTCGGAGGAAGCCGCCCCGCCGAAGGACAGCGCGGCCCAGGCCTAGGGAGTCCGGCGCACGTCCTTGATCTTGATGATCCCGCCCGAATCCTGGGCAAGATATAAATATCCCTCTTCGTCCCGGCACAGGCCTTCCTGGTTGTCGCCGGGAAAGGCGTAGCTCCGGACAAGCCTCCCCTGCAGGGTGGATTCGACCAGGACGTTGTCCGCGTCGCTGACGATGTTCAGGCGCTTGCGGACGGAGTCGTAGTACATTCCCGAGGGGTCGTCGATTTTCAGGGGGAGGACCCGGAGGATCCTAGCTTCGGCCTCCGGGGCTCGGCTCGACTTGAGCGGGACCAGGATTTCCAGGACGCAGGGCGGGTCCCACTGGTTGCCCGCGAAAAACGTCCCGCCCTCCCGGTGCCGGGCCCGGGGCACGAAGACCAGGGATTCGAGCCCGTTGTCGTAGGAATCGACCTGTTTCTGGAGAAACTGCTTGTTGCGGCCATAAGCCCTGTTGACAGGAAACCGCCGAGTGACCGCCCGGCCGACCGGGTCGTATTCGAGGATGATGTCCTCGCCTTCGACGACGATGTAGAGAAGCCCGGTGGACGGGTCGACGGTGATGCCTTCCAGGTCTCCCGGAACTTCCGTCCGGGAGACGAGCGCCCCCTGCATGGTGAGCTCGAACACCAGGCCGTCGTCGCTCACCACGAACAGCGTCTTGCGGCTGGGATGGATGCAAATGCCCGAAGGCTCCGGGACGCCGGCCTGGTCGATGTTGCCCCCGAAACCCGGCGTGCCCGGCCAGAGATAGGGGAAGCGGATGGATGTCCGGCAGCCGGCCCCGCAGACGACCGCCGCGAGGACCGCGCCGGCAACGACGGCCCGGAATCTCATCCCCGCGCCCCGAAGGTCAAATGCGACATGAGCAGAAAATTTATACCAGGCCGGGACTCCTGTCAATCGCCCCGACCGGATTGATTTTTAACCCGCAATCGGGGTAATCTAACCCCATCGGGGAAGCGTTCCTTGGCGGAGGCGCTCATGAAGCCGTTCATCCGTAACCTGATCATCATCGCTTGGGCTGTTATCCCCACGACCCTGGCCGCGCAGTTCACCGGGCCGGAAGTCGCCCGCCGCGGCTTCTGGGAGTCCTTCCTGACCGCGGCGGACATCGTCAAGTCCGAAGCCGCCGGGGAAGGCGTGACCAAACCCTTCAAGCTCTTCCTGAACAAGGACGGCACGGAGGCCAAGGGGATCTGGAAGAACGTCTCGGAGCGGCTCCCGAACGGAGCCCTGGACGCCTGGCGGTATGAGATCGCCGCCTACCGCTTGGACAAGCTCCTCGGCCTGAACATGATCCCTCCCGCGGCGGAGCGGGTCTTCCAGGGCCGGCCGGGCGCCCTGTCCCTGTTCGTCACCGCGAAGTTTTCGCTCCTGAAGGTCATGGACGAAGCCATTCCCATTCCGGCCGAGGCGACCGCGGCCGTCAATAAAATGAAATACATCACCCGGGCGTTCGACTGCCTCATCGCCAACGACGACCGGACCCAGCAGAACATCCTCCTCACCGAAGATTGGCGGACGATCCTCATCGACCATTCTCGGGCGTTCCGGTCCGACCCGGAACACGCGGCGAGGCTCATCTACGGCCAAGACGGCTTCAAGACGGCCTCCGGACGGCCGATGCTGTTCCGGCAGCTGCCCCGGAGCTTTGTCCAGGCCGTGCGGAGCCTGGACGCGGCCCGGATCCGAGCGGCCGTCGGAACCTATCTCACCGAGGGGGAGATCGCCGCGGTCATGGCGCGCCGGACGCTCCTCCTGGCCGAAATCGACGGCCTGATCAAGGAGAAAGGGGAAACGAGCGTTTTGTACTGATTTTTGAGAAAGGAGGAGGGAAGATGAGAAATAAAACGCTGTGGCTGCTGGCCGGCGGGATCATGATCCTCGGGGTGGGAGCGCTGACCCTGGCCCAGTTCTTGCCCGAGGAAGTGGCCGAGCGGGCCAAGTGGGAGGAATTCCTGGCCGCCGCCGAGATCGTCAAAGAGGAGCAGATGACCGGCCCCGAGTCGGTCACCAACCCCTGGAGGCTGACCCTGGAGAAGGACGGCGTCCGGCGGGCCGCCCTGTGGAAGAACGTCTCGGGCCGCCCCAGGGGATACATCGACAGCTGGAAATACGAGGTCGCCGCCTACCGGCTGGACAAGCTGCTCGGACTGAACATGATCCCGCCCACCATCGAACGCAGCTACAACGGACCGGGGTCGCTTCAGCTCTGGGTGGAATCCTGGATGACCCTCAAGACAAAAATGGAGGACAAGGTCAAGATCCCGTCCTACAAGATCTTCCCTTGGAACAGGGCGCTCTACCTCCAGCGGTTCTTTGACAACCTGATCGGCAACGAGGACCGCCACCAGAACAACTACCTGATCACCCAGGATTGGCGGATGTACCTCATCGACCATTCCCGGAGTTTCCGGACCTACGGCGATTTCCTCAAGAAGCTCCTCTACACGGACAAGCGCCGCGACGGCCCGATGGAGATGCTGGAGATCCCGCGGGTCCTGCTGGACAAGATCAAAGCCCTCGATTTCGAGGCCGTCCGCGGGGCCGTGGGCGATTACCTCACCGAGGACGAGATCAACGCCGTCCTGACCCGGCGCGACCTGATCCTGAAGGAGATGGACCGGATCTGCAAAAAAAGCGGGGAAGCGAACGTCCTTTACTGAGTCCGGACGCGGCGGCGGGACCTCAGCTTCTTGAACAGGGTGAGGACATTCTGGCCGTCCTCCCGCTTGTAGGTGAACCCGTCCATCATCGTCCGCGACAGGAAAATGCCGAACCCGCCGTGCCGGGCGGTGCGCACGATCTCCTTGAGGTTCGGCCGTTTCATCGTCCGGGGGTTGAAGGGGATCCCCCGGTCGCGGACCTCGAAATACACCCGGCGGGGCTCGAGCCAGGACTGCAGGCTGAGGAAGCCTTTATCCTTGGGATAGGCGTACAGGATGATGTTGATGCAGACTTCGACCAGGGACAGGTCGATGCGAAAGGCGTCCTTGTCCGAAAGGGGCAGGCCGGCCAGGGATTCCCGGACGAAATCCCTGACCCTGGCCACCTCGCCCAGGTCCGAGGCGATCTCCAGGGTCCGGACCGACGTCCGCGACTCGAGGGAAGGTCTTCGTCTGAGCACCATCACCGCGCCTTCTCCGTACGGGAATCATTGTAGCAGAGCGCGACACGGGGACGCAATGCTCCGATTGACTTCGCCCCGGCTTGGCCTATATTAGAAGCGTTGTCCCCGAAGCGAATAAGGAGAAAGCTCATGACGCAAATCATGTTCAAGGGATGGCGAGCCGCCCTGCTCGTCTCGGCGCTCGCCCTGATGCTCCCCCCGGCCGCGCCGGCCCAAGCCCAGGAGCCGGAGTTCAGGCCGGCCGTCATCGAACAGCCCATGGCCGATTTCACCCTGCCCGTCTATCAGGGCGGGGAATTGACCCTGTCCGGCCTGAAGGGCAAGAACGTGCTCATTATCGTCCCCCGGGTCTGGGCCGCGCCCGGCTATTACTGCACGATCTGCAACTATCAGTACCTCGACTGGGCGGATATCGAGCAGGCGCAGTCCTTCCGGAAGACCCACAACGCCGAGATCCTCTTTCTCTTCCCCTTCGGCCAGGACGATGTGGCCAAATGGCTGGCCAGCCTGCCCGAGCAGATGGACAAGCTCAAAGCCCTGAAAAACCCGGCCGACCCCTCCCAGCTCGACGACAAGGCCAAAGCCCGGATGGAGCGCCTCCGCCGGCTCTTGCCCAAGGATTTCAGCCTCAAGCCGGGCGAAGCGCCGATGCCCTTCCCCATCCTGCTTGACGCCGACCGGAAGATCTCCAAAAGACTGGGCGTGTTCGCCTCGGAATGGAGCGGCAGCAAGGTGGACCAGGGCATTCCCAGCGTTTTCGTCATCGACAGCGGGGGCATCCTGATGCTGAAGTATATCGGCCAGAACACGGCGGACAGGCCCAGCCCCGCCTATCTGGCCAAGTTCCTGGGACTGCTTAACGCTTCGAAGCCGCGCTCTTAAGGCCGGTCCGAACGGCCCGGGGCGGGCGGCGAAGTCCGCGCCTCGCGGTCGAAATCGAAAAAGCGCTCGATGATGTCGAGGATCAGAGCTTCCTTGTCCAGTTTCAGGATGTCCGGGGGGCCGACCGCCTCCAGAAACGGCCCCTCCCGGCCTTCGAGGGAGCTCGTCTTCGTCCTTCGGCCCTTGATCCGAAGAGTGAGCCGCAGCTCCGCGGAATTCTTCGGCAAGATCAGGTCGTAATGGAAGTGGTCGATCCGCGACCCGGGAAAAGTCATCAGGAAATGAATCGCCCGGCCTTTGTCCAGGCCGTACTTGGTCTTGATCTTATAGGACCGCAGCTCCCGGGTCAGGCTTTCGAAGGCCGGCTCGGCGATGAATTCGAAAAAATGGCTGAGATGCTCGAGCGTTTCCTTCTTGCGTTTCTCGATTCGGGCGAGATCCTCGAAACAATCCTTCAGTTTGTCCGGCCATTGTTCTTCAGACATCGCCGTTTTTACTCCGTTTTTTCCATACTATCACAACCTGGCGAGAGAGGAAACGCCGGACTGTGAATCCAACGGCTCCGGCCATTGCGTGTTTTCCTGAAAAACGCGTTTTGAGACGATTCAGTATCTCTATGATTCTCTTCTAATTAGAGGAAAGCATTCACAGGAATGTGAATATCCCTGTGCAAAAGTCGAAAAAATCCTTTCTAAATTTTTGAATTGAATAGAGATATGGCTTTTTGCACAAAATATGGTGCACTTCCGGGGGCGCTTCAGCCGTCGAACAGCATTTTTCGGGCTGCGGCGGCAACATCATGAAAAGAAACGGATTCGGCCTCGTCCGCGGCAAGGATTCGGGATTTTCCGGCCGGTTTCCACGCGAGCGCTGAATCATTCCTGAAAACAGCCAGGACCGGCGCGCCGCAAGCGGCGGCCAGATGGGTCACTCCGGAATCGTTCCCGAGGTACAAGGCCGACCGGGCCAGGAGTCCGGCCAGGTCTTTCAGGGCTGGTCTGGAGATGAAGCTCCAGGAGGGAGGGAGACTCGTTCCAGCCAACGCGGCCTGGAGCTCCGCTTCCGCTTCTCCCGTGACGAACATGCCGGCGAGGCCGTCGCCGCGAAGGAGGAAGGCCGTTTCCAGAAATTTATTCAGAGGCCAACGCTTTGCGGCGCCGCCCGCTCCGGGATGGATGACGACATACCGGCTGTCCGGGCCGATCCCCCGGCTCTCCGCGAGGCGGCAGCCGCCGCGGATCATGGCCTCGGTCAGGGGCAGGAAAACGAAATCATCGAACGCCGCAGCCGCGGAAACATCCGGACCGAGACTCCGGGCCGTTTCTCTGAAGAAATACCGGCCCGCCGGGAGGTTCGCCCCGGCGTCATAGACGAGCATCCGGTGAGCCGTTCCAAAACGCTCCAACGATTCCTCCAGGCCGGCGGGCCGCCGCGCCTGCATCCAGCCCCAGACATAGTCGAATCCGTCCAGCCAGGAGGCTGCATCCGCGGGAATCGCCCCCTCATCCGAGTACAGCCGGGCGAACCGCGGGCGGATCGCCGGCTCGAGCCCGTCGACGACACCCGTCTCGACAAAAAGCGTCCCGTACTCTTCCCGGCCGACAAGGGTCAGCCGGCATCCGGGACGGTATTTCCTTATGAGCTGGATGCTGGGCAGGACCGCCAGGAGGTCCCCCAACCCTCCCAGGCGCACCAGGAGAGCGCTTTTCAAGGCCGCCCCTCTAAAACACGCTTCATCTCGCCCCCATTGTAGCCCCGGGGGACCCGAAATCAAGCCTGCCAGCGGGGGTCCCTTTCATTTATAATGGATCAGTGCCATTCTTCTGTGCTGAGGAAGAAACGGCGACGGGGGGCGTCTAAAGAGTGTTTACGCGAACAAGGAGGTTTGATCGCATGAAACGTTTTCTCACTGTTCTGGTCCTGCTCCTGGCCTCGGCCTCGATCCTGGCCGCCGGCCTCGCGCTCGACGTCAAGGAGCTTGTGCTGTCCAACGGCATGAAGATCCTGATGATCCCCAAGGCCGGGGTCCCCCGGGTCGTGTGCCACGTCTACTACAAGGTCGGCTCGATCAACGAGCGGCCGGGCATCACCGGGATCGCCCACGTCCACGAGCACATGATGTTCAAGGGCACCCGGATGCTGGGCGTCACGGACTTCGACAAGGACGCCGCCCTCGACCGGAAGATCGACGAGGTCATGGACAAGATCTACCGGGACAAGTACTGGAAGTCCGACGGCGGCGACAAGACCCGGCTGGCCCAGTGGCAGAAAGACTACGAAGAGCTGGTCCAGTCCGAAAAGCCGCTCATCGTCAAGGACGAGCTGTGGACGCTGTACATGAGGAACGGCGGCACGGGCCTCAACGCCTCGACCGGCAACGAGAGCACGGGCTACTATGTCACCCTGCCCTCGAACAAGGTCGAGCTGCAGATGCTGCTCGAGTCCGACCGGATGGCCAACGCCTATTTCCGCGAGTTCTACTCCGAGAAGGACGTGGTCATGGAGGAGCGCCGCCTGAGCGAAAACAGCCCGGGGTCCCTCTTCAACGAGCAGGTCAACGCCGCCTTCTACGCCGCCTCGCCCTATCACTGGGACGTCATCGGCTGGATGGACGACCTGCGCAAGATGACCAAGGCGGACATGGTCGAATTCCACGACACGTACTACGTTCCCAACAACTGCGTCGCGATCTATGTCGGCAGCTTCGACCCGGCCGCCCTGGGGGCCATGGCTGAAAAGTACTTCGGCCGCATCCCCAGGGGCAAGGACGTCGAGCCCATCCGGACCTTCGAACCCCCCCAGTACAGCGAAAAGCGCATGTACGGCCAGGGCCCGGCGCCGACCGGCCTGCAGCTGATGTTCCACATCCCGCCGGAGGGCCATCCGGACGCGGCCGCCCTGTCGGTCGTGGCCGATGCCCTGGGCGCGGGCGGCGGACGCGGCTTCCGCGGCATGGGCGGGGGCAGCGGCACCGGACGCTTGTATAAAACCCTGGTCCGGGACAAGGAGCTGGCCGTCAGCGCTTCGGCCTCCAGCCGGCCTCAGTGGTATGTGGGCGCCTTCCAGTTCAGCGCCACGCCCCGGGTCGACAAGAACGTCCTGCCCGAGGACCTGGAAAAGGCGATCTGGGCCGAAGTCGAAAAGATCAAGAAAGAGGGCGTGACGCCCGACGAGATCCAGAAAGCCAAGAACCGCTCCGAAGCCATGTTCATCCGCGCGCTGGACAGCGCCATGGGCCTGGCCATGCGGGCGGGACGGGCCGAGCTTAACCGCGGCTGGCGGTCCCTCGCGGACGACGTCGAAGCCGTCAAGAAAGTGTCCAACGACGACGTCAAGCGCGTGGCCGCCAAGTACTTCGTCAAGGACAACAGCCTGACCGCCATCTACACCCGAATGATGGGGCGGTAAGGAAGAGGACAAGATGAAAAAGACACTCACCCTTTTCGCAGCCCTCAGCCTCCTGGTCGTGTCCTTCGGCCTGGCCCAGGTTGAGAAACCCTCCGATCTCAAGTTCTCCCCGTTGTCCTATGAACCGCCCAATCCCCAGGCCTTTCGGATGACGTTCGCCAACGGGCTCCGCGGCTACATCCAGGAGGATCGCGGCCTGCCCCTGGTCAACATCTCGGCCGTGGTCAATTTCGGCAAGCTCGCCGTGGCCCGGGACAAGGCCGGGCTGGAGTCCATCCTCGGCGATACCCTGATCAAGGGCGGCACGAAGACCCGGGAAGGCAGCGCCGTCGAGGAGCGGATCGATTTCCTGGGCGGCTCGCTGGACTTCCGGGTCGGCGAACGGACCTCCACCCTGTCCCTGTCGGTCCTGAGCCGTGACCTGGACGAGGGCCTGGCCCTCTTTTTCGACGTGCTGATGCACCCGGAGTTCCGGGAGAACGCCGTCAACCTGGCCAAGCGGCGCCTGACCGAACAGCTCCGCCAGGCGAACGACGCGCCCAGCATGGTCCTGGCCCGGGAATACGAAAAGCTCCTGTACGGAGACCATCCCCTGACCTGGCAGGCGACCAAGAAGACCTACGACGCCGTCCTGCCCGGCGACCTCAAGGCCGTCCACGGCCGGTATTTCTTCCCTAAGAACACCATCCTGACCGCGTCGGGCGATTTCAGCAAGGCCGACCTCAAGGCCAAGATCAACAAGTTCGCGGCCTCCTGGCCGAACCAGTCGCCGGCGCCCCAGTCCTGGTCCAAGACGTTCCCCGCCGTCGAGCCGGGAGTCCACTTCATTCAAAAGGCCATCAACCAGGGCTACATCAGCCTCGGCCACCTGGGCCTCGAGGACACCGACCCGGACTACTACGCCGTCCAGGTCATGAACTTCATCCTCGGCGGCGGCAGCTTCACCTCCCGGATCACGACCAAGGTCCGGTCGAACGAGGGGCTGTCCTACAACCAGGGCAGCCGGTTCACGTATCGCTGGGGCTTCCCCGGCACCTTCGCCGGCTACGTCCAGACCAAGTCGGCCACGGTGGGCTATGCCATCTCGCTCATCCTCAACGAATTCGACCGGATCCGCAAGGAGCCGGTTTCCGACGCGGAGATGGAAACCGCCGTGAACTTCTACCTCGAGAGCTTTTCCGACGCCTTCCAATCGCCCCAGGCGACCATGGCGACCTTCGCCAACCTGGAAATGACCGGCAAGCCGATGGATTACTACAAGACTTACCGGCAGAAGATCAAGGTCGTGACCAAGGCCATGGTCCAGGAGGCGGCCCGGAAATACATCCATCCCGACCGGGCGGCCGTTCTCATCGTGGGCGACTGGGAGCCCTGCAACGCCGGGTCGGACAAGTTCGCCGGCCCCCTGGACAAGTTCGGCGCGGTCCGCCGCATCACCCTCATCGACCCCCTGACCGGAGAGCCGGCCAAGACACGCTGATCCCCGCCGGATTTCCGGACCCTTCGGCCGTCCGCCCTTCGGGGCGGACGGCCTTTTTTTTCGCTACGGTCTTTCCCTGGCCGGAAGAAATCCATATAATAAGGTCAATTTCAGAGATTCCGACCATGAATGAGCTCATTGCCGTTGTCGAGGACGAGCCGGATATCCGCAACCTGGTCGTCCTTCACCTTAAAAAGGAAGGATTCCAGACGGAGGCCTTCGAGAGCGCCAAGCCGTTCTTCCGGTCCCTGGACAAGCGACGCCCTGCCCTCGTCATCCTGGACCTGATGCTCCCCGACATGGACGGGCTGGACATCACCCGAACCCTGAAGCGGAGGGACGACTGGGCCTCCCTCCCGATCATCATCCTGACCGCAAAAAGCACGGAAACCGACAAAGTGCTGGGATTGGAGCTGGGCGCGGACGACTATCTGACCAAGCCGTTCTCGCCCAAGGAGCTCGTGGCCCGGGTGCGGGCCGTGCTCCGCCGCCCCGGCCAGGCCGCCGAAACGAAGACGCTCCGGGCCGGGCCGAACGTGGTCTTGGACGTCGACAAGCATGAGGTCACGGCCCGCGGCCGGAAAATCGACCTGACCTTGGCCGAATTCAAGATCCTGGCCCTGCTCGTCTCCCATCCCGGACGGGTCTACAGCCGCGACCAGATCCTGGACGGCCTATGGGGCGGCGAGAAGATCGTCATCGACCGGACCATCGACGTCCACATCCGCAACCTCCGAGAAAAGCTGGGAGGGGACGGGTCTCTGGTCAAGACCATCCGGGGCGTGGGCTACAAGTTCGAAGAATGAAAAAGCTGATATTCCTCAAGATGTTCGGCGCCTCCCTGGCGATCATCATCCTGTTGGTGATCGCCATCCTGGTCACGTCCTTCGGATTCATCCGGACCCGGACCCTGGACAGCTTGGCCGCGGACCTGGAAAAGCTCGGCCTGGCCCTCGAGCCGGACGTCACGGGCTATGTCGACCGGAACGCCCTGGCCGACATGGAAGCCTACTTTCGGAAGTTCGAGCAGCAGACCCGGGTGCGCCTGACCTTCATCCGACCTGACGGGACGGTCGCGGCCGATTCCC
>Ga0299912_10005522_pt1 | contig 10390 bp, 8 predicted proteins | sample RVTome_2_FD_207667 | JGI IMG/M metagenome (GOLD analysis project Ga0299912, IMG submission 207667) | Soil microbial communities from uranium-contaminated site in the Upper Colorado River Basin, Wyoming, United States - RVT95D214 (version 2) ... | reverse complement strand
GGGCTGCATTATTCTTAGAAACAACCAACAAAACAAAAACTTTTTTCAAGCTATTTGGAATGCACCAGCTCTACATTACAAACATGCCCGCTATTTGTGGGGAAGCTTTCACGAGCAAAGCATCACCGATGACCTGCTAAAACAAACCCCTGGCTTTTGGAAGCTTCTACCGCTGAATTCAATAAATACACCCTGGGGTGATGTTGTGCGCCACTGTTGGTGGAAGAGAAGCTACTGCGAGAAAAAGATCAAATCAGGGTTTTCATTCCAGATTGGCAGCCACCGAAAGCGAGGTGCTCGTCACGACACCTGCATCAATAAATTCCTGGAAGACGAATTGATAATAGTGCTTAATACAGTCACAAAATTGCTTAACGAACCACTGAGAAATCACGCCTATTCACTTCTGGACGAATGATTTTTCTTACTTTTTCAGAACACATTATTTTAAGTTTCAAATTTTCAGTACTGATCAACAAATACATATCATGAGAATGACGAAATGAGTTTCCTATCCTTTTTAATTCACAAAATACGGCGCAAGCTTGACAAGCATGCAGGAAAAAGACAGTCAAAGGCTGAAATAGAGGCTTTCAAGCGGATGAGACGCCGAGTGTTACACGAGGCCGTGTATGTAATCTCTCCGAAGCTTGTCGTTAAAAATGGCCCATTCGAGGGCATGAAATATCCATCCGCCAAAGCTTCCGGCAGCGCTTTGGTTCCTAAGTTATTGGGATCTTATGAGCGCGAACTTCACCCCACGATCAATTACATCCTAAAACAGGACTACACAGACATCGTCGATATAGGCTGCGCCGAGGGATACTATGCAATCGGCCTCGCAAGACATTTTCCAAAAGCCCGCATTTATGTATTTGACACAAACCAGGAAGCGCTAGACCTGTGCCGACAGATGGCAGAAATAAACTCCGTTTTGGATCGAGTAATCTTTGGTTCACTCTGCACGCCAGATCAGCTCGAGAAACTTCCGCTCAGGGGGCGATCACTCATTATCAGTGACTGCGAAGGTTACGAAAAAGAACTATTCAATGAGCAAACATTGCCAAAATTGGCCCATCATGATCTTCTCATAGAGATTCACGACATGATTGATATCAATATCTCAACCGAAATAAGACAAAGATTTTCCAGCACTCATCATCTCGAAATCATAGAGAGCGTTGATGACATAAAAAAGGCAAAATCATACGAATACAGAGAGCTTGATGGATATGATCTGTCGACACGCCGGCTTTTACTTGCAGAGGGACGAGTCAACATTATGGAGTGGTTTTTTCTTGAACCCAGAAGGCATGCTTAGTAATTTGAGCCATCAATGAACCTATCTGAAATTATGGATCGCAATTCTTATGTGTTGTCGAGCTATTCAGAACATCAACACTGGAGTTTCACCTTAGAACACAGAAGTCCCTTATGCAGTTTTATTGGGCTTTGATCAGGTCCAAATAGCGCTCAACCGCGAACCGGTGATCAAACTTGCCCACCATGGCGTCGGTGATATGCGGCGGATTGCCGAGCGCATCCGACATGGCGGCGGCCAGCGCGACCGCATCGTTGCGCGGCACTAGGAACCTTGCAAGCTCCCCCGTCAGAATTTCAGCAGGCCCATACGGGCAGTCGGTACTGACGACGGGGGTACCGAGAATCAGCGCCTCGATCAGCACCGTCGGCAGTCCTTCGCTGTCCGAGGAAAGGACCAGCAGTTTGGCATTTTTGATATGGGGATAGGGATTGTTCTGCCACGGCAAAAAATCGATCCGGTCCGCAATGCCCAACTCTTTGGCCAGGCCGATCATTTTCTTCTTGAGGGGGCCTTTTCCCATCAGTACTAGACGCACTGGAGTTTGTATTTTTGCGTAGGCTTTTAGGAGCAGATCATGACGTTTAAGCCCAATAAATGAACCGACATGGATAATGTATTGCTCCGCCGGCAGCTCGGCGGGTTCCGCCCCAAGGCGCCTGATATGATCCACGACAAATGGATTATAAATCGTCTGTACGTTTTCTGGCCTGACACCAAGGCGGCGTATCAATCCATCTGCGATGCCTTTGGAAGCGGTAACAATCTTTTTGTTTTGAAAAACGGAACGGTATTTCAAATACTTTCGAACAAAAGTGAAAATCTTTAACCTCTTTAACTCTGTAACTGCACGTACGTCATACGCATTATGAACAACATGACGGCATTTAACGCCGTCGACTCCCTCCATAACGCGATACCCTTCATACCCATGGGTCAGCATCAAATCCAGAGGACCGACTTCTCCACCAGGAGCGATATAGGCACGGATCTCGGCCTTCTTTTGGGCCAGCGAACGCCCGCGCAAAGGATACACTCTGGCGCGCAGTCCGGCGGGAATCTCGACCTCGCCTTTGAGGGTAAAGATCACCACCTCGTGGCCCAGGTCGCTCATGGTGTTCGCAAGCGTCTCGACAATCTTTTGTGTCCCTCCGCCGATGAGTGAGCCGATTATCATGCCAACTTTGTACGCCATCTACGACCTACGCCCCCAAGCGCCTTTCAGTCCATCGGCCAGGGCGGGCCAAATAGTCTCGACAGTGTAGGCCTGGTATTTTTTCTTGCCGAAGGACTTCGCAATGGCCCTGCGAACGGCTTGGAAATAAACGGCCGCGACGGCGAACGGCGCTTTCCACGAAGCCTCCCCCAACTCGCGCATAACATGAAGCTGCAAGAAGTGGTTGCGCAAATGGTAGTAGAGACTGAATGACGAGATGGGTTTTCTGGGAAGCAACTTGATGAGCGCGACCACATTCGCGTAGACAACCGGGGTAACTCGAGAGGCCAAGTACCCGTAGACGACATCGTCGCCAGCAATAAAAAAGCGCGAGTCAGGGAATCCGATTTTTTCTACAACCGTATGGTGGATAAGCATCCCCTCGAAACAGCCGATATTAATTGGCTCGATCGTCTTGCCATCGCGGAAAGAGTCGCCTTTGCGCGTAAAATCCCGACACAGCTTGGGATCGTAGCTTCTCTCCCACTTCACGACTTTCCCGTCGAGACCGACACGAACCGGCTGAATACACAGGTAGCCCTCATCCGCAACATGCAAGAGTTTTTCCAAACCCTCTTCTGCCGGTTTGACATCGTCATCCATCAACCACAGCCACTCGTAGCCGCGCTCGTAAGCCCTTTTGACCCCCTCGTGAAAACCTCCGGCGCCTCCGGTGTTTTCATGCATGCGCACATAAAAAAGGTCAAGCATACTGCCGCCGAATCTTTGAACCTTGTAAAGCATTTCCCAGGGAGCACCACAGTCAGGCGGAGGAAGATCGCGGATGTAACCGTGTTCAAGAAGCAGCCTCTCCGTCAGATCCGTAGAAGCATTATCAATCAGATAAATGGCATCAACCGGACGGGTCTGCTTTAGAAGTGCGCTCAAACATTCTATCAACAGGTCTTTTCGATTAAACGTAACGACGACGGCACAAACCGATTGCGCATTAACCATCACACAGCCCCAAGGCTACCTTCAGTGCCCTCTCGACCATATCGTCCATGTCGTAGTACTTATACTCCGCAAGGCGACCGAGCAGAGTCAGGTTGGCATATCGTCGAGCATGTTCGACATACTGGTCGTAAAGGTTCCTATTCTCGTCGGTAAAAATTGGATAGTAGGGCGCGTTCTTATCGCGCTCATAGGGTTGGGGATATTCTTTAAGAATGGTCGTTTTTCCACCCGGCGCCGGGTGGATATGCTTGAATTCCGTAATCCGGGTAAAGGTATAGTCATTGGGATAGTTAACGGTAGCAACCTCTTGGTATCTCTCCTGATCCAGCGTCTCAAAAACCCAATGAATGCTGCGATAGGGAAGTTCGCCGAAACGATAGCCGAAAAGCTCGTCAATCTGTCCGGTGTAGATCAACCGGCCCTCGAACTTCTGCCCCAGGAAATAAAACGAGTCGTCAGCGAACAAGCAAACCTTTGTAAACTCCGTTTGCAGCATCAGGCTGATATTCGGATGATCCAGTAACGCTTCAAACAGTTTTGTATAGCCGCGACGCGGCACCCCTTGATAGGTGTCATTGAAATACCGATCATCGCGCCCGATGAAGACCGGCACACGCGCCGTGACGGCGCTGTCCATTTCTTCCGGCTTCATCCCCCACTGCTTAGCGGTGTACTGCACAAAAATCTTGTCATAAATATATCCCGCCAGAAATTGCAGATCGGGATCTGTCGACTTTCTCAACTCCAGGATCGGCACTTTTGTGTTGTATGGGAAATGGGCGAGCAGTTTTTCTTCCAGCCTCTGTGCCATTTCGCGAGGAAAGAGTTCGTGAAGAGCATTGAGATTGAACGGCACCGGTACTTTTTTGCCATCAACCATCGCCAATACTTTATGGTGATAAATATCCCACTCGGTAAACCGTGACAGGTATTCCCAAACATCTTTATTGCTTGTGTGAAAAAGGTGGGGGCCGTAGGTATGAATCAAAATATTGTGATCGTTTTTGTGGTCGTGACAATTTCCCCCGACGTGAGGACGCCTTTCGATAATCAACACCTGCTTTCCGGCTTCCGCAAATTGTCTGGCGCTCACAGCACCCGCGAAGCCGCAGCCGGCAATCAATGCGTCGAATGTCATTTGACCTCCCCAATCTCGCTCAAAAAAACCGATTGATCCGAACTTTACGTCAGCGAAAACCCGATGCCTGCGTCGTTATTCAAATGCCTCACACAACAGGTGCAGGATGAGGATATGGGCTTCCTGGATGCGACCGGTTTTCTGCACACCAATGGTCAGCGGGAGGTCCACCAATTCTTTGAGTCGACCGCCGTCGCGACCGAGGAGGCCGATGGTATAGATGCCGTTAGTGCGGGCGTGCTCCACGGCCTTGACGACGTTGGCGGAATTGCCCGAGGTGCTGATAGCCACCAACAGGTCGCCGGCGACGGCGAGGGATTCGAGCTGGCGGGAGAAGATGTGATCGAAGCCGTAGTCGTTACCGATGGAGGTCAGGGCCGAGGTGTCGGTGGTGAGGGCGATGGCGGGATAGCCGCGGCGGTCGCGGTCGTAGCGGCCGGTGAGTTCGGCGGCGAAGTGTTGGGCGTCGGCGGCGGAGCCACCGTTGCCGCAGGCGTAGACGCGGTGGCCTGAGCTAAAGGTCTGCCGCAAACGCTCTGCGGCCTGACGCAGCGAGGCCTCCAACGCCTGCACGCAGTCCACCGCTTCGCGGTGGGCGGCGATCACGACTTTTACGTCTAACGTCATCTAGCCTTCCTTGAGGGTGTAGTCTGCGCCGCGGAACACGACCACTTGGCGCTGGCGTATTTTCGATACCAACTATTCGACATCATTCATCCTTGAGGGCGTAGTCCGCGCCGCAATACGGGCACTTCGCCTTGCCGGTCTTTTCGATGGGCAGGTAGACCCGAGGATGCGAGTTCCACAGGCTCATGCCATCCATCGGGCAGTGCAGCGGCAGGTCGGCGCGGGTGACCTCGTAGTGGTTCTCGGCGTTGGGCTCGATGGGCCGCGCCCCGCTCTGGTGTGCTTGTGACATCTGACGTCTCTCTCTAACGATAAATCCGCGCTAGCGCACTGGCGTCAGCCAGTCCTGATGCACGTCTAAGCGGCCGTGCGCCACGTCGAAGAAGCGCGCCTGTAGGCGTTCCGTGATCGGGCCGCGGCCGCCGTTGCCGATGGCGCGTCCGTCCAGTTCGCGGATGGGGGTGACTTCGGCGGCGGTACCGGTGAAGAAGGCCTCGTCGGCCACGTACACTTCGTCGCGGGTGATGCGCTTTTCACGCACGGTGTAGCCCAGGTCGGCGGCGAGGGTGAACAGCGTGGCGCGGGTGATGCCGTCCAGCGCGGAAGTCAGCTCCGGGGTGTAGATGACGCCGTCGCGCACGATGAAGAAGTTCTCGCCACTGCCTTCGGCCACGAAGCCGTCCACGTCGAGCAGCAGCGCTTCGTCGTAGCCACCGGCCAGCGCTTCCTGGAGGGCTAACATGGAGTTGATGTAGTTGCCGTTGGCCTTGGCCTTGCACATGGTGATGTTGACGTGGTGGCGGGTGAAGGACGAGGTCTTGATGCGGATGCCCTTCTTCATGCCGTCCTCGCCGAGGTATGACCCCCAGGCCCAGGCGGCGACCATGACGTGCACCTTGAGATTGTCGGCGCGCAGGCCCATGCCTTCGGAGCCGTAGAAACACATGGGGCGGATATAGGCGCTGTCGAGCCCATTCTCGCGCACTGCCGCGCGTTGCGCCTCGTTCAAGGTATCCTTGTCGTAGGGCATGGGCATGTTGAGAATTTTGGCCGAGCGGAACAGGCGGTCTGTGTGTTCCTTGAGGCGGAAGATCGCCGTGCCCTTGCTCTGCGTGTGATAGGCGCGCACGCCTTCGAAGACGCCCATGCCGTAGTGCAGGGTGTGCGTCAGCACGTGCACCTTGGCCTCGCGCCAGGGAACCATTTTCCCGTCCAGCCAGATGACGCCGTCGCGATCATCCATCGTCATACTGCAATCTCCTTGTTTGTCTCAGTAAGCGTCTCACCAAATGTAGCGGCCCACAGGCGCGCCACTTCTTTTCTAGCCGCGGCGAAGGTCTCTTCATCCGTCTCCGCCGGCAAATCCTGCAACGTCAGGCGGTGCACCGCTGCCCGGTAGGCGCGGTAGGCGTCGCTCAAAACCTGCGCGTCCGCCGGGCTCATGAGGCCGTGGCGGACGCAACTTTCCAACTGGCGGATATTGTCCGTGAACTGCGTCAGATCCGGCAAATCGCGGGCCCGATTCAGGACGTGGTATTGGACCATAAATTCGATATCTGCGATACCACCGCGTCCCTGTTTGAGATCGAAGCGGCCCGCGGATTCCTTCACCAGCGAGGCGCGCATCTTTTCACGCATCTCCACCACTTCGCGTTTGAGCACGAGCGGGTCGCGCGCGCGGGCCAGCACCTCGCGCCGCAGGCTTTCGAAGCCGGCGCGGATGCGCACGTCGCCCGCCACCGGCCGCGCGCGCACCAGGGCCTGATGTTCCCAAGTCCAGGCCTGATGCAGTTGATATTCGCGCAGCGCATCGAGGCTTACCGTGAGCAGGCCGGAGTTGCCGCTCGGGCGCAGGCGCATGTCCACTTCATAGAGCACGCCGGAGGGCGTATGCGCGGTGAGCATGTGGATGATGCGCTGTCCGAGACGGGCGAAGAACACCGGGTCGGCGACCGGCTTCGGGCCGTCGGTCATGGCATTGGCGTCTTGCGTGCCGTGCACGAACACCATGTCGAGGTCGGAGCCGTAGCCCAGCTCGATGCCGCCCAGTTTGCCGTAAGCGATGATGGCGAAGGCCGTCCCATCTGCCGTGCGTGCGCTGGCGGGGCGGCCGTGGCGTGCGAGCAAATGATTCCAGGCCAAATCCAGCACCGCGGCGAGGATGACTTCGGCGATGGCCGTGAGGTGATCGCTCACGATCATCACCGAGTCGCCGGGAGCGACTCGGGACGTGCTTTGCGCGCCCGCAGGGGGCGGCCCAGGGATGGGCCGTCTCAGCGGCATCGCCTCCATCACATCGGCGCTGGCCACGCGCAACACGGCGGCCTGCTTGAAGTGACGCAAGGCTTCCATGACCTGCTCTTCGTCATCCGCCGCGACCCGCGCCAAGCGCGCGCGCAAATCGTCTTCCAATTCCGCGCGGCCGGGCGGGCGAAACAGGCTGCGTGCATCGAGCAATTCGTCCAGCAACAACGGATGCGCGGTGAGCCGTTTGGCGATCCACGGGCTGGCGCCGCAGAGTCGCACCAGTTGCGACAACGCCATGGGATGTTCCACCAGCAAGGCGAGATACGCAGTGCGGCGGGCGACGGCCTCGAGCAGCGCCAGGAGGCGCGCGAGGGTTTCGTCCGGCGAGGGCGCGGCGGCCACCGCGCCGAGCAAGAGCGGCATGAGGCGATCCAGGCGCTGCTGTCCGTGCTGGGACAACGAGTGATAACGGCGCGACTCGCGCAGCGCGCGCAGTTGCCCGTACACCGTCGCGGCATCGCGATAACCCGCAGCGCTCAGCCGCGCCACGGCCTCGGCCTCCTCCAGCTTTCCGGCCCACAAAGCGCCGAAACCCGCGCCCGCGCTGCCGGCGTCGTACTCCGCCTGCGGCGCCGCGAACACCTGGGCGAAATGGGCGTGCACCCGCGCCATACGGCCGCGCAACGCGGGCTCGAACTCGTCCCAATGGGCGTAACCCATGGCGAAGGCCAGGCGTTGCCGGCCCACTTCGTCTTCCGGCAGGGTATGGGTCTGGCGATCCTGATATTCCTGAAGGCGGTTTTCCGTGCGGCGCAGGAACACGTAGGCCGCCTGCAATTGCTGCTGCACGTAGCGCGGCAGATGGCCCTGCTCGGCGAGATATTCCAACACGCGCTGCACCTCGCGCCGTTGCAGCGCGGGGTCGCGGCCGCCGCGGATGAGCTGGAAGGCCTGGGCGATGAACTCCACCTCGCGGATGCCGCCGGCCCCCAGCTTGACGTGATTGGCCATGCCCTTGCGCGCCACCTCGACCTCCACCATGCGCTTCATGTCGCGCAGCGCCTCGAAGGCGCCGTAATCGAGATAGCGGCGATAGACGAAGGGCCGCAACATGGCCATCAGCTCTTCGCCCGCCGCCCGGTCGCCCGCCACCACGGCGGCCTTGATGAAGGCATAACGCTCCCAATCGCGGCCGTGGACTTGGTAGTACTGCTCCATGGCCTCGAAGCTCGCCGCCAGCGGGCCGCTCTCGCCGAAGGGACGCAGGCGCATATCGACGCGGAACACGAAACCCTCCGCGGTGTTTTCGTCCAGCGCCTTGATCAGCGCCTTGCCGAGGCGGGTGAAGAATTGCTCGTTGCCGATGGGTGAACGGCGGCCGCCGCGCGTCTCGCCGTCCTCGGGATAGGCGAAAATGAGGTCGACGTCGGAGGAGAAATTCAGCTCGCCCGCGCCCAGCTTGCCCATGCCCAGCACCACCATGCGCTGCGGTTCGCCCGCGGCGTTGCAGGGCGCGCCCAGCTCCGCGGCCTGCCAGGCGTGAAGGCGCGACAGCGCGCCGTCGATGCAGGCGCTTGCCAGGGCCGACAGGTCGCGCAAGGTCTCGTCGAGATCGGCCAAATCGGCAAGGTCGCGCCAGGCGATGCGCGTCATCTCGCGGTTGCGCACGTTGCGCAGCGCCCGGCCGAGGGCCTCGGCGTCCGCGGCCTCGCGCAAGGCCGCGTCCACCCGCGCCGCCATCGCGCCCTCGTCGTAAACACGGTGCAAGTCGCTGGTCAGCAGCTCGGCGAACATGCGGGGATCGCGCGCGCAGCGCTGCGCGACGAACTCGCTGCACGCCCACACCCGGCATAACTCAGCCAGGACGGCCGGGTCCGCTGGAATCGCCGCCTGCGCCGCCGCCGCGGCCTCGAAGGCCGCCCAGGCGTGGGCCACGCCGCCGCGCAGCGACTCCGGCAAACGACTGAGTTGAGAATCGATGGCGCTCATGAGGCCACCGTCACGCTCTTGGCCTTAAAGGATGCCCCCCCGCGACCGATACCAAAGGACGTATCCAGCATTGTTTTCATTTCACTATTTCTTCCGGCACGGGACATCTCATGGAGATCGCTGACTACCTCAAGCTCATGGTCCAGTATGAAGCCTCCGACCTGTACTTCACAGTGGGGGCCCCGGTGAGCGCCCGGATACACGGCGTCATCAAGCCGCTGGAAAAAACCACGATACCCTCCGGCCGGGTCAAGGCCCTGGCCTACGAATTGATGAACGAGGAACAGATCGCCCAGTACGAGCTCAAGCCGGAAATGAATCTTGCCCATTCCATGCCCGGCGTCGGGCGTTTCCGCGTCAACGTCTTCAAGCAGCGCAACCAGACGGCGATGGTTATTCGCCACATCAAGACCATCATCCCCGGCGCCGAAGAACTGGGCCTGCCGCCGGTCCTGAAAAAGATCGTGATGCAGAAGCGCGGCCTGGTGTTGTTCATCGGCGGCACGGGTTCGGGCAAATCCACCTCGCTGGCGGCGCTCATCGACCATCGCAACTCCACCTCCGCCGGGCACATCATCACCATCGAGGATCCCATCGAGTTTGTGCATAACCACAAGAAGTCTATAGTCAACCAGCGCGAAGTGGGGCTCGACACCGACTGCTACGAAGACGCGCTGAAGAACACCCTGCGCCAGGCGCCGGACGTGATCCTCATCGGCGAAATTCGCGACCGCGAGACCATGGAGCACGCCATCGCCTTCGCCGAAACCGGGCACCTGGCCATCTCCACCCTGCACGCCAACAACTCCAACCAGGCGCTGGACCGCATCATCAACTTCTTCCCCGAGGACCGCAAAAACCAGTTGCTCATGGACCTGTCGCTGAACGTGCGCGC
>Ga0299912_10005521_pt1 | contig 10390 bp, 11 predicted proteins | sample RVTome_2_FD_207667 | JGI IMG/M metagenome (GOLD analysis project Ga0299912, IMG submission 207667) | Soil microbial communities from uranium-contaminated site in the Upper Colorado River Basin, Wyoming, United States - RVT95D214 (version 2) ... | reverse complement strand
GCTGAGGTCGAGGAGCTGCTGAAGAGGATAGACGGCTGCGCGGCGACGGTGAGGCGGGTGTCCCCGGCGGGCTCACCCGAGTGCACGGTTGTCGACACGCTGTACGAGATGATGAAGAGCTGGGGGGTACAGACGTAGAGATCAGGCTGACGACCCCCTCTAGGCTCCAGTTCGGCATAGTGGATATGCGGGGCGACCTGGGGAGGATACACGGAAGCGTCGGCGTCGCCATCGATCGGCCGCGACTGAACATCGTGGCCCGCGAGAGCAGCGAGACGAGGGTAAGTGGAGCCAGATCGAGCAGGGCCATGGACATCGTGCAGGCGATCCTCAGGGACCACGGCGTGGACTCCGGCGTGGAGGTCGAGCTCCTGGAGGACATCCCGGAGCACTCGGGCTTCGGCTCGGGGACGCAGCTCGTGATGGCGCTGGGCTCCATGCTCTCCAAGATTTTTGATCTGGGCTTGACGCCTGAGAGCATAGCCGTACGATTCGGCCGCAGCAGAGTCAGCGGTATAGGCGTCCACGCGTTCCTGGGTGGAGGCTTCATAGTGGACGGGGGCCACGCCATGGATCGGAGGGACGCGGTCCCGCCCATGGTGTTCAGGAGGGACATACCTGAAGACTGGGTGTTCGTCATAGGGGTCCCCGACATCGAGAGGGGGGTCAGCGGAGAGCAGGAGAAGGCGGCCTTCAGGAACCTGGAGCCGCCCCCCGCAGAGGTCGTCGCCGACGTCGCCCGCATAGTACTGTTACAGATGATCCCCTCCATCATCGAGCCCGACATAGAGAGGTTCGGGGACGCCATGACCAAGCTGGACACCAAGTTCGGCTCATACTGGGCCAAGGTGCAGGGCGGGACCTACAGCCACCCCAGGATAGAGGAGTGCGTGAACCACCTCCTGGACAACGGCGCAGTCGGGGCGGGCCAGAGCTCGTGGGGCCCAGCCCTCTACGGGCTGGCCGACGGGGAGTCCCAGGCGAGGAGGCTGGCAGATTCATTGAGGCGGTTCATCAACTCCGACGGCGGGAGAGGTGAGGCTTACACCTCGCGCGCCGACAACGTGGGCCACAGGATGAGCGTGAGTTGAGGTCTGTTGAGGGTACTGGTCGTAACCGGTAGGCTGGCCGAGGAGGCCGTGCGCGCCACAGTAAAAGACTTCAAGGGCGCCGAGGTGCTCGCGCTGCCGGTCTCGGTCGCGTCCTTCATAACGCCAAGGTTCGCGGCCACCGTCCTCGGCGAGATGAGCCTAGAAGGCTACGACATGATCCTCCTACCTGGGACGGTGAACGGCGACGTCTCGCCCGTGGAGGAGGCCACCGGGGTACCCGCGTACAAGGGCCCGCTCCACTTCGCCGACCTCCCCCTGGTCCTCGCCTCGGATGTCCAGCTATCCAGAACCGTCCCGGCCACTGAGCTCATCAAGGACGCGACGACGAGGAGAGCCCACGAGACAGTGGAGGCGGCTGAGAGGGACTGGAGAAGCATAATGAGCGAGAGAGGCGGCCTGACCATCGGCGGGGAGGGGCGGTTGACGCACGTAAGCGACGGCCTCCCCATGAGGGTCGTCGCCGAGATAGTGAACGCCCCCACGCTGAGCCTCAGAGAGATCGCTAAGAGGGCCAAATACTACGAGTCCCAGGGGGCGGACGTTATCGACGTAGGGATGCTGGCCGGGGACCCCAAGCCGGAGACGATAGGACCAATCGTGGCCGCCATAAGGGAGGCTGTGAGCCTGCCCATAAGCATCGACACACTGAACCCGGAGGAGATCAGGGCCGCCGCGGACGCAGGCGTTGACCTCATCCTCAGCTTGGACGCTGGAAACATGGAGGCCGCTGCACCTCACATCTCCGGCCAAGCCGTCGTGGTGCTCCCCACAGACATGAGCAGAGGCTATCTCCCGAGGACGCCTGAGGCCAGGGTCAAGGCGCTGGAGGAGAACATAGAGCGCGCCGTCGAGCTGGGACTCCACAGGATCATAGGTGACCTCGTCGTGGAGCCCCTCCTCAGGCCGGGGCTCATGGACGCCCTCGAGAGCTACAGAAGGTTCAGGGCCCTGCACCCTGAGGTGCCCCTCCTCTTCGGCATAGGCAACGCCACCGAGCTCATCGACGCCGACTCCCAGGGAGTGAACGCGGCCCTGACGGCCCTGGCCCGCGAGGCCGGAGCCAACATGCTTCACGTCCCCGAGTACAGCGTAAAGGCGAGGGGCAGCGTGGCCGAGGTAGTCCAAGCCAGCCGCATGATGTACCTGGCGGAGGCCAAGGGCACCTCCCCAAAGGACCTGGGCCTGGACCTGCTGATTCTGAAGGAAAAGCGTTGGAGGGAGGAGGCGTACGACGCGGGCGCTGAGGCCCATGCCGAAGTCGTGCGCGGTGTCGGTGAGAAGGACTTCAAACCGGATAAGAAAGGGTGGTTCAAGGTCCAGGTGGACCGGGAAGCCGGAGAGATAGTAGCGGCCCACTACAGGCCCGGTGAGGACGAGCCCAGCACCGTCATCAGGGGCTGCGACGCCCGTGAGGTCTACCAGACCATCATCCGCCTAAACCTCGTATCAAAGCTGGATCACGCAGCCTACCTGGGCAAGGAGCTGGAGAAGGCGGCAGTCGCCCTCAAGCTGGGGCGCTCGTACACCCAGGACGAGGAACTGTTCTAGCCCGTGAACCGGATCAGCGTGATAGGGAAGTGGTCTACGGCCTCAAGCATCTCCCAGGTCACACCCGTCAACGAGGTGTCCAAGCCAGATGACATGCTCCACACGGTCCTGCCTGCACCTCGGCCACATAGCCTGTGGTGAAGCCTCGCCAGCCACAGCGCCCTGTCGGGGGCCAGCCTCTCCCCCGACACGGCCACGGGTGTCTGGCGGGCCCTCAGTCTCAGGACTCGGCCGAGTATGAACACCGGGAAGCCGCCAAGGTGGACCAGGCCGGGCGTCTCCACTCTGCGCTGGGCGAGGTGGAGGCTTCTCCACGTGAACGTTGTGTCGCCGTCCACGATCACCACCGTGACGGCTTTCCCTGTACGTGCATGTATAGCCTCCCTGATCCTTGAAGCTGCCCCGCCCGGGTCAGGCAGCGGCAGGCTGACGTACGAGTACGGGAGGTTGCTGGCGTCTATGCCCCCCTCGGAGTAGTGGCGCAGCGACTGGAGGAACCCCACCGTTCGTAGGGTTACCTGCTTGTGGGCGGCGCCCTCGTGTAATGGATAGCTCCTCAGGTTCAGCAGCGTCTGGTCCTTCAGCCCGGTGATCCTCCCGAGGGGCCCGCCCCACAGCCTCCTCGTCCACGTGCCCGCGAGGAACCGCGCTACCCTCCCGGGCTCCACGTGCGCCTCGTCGATGATTTGTCCTGAGGCGGTCGAGATGGCCTTCTCGCTCACGGCCACGATGTCGTTGTCCTCTACGCGGCCTTGAACCCTGTCTGTGACCTGGGCTGCGTAGTCGGTTCCCGGCCTCCAGTAATGTGTCCTGAAGCTGACGGCCTTGACTCTCATTGTGGACCAGTGGCCCTGCTACGGCTTGTATCTCTGGACGAGGTAGTCCTTGAGGCCGTCCACGGCTTTAACGGCCTTGGAGTCCGCGTCGTAGTCCAGTGTCGGCGTCCCCGCCATGTCCGCGTCAATGACGGCCTCGTCGTATGGGATGACGGCCACCACGGGCACGCCCAGCTCTTCCATGTGCCTCTGTATGAACTCCCTGTCCTTAGGCCGGGCCACCTTGTTGCCGACGGCCAGCACCTCCTTGACCTCGATCTCCTCTGCCAGCCTCATTATGCGCCTGATGGTGTCCACGGACTTCATCCTGGGCTCCAGGACCACCAGCATGGCGTCCATCCTCCTGGCCGTGCCCCTGCCCAGGTGCTCCAGTCCGGCCACCATGTCCATGACCAGGACCTCTCCGCGCTGGATGAGCATGTGCTGCAGCAGCACGCGGAGCAGCGCGTTGGCTCCGCACATGCAGCCTGTGCCGCCGCCCCTGACGGTTCCCATCACCAGGAGCTTGACGCCGTCCGGCGCCTCTACGCCGAACCTGTCCACGATGTCGTTGACCCTGGGCGTCATGTTGAATATGGGCGCGTAGGACTCCTCTGTAGAGACACCTGTCCTCTCCTTGACGAGGGCCTCGTTCTCGGAGAGGGGCACTATCCCGTCTGCCACCTCAGCGGGAATCCCTAGGCCCATCGCCAGGTTCAGGTTGGGGTCCGCGTCCACGGCCAGCACGTTGTACCCGTCCCGCGCCAGGAGCCTGGACAGCGTCGAGGACACGAATGTCTTCCCCACTCCGCCCTTCCCCGCTACAGCGATCTTCAAGACTGGGACTCCTAGTAGCCGGCCTTGGCCAGTATCTTCTTGACGGACTGGTACGCCGGGGAGCTGTCGGGTAGCTCCAGCAGCGACCTGCCTTTGACGTTGTACTCGGCTATCCTGTCGTCGCTCTCCACCCTGCCCAGGTACCTGTATGGCTGGTTTTTGGCCTCGGCCTCCAGCGCCTCGGTGAACCTGTACCCGCCCACCAGGTAGTAGTTCTGGAACTCTATGTCCACCTCCTTCATGATCCTGTGGCTGCGCTCCGCGTTGTCGAAGCTCTTCTTGCTGGGGTCAAGGATGTTGAAGACGTCCTTCACCTTCTTGGTTATCCTCCTGTTCAGGTGCTCGACGCCTGCGGGGCTGTCCACGATGACGTACACGTAGTTGCTCGACCACATCTCCATTATCTGGCCCAGGCTCCTGTCTGGTAGGCAGTAGCAGCCCTCGATCCACTTGGTGCCGACGCCTATGAAGTCGAAGAACCCGGGGCCCTCGTACAGGCACTCCTGGAAGATGAAGGGCTCGATCTTGTCGGTGGGCGTCATCCCAGTCATCCTGGTCATCTTCCTCTCCTCAAGTATCTCTGACAGCACGTCGGCGATGGACCTCTTCCCCTCTGCCTCCAGGTCTACGCCCAGCATCTCGGCGAGGCTCTCATCAGGGTCCGAGTCCACCAGCAGTATGGGCTCGACGCCCCTCTCGTGCAGGTACCTCGCCAGCAGCGCCGTGAACGTGGTCTTACCCGTTCCGCCTCTCCCGGTCACAACTATGGTTCCCTTGTGCTCCACCATGCCTAACTCATCTCTGAGTAAATGGAAATCATATCATATATAGTCGATTAAAGGTGATCGGTCACGCCTTGGACGGGAAGTACTCCTTATCACCCGGCACGTACAGCGCCTTACTGTACTCCTCGATGAACTCCACGTCCACCAGTAGGTCCACGTACACCATCTTCCCCGCCACCTCCGCGGCCTCCCTCCGCTTCTCAACCGACATCAGAGTCGCGTAGGCCCCAGACAGGGAGCCGTTCCCTATGGGGTGGAACTGGCCCTCTGGGAACTCCGGGAATATGCCAAGCTGGGTGGCGCTGCCCACGTCCGTGTAGTTGCCGAAGGCTCCGGCCAGGTAGATGTGCTTCACGTCCCGGATTCCGATCCTGAGCTTCTTCATGAGCACTGTGATGGCGCCGCACGCGGCCGCCTTGGAGTCGATGACGTAGTCCAAGTCCGCCTGCGTCAGCACGATGTCCTTGCCTATGGACGTCCTCTCCGCTGGGACGACGAGGTACTCCAGCCCCCACTTCCCCTCCCTGACGTTGGCCGCGGACGCCACCAGCTTCCCCGAGAAGTCCATGACGCCCGCCCTGTACAGCTCCGCCACCACGTCGATCAATCCTGAGCCGCATATTCCCTTGGCCGGGGCGTCTCCTATGATGGACACCTGCGCCTCCTTGGTCTCAGGGTTTATCCATACGTGGTCGATGCCTCCCACGGCGGCCCTCATGCCGTGCCGTACGCCCTCGCCCTCGAAGGCGGGGCCCGACGCGCAGCTGCAGCTGAACAGCCACTTGTTGTTGCCGAACACGATCTCTCCGTTGGTGCCCAGGTCCACCATGAGGCTCATCTCCTCGGACTTGTGCATCCCGCTGGCTATCACGTCGCCCACGGCGTCGCCCCCCAGGTACCGGCTCACATTGGGGACGCAGTACACGTATGCCTCCGGGTTCACGTTGAGGCCCACCCTGCCCGCCTTGACTATGATGGGGTCGCGGGGCACCTCCACGTTGGCTATCTCAAGGTAGCCCGACTCAAGGCCCGCGAACAGGTGGTTCATCACGGTGTTGCCGCCCACCGTAATGTCAGAGACCTCGCCCGGATGGACGCCCGTGTCCCGGAACAGCTGGGCGAGCACCTCGTTCACAGCCGAGACCACCACCCTCTGGAGCTTCATCAGCCCCTCCTCGTCCCTTGCGACGGCGACCCTGGTGACCAGGTCCTCGCCGTACGTGATCTGCCTGTTCATCCCCGACGCGGTGCCAAGTATCCGGCCGGTGCCGATGTCGGCCAGGGCGGCTACGATGGTGGTGGTCCCTATGTCGACGGCCAGGCCGTAGTTCCGGCTCCGGGTGTCCCCCGGCTCCGCGTTGATTACCTCAGGGTACCCGCTGGTACGGGTGACCGTAACCGTGACCTGCTCATCCTTGATCCTGTTGATGGCATCGTTGACCTGGTCCGAGGCCCTGGGCGTCGTCCCCTGGTAGTCCCTCAGGTTCAGGCGCCTGTAGGCCAGCAGCGGGCTCCCCGCGGCCCCCCGGGGCGAGTCGAGCAGGTGCTTGGACGTGGCCGGGCTGGGCTCACGTATCTCCAGCTCAGCGCTGATGAGTATCTTGGGGTGGTCGACCCTGCTCTCCGCGGGTATGGTGAACTCGCAGTCCTCCACGAGGCGCACCATGCACGCCAGGTGGTACCCGTGCGCCAGCTCCTCCTCCGACAGCATCTTGTCCGGCGTCGTGGACCTCTTCTCGACGCGGCCCCGCTCAAGGATCACCCTGCACTTGCCGCAGAAGCCCTTGCCGCCGCACAGGGCCTCTATGTGGACGCCCTCCTCCCGCATCCTGTCCAGCAGGATGTCTCCCCTCTCGGCGAGTATCTCCCTGTTAGTGGGATTCAGGAGCACCCTGATGGACAAGCGAATCATATGCATTGATGCATTATGGTTTAAAACAGTTGATGGAGGCCAGGGCAAGTGTTATACTGGTTGACCCTGAAAGTTGTTCTCATGATCCTGGGTGTCTGCGGTAGCCCCCGCCCCCAAGCCACAGAGTACGCCCTGAAGCAAGCTTTGGGCATGCTGGAGGGCATGGGCCACGAGACGGTGTTCTGGGGCGTCATGGGCAAACAGATAGGCTTCTGCACACACTGCGACTACTGCCTGGGCGGGAAGGGCTGCGTCATACAGGACGACGTCCAGGGGCTGTACCCGCTGCTTGAGGCTGCCGAGGCCATCATCTTCGCGTCCCCTGTCTACAACGGCGGCGTGAGCGCCCAGACCAAGGCGGTCATGGACCGGACGAGGGCGCTGATGGCGCGTAACCCCAAGGCGCTGCAGAACAAGCCGGGGGTGGCCATCGCCATAGGTGGCGACAGGTCGGGGGGACAGGAGCTGGCCATCCAGCAGATAATGACATTCTACACCCTGAACGGAGCCCTGACACTGAGCGGCGGCTTCTTCGGAGCCAACCTGGGGGCCGCCTTCTGGTCCAGGGACTCTGTCGAGGGCCTGAAGGCTGACGACGAGGGCTTCAGGGGGCTCAGGAAGACCGTGAAGCGCCTGGACAGGTACCTGAAGGAGCGTGGCGGCGAGTGAAGCTGGCTTGGTGCGTGACCGGCAGCGGCGACAAGTTCAAGGAGACCCTCCGGGTGATGAGGGGCCTGAAAGAGGAGCACGGGGAGAGCCTCAAGGTGGAGATGTTCACGTCGAAGGCGGGGGCCCAGGTCGCGAAGTACTACAAGGTGGCTGACCAGCTGCAGGAGTGCTTCGACAGGCACTGGGTCGAGGTGGACGCCAACACGCCCTTCCTCGCGGGCAGGCTCCAGCTGGGGGAGTTCGACGCGGTGCTCGTGGCCCCGGCCACCAGCAACACGGTGGCCAAGATAGCCCACGGAATCTCAGACACCCTTGTGACGAACTCCGCCATCCAGGCCGTTAAGGGCTATGTCCCAGTCTACATCATGCCCGTCGACTACCACGAAGGAACGACGACGACGATCCTGCCCAACGGGAGAACCATCAGACTCAAGGTCAGGAAGGAGGACGCCGAGAACGTGCGGAAGCTTGAGGCCATGGATGGCATCCACCCCTTCGAGAGACCCGAGGATATACCCGGGATAGTCGCAGAGCTCATGAAGCCCCATGAATAAGTGGCTAGGCTCGCGCATCATCTCCTACCTTGGCCGGAAAAGGTTTAAAAAACTCTAGGACAGGTAAAGGGGAGTGGAGTAAGAATGCCCACAGTCACAGTTGACAAGAAGAAGTGTGATGGAGACGGCGTCTGCGTAGACATCTGCCCCATGAACGTGTACGAGATGGTTGACGGAAAGTCTGACCCAGTCCGCGCCGACGACTGCATAATGTGCATGGCGTGCGTCAACGCCTGCCCCAACCAGGCCATCACCGTTGAGGGTTAGAACCCTCGGAAAAAAAAATTTTTCTTCCCCTTTTATCTAGTGCTCACGTACCGCGATAGCCCTAACTATGTCGGCCGTGTTCTCGCACCAGTCGGCTATGGTCTCCAGGGCGTCGAAGAACTCGTTGAGCAGGATCAAGGCGCCCACGGTGAACCCGGGGAACTCCATCACCGCGAAGTGCTTCCTCACTGTGCTGTAGAGGTCGTCGACGCTCTCCTCCAGCATCTCCACCTCGTTGGCCAGGCTGAGGCCCTCCTTGGGGTTCTTGGGGAGAGCCTTTATGCACTGCGTGAGCACCTTCACGCAGTCCACGTCCGCCCTCACCATGTTCAGCGTCGCCGTCTTGATCTCGTCGGGCGCCTTATCGAAGGGGATGACGTTCAGTATCCTGGCGGCCTCCTTGCTCCAGTCGGCTACCCAGTCCACTGCGCGGACCAGCTCCATGAGGTCGTCCCTCTCCTCGGGGAACATCTCGCTCATGGTGAGCTCCTCCACCATCTGCCTCCTCAGCTCGTCCGCCTGCATCTCGAGGCGGCTCACATCCATGAAGGCTTTCTTGCACATCTGTTCCTTGCATTCGGCTGCGGCCTCGATCATGTCGCTGAGGGACTCCACCGCCTGCTGAGTCATCTCCAGGTGCTTCTCCACCATCTGGAGCACCTTCACGCCTCTCTTGGGAGCGAACCAGCCGAATATCTTCTTCGACATTTTTTAGCCATCATTATTTCGCGTTACTATTCTATATACCTTCTTACAGCACACTCACATAGACAAATAGTAGTACAGTATAATGGATGCAGGTATTATGTGGAAAACGGCTGTCACCGCGAGGGCGACCCTGGGGGACGATGACACGAATCTGGCAACTCTCCTAGTTAAACCTGAGAACGGTTTCAATAAAGGCATAAAAATTAATGCGCCGACTAGGTTAATGGAGAGGTGCACGAGCCAAACGCCGAGGCTTATTGGGTCCCCAGTGGCGAGGGCCGCGATCATCACGTCGAACACGGTGCCTATGTTGGCGCCCAGAATGTACGGCAGGATGTAGTATTCCGCCCTTATGACTCCGCTTGTGGCTAAGGGAACCAGCAGCGACACCATCACGGTCGTGCTGGGCACGAGCACCGTGAACAGGAACCCCGCCGCGAACGCCCTCCCGGGCCTCATGAAAGTCGACCTTATCAGGTTCCAGCTACGGGGCATGCTGAATATGGCGGTCATGTACTTCTCCACGGCGCCCAGAGCCACGATCAGGAGAAGCGCGCCCAACGCGATCCCCGCCCAGGGGGGGATGCGTTCAAGGAGTGGGCCGACCCAGGGCGTCGCCACGTCCAAGATGTCCGGGATGGCGTTGAGCCACGGCAGCTTGACGAAGATGTAGCTGCCCTGGACCGCGACGTTGGTGAATAGCCCAAAGAATAGTTCAAGGGGGTAGAAGAGGGCGAGGGTGAAGAGGTTGTAGAGGACGTGGCTCATCGTCACGTTGAAGCTTGCCTCGCTCGCCCTGTCGCCCCTCATCCTCCCGATGACTGATATGAGGAAAGGGGTGACCGTTGTGCCTATCTCGGCCCCGATGATGGCTGCCACGGCCAGGTTCAGGGGCATGACGCCGCTGGACGTGAATGCGACCATGATGCTGTCGAAGGCACCCGAGCTGTGGAGGAGGGCTGTGGATATCCAGCCAGCGAATACGGCGCTGGTGGTGTCCCTTATGAGCAGCACTATCTTCTCAGCCAGGGCTTCGCCCATGATCTTGGCCGAGTCCTTGATGAGGACGATGGCTGAAACGAAGAAGTATATAGATATTATTGAGCCTAATGCGTTCTTATACTTCTCAGCCAATGCAGCTATTTACTGTACTGTATAGTTAAAAACGTAATTTATAGATATT
>Ga0299912_10005520_pt1 | contig 10392 bp, 14 predicted proteins | sample RVTome_2_FD_207667 | JGI IMG/M metagenome (GOLD analysis project Ga0299912, IMG submission 207667) | Soil microbial communities from uranium-contaminated site in the Upper Colorado River Basin, Wyoming, United States - RVT95D214 (version 2) ... | reverse complement strand
CCCGGTGATCACGATGATTTCCGGGGAAGATCGGGCGGCTTTGATCTTCGGCATGATCTCCAAGCCGCTTCCATCGGGCATCTGGACGTCCAGAAAAACGATGTCGAATTGCTCGGATTGGACTTTCCTGAGCCCCTCCCGGAGAAGGTGCGTCGAGACGGGTTGATGCCCTAATCGGGTGACGACAGACGCGATCCAGTCGCAAATGAGCTTATCATCATCGATGATCAGAACATTTGCCACTAGATTTCCACCTTTTCCGGCATAGAAGAAAAATAAAATAAAAATTAATATTTGTCAAGCCCGGCCGGCGTACCGGCGGGAGTCGAAGGGGCGGCCCCGCGACGTCTGGATGGGAATGGGAGCCGGAAATTTCCGGCGCCGGGGATCGGGCTTGAGGAGCGAGAGGTCCGGATAAGGGATCGCGTCCAGATTGTGCCGAGGATGAGGACTCCCAGGCGCGGCAAGGGGAACTGGGAAAAGATGTGAATATTCGGGGCCTGCGGCTCGATGAAAACGATCTTCGGCATGAACATCCTCCTTCCCGCCTCGCCGCTCAGCCGGGAACGGGCTCCGCAAAAACTCCGCTATTTCTTTCTGCGCTCCACAAGGATCAGCGCGATACCCGCGACGATCGCAACTCCGCCCACGATCGGAGGCAGCGGGATGGTCTTCTTCGTATCCGCCGAGAGCTTGATGGAACCGATATCAAGGATTTTCTCCTTGCTCGTATATTGGATACCCTGGTAGACCAGAGCCAAGACTCCTAGAACGACGAGAATAATACCCATAAGCTTCATGGAATTGGGCCTCCTCAAACATAAAATTAGGGGATCTCCTTAAGCAGCGTAAGATAGGAATAGGCGTCCTCCCCTGTGAGAGGACGCCCATTTCAGATCAGTCGAGAGAATGACTTCCCGTCAGATCTTCCACAAGAAAGATGCCGCCGGACACGCTCAAGCTAAAGGACCAACGCGACCACCAGGATGACAACACCGATGGCGGTGATGAGGAGCAGATCTCTTGAGGAGAGATAGCCTCCCCCGGCATCGGAAGCCGTGATCACGTCTTGCCCACTGAGCACCAGCTGAGCTGACGTGCCCGTTTGTTGAAGCACCGGTTTTTGGAGAGAGACGGCATAGGAAGAGACCAACACGATCATCAACAGGACACCCCAGATCTTAACTTGTCTTTTCATTCGACTTCTCCTTTTTTTGAATGTTTCCAAGTCGGGCCCTTTCGATGTAGAGAGCCCTGACCTGTAAAAAATGCTTTCGGATAAACTCCTCATCGGGGGCAAGCCGGAGAGCCTGACCGAGGGACTGTAAAGCCTGGACCATCCTTCCCTGATTGGCGTAAGCCAGCCCCAGGACGTCATGGGCGTAGGCGCTTTTTGCGTCCAAGCTGAGGGCTTCAAGGGCATAAGCCTCAGCCTCCTCGGCCTTGCCTTCTCTAAGGCTGACCATGGCCAGGCTGTAGAAGGGATAGGGATCTTCGCTGAGGGATTCCTTGACTTTTTCCCACTGCTCCCTCGATTTCATGAAATCCGACCTCCGGTAATAAGCCGTGGCCAGATTGATGGGGGTCAGAGGGTCGTTTTGCAGAGCGGGAAAAGGGAAATCGCTTTGATCGGGGACCACGGCCATCATCCACCGGGACTGGTTCCGCCCTTTTCCCAGCTCCCAGACCTTCATGAAATCCTTGGACGTCATGGCATTCCGGTCTCCGAAAAAGGGGTCGTGAAAGATGATCTGGTCCTCGTCATCATCAAACCCGATGACCACCCGGTAGTGTCCTTTGGCGATCTGTTTTATGGTTTTAGTCAGAACGATCACAGGGATGTCTTTCCCAACCACATCCTTCAAGATCCGCAGGTTTCCCTGGAAAGAGTAACTCTCAAATCCTTTGGTTCGCGGATACAAGACCAGCTCGGAGTTATAGGTCGCCTGGCTTTCGGAATCATAGATCTCGTCCGTGATTTTCCGCTGGTTGAAGGATCGCGTTTCATCCCAGTAGTTGAGGACCATAGCCAAGCAGGCCGGGCCGCAATAATTTCTTTTCAGCCATTTTTCGAAGGGGACCGTCTGGATCAAATGTCCCTTTTCGGGCTTGATTTTCTGGTATTTGAAAACCTGAGCGGAAAAGAGACAGGGGGCGATCAGCCCCAGGCCCGCGAGGAGTCCCCATATCCGTCTTGAGGCCCGGACCTTCGGCCAAATCATTTTGGCGTTTTCCCAGCTAAAGAATTTTTTTGCCCTGCAACAGTCGTACGATCAGAACGACCAAGGCGATGACCAGAAGAACGTGGATCACGCCGCCGGCGTGGAACGCGAAAAGTCCCAGAGCCCACAGAACGACCAGGATGATTAAAATTGCCTCAAGCATGCCGACCTCCTTTTTTCTTTTGCCTCTCGCTGTCCCGCTCCCAGCCGTTATTGGACGGCACGATGGACTCGGGAGAAGCTACCTATCTAAATGCGGTTTTCATGCCAGAATCTTTCCGCGTTCTCAGAATGCCGGGAAATCGATTTCCTCCCTGAAAAAGGCGGAATTTCAGGTGACCGGCGATTCAAAGCCTCCGGTTAGACAAATTGAGCCGTTTTCCCGCCTAAGAAATTGACCTATAAAACAGCACATTTCCTATTAAACGGTATTTTTCTTGCCGCACTACTCTAAATTGATTCTTAGAAGTAGCTATCTCCTCCTAATCAATCGATAAACGATTAGGATCAGGATGGCCCCAAGAATCGCTCCGATGAACCCGGCGGGCTGGCCCTCTCTATACCAGCCGAAATGTTGTCCGATGTAAGTCGCTACAATGGACCCGGCAATACCGAGAAGAATCGTAATGATAAAACCGCCCGGATCTCTTCCCGGCGTGAGCATCTTCGCGATGGCCCCAACCACAAAACCGATCACAATCATCCACAAAACATTATTCATATAACCTCCTTTAAAAGATTAAACGATTCAGCCTTTCGTCTTTTCCTGCGCGGCCTTTTTCAGTTTATCGTTGGCGAGAACAGCGATATCCACCCGGCGGTTTTTCTGCCGGCCTTCGGGCGTATCGTTCGTCACGATCGGCTGCGCTTCACCGTAGCCGGCTATCGAGAACCTCGCCGACTTCACCTCGAGTGCCGCCAGGTATGAAGCCACCTGTGTTTATGCAGTTTTCATGCCAACATCTTTTCGCATTCAAAGAGTGACCGTCTGGAAAGGCGGGAAGAGCCCGGGCTCGGAAAGCCGAATCAGGGCGAGAAAACGTCGGCGGAGAGCGCTCGGGTCGGCCGGCAGATTGTGAAAAAAGCCTGGTTGGCCTACAATAATTTTAAAGGGGAAGAAGAATAGTGAAAAAAATAACCGTCATGATTTTCTTATTGGCCTGTCTTGTCTGTGGCGGGATGGCCCAAGAGAAAATCGACCGGGCTCTTGAGAACGGAGTCGAGGTCATCAACAATCATCTTGAGCCGTACAAGATCAAGGGCGAGCCGACATCGTTAGTTCTCGAAAGACAGATTTCCATCGACACGGAGAAAGATGATATCGCCGGGATCGGTCTGGTCGACATTGAAACCTTCGATGTCGATTCTGACGGATATATATATGCCATCATTTGGCGGAGCGATCAAAATTATATCTATAAATTCGACAAGACCGGCCGATTCCTCTTGTCATTCCTGCGCCGAGGCCATGGACCCGGAGAGATTGAGAGGGGAGGAACCGTCCTCGTCTGGGGCGGCGACGAGATCATGGCCGAGGATTGGAGCATGACGAAGTTCCTTCTTTATGATAAGCAAGGAAAATTCATCAGAGAGGTCCCGTTGCCCGACAATATCGGGTTTGACTCGATCTTGGGCAATAATAAATATCTTATCTCCTGGCGAAAGTATGAATTTGGCAAAAGTGAGATTCCTAAATATATCCATAAATATTTAGGGATCGCCGGACCTGATTTTAAAGTCCTGAAGGAGCTAGGCGGGATGAAATGGCCTAATCCGATGGTCTCGCCTCATATTAATGCATTGACCTACGTCTTTGTCGATGCGGCAACGAAGGACTCGGTTTTTGTAGGCGACGCGCAGAAGGGTTACGAGATATCCGTTTATGATCTTGACGGAAATCTTTTCCGAAAAATAAGGAAAGACTACAAGCCCTTAAAGGTCCCGGACGAAATAAAGAAAAACTATGAGAAACCCCTCAGCAACCCTCTCGTTGAGGAAATCAGAAAAAAGACCGTTTTTCCCGATCGGATGCCGCCCTTCCGCTATCTTTTTACCGACGATGAGGGCAGGCTTTATGTCATGACTTGGGAAAAAAGCAAAAATCTCAGAGAATATATGTGCGACATCTTCAATTCCCAGGGCGTGTTCATCTGCCGGACGAGCCTCGGGAATTACTATACTCGAGGGCTCCTAAAAAGAGAATATGAATCGCTCGTGATCGCGAGGGCGGGACGACTTTACTCGCTTAATGTAAAGGAGAGCGGGTATAAGGAGCTCGTTGTCTATAGAATGGTTTGGAAATAGAATAGCGGCCAGGAAGATAATCGAGGCGTTTACATGTTCAGAGCATCCGACTTGAAGAAAGGCGATGTCGTCAGGATCGAGGACGATCCGCACGTCGTCGAGACGATCAAGGTTCAGTCGCCCTCGGCCCGCGGGGCTGTCACCCTGTACAAGATCCGTTTCCGCAACCTGAAGTCGAAACGCAAGGTCGACCAGGCCCTGCGCGGCGACGAAGTCCTGGCCGAAGCCGATTTCGAGAGGCGGCCGGTCCAGTATCTGTATGGCGACGCGTCGAGCATCACCTTCATGGACTTGCAGGACTATAGCCAGTTCACGCTGACCAAGGACGAGATCGAAGAGGAGTGGCCCTATCTCACCGAGGGCATCGAAGGACTGATAGCGATATCGTCCGAGGGGCGCGTCCTGGGGCTTGAGATCCCGACCTTCATCAACCTCGAGATCGTGGATACGCGGCCGTCCGTGAAGGGGGCGTCGATCACGGCGCGGACGAAGCCGGCCACCTTGGCCACCGGGCTGGTCGTTCAGGTCCCCGAATACATGTCGACCGGGGAGGTCATCTGCGTCGACACCCGCACCGGCGAATATGCGTCCAAGGCCTGAGCGGCAGGCGGGCTGAAACCCGCTCCGCCGGATATCATGAAAAATAGCGGCTATATCTATCCGGATCGCGTGCTCAAGCCGGACGAAGGCGTCTCGGTCGCGGCTTTCTATGCCCGTCATTACCCCCACTCGACCGAGGAGACATGGCGGCAGCGGATCCGGGCCGGGCAGGTCTTGCTCAATGGACGGCCGCCCTCGCCGGACCATCCCCTGACTCGGGACGACCGCCTGAGCTACCATCGCCTTCCTTGGGAGGAGCCCGAAGCTCCGCGGAATTTTGAGACGCTGTTCGAGGATGGGGACGTCCTGGTTTTGGCGAAACCTTCCGGACTGCCCGTTCTTCCCGGCGGTATGTTTCTGGAAAGCACCCTGCTTAACCTGGCGCGGCATCGTTATGGCGCCGCGTGTTCGCCGCTTCATCGGCTGGGACGAGGCACGTCCGGGGCGATTCTCTTCACCCGCAACGCCCGGACCGCGCGATTGTTGGCGGCCGCCATGTCTGAAAGGCGGATCCGCAAAGTATATTTGGCCTTGGCTTCGGGAACGACGATGCCGGACATGTTCACGGTCGACGCGCCTATCGGGCCTGTCCCGTATTGGTGTCCGATAACCCTCCACGCTTATCGTCCCGGCGGCCGGCCGTCGATAAGCCATGTCCGGGTGATCCGCCGACTCCCCGACGAGAATGCGACACTCCTTGAAGTGACGATCCCCACCGGACGTCCCCATCAGATCCGGATCCATCTCAGCCACGCGGGATTCCCCCTGGTGGGCGAACCGCTCTATCAACCGGGGGGAATACCTCGGGCGGACGGCGAAGACGATCAGCACGCCGCGCTTCCCGGCGAAACGGGATATTTCCTGCATTCGTGGAAAATCCGGTTTCCCCATGCGGTAAGAGGCGAGGACGTGGAGGTCGTTTGTCCTCCCCCTGCCGTTCTCGATCCAGCAATAAGAAGGCAATAAGAAGGGACACGGATTAGCGTCACCGAATTAACAAAGCTGCGGGCTATTTTGCCGCTTTGATCTCGTCCCAGATTTTGACGTAGAGGGCGTTGGCCGCGCCCAGGTCGGCCAGAATTTCGCTCTTCGCGGCCAGCTCCGGGCTCAGGAAGACGGCCGGATTGTCCTTGAGGTCCGGGCCGAGCAGGGGGTAGCTTCCCGTGTTAGGGCAGAGATACTTGATGAAATTCGAATTCGCGGCGGCGACCGCCGGCTCATGGAGATAGTTGATGAAGGCGTGGGCCAGGGCCGTCTGCCGGGCCGTCCTGGGGAAGGCAAGATCGTCGACCGAGATGACCGTTCCTTCGCGCGGCACGGCCAGCCTGACATCCGGGTTCTCCTTCTGGATCTGGAGGATGTCGCCGCTGTAGCCCTGGACGAGCAGAAACTCGCCCGAGGCCAATCCCGTCTTGTACTGCTCGTTCTCGAACTTGGCGATGTTCCTTTTCCAGCGGATGACGATGTCCCGGGCTTCGCGCAGTTCCCGTTCATCGCGCGTGTTGATGCTGTAGCCCAGGCTTTTCAGCCCGGCCCCGATCGTCTCGCGCATGTCGTTGAGCAGGGTCATCCGGCCTTTGAGGTCGCCGCGCTCGAACATGGAGGTCGAGGGGACGAAATCCGGGACGCGGCTCTCGAGGTAGCCGATGACCGTGTTGACGACCATGTAGGGCGCGGAATGGTCCATGGTCTTGTCGATGGCCTTGGCCAGATAATCCCGGTCGACATGGGCCAGGTTGGGAAGCCGGCCGTGGTCGAAGGCTTGGAGCATCCCTTGGGCGTGCATCAGGCTGACCATATAACTCGAGGGCGTTATGACGTCGTACCCGGCCGCTCCCGCCTTGAGCTTGGCGTACATCGACTCGTTGGAGTCGAAAGTGTCGATGACGACCCGGCAGCCGTGCTCGCTCTCGAACCGGGCCACGATCTCCGGGTTGATGTAATCGGCCCAGGTGTAGACATTCAGCTCGGGGCGGCCTTTTCCGCAGCCTACGGCCGATAGGAGGCAGGAAAGGACGAGGCAGGTCGGGACAAGAACCGGCCAGACTCCTCTATTCATGCGGCCTCCTTTGTCTTGGGGCGCGAAAGCCGCTGGCTCAGGGCCACGGCGGCGAAGGTCAGGGCGAGCAGAATCGTGGAAAGCGCGTTGATGAGAGGCGGCGACCCGTGCTTGATCATGCTGTAGATGCGGATGGGCAGGGTCGTCGATCCGGGGCCGGCGACGAAAAAGGTGATGACGAAATCGTCGACGGACAGGGTGAAGGCGAGCAAGCCTCCGGCCAGGATCCCCGGCCAGAGCAGGGGCAGGCGGATTTTGCGGAAAGTCGTCCAGCCGCCGGCGCCGAGGTCGCGGCTGGCCTCGATGACCGACTCGTCGAAATCTTGGAGCCGGGCCAGGACGACCATGGCGACGAAGCTGATACAGAAGGTGACGTGAGCCAGGAAGATGGTTCCAAGGCCGAGGGGGAAGCCGGCCGAAACGAAGAGCATCAGAAGGCTGATCCCCATCAGAATCTCGGGCATGACCAGCGGCATGTACATCAGGGCGAAATGCGCGCGTTGAAGCCGGGTTTTGGAATAGCGGTGAAGGGCCAGGGCGGCCGTCGTCCCCAGGAGGACGGATACGGCCGTGGCGCTTAAAGCGATGATAAGCGTCGTCCGGGCCGCCTGCCAGATCGCGGGCTCATGGAACAGGCGAGCGTACCAGACGAGGGAGAATCCCCGCCAACCGCCGCCGAAGCGCGAGGCGTTGAACGAGTTAGCGACCAGGACCAGGATCGGAAGATAGAGGAAGAGGAGGGCGGCGATGGTCACAATCAACGGAAACCGGCTGCGTTTCATCGGAGGATAGCCGCCGGCTTTTCTTTCTTCCGCTCCAGGAATAGTGCAACGGCGAGGGGCGCTATGACGGCCAGTATCAGGACCACGGACAAGGCGCCCGCCTCGGGCAGGTTCCGGTCGACGAAAACTCTTTGGGCGATCTTATTGCCCAGCATTTCGCCGCTCGGGCCGCCGACCAGGTCCGGAATGATGTAGGAGCCCAGCGACGGGATCAGGACGAACAGGAGCGCCGTGAGAAGGCCGCGCCGGATCCCGGGGAGGAAGACGGTCCGGAAGGCGCGCCAGGGTCTGGCACCGAGATCGCGGGCGGCTTCCAGGAGCTGAAAATCGAATTTATCGGCCGCGGCATAGATGGGGAGAATGGTGAAGGGAAGAAAGGCGTAGACCGAGACGAGGATGACGGCGGCCGGATTGTAGAGGAGAGGCGTTTGGGGCCCGGCCAGGCCCAGAGCGACCAGGACACGCTTGACCGGCCCCTCGGGATGGAGGAGGGCCTTCCAGGCGAAAACCCGGATCAGGAAATTGGTCCAGAAGGGAATGACAATAAGCATCAAGCAGATGCCGCGCCACTTGCGCGAAACACGGGCCAAAACATAGCCGATCGGCACGGCCATGGCGAGGCAGATAAGAGTCGTCAGGCCGCTGATCCAGAGCGTCCGCCAAACGACGTCGAGGTAGAGGGGATCGGCCAGCCGACCCAGGTTATCGAGCGTCCATCCCCGGCCCACTCCTCCAAAGGGATTGGCGGGACGCAGGGCGATGGCGAAAACGAACGCGGTCGGGAGGGCGAACAGGGCGGCCAGCCAAAGGAAAGACGGCGAGGTCATCAGGACTTCGCGGAGCTTACTGCGGATCTCCATTCTCATCAGCCCCTGTCGTCAGCTTTTGTCCTCGTTCTCGGACGATTCCTCGAGGTTTTGGGGCGGGGCGGCAATCAGGCTTTCGTCCCTTTCCCGGTAGCGTTCGAGCATGAAGCCGTCGTCGCCGTGCCACCAGATCCAGACCTCGTCCTTCCAGCGGATCGGCTTTTCGTCCAGGAAGTAGCGGGCGTGCTGGCGCAGGGCTTGGATCCGGTGTTCCCCGGTTCGGACCCAGTACTTGGTCATCGAGCCGAGATAGATCACGTCCTCGACTTTGGCCGGCAGGATGTTGCGGAGGCGCGACTCCTCGGGCCGGTCCCGCGAGATATGGACTTTTTCCGGCCGGATGCTGAGGAAGACCGAGTTCCCCGGCCCGATGGTTTTATCGTTGAAACAAACGATCTCGGGAAGCCCCTCGATCCGCAGGCGGCTGTACTCGCCGTCCTGGATGTCGACGACTTCGCCCTCCAGGAAGTTCGTGTCGCCGATGAAGGCCGCCACGAAGCTGGTGCGCGGGGCTTCGTAGATCTCGGCCGGGGTTCCGACCTGCTCGATCCGGCCCTTCTCCATGACGGCGATCCGGTCGCTGAGGCTCATGGCCTCGCCCTGGTCGTGGGTGACGTAGAGGAAAGTCAGGCCGACTTCGTCGTGGATCAGGTCGAGCTCAATCAGCATCCGCTGCCTGAGCTTGAGATCGAGGGCGGCCAGCGGTTCGTCGAGGAGGAGGACGCTCGGCTTGTTGATGAGGGCGCGGGCGATGGCGACCCGCTGTTTCTGCCCCCCGGAAAGCTGGTCCGGCTTCTTGCGGGCCTGGTCGGTCATCCGGACCAAATGGAGCATCTTGTCGACCTCCGCCTCGATCTCGGACTTCGGCTTTTTGGCGACGCGCAATCCGTAGGCGATGTTGTCCCGGACAGTCATGTGTGGAAACAGGGCGTAGCTTTGGAAGATCGTGTTGATCCGGCGTTTATTGGGGGGGATGTCGGTGATGTCACGGCCGTCGAGGATTATCCGGCCCCCATCGGGCTGCTCGAACCCTGCCGCCAGCCGAAGCATGGTGGTTTTACCGCAGCCGCTCGGACCCAGCAGCGAGAAGATTTCCCCTTTCCTGATTTCCAGCGAAACGCCCTCGACGGCCTGGACGGCCCCGAAGCGCTTGGACACGTTTCGAAATTCCAGGAACCCGCCCGGCGGGGCCGGCCCCGCGGCCGAAGGCGTCATCCCGTTCGTTGGCGTCGCCGTTTCCTCCGTCTCAAAGTTTTTTTATTATGGGGTAAAGGCCGATCTTTTTCAAGGATTGCGCTATAATGCTCCCATGACGATGACCATCAGGGAGAGGCTCGAGGCGGTCGAGAAGCAGATCCTCTCTCCCAAGGCCTGCCTGAGCGCCCGCTCCCGGGGCCGCGTCCGGGCCGAGGCGCCCCATCCCCTCCGGACGGCCTTCCAGCGCGACCGGGACCGGATTATCCATTCCAAATCCTTCCGCCGGCTCAAGCACAAGACGCAGGTCTTCCTGGCCCCCTTCGGCGATCATTACCGGACGCGCCTGACCCACACCTTGGAGG
>Ga0299912_10005519_pt1 | contig 10392 bp, 7 predicted proteins | sample RVTome_2_FD_207667 | JGI IMG/M metagenome (GOLD analysis project Ga0299912, IMG submission 207667) | Soil microbial communities from uranium-contaminated site in the Upper Colorado River Basin, Wyoming, United States - RVT95D214 (version 2) ... | reverse complement strand
ACGCCGGGCTGACGGTCCTGTCCGGGTTGCTGCTGCAGGATGAGAAGCTCCCGGGGCTGCACATCGCCTTCGGAAACCCTTACAACGACATGACCGGAGCGGATTGGACCGCTCGAACGCATATCGATGTTATCCCGACGCGCTGCAGTATCGAGGTCGACGGCGTGCCGCTGATGCGGGACGGGCGTTTCATTCTGCCGGGCTGAGCCGCGCCCCGCTCCGGTCTTGCGGCGGAGTCTGCCAGGCGACGCGGCCGGATCAGGAAGGAGTAACCCGATGCCAGGCGTGATCGTAGCGGAGACGATGCAGGTGGGTACGCTTCCGGGGATCTGGTCCCCGGTCCAGTGGGAGCTTGGCGAGGAAGAGCGCCGAGAGGAGCTGGAGGATCAGGCCCGGGCCAGCCTGCTGGCGGCCGTGGATACCCCGGAAGCGGTCCTGCGACTGCTGCTGGACGAGACCGAGATCGTACGCGTTTTCGGGCCGCCCGAAGGCTACGACCCGGAACAGCAGGGGGAGTGGGATGACTCCCTGGTCACGTTCGCCTTCAAGCGCACGATTAAGCTGGATGCGATCGAGCGCCGGGCGGAAAGCCTGACGGTCTCCTACAAGCTGGAAGGGGCCGGCTACTGGCTGTTGGAGATCGGGCCGGAGAAAGTCGTCATCGAGCGGAGTTAGCCGGCTGGCACACCCGTCGATGGTTGGGCTCTCGGCCGGCAGGAAGCCGCCCCGTCGGGCGCTTTCGACGATCGACGCCTCGGCGCCCCGGCCGGAGGCGACGGGCTCGCTCGGGTGGAGAGGCCGGACGTCCCTATCCGGCGGAGGCCCATTCATGAGGAGACCGCCCATGTATGAACATCGTTCCGAGCCTTTGCTTTCGCCTCGGCAGTTCGTGCGGCGCCTGATCACCCATGGTCTTGCCGCCGCCGGTTTGCTGAGCCTGTCACTCGCCGTCGGGGTACTCGGGTATCACCTGACGGAGGGGATGTCCTGGGTCGATTCCCTTCTGAATGCGGCCATGCTTCTGGGCGGCATGGGCCAGATCAACCCGCTGCGGACGGACGCCGGGAAGCTGTTCGCTTCGGCGTACGCGCTCTTCGCCGGCGTCATCTTCCTGGCCACGGCCGGGATCCTGGTCGCGCCGGTGGCTCATCGACTGGCCCACCGGTTACATCTGGAGGCCGAGGCGGCGGGTCGGTGAAGCGGTCATGCGGACCGCGGGGCCGGCCTCAGCGGTGGGACGAGGTAGATGAAGGAGGTGGTTATGGACAAGGACCCGGCATTCGACCTGGTCGAGGCGCACCGCTATTTCTCGGCGCACTGCTTCAATGCGGCGTGGAGCATCATCGGTAAGGCCGACCGCACTCGCGAGGACGACGAGGCGATGCTACACGCCGCGCATGCTTCGGCCTGGCACTGGGCGCACCGGCCCGACCGCACGCCGACGAACCGGTCGGTCGGCTACTGGCAGCTGTCTAGGGTGTATGCGTTGGTCGGCGACGGCGTCAGCGCCCGGCGGTATGCCGAGCAGTCGATGGCTGTGAGCCAGGATCTCCGGCCGTTCTACCGGGGCTATGCCCTTGAGGCGCTGGCGCGCGCCGAGTTGCTCCAGGGCAACCAGGCTGAAGGAGGAGCTCATCTGCTCCTGGCGCGCGAACTGCTGGCGCAGGTGACTGACCAGGAAGAGCGCGAGCTGCTGAAGGCTGATCTGGACTCGCTTCAACCATAGGCCGCGCTCCGGCCAGCCCGTGTTCCGATACAGGCAAAGGCGGAGCGGCGCTGGGGTCTGGTATCATCGAGCGCGCGGCATGAGGAGGCGAGGTGATGAAGGTCTCCGAAACGACGATCCAGCTCACACACCCGCAGCGCGGCAAGACGCTGCCTCGCATTGCCCGACGGAAGTACGACCTGATTCGCCGGGCGATCCTGGCGGTGGTGCCCCGGCGCGAGCCGGGCTTGCCTTTCAAGGATCTGGCCGACCGGGTGAGCGCGCGGCTCACGCCCGCGCAGCGCAAGGCGATCGGGTCGATCGGTTGGTATACCACATCGGTCAAGCTTCACTTGGAAGGCCGGGGAGAGATCCGGCGTGTCCCCGGCAGTGTGCCGCAGCGCCTGGTGCGGGTGCGGTAGCCGAGGCAGCATGGCTCACATCCTGGTCACGAACGACGATGGCGTTGATGCGCCGGGATTGCTGGCGCTGGTGCAAGGCCTGGCGCCGCTGGGGCGGCTGACGGTCCTGGCCCCTGATAAGAACTGGTCAGCCTCCGGCCATGTCAAGACGATGCACCGCCCGCTGCGCGTCGGCGAGGCGCGGCTTGCCGACGGGACGGTCGCGCTGGCTGCCGACGGTGCGCCGTCGGATTGTGTGGCGCTGGCCGTCCTGGGGCTGGTCGAAGGGCCGATTGACCTGGTCGTATCGGGCATCAACCCGCATGCCAACGTCGGGCACGACGTCACCTACAGTGGCACCGTGACGGCGGCTATGGAGGCGGCCATCTCGGGGCTGGCGGCGATGGCCGTCTCTCTCGACACGCCCGAGAACAGTCATGGCGAGCGCGACTACGCGACGGCTGCGCAAGTAGCGGCCCGGCTGGCAGGTCAAGTTCTCGGACGTGGGCTGCCGCCGGGGGTGTTGCTCAACGTGAATGTCCCTGCCCGACCGTTGGAGGCGTTGCGCGGCCTGGCGTTCACGCGTCAGGGGCTGCGCCTGTACCGCGATGCGCTGGTTCGGCGCGAGGATCCGCGCGGCCGCCCGTACTACTGGATCGGCGGCGAGGCGCCGACCGGGGTGGAGGAAGAAGGGACCGATTTCTGGGCGTTGGCGCAGGGTTACGTGTCGGTGACGCCGCTCCAGCTCGATCTGACCGCACACGCTCACCTGGGCGCGTTCGACTCCTGGGATCTGGATCTGCGCGCAGGCTGAGCTCGAGTTATTCTGAACCGGCACGAACGGTGTCCCGCAGGCCTTCCTGCGGGACACCGTGATTCATGGGGCCGGCAGGATCGTGAACAGTCGGCCGGCCGCGTGTCCGTAGACCTCGGAGAAGTAGGCGGCGTAGGCGCGGGTGGGCAGGACACGGAACTCGCCGGGGAAGGCGGCATGCAGCCGGTAGGTGTACTGGTACGTGCCGGCCGGCAGGACGTCGGCGAACAATGTGAGCTGGTCGTCGCCGACCTCCGCACGGGTGAACCACCACCACCCCCAGGCGCCGTGAAGCGGATCGTCCAGTGACCAGGCCTCGGCCGGCGCGCGAGACGGGCTGGTCTCGAGCGTCGGGTCGATCGGCTCGGCGCCGGCGGGATACGGATCCTCCACGACGACGTAGTACTGCTGGGCGGGAACGCGCAGCGTCACCCGCACGAGGAGGTCCTCGCCCACGCCGGCGCTGCTGGCGATCGGGCAGGGATTGTCCGGTCCGCCGCACTCACCGTCATCGTGGAAGTACTCGCGGCTCACGGAAAGACCGCGCTCGACCGCCTCGACGTCCTCCACCGGCCGGAAGACCGTCAGATGTGCGGTGTAGGCCAGCGCGCCAGGGCCCGGGCCCCGCTCCAGGGACAGCTGGTTGGGCTGGTCGGGAAACAGGCTCGCCACCGAGGCGCTGTACACGGCCGCCGGCGCCAGCTGTCCAGGAACGGCCTGACCGGTCGCCAGCGGCAGGCCGTTCAGGTCAGCGGTGTAGTCGTAGGCGGCGTCGCCGGCGCCGCTCTGGGCGATCCACTCGCTCACAGCCAACATCGCCCAGCCGCCCTCGTGCGAGGAGCGCCAGTCGCCTTCGGGACGGCGCGCTGCCAGGAGCCAGCGGACGGCAGCGGAGAGGAGTGGGTTGGCCGGATCGGTCGCCAGGAACGCCTGGACGACCTGGGCCGTGGTCCGGACGGGCGAGGGCATGCTGGACCGGTCGCCGCCTGTGTCTTCCCAGTGCGCCCCGGTCGCGGAGACCACCGCGGCCGCGTTCAGCTCGGCCGTGAGCCGCGCGATCGATTCGTCTAGGGGATCGAGGACGGCCAGCGTGCGCAGGATGAGTGCGCTGGCGCCGCGGCTGAGCCGGCCGGTGAGTCCCGCCAGAGCGCGCGTCGCCTCCGGATCGCCGCGCTCTGCAGACGCCAGGGCCAGCAGCACCATCGCCTGGCGGTCGATGTCGTCGCTGGTCAGCAGGCGGTCGGCCGGCAGCAGACCGGCGCGCAACCGGTTGGCGGCCAAATCCAGAATGTCGGGCCGGATCGAGAACCCGGCCGCCTGCGCCTCCCCGAGCGCGTACAGAACGGTTGCCGTGAGGTACGGCTGGGAGGGACTCTCCGGCCACCACCCCCAGCCGCCGTCGGCGAGCTGCCGGCTGGAGAGCAGATCGATGGCGGCCGGGACGGCGCGCTCGAGGCGCGTCCGCAGTTCGGGATCCTGGATCCCGGTCGCGTCGAGGACCTGCAGGGCGCCCAGGTTGGCCAGCAGCCGCGAGGCCGCCAGTTCGTTGCTGGTATAGGTGCGAGTCTCCAATGCATCGAGGGCGGATACAACCGCCGAGCCAAGCGACGGATCGACCGTCAGGCGGAGATCGCCCTGCGTGGCATCGAAGCGCCGCGGCAGGTTGACGACCTCCAGTCGGCGGCCGGCCTCCTCCAACAGCCCGGCCGTGGCGGCCGTGTCCGGAGCGCTGTAGCGCCGCACCGGCAAGGCGCCGCCAACGGCGGTCCCGACGGTCGGCGTGGAAGCGTCCTGCAGGCCGCCGCCGGCGACATGGAAGACGAGATGTACGCCCGCTTGATCCTGTACGGACAGACTCCATTCGACCCGGGTCTGGCTGAGCGCCGGCAGTTCGACCGCCTGGCGCACCGGTTCAGCCACCCGCGCGCCGGCCGCCTCGAGCCACACCTCGGCCGAGATCGACTCGGGTGTGTTGTTGTGGACTACCGCTGCGACGCCGGCGGAATCGCCGGCGGTGAAGAAGCGCGGCGTGACCGGTCGGATGAGCAGATCCTTTGTCGCCACGATATCCAACGTGGCGCTGCCCACGCGCGTGTCGCGGGTCACTCCGCGCGCGTCCATCCGCCACGTGGTCAGGCTGTCGGGCAGGGTCAAGGTGACCTGCGCCTGACCCACGCGGTCGGTGACGACGTTGGCGCGCCAGAAGGCGGTGTCGGGGAACTCGGTCCGGACCTCGACGACGGCCCCCTCGCCACCTCCGCCCAAGCCGCCCCCTGTGGGCACGGGCGGCGCGCCCTCGCCGCTGATCGTCAGCGAGGCGCCGGTCTGGACGCGCAGCGGGCGAGGTGCGTAGAGCGCCTCAAACGGCATCTGACTGTTGGGAGGCAGCAGGGCCAGCGTGGCGATATCGACCAGCGCCAGCGAGAACTCCGACTCGACCGGCCGGCCGGCTGCGTCGCGCACCCGCAGGGTGTACGTGACCTCCTCGCCCGGCCCGGCGGTTGCGCGATCGGGCGTCAGGCTGATCTGCAGCTGGAAGTCGGTGGCGTCGACCGGAAGCTCGACCAGACCCATGGCGATCCCGGGCAGCCGGTCGGACCCGGCGGCCTCGATCAGCGTCACGCTGACGAACACATTCGGCGCGTAGCCGGCCTGAATGGGGATTTCCAGGAGGGATTGCGATGGGCTGATCTGGTAGACGCTGTGCGACAGGATCCCGTCGCGCTCAACGGTCAGCAGAGCGGCAACCGGGCCTTCGAACGGAGAGGGCACCAGGACGCGGGCGGTCTCGCCCGGGCGGTAAGTCGGTCGGTCGGGCACCAGCGCCAGACGGCCGGCGCCGGGCTGGCGCCAGGTCGTCTCCCCGGCCCCGGCGGCATACAGCATCAGCGATCCGCTTACCGGGCGGCCGGCCGCGTCGCGGCCGGAGGCCTGGACCCGGTACGTGCCGGCGCTGGGTGGGCGGAACGACACCCGGGCAATGCCGTCGGCCTCTGTGGTCACCGTCGCGCGATTGAGCAGCTCGCCCTCGGAGATCCACTCGATGGACCCGTCGGCAGTCACCGTCTGATGCCAGGTCACGCGCTCGACGCGCAGGTCCGCCTCGACGCCGGGGAGGGAGGCGGCCTCCCAATCCAGTGCGCGGATTTGAACCACTGCCTCGTCTCCCGCTCTGACCACGTATTGCTCCGGGGTCAGGCTGAGGTAGTACAACGCTGGGTGCAGCGTGACCTCGGTTCGGGCGGACACGGGCAGCCCGGACGGGTCGGTCACGGTCGCCTCGACGGTTACCCGGCGCGGCCGACCGTCGGCGGCGGTCGTCGACAGGGAGATTTCCAGCGTGCCGTCGGCGCCGGTCCGACCCTCGCCTTCGCCCAGGGTCTCGGTCTGGAAAGGCTCCAGCCCGAAGTCGGCGAACGCGTACCAGTCCGCAGGAAGCGGGTGATCCGGAAGCGAGGTTGCCTGGGTCCACGCCACCCAGGAGACTTGCGCCCCGGCCACGGGTCCGCCGAACGTGTACTCGGCGCGAAGGCTGGCGGTCAGGCGGTCGCCGGCGGCCAATTGGGGCGACTCGGCGGTGACCTCGACCAGGAACTCCGGTCGACGATATTCGGCCACCTCAAAGACGACCGATCCGTAGTCGGTTGCGATCCAATACGTGCCCAGCGGCGCGGTCTCGCTGAGCGTGACCTCCCCGTCGAAAGTCCCGTAGGCGGAGAGCGTGGCGTGTTCGTCGGCGATCGCTTCGCCGTCTGAGCTGTGAACCATCACTGAAAGAGTCGAGAGGTCCGGCAGCGCGTAGCCGGTGTCGCTCGGGGCACGCACCACGCCGCGGTAGTACACGGTCTGACCGGGCCGGTAGATCGGCCGGTCGGTGTACAGGTAGGCAGTGAACGAGGCGGCGGCCGGATCGAACGGCACCCGGAAGTCGTAGGCCGCGACGCCGTACGACCAGGTGGTGGATGTCAGCCCAAAGCGGTCGTCGCCGGGAGAGCCGCTGACGGCAAAGACGCCGGCCCAGGGGTTATCCCCGGCAGGCTCGCCATGGCTGGCCAGCCAGACGCCCTGCGCGTCGGTTGTGCCGGCGCCGATCTCCGCTCCCTCCTCATCCAGCAGGCGGACCGGCAGGCCGGCCAGCGGCTGGCCCGTACCCAGGTCGACCGCCCACACCAGGCTTTCTTCCGGGCCGTATTTGAGGACCAATTCAACGCGGCGAATGACGATGAGCCGGCCCTGGGCGGGCTCTTGATCGTCGGGGCTGTCGAGGGTCAACAAATACACGCCCGAGGCGAGCGGGTTGGTTTGCAGCACGACGCTCACCGTCTCCATGGTGTCCGGCGCGACGGCCACAGATTCCGACCACTGCCGGACGAGGCCGGCAGCGGGCCGAGCCGGGTCAGAGAGGTGATCACCGCTGCGGAGCAGTCTGAGAAACGTCGAAGCCTCGATCCGGTAGAGCGACAGGTCGAGGCGGGAGAGGTTGCGGGCCAAGACCTCGACCACCGGTGGCCGGTCGGGCGTCAGGCTGAGCGCCGACGAATAGCGGCTGAAGCCGACCTGAGCGGGCAGCGCATCCGTGGTGAACGACCACGAGTACTGTCCGGCCAGCGGAGTCCCGTAAGGGTCGGAGGCGGTCGCCGCCAATGCGAAGGTGTAGCGCGTCGACGGCTGCAGGTCACCATAGATGTGCACCGTGCGCCCGTCGCTCACCCAGAACGTGCCCAGGTTCTCGACCGCCGGGGTCACCCGCAGCGCGCGGAGGACCGAGGCGGGATCCATGGGGGCAGCAAAGATGACCTCAATGTCGGCGTAGGGGGAAACCAGCGCCCCATTGGCCGGGTCGGTCAAGGCGACGCCCGGCCGCGGGACCGACCGGAATTCGGCACGGTACGCGGCCAACAGACCCGCGCCGCCGGCGGAGCGTGCCTGCTCGCCGACGATGACTTCGTAGTCGGCTCCGTAAGCCAAGCGCTCATTCGGCCGGAAGGTCATCTGCGTGTTGCGTTCGTCCCAGGAGTACAGGCCGTCCACCGGCGACGACCCTGGCGCCAGCAGGCCGAAGGCTTGCTGCACACTGCCGGGGTCCATCGGTTGGTCGAAGCGCACGACGATCGGCGCGTCGATCGGCACCTCGGCCGATTCGGCGGGTGTGACCTCGACGACGCGCGGCAGCGCGGTGCTGAACGACCACGAATACGGCTCGGCCAGCGCGGCGCCGGTCAGATCGGTCAGGGTCTCGTCGACGCGGGCGGTGACGGCTGTTCCGCCCGCCAGCGCCACCGACGGGCGGAAGATATAGATGTTGGTGTCGATCCACTCGCCGGTCCCGGCCGCGGTCGGCCTGAGCGTAAGAGGCTGGGGGACCTCTCCCTCGAGTTGCAGCGGAACGACCGGCCGGTTGAAGACGACGGTGATGACCGTGTCGGGCTGAACGTCGGTCGCGCCGGGCGCCGGCAGGACTTGAGTCACCTGGAGTGGGCCGGCCACGTGCAAGCTCAACCGCACCGGCTCCGCCAGCGGCAGGCCGGCCTCGGATTGTGCCGCGCTTCCGATGCTCAGGACGTACGTGCCGCCGCGCGGCCAGCCTGGGTCGGGCTGAAACTGCAGGCTGCGCTCGTCCAGCCACTCGAAGGCGCCGCCCACGCTCGGCTGCAGATCGATGGCCTGTTCGACGGAGGCGCGGTCCATCGGTTGATCGAAGTAAAGTGTGACAGGGTCGAGCGGCAGGAGCTCCTCGCCAGCGGCAGGGTCACTCTCGACCAGTTGGGGCGCGACCGATTCTAGCGGGCGCCGTGTCGGGGTCGGCTCGGCGCGGCCAGCGCCGGGGAGCAGGCGGCCGAGACCCGGCAGGCTGCAGGCCAGGCCAGCCAGCAGCAGCGCGCTCATCAGCAGGCCGAGAGACCTTGGTGGCCGCATCACTCGCCTCCCTGGCTGCTCAGGACAGCCGTATTCGATTATACCGACTCGAAGGGCCCTGGGGCCGCGGGGACGGCGGAGGGGTTCAGACGTTGAAGCGGATGTGGACAACCTCGCCCTCGGACACGACGTAATCCTTGCCCTCCAGGCGAAGCTTGCCGTGGGTGCGGGCCTGCGGCAATCCACCCAGCGCGAGCAGTTCGTCCCAGGCGATCACCTCCGCTCGAATGAAGCCGCGCGCCAGATCGGTGTGGACAGCCCCGGCCGCTTCCAGCGCCGTGCCGCCGCGGCGCAGCCGCCAGGCGCGCACCTCGTCCTCGCCCACGGTGAAGAAGGACAGCAGTCCAAGCAGGTTGTACGATTCGCGAATCACACGCATGCGGCCGGGCTCGTCGATGTCGTACTCGGCCAGATAGGCGGCGATCTCATCCGGCGGAAGCTGGGCGATCTCGCTTTCCAGCTTACCCTGCAGCGCCAGCACCGCGACGCTGGAGGAGGGCGGCTGCAGCGCCGGCGCCCGTCCGCCCTCGGCGGTGTTGGTGACCACCAGCATCGGCTTGCGGCTGAGCAATCCGAAGCCGGTCAGCAGACGGTCCTCCTCCAGCGAGAACGCCAGCGTCCGCAGCGGATGGTTCTGCGCCAGGGCTTCGCTCAGGCGGAGGAAGATGGCAATCTCGCGTTCGACTGCCGCGCGCTCGCGCCCGCCGCGCTGGCGCTCCTCGTTCAGGCGCTCGAGCCGGCGTTCGACGACGAGCATGTCGTTGAGCAAGAACTCGCTCTCCATGGCCGCCAGGTCGCGGGCGGCGTCGACGCTGCCGCTCGGATGCGGGGCGGCGGGATCGTCGAAGGCGCGCACCACGTGGACGAAGCCATCCATCTGGGCCAGCTGGTTGAGCAGCGTGCCGGGAAGACCCTCGCGGCCGGCCTCGGCTCGCAGCCCGCCGATATCGGCGTAGGTCACCTTGGCATAGGTTGTCTTCTTGGGACGGTACAGCCGGCTGAGGGCGTCGACGCGCTCGTCGGGGACATCGACGACGGCGGTGTGGACCTCGACGCGACCGCCGCCGGCCAGCGCCCCGGTGGCCAGGGCACTGCCGGTCAGCGCGTTAAAGATGGTCGTCTTGCCGGCGACGGGCAGGCCGATGATCCCGAGCTGCATTTGGATGTGGAGTCTCCCCGCGTAGAGTTCGGGAAGCCGCAGGCTTGACCCGCTCTGACCTCTTGGCTATACTTCCGGCGGGCCGAAGTGGCGGAACTGGCAGACGCGCGCGACTCAAAATCGCGTTCCTTCGGGAATGTGGGTTCGAGTCCCACCTTCGGCACCAGGCGATTATAGCACGGCCGACCGCCCGGGTCGGCCGGCGCCGCGAATCGCCGCCTTGCATTGCCCGATCCTGGCGTCTGTGGCACAATCGCCGCGGGATATCTACGCACCTGACGATATGAAATCGATGGCGTTGCGGGTCTCGATCGGTCTGGTTATCGGCCTGGCCGTGGGCCTGATCTACGGCTGGGTGCTGCGCCCGGTGAAGTACGTGGACACGTCGCCGGACACG
>Ga0299912_10005516_pt1 | contig 10394 bp, 4 predicted proteins | sample RVTome_2_FD_207667 | JGI IMG/M metagenome (GOLD analysis project Ga0299912, IMG submission 207667) | Soil microbial communities from uranium-contaminated site in the Upper Colorado River Basin, Wyoming, United States - RVT95D214 (version 2) ... | reverse complement strand
GTTGTGCTCTTTTGCCTGTGCGGCGTCGATTGAGACGTGCTCAGTGTGCTGCTCTACCTCTTGACCATCTTTTTCTTCCAGATGGTCGACGCGGGTTCTTGTGTTGCATTTTTTGCACTCAGCGACCAGGTCGGCAAATTGGTCTGTGTGGCCGGACGCCTTCCAGACAAGTGGATGCATAAGGATGCTGCAATCGACGCCCACCACGTCGTCGCGCATCTGCACGACGCTTCTCCACCAGGCCCTTTTGACGTTGTTTTTTAGTTCCACGCCCAGCGGCCCATAGTCGTAGCAACTGGCCAGCCCGCCGTAGATTTCGCTGGACTGGAATATAAAGCCACGCCTCTTGCATAGCGATACGATGTCATCCAGCTTGGTGATTTTAGCCATATCTCAATCCTCGTTTCTCGATGCCCGTCGAGTTTCGAGCATCAGGCATCCAGAATCCAGTGTTGTCTTCTCACTGATTCTTGGGTTGCGTTTTCTTAAATTCGAGGAACTTCATATATTGTCGCATCTTCTCAGCTTCCTGCTGTTGCCCACTATTAGACATATATTCGGTTGCTTTTCGCGCAGCCTCGATTGCTGCATCCAGCCGTCCCTGTACCTCAAATGCCTGGATCAAAGTCAGATTGTTATCGAAATCCCCGGGTTTGAGATCAACCGCCTTTTCAAAATGTTGTACAGCCTCTTCAAAATTGTTATTTTGCGCCGATATATTACCCAGATGCATATAAGAATCGACCGATTGGGGATTTTTGGTCAGTATATTGCGGTAACCATCTGCCGCCAGATGAAACTGCTCGACAGCTTCTTCCGAGCGGCCCACTTTCTTCAAAAGCACGGCGAAATCGTAATGGACAGCCGGCGTTTCATCGTAGAATTGTCCTTTGTCGAGGCGATTAACAGCCTGTTGGTAGATTTCTAATGCTTCGGCTGTCCTGCCGCTGTCAGCGAAGATTGATGCCGCAACAGCGTATGCTCTGACCGACACCGCTGGGTAAACCTGGACTAATTCGTTCAGCTTAGCCGACGCTGCAGGCAGGTCTCCTGCCCAGGCGAGCTTCTCTAACTGTTCTCCAAGTTTCCGTCCCCTTACCTCACGGACCAATGCTCGTTCTTTTTCCACATTTTGCAGTACTACCGGAGCAATCAAATTTTCTACTGGAGCATAATCATCCGTCAAGATTAGACCTTTTGATTTCTCTTGGAGTTGAGCCATATCTAAATCGCTTAGGTTCCAGATCTTTTTATTTACATCGTAGCCGGCACATACCTGCTCCAGGTCCAGGTTCCGCTTCGCTGCTATCACGACGAATGTGTTGCGGTCGTTACGCCGTACATCGCTTTCAGAGATAACCGCAACAAAAGGGAAAGTCTGTTTGAGTGTATTGACAAATGCTCCGAGAAATAGCCCACTGTCGAAGATGTCAATCAGTTCGACCATATAGATGCCCTCTGCTGTCAGCAGTCTGGCAATCTTTTCGTTGAACTGCCGTGTCGTCAATTGGTATGGCACTGAATAGTCATTGAGTGCGTCTTCATATATGAAATCATAACTTTTGACTTTTTCGCCGCGGCCTTTGCGCTCGATAAGCTCGTTTACATAGGTTCGCCCATCGAGTGAGATTGTGTTTATGGTTGTTGTCGGCTCAAGGCCGAACGCCTTGATCGCTGCCTCAGTAACGCCGGGATCAATTTCAACTACATCAATGTTACTGCCGGGCCAGGACTTTTCCAAATATCGTGGCAGCACGTAGCCCCCTCCGCCAATCACCAAAAAGGAATGCTTATCCCTACCCTCACTAAACCGGTGCGTTACTGCGGCCATTATCTGCTCATAGGAATATTGCAGACGCGGGATATCACCCATTAAGATTTCACTATGTACCAGCTTATCCTGTAGAAACAGCCTTCTCTCGGGGACACCACCGAGGTTTTTTACAACAATGTAACAGTACTGGCTCTCGTCCTCATAGATCACTAAAGGGTCAGATGGTTTTCTTAGTCCGAGTTTCGTGCCGGCCTTTTGTGTCCATTGCCATGGGGATACGCCCATAGCCAAGCAGGACAGGAAAAATAACGCAGAAACGTATGGTAGCCGTAATTTCAACCCATATAGTAGCGCCATCAACATCATCACACCACTCACGACCCAGATAATGGCCGTTGTACCTATAGCAGCTATCAGGTAATACCCTGCTGCAAATGTTCCGGCGATACTGCCGGCTGCGCCCCATGCGTAGATGTCACCTACAGTTCTGCCAGCAGGCCGGCCTCGTTGCAGAGCCATTTTGGCAACCAGAGGACTTATTGTTCCCAGGACCGTCGATGGTAGCAAAAAGACAACTGATACGTGCAAAAGGCTCCTTACCGGCCAAGTGAATTGCCATAGCCACATCCACTTGCCCACAAGATTATTCAGAGCGACCGTTGCAATACAACTGACCGAGGATATGGCAAAAAGACAAGCCAGGGCCTTGCTGGGCTGGAAGCGATCTGCAATACGGCCTCCCAGCCAGTTGCCTACTGTAATGCCAGCTAATACCACGCCGATGACAGAGGTCCACGTGTATAGCGATGAACCCAGATACGGAGCAATTGCACGCCCTGCGACAAGCTCCAGAACCATAATACAAAAACTGGAAATAAACACCGTAGCACACGGAATAATCAGCAGTTGTGGTTTGACTGCACGGTTGTGGGTTTCCATTGTTCATAATCCTTTCCGCGTTTATCCGCCAGACGTTCGGCGGATTTAGTCTTTGCGTTTTATGGATATCCGAATAACTTATCATATAAAGAAAAATCCTGGTCGCAAGCAGTAAAAGTGACGGACCCGGAGACCTAAGCCGATATTTTCGCAACCAGCGTAGACTTTTGGGGCATTTTCCAAGGCTGTTCAGGATGTTCTTCTTTGGGTAGTTATATGCGGGCAGAGGTTTGTGTAATCGGGGCCGGACCTGCCGGCCTGATGGGGGCGATTTTCGCTGCTCAAGCAGGCGCCCGGACGATGGTGATCGAGACCAACGCGACCGCCGGGCGAAAACTTCTTCTGACTGGGGGCGGCCGGTGCAATTTCACACACCAGGCTACTGGAGAAGAAACGGCCCGAGAGTTCGGACCTAAGGGCAGGTTTTTAAGATATAGTCTGCACAAGTTTCCGCCGGCCAAGTCGCAGCAATTCTTCCGCCGGCACGGATTGGAAAGCAAGGTCGACCAAGCCGGCTGTGTGTTTCCGGTCAGCGACCGTGCCGGCGACGTAAGGGATATTCTGTCAGCGGAGGCCAAAAGGCTCGGCGTGCGCTTTACATTTTCAACGAAAGTCATGGCCGTCACCAGGCACGGAGAGCACTTCGCTATCAGTAGTGCCAGGCAGGTAATCCTCGCCGAAAAGGTGATCGTCGCCACAGGGGGCCTCGCCTTGCCCGACACCGGCTCTACGGGCGATGGTTATAGATTCGCCGGCCAGATGGGCCATACGGTGGTCCAGCCCAGACCATCTTTGGTGCCGCTGGTGACACTTGAAAGCTGGCCCGGCGATTTGGCCGGCACATCGCTGGAAAATGTGAAAATATCCACCAATGTCGCTAAGAAAAAAATCATCGTGACAGGGGCAATGCTTTTTACGCACGACGGTATCGGCGGACCAGCGGCGCTCCAGTTGAGCCGATTCGTCACCGACTTTCTGCCTAACGAGCGAAACCCGCTTAAGATTTCTATTGATTTGGTTACCGACATCAGCGAAGCCGAGCTTGAAAAGATGATTCTCAAACAGGCCAGTGATCATCCCAAAAAGGCCGTTGTCAATGTTTCAGTTGAATTTGTGCCCCGCCGTGTTTCACACGTTCTATGCGCGCAGTTTGATCTTGCAGCTAATCTCCCTGCCAATCAGTTAAGCAAAGACCTGCGAATAAAACTCCTGCATCTTCTAAAAGCGGTGCCTCTTTCGATTGTTCGCACAAGGCCGATCGCTGAGGCGATGGTGACGTGCGGCGGCGTAGATGTCACGGAGGTAGAGCCCAAAACGATGGAATCGAAGATTTGTCCGGGCTTATTTTTCGCCGGCGAAATCCTTGATGTCGACGGCCCTTGCGGCGGCTACAATCTTCAAATGTGCTGGTCGACCGGCGCTCTGGCCGGGTTATCCGCCGCCCAAAGCAAATAACCCCGCACCAATCTTCCGGCCGGACAGAGCGGGGCATTTACGGGTTTGTGCAATAATTCTGGCCACAAAAGCGTCTTAAAAGTAACAGAAAACTCGTGCTTATAAGCTAAGGATTTGCCGACAGATTAGAGCAGGGAACTGTCGAATTTGCCGATTATATTAGATGTGGTGAAAAAACCGGTGTAGAAAGTCACACAGGAGGATCAAGGCTCTGAGAGTTCCACTTTTTGTTCTGGTGTTGTCCTTGTCTCTGGTTTGCTCTGCCGGGGCCAAGTGCCTTACAGGCGACCTCGATGGCAATTGCCGAGTCGATCTCGGTGACCTGCTTGTTCTGAGCGAGTACTGGCTCAGTAGCGCCGACACCGCCGCCGATTTGAATAGCGACGGCGATGTCAACGAGGTTGACTTGAGCATCTTGGCTGCAAATTGGGGCAGAATCGGCGTCCCACTTGTCATAAATGAAGTACTGGCATCAAACACCAAGACCAAGGCCGACCCTCAGGGCCAGTTCGATGACTGGATTGAGCTATATAATGCCGGCAGCGCAGCGGTTGATACTGCCGGCATGTATTTGACCGATGACCCCGCAGTTCCCACCAAGTGGCAGATTCCTTCGGGCAATCCTTCTTTGACAACCGTTAACCCCAAAGCGTATCTGCTTGTTTGGGCGGATAATGATGTCGGGCAGTCAGGTCTGCACGCCAATTTCAGGATAGATGCCGCCGGCGATGAAATAGCCTTCTTTGACAAGGATGGCAGCACGCTCATCGACACTATCTCGTTCGGCGATCAGATGACGGATGTCTCATACGGGCGATATCCGGATGCGGCTGACGATTGGGCGTTGATGGCTTTTCCTACACCTGGCGGCATGAACATGGTGATTTACGAAGGGTTTGTCGCCAAACCGCAGTTCAGTCATCAGCGCGGTTTTTATACTCAGCCCTTCTTGGTGACACTCGCTACCGAGACCGAAGGGGCAACCATATACTATACTGCCGATGGAAGCACGCCTTATGATTTCAAGCTGGGCGTTCCGAAGGGTGCAGTTTATACAGGGCCTATTCCAATCACCAAGACCACATGCTTGCGAGCGGTAGCCGGTAAATCGAATTGGCGACCCTCGGCGGCAGCAACGCACAGCTATTTTTTCGTTAGCGATGTGAAAATGCAGTCGCCTTCCGGTCAGGCGCCTGGGCCGGGCTGGCCTACAGGCAGTGTCAACGGCCAGGTGATCGATTATGGGATGGATCCTGATGTTGTCAACAACCCGTTGTATAAGGACTTGATTGACGATGCCTTATTAGATATCCCAACGATTTCTCTGGTCACCGACCTGGCGAATTTGTTCAACGCATCAACGGGTATCTATGTAAACGCGCGTTCGCAGGGACAGGCATGGGAGCGACCCGTGTCTGTGGAATTGATTAACCCCGACGGCAGTGACGGATTTCAAATCGACGCGGGACTACGAATACGCGGCGGCTACAGCCGAACCGGCAATAATCCAAAACATGCCTTCAGGTTATTCTTCAGGCCCGATTACGGGGCGTCCAAACTGAGATTCGCGCTATTTGGCGATGAGGGCGTCGATGAGTTCGAGTGCGTTGACCTGCGGTGCAGCCAGAACTACTCCTGGTCTTTTGAGGGGGGCAGCTCAAACTCTCATGACACGTTTGTCCGCGAAGTCTTCTCTCGCGATACACAGCGTGACATGGGACAGCCCTATACGCGAAGCCGATACTATCATCTGTACATTGACGGACACTACTGGGGTCTTTACCAGACCCAGGAGCGTTCCGAGGCATCATACGCCGAGTCTTATTTTGGCGGCGACAAGGAAGACTATGATGTGATCAAGTCTCGCGCCGGCAACGGCGGCTACGACATCGAGGCGACCGACGGCACACTCGACGCGTGGCGCCGGCTCTGGGACTCGCTCCGCACGACACTCAGCGACCAGACTTACTACCGCCTCCAGAGTCTCAATACGGACGGCACGCCCAATCCTGCTTATGAGAAACTCCTGGACGTCGATAATCTCATCGACTACATGCTCTGCACATACTATGTGGGCGACCCGGACGGTCCCGTCAGCGCCTGGGCCCGCGTGGCCAACAACTTCTATGGCATCTACAATCGCAGTAATCCTGACGGCTTCAAGTTCTTCAGGCACGATGCGGAACACTCTCTTTGGGATCTCCAGGAGTCTCGCCTTTTTGCCTCAACGACGTTAGCTGTAGGCAGTCAATTCAACCAGTCCAACCCGCTGTGGATGCACACGCACCTGATCGTTCATCCGGAGTATAAGATGCGGTTTGCCGACCGCGTGTACAAGTATTTCTTTAACGACGGAGTGGTTACTCCTGGGCGGTGTACCTCGCGTTTTATGGACCGTGCCAATCAGATCGACCTTGCCATCATCGGTGAGTCCGCAAGATGGGGTGACGCCAAGCGCTCCACGCCTCGCACCAGAGACGCCGACTGGCTGCCGGACATAAACCGCATGGTCAGCAGCTACTTCCCTTATCGAACCGGCGTGGTGCTCAACCAATTCAAGTCGCAGGGCTGGTTCCCCAACGTCGATGCGCCGGCCTTTAACCAAAATGGCGGTTGGGTCGCCGCTGGATTCAGTCTTACAATCACCGCGCCGGCCGGCACAATATGGTACACGCTCAATGGCTCTGATCCACGTCTCAAGGGCGGCGCTATCAACACCTCCGCCGCGACAGCGTACAGCGGACCTGTCACTCTGACCCGGAGCACCCACGTCAAGGCGAGGGTCCTTAGTGGTAATATCTGGAGTGCGCTTAATGAGGCGGTCTTTGCGGTTGGGCCTGTTGCGGAGAGTCTGCGTGTCAGCGAAATCATGTACCATCCACAGGAAACGGATAATCCGAACGATCCTAATACTGAGTACATAGAACTCACGAACATCGGCTCTCAATCCATAAACCTGAACCTGGCAAGGTCCACCAAGGGCATAGATTTCACCTTCGGGGATGTAGAGCTTGCACCAAATAAGTATATCCTGGTCGTAAAGGACTTGAACGCCTTCAACGAGAAATATGGGCCGGGCCTACCGATAGCAGGTACGTATGCAGGAAGTCTGGATAATGCTGGAGAAAGAATCCAGCTCCAGGATGCAGCGGGCAAACTCATACATGATTTCAAGTACTCCGATGGCTGGTATGACATAACAGATGGCGTTGGATTCTCACTCACCGTTAAAGACCCTGCAAATCTTGCTGCCGAGCCTAACGCGCTGGATGACAAGAGCCTCTGGCGGCCAAGTGCGAGTATTGGCGGCTCACCCGGTTATGATGACACAGGGGATGTGCCTGAGCTTGGCGATATTGTGATAAATGAGATACTTGCGCATTCACATGCAGCAGGGGCTGACTGGATAGAGCTGCACAATACTACAAATAGGACTATTAACATAGGCAGTTGGTTCTTAAGTGATGAGCAGGGCAACCTTACCAAGTACCAAATAAAGGAAGGTACGAGTATTCCCGCCTACGGGTATATAGTTTTCTATGAGCATGAGCACTTTAATAATCCCAGTGATCCAGGCTGCAACGTGCCGTTTGCATTGAGTGAGAACGGCGAGACTTTGTATTTACATTCCGGCACAAGTGCAGGGGTGCTGACCGGCTATAGTGAGCAGGAAAATTTTGATGCCTCAGAGACCGGTGTGTCCATGGGCAGGTACAAAAAGAGCACGGGGTCGTACAACTTTGTTGCATTACAGACTCCGACTCCCGGAGCTGATAATTCCTATCCCAAGGTCGGGCCTATGGTGATCAATGAGATCATGTATCATCCGGACACAGTGGATGATGCAGAGTATGTGGAGTTGTTGAATATCAGCAGCTCCCCGCTCACGTTATATGATGAGCTGGCAGGCGAGCCGTGGCGGTTTGTGGATGATCCGGACAATCCGGGGCTGGATTTCAGGTTTCCGGCGGATAGTCCGGTCGTGATAGGGGCCGGGGAGTATCTGCTGTTAGTGAAGGATTTGACGTTGTTTAGCAGCAAATTCACAGTGCCGCAGGGCGTCAAGGTCTTTCAGTGGCATTCTGGTCGCCTGGATAACGGGGGGGAGAAGATACAGATTAGTAAGCCGGGGGACGTGGACTTGGAGGGAGTGCGGCACTGGATACGTGTGGATAGGGTTGTGTATAGCGATGGTGCGCATCCTGACGTTGAGCCTAATTCGGTTGATCCCTGGCCTGTGGACGCGGACGGCTTAGGCAAGTCACTTAGCCGCAAGTACCCGCACTACTACGGCAACGACCCCAACAATTGGCAAGCCGCGACCCCCAGTCCAGGGCAGGCAAATCAGTAGACCTTCCATATATGAGGCAATGGAGGTTGAACGTATGCGAAGGTTGCTTGTTATTGTTTTGTACCTGCTGTTTGTATCCACCTGCCGGGCACGCACAATCACGGTCGACGATGACAGCCCTGCGGATTTCAGGACGATTCAAGCGGCGATAGATGCAAGTGAAGAAGGCGACACTGTTTTTGTTGCTCCAGGCACATACACCGAATCGGCGAGAATGAAAGATGGTGTGAATCTCCAGGGCGCCGGCGCCGAGCGCACCGTCATAGACGGTCGTGCCTGGACTGCTGTTGTGAGGGCGGCGAATAACTGCCGACTCGATGGTTTTACCATAACAGGCTACGCCCACGAAGATATTGATGGTGTGTACTGCGAGGACGTGAAAAATTTTGCTATCTCTAAGAATATCATCAAAAACAACACCTGGAACGGAGTAAACGCCGTCCGCTCATCCATCATCGTTTCTAATAATCTCATTCTCGACAACACGTGCGCTGGCATTTTTTGCAACTACGAATCCTCAGCAAAAACCCTGGTCATCAACAACACAATCTGTCGAAACCGTAACGAAGCCGGTATCAATGTGTGGCTTGGCGCTGCGGCACTGGTTGCCAACAATATCATCGCCAGCAACACCGGCTGGGGTGGCATTTACTCTAGTGACGGCGGTACTGTGACGCTGGTGAAAAACAACGTTTGGGGCAATACTTGCTGGATGATTCCTCCTGCGAACTATGTGGGTTGTGAGCCGGGCGAAACGGATATTTCGGTCGATCCACTCTTCGCCGCCCCGAACAACGGTGACTATCATCTTGAATCTAAAGCAGGTAGATGGGATCCAGAAACCCAAAGCTGGGTCAAAAATGAGGTCACAAGTCCCTGTATCGACGCCGGCGACCCAAACACTCCTATTGGCTTGGAGCCATTTCCCAACGGCGGTAGAGTCAATATGGGGGCATACGGAGGTACTGCACAGGCAAGCAAATCATATTTTGGCAAGCCGGCCTGTGAAACGATTGTCGCAGGCGACATAAATGGCGATTGCAGAGTAGATTTTCGTGATCTTGCGATCATGGCGGGCAATTGGCTCAGGTGGGAATCCCCTGGCGGCAACTGAGCCGAGATGTTGCCAGGCAGGCCCGGTATTAAGACAGGATAAAATAAACAAATGAATTTTCTCCCCATAATATTGCTCCTCGAAATTGTAAAACTCCGAGAACTGAGGTCCGCACGTTTCACTGGATTTATCCGCCGCGCGTCTGGCGGATTAATTTATACGAATTGGCCTCTTCGATTTCAACCCTTCGACTCGGTTCACGGCAACCTTTTTTCGCTCAGAGCCTGCCCTGAGCCTGTCGAAGGGGCAGGGCTGGAACCTTCGTTTTTGACTCAATAGCCTACTCCGCCGAAGCGGCTGCGAAGGCTGGATCGGCTTTTCCTGGGCAAAGTCCCGATCTTATCAGGGCTGGTCAAAGTCAGCAGCGATACGCCATAATGCTTTTTCCTCAAAGAACTTATGGCATCGGTGGGATTGTATTATTGGAGAATAGAGCTGTATTGCCTGCGCAAAAATTGTTCTCTTTTCCCAAAGACGGCTTTACTTTCCTTTTTCCTTATGCTACCATAGACGGCAAGTGAAGGTGGGGAATTTGGGGTATTTGAAATCCCTGATTCATCGGGCTTCGCCCTGGTGGAGTCGGGGCTGAGAAGTACGCGCGAACGGTAAGTAAGAGGACTTAGAGAAGAGGAGGAGTTGAAGATGAAAAGGTTGAGTTTGATTGCTTTGTTGGTAGCCGTTATGGCCGGCAATGGCTTTGCAGCCACTGTTGGAACGTGGTATGGTGCTCTTGAGGGAGACCTCAACTACGCAGTTGGTAC
>Ga0299912_10005515_pt1 | contig 10395 bp, 9 predicted proteins | sample RVTome_2_FD_207667 | JGI IMG/M metagenome (GOLD analysis project Ga0299912, IMG submission 207667) | Soil microbial communities from uranium-contaminated site in the Upper Colorado River Basin, Wyoming, United States - RVT95D214 (version 2) ... | reverse complement strand
CAGGTGGTGCTGAAGGGGCCGTTTTAGGGGTATCTGCGCCTTGGCTCATCGCTCAAATGTTCCGCTTCAAGTTTTCTCCGGAGAGACCACCCCGATCCTGGGCATAGGATCTCCGCCCATAACTGAGGGATTACCTATTTTCTTAACTTTTTCTTGATAAACAAGGATAGTTTTGCTAATTATAGAAAGATGCCTCAGGAGAAACCTTCAAGGATTTTAGTCACCGGCGGAGCAGGGTTCATCGGGTCGAATCTGACAGAGGCTTTGCTCAAACGGGGACATTGGGTTCGAGTCCTCGATAATTTTTCAACAGGAAAGAGAGAGAACCTGGTTTTTGATAGCGAATCTCCCTCCCTCGAGATCGTTGGAGGAGACATCCGTGACTTCGTCCTCTGTCAAAAGGCGATGAAAGGAATGGAATATGTATTTCATCAGGCCGCCCTTGCTTCGGTCCCACAGTCAGTGGAGGATCCCTTGACCGCCAATTCGGTGAACGTGGAGGGGACGTTGAATATTCTTCTCGCAGCGAGGGATGAAGGCGTGAGGCGTTTCATCTACGCCTCGTCCTGTGCGATTTATGGGGATGATCCTACTTTACCAAAGAGAGAGGACCGGGTCGGAGCTCCACTTTCACCCTATGCATTGCAGAAATATATCGGAGAACACTACGGTCGTCTTTTTTTCCATCTCTATGGTCTTGAGACCGTTTCTCTGAGATATTTTAATGTCTTCGGCCCGAGACAGGATCCGAGCTCTATCTACTCCGCTGTTATCCCAAGATTTATCGATGCTCTGGTCTATGATCGCTCTCCAATCGTTTTTGGCGATGGAGAGCAATCTCGGGACTTTGTCTACATTGATAATGTCGTTCAGGCCAATCTGCTGGCCATGTCCGCGAACCACCTCCACGGCGAAGGGGTCAATATTAGCTGTGGGAAAATGACATCGTTGAATCGATTGCTGGATGTCCTCAAAGAGATTCTTGGATCAAAGGTGTCGCCGATCTATCAGGAAGCTCGAAAGGGAGATATCAGACACTCGCTGGCAGATATCCAGAAGGCAAAAGCATTTTTAAACTATGAGCCGCAGGTGGGGATAGAGGTTGGTTTAAGAAGGACGGTCGAGTATTTCCAGAGACAAGACGCTAAACCCTAAAAACACAAGGTGAAGGTTGAGGTTAAGAGTGGAAGTTAAACCCCACCCAATCTCAAGTGTTAGAAGAAAATTCTCAAATTTTACGTGTGAGACTAAAAGGACATGAAAAAAATGGACCGAAAGAGGCTGGAATCGATATTGAATGGGTTTTCGAGGGTAAAACTCTTAGTGGTGGGTGATATGATGATGGACCGATTCATTTTGGGGAGTGTTTCTCGGATATCTCCGGAGGCTCCGGTTCCGGTAGTCGTCGTGGAGAAAGAGGATTTTAATCTTGGAGGGGCCGCAAATGTCGCGCATAATATTCGGTCCCTTGGAGGAAAAGTATCACTTTGTGGCGTTTTGGGAGGTGACGAGAACGGGCAGAAGATAGTTCAAAAACTCGTTGAAAAGGGAATCCAGACGCAGGGGATATTTCTTGAGCAGGGAAGAGCGACCACGGTGAAGACCCGGATTATCGCTCATCACCCTCACCACCAACAATTGGTCCGGGTCGATCGGGAGACGACGGATCACCTACGAACTTCTACTTTTAGAAATCTTTTAAAGTTCTTGACAGAGAGCATAGAAGACTTTGACGGAATCGTCATTTCCGATTATGGGAAGGGGCTGCTGACGAAGAAGCTGATTCGGACCATGATCCAAAGAGCGAAGAAAGCGAAGAAGTTGATCATGGTTGATCCAAAACTAAAGAATTTCTTCTCTTATCGGGGGGCCACGGTAGTGACCCCCAATACCCACGAAGCGAGCGAGGCATCGAGAATCCCCATGACCAATCAATCATCCGTCGAAAAAATGGGGGGGGAGTTATTGAAGAGGCTGAAATGTAACGCCTTAGTCATTACCCAAGGCGAGAAGGGGATGACAATTTTCGAACCCCATCAGAAGCCCTACGCTGTTCCAACTGTTGCGAGGGAGGTTTACGATGTCACTGGTGCTGGGGATACGGTGATTGGAACGATGGCCCTTGCATTAGGAACGGGAGCCAGTGTTAAGGTTAAGGATGCGGCAAGTTTGGCGAACTATGCCGCTGGAATCGTGGTTGGTAAAGTTGGAACCGCAACCGCCACCCTGGAGGAGTTGAGAAGAGTCATCAAGGAAAGACCTTGAGACATGGCCGGGAAACAAAAAGGCCCTGTCTCAGATGAGCACGAATACCCATGGTTGAGAACAGGGCCTTTGATTTAGATTAAGCCTCGAGGACGAAAATAACTTCCATTCTTACGCGGTATTCTATAATTTTTGAATTTTCCACAGCCACCCGCATTTCCACAACACGCAGTCCGGTGATACCCCTTAATGTCTTAGTCGCCCTTGCGAAGCCGACCCTTACCGCATCATCGAACCCCTTTGGAGAACCAGAAATAATTTCTGTAACTCTCGCCACCCTGGGCTCTGTCATTCTGATCACCTCCTTTTTTAAAATTTGAACCTTAATAAGATTAGTTTATACGATAATCTAAAGAAATGTCAACGAGAAAAAATTTTGTCCCAATAATTCTATTGATAAACATTTAAAGTGTGTTATATGATATGACTTTAATAATATTTTCACAAATTAGAGGATCTCTCGGTGGATCATAAGAGAGGAAAAATAGCAGTCCCATTTCTTAATGGTCATGATGATTCAATCCATCAGTTTATCCATTATCTGTCTGCAGAGAAGAATGCTTCTCCTCACACCTGTCGAGGGTACCTGACGGATTTGGAAGAATTTGAAAATGTTTTGAGAAGATCGGGGCTGTGCCTCTCTCCGGCGGGAAGTATCGAAATGGAAAAAGTGGATCGGATGGCTATCCGAAGATATTTGGGCTTCCTTCATCGAAAAAACAGGAAAAGCTCCATTGCGAGAAAGATTTCCACCTTAAGGTCTTTTTTCAAATTTTTGGTGAGAGAACAGGTCATAACCTTCAACCCTGCGAAGAACTTTCCAACGCCGAAGGTGGAAAAACGTCTTCCCACCACCCTCACTGTGGATGAGGCCTTTCGGTTGATGGAAGCGCCCAGACATCCTCCTAAGAACTCTTCGTTGGATGGTCCGCAAAACAACAGAAAGACGAGGGATCGTGCGATCTTGGAACTTCTCTATTCGAGCGGATTGCGGGTGGGTGAACTGGTGGGATTGAATTTGAATCAGTTGGACCTTGACTTGGGCATTGTGAAGGTGATGGGAAAGGGAAGGAAGGAACGCATTGTCCCCGTGGGGATGAAAGCGGCAGAGGCATTGAAGGCCTATCTGGAAGAGCGGGGAGTTTTGGCTGGAGAAGAGCCCCTATTCATCAACCTGAAAGGTGGGAGGCTTAGCGCTCGAACTGTTGGGAGGTTGGTTAAGAGCTATTCGAAACGTTCAGGTATCTTTCGGAAGGTCAGTCCCCATAGCCTTCGTCATACCTTTGCGACACATCTCCTGGATGCTGGGGCTGACATTCGGGAGATCCAGGAGATGTTAGGGCATGTGAGCCTCTCCACGACACAGCGCTATACCCACGTCAGCATGGGTAAGTTGATGGAGGTCTATGATAAGGCCCATCCACGAAGTTTCAAGAATAGAGACCGGGAGAAGGAGACTTCCAGTATAAAGGGTAAAGCTGAAAGCAGAAGGCAGTAAGCAGAAGGCAGTAAGCAGAAGGCAGTAAGCAGAAGGCAGTAGGCAGAAGAGTCATTACAAGGTGACGAAATCATGGAGGGTGTGATGCCAAAAATGCACGCAACCACGGTTTTATCCGTTCGACACAAGGGGAAAGTGGTGATGGCGGGAGATGGACAGGTGACCCTTGAGCATACGATTATGAAGCACACAGCGAAGAAGGTCCGCAAGATATATCACGACCGGGTCCTCTCCGGCTTTGCAGGCGCGACGGCAGATGCCTTCACCCTTTTTGCGAAGTTTGAGGAGAAGTTGGAACAGTATAATGGGAATTTACTCAGGGCAGCGGTAGAGCTGGCAAAGGATTGGAGAACAGACCGGGTTCTCCGGCGCCTGGAGGCCTTGCTCATTGTCTCCGACTCCGAGCACTCCCTGGTCATCTCCGGAAACGGGGATGTCATCGAACCCGACGATGGGGTGACAGCGATTGGAAGTGGTGGTCCCTATGCCCAAGCGGCAGCCAAGGCCCTGACCGAGTTTTCAAACTTGGATGCCAGGGCAATCGCTGAAGAGTCGATGAAGATCGCTGCCTCCATCTGCATCTACACCAATGCTCAGATTGTTGTGGAGGAGTTAGAATGAAGACCTTCACGCCCCGTGAGATCGTCTCTGAACTGGATAAATATATCGTTGGCCAGAAGGATGCCAAGCGATCCGTGGCCATTGCATTGAGGAATCGTTGGAGGCGTCAGCAGGTCCCCGACCCTCTCAGGGATGAAATTGCGCCAAAGAACATCATTATGATTGGTCCCACGGGTGTCGGAAAGACTGAGATCGCTCGCAGGTTGGCCAAATTGGCCCAAGCGCCCTTTCTGAAGATCGAGGCCTCAAAATTTACGGAGGTGGGTTATGTGGGCAGGGATGTGGAGTCGATGGTCCGTGACATCACGGACCTGGCCGTCAATATGCTGAAGGCGGAAGAATCCCGTAAGGTCCAGCAGAAGGCTGAGGAAATGGCCGAAGAGAGGCTCTTGGATTTGCTCCTTCCTTCCCCTGGGAAAGGGCCCCATAAAGAAGCTGAGGATCAACAGGCGACCCGTGAAAAACTGCGAAAACTGCTGAAGGCGGGGAAGTTGAATGAGAAGTACGTGGAGGTGGAGACCGTGGATCGGAACCTTCCCATTGTTGAGATCTTCTCCGCTTCTGGATTGGAAGAGATGGATATCAATATCAAGGATATGTTTGGAAGCCTCTTTCCTAAGAAGAAGAAGCAAAGGAAGGTCAAGGTTCCAGAGGCGCTCAACATCCTCCACCAGGAGGAGGCTTATAAGTTGATCGATATGGACTCCGTGATCAAGCAGGCTATTGAACGGGTGGAACAATCCGGGATCATCTTTCTTGACGAAATCGATAAGATCGCTGGAAGGGAGTCGACCTTTGGTCCGGATGTCTCCCGGGAAGGGGTCCAAAGGGATATCCTGCCGATCGTGGAAGGGACGACGGTGACCACAAAATATGGGATGGTGAAGACAGACCATATTCTCTTTGTCGCCGCCGGCGCGTTCCATGTTTCGAAGCCTTCTGATCTCATCCCCGAACTTCAGGGCCGGTTTCCGATCCGTGTAGAACTCGATTCGTTGGGAAAGGAAGATTTGATTCGAATCCTCACCGAGCCTGAAAACGCCCTGATCAAGCAGTACACCGCCCTGTTGGAGACGGAGGGGGTTACAGTAGATTTCAAAGGAGATGCGATTGCAGAGATTGCTGAGATAGCCGCTGTGATCAATGAGAGAACAGAGAACATCGGCGCCAGGAGGCTTTATACCATCATGGAAAGGCTGCTCGATGAGATTTCTTTCGATGCGCCTGAGATGGAAGGGAAGACCATCGTGATCGACAACAAATATGTCAAAGAGAAGCTAAGAGATTTTGTGGAGGATGAAGACCTGAGTCGCTACATTTTATAAAAAGGATTCAAGGGTCCCAGGGTTCCAGCGGTCAAGTGAAATGATTTGATGAGAGCCAAAAGTTTTGAAGAGATCTGAGAGGGTATGAGAAAGAATGCGTTGCACCACTTGAATCCTTGAATCCTCGACCCCTTGAACCCTTCGTGAAGGAGATGAGGAGATGGAGAATCCCATCGATAAAGCCAAGGTATTGGTAGAAGCCCTTCCCTACATCCGGCGGTTCTATGAGAAGACCATTGTGGTCAAGTATGGCGGGAGCGCGATGGAGGAAGAGAGCCTGAAACGGAACTTTGCCCTCGATGTCGTCCTCCTGAAATATATCGGGATCAATCCGGTGGTCGTCCACGGTGGAGGACCACAGATTGGCGAGGTGCTTGCCAAGATGGGAAAGAAATCTCAATTCATTGAGGGGATGAGGGTGACCGATGGAGAGACGATGGACGTGGTGGAGATGGTCCTCGTCGGAAAGGTGAACAAGGAGATTGTCACCCTGATTAATCAGCAGGGAGGAAAGGCTGTCGGATTGAGCGGAAAGGATGGCAGGCTCATCACCGCGAAGAAATTAAAACTGGCCAAGAGCCGCGGCAAGGATAAACTTCCAGAGATCATTGACATCGGAATGGTGGGAGAGGTGAAAGAGATCAACCCAGGAGTGATCGAGGCGCTGGAGAGGGAGAATTTCATCCCTGTCATTGCTCCGGTCGGCGTGGGGGAGGAGGGTGAGACATATAACATCAATGCAGATTTGGTCGCGGGAAAGGTGGCTTCAGCATTGAAAGCGGAGAAACTGATCTTGCTGACGGACGTGGAGGGTGTGATGGATGGAAGGAAGCAGTTGATCCCTGCCCTCAGCGCCAAACAGGCAAAACGGCTCATCACTCAAAAAGTCATCTCTTCCGGGATGATTCCAAAAGTAAACTGCTGCCTCAATGCCTTGGTGGAAGGGGTGACGAAAGCCCACATCATCGATGGAAGGGTCGAACATGCCATCCTCTTGGAAATCTTTACCGATGTCGGAATCGGGACCCAAATTACTAAATAAAAAGGGTTCAAGGGTCCAGGATTCAAGTGGTCAAGTAATAGATCGATCAGAAAAGAAATTAAGAAAAATATGCATAATTTAATCCCTCGAACCCTTGAATCCTCAAATCCTTGACCCCTTTCATTTAAGAGGTGTAAATGGATTCTCAAACCTGGATGATGCTATCTGAAAAGTATGTGGCGCATACCTATGCTCGTTATCCCATCCTTTTGGTCAAAGGGAAAGGGACTCGAGTATGGGACATGGAGGGCAGAGAATATTTAGATTTTGTGTCGGGTCTGGCGGTCGTCAATTTAGGCCACTGTCACCCGAAAGTCGTCAAGGCCATTCAGGATCAGGCGGAGAGACTGATCCATGTCTCGAACTTCTATTATATCGAGCCACAGATTCGATTGGCCTCCCTCCTTTGTGAGCACTCCTTCGCCGATAAGGTCTTCTTCTGCAATAGCGGAGCTGAAGCCAATGAGGGAGCGATGAAGTTGGCCCGGAAATATGCGAAGGAGAAGATGGCAGGAGATCGATATGAAATAATCACCATGGAACGTTCTTTTCATGGCAGGACCCTTGCTACACTGACGGCAACCGCACAAGAGAAGTTTCATAGAGGTTATTCCCCCCTGATGCCCGGGTTCAAATATGTCCCCTTCAACGATATGGGGGCAGTGAGGAAGGCCGTTGATTCAAAAACCTGTGCCATCATGGTTGAGCCCATTCAAGGAGAGGGAGGGGTGAATTGCCCTTCGGAAGGCTATCTCAAGGCGCTCCGAGAGATCTGCGATGAGAAGAAGATCCTCCTCATCTTGGATGAGGTCCAGGTGGGAATGGGTCGGACCGGAAAACTTTTTGCCTATGAACATGAGGCTGTGGAGCCTGATATGCTCACCCTTGCCAAATCCTTGGCAGGAGGAGTTCCCATTGGGGCCCTGCTGATCAAAAAAGGGATCGCTGAAAGTTTTGAGCCCGGGGATCATGCCTCCACCTTCGGAGGAAATCCTTTGGCTACTGCCGCTGGTGTCGCCGCCTTGACGGCGATCTTAGAAGAAGGGATGTTAGAAAATTGTCAGAAGGTAGGGAGCTACTTCCTCGCCAGGCTCGAGGAAATCAAGAGAAAATTTCCCTTTGTCCAAGAGGTTCGTGGAAAAGGGTTGATCCTCGGCATGGAGTTGAAAATGGAGGGGGGTTCCGTTGTTGAAGAGATGATCAAGAAAGGGTTTCTCATCAACTGTACCATGGGAAATGTCCTCCGATTTCTTCCACCCCTCATCGTGACCAAAGAAGAGGTGGATCAAGTGGTCACAGCACTGGAGGAAGTCTTCAAAGGGATATCAATTAGTTCGGAGTAATTAGTTCGGAGTTCGGAGTTGGAAATAATCAATTTTTAATCTCTGAACCCTGAACTCCAAACTCCGAACTTTGATAGGGAGGTTTTATGCAGGAAGAGGTTAAGAAGGTCGTTTTGGCCTATTCCGGAGGATTAGATACCTCGGTAATTCTGAGATGGTTAAAGAATGAATATGGGTGCGAGGTGATCGCCTTCACCGCCGATATTGGGCAGGCCGAAGAATTGGATCACCTGGAAGAAAGGGCCAGAGAAACAGGGGCCAGCAAGGTTTACATCGAGGATCTTCGAGAGGAGTTTGTCCGGGATTACGTCTTTACCGCCTTGAAAGCCAATGCGGTTTATGAGGGAGCTTACCTTCTCGGGACTTCGATCGCCAGGCCCCTGATCGCGAAAAGGCAGGTGGAAATTGCTCAGTTGGAGGGAGCGGATGCCGTGGCCCACGGGGCTACAGGGAAGGGCAATGATCAGGTCCGATTCGAGTTGACCTACTATGCCCTCAATCCTTATATTCGAGTGATCTCTCCTTGGAGACAGTGGCAGTTCAAGTCTCGTGAGGATCTCATTGCTTATGCCCGGGAGAACGGAATTTCGGTCCCGGTAACGAAAAAGAAACCGTACTCCACAGACCGAAACCTTCTCCACATCAGTTTTGAAGGAGGGATCTTGGAGGATCCCTGGTCTGAGCCACCGGAGGATATGTTTATCCTTTCCGCCTCGCCGGAGAAGGCACCGGAGCGTCCCACCGTCGTCGAAATCGATTTTGAAGATGGGGTTCCCACGCGGATCGATGGCAAGCCCCTCTCACCTGCTAACTTATTGCTCCAATTGAACGAGCTGGGAGGTCGAAATGGAATCGGTCGTGTCGATATGGTGGAGAATCGTTATGTGGGGATGAAATCGAGAGGAGTTTATGAGACCCCGGGCGGAACGATCCTCCATATTGCCCATCGGGCCATCGAATCCCTCACCATGGACAGAGAGGTGATGCATTTTCGGGACAGCCTGATCCCAAAGATATCGGAACTCATCTATTACGGATACTGGTTTTCGCCGGAGATGGAGATCTTGAAGAAGGCAATCGATGAAATGCAAAAGGATGTGACTGGGGCCGCCCGCCTGAAACTCTACAAAGGAAACTGCACGGTGATTGGCAGGAAGTCGGAGAAATCCCTGTACCACGGGGCATTTGCGACCTTTGAGAAGGATACGGTCTACAATCAGAAGGATGCCGAAGGATTCATCCGACTTAACGCCTTGAGACTGCGAATCCGAAGAATGATGAGAGGATAAGAGAATTAGTTCAGAGTTAAGAGTTCGGAGTTGGGAGTAAAAGATAAAGAAATTGGAATTAGGAATCTGGAATGAACTCCGAACTAAACACTCCGAACTCCGAACTTAGAATTTTTGAGAAAGGCATTTCATGAACCAACGGTATCACCCGCAAGAGATTGAAGAGAAGTGGCAGAAGGTCTGGGAAAGTCGAAAACTCTTTCAAGTCACAGAGGATGAGAATAAGAAGAAGTATTACCTTCTCGAGATGTTTCCTTATCCCTCGGGCAGGATCCATATGGGCCATGTGCGGAACTACTCGATCGGTGATGTGGTGGCTCGATATAAGAAGATGAAAGGCTTTAACGTCCTTCATCCCATGGGCTGGGATGCCTTCGGTATGCCCGCGGAAAACGCAGCCATCGAGCACGGCGTCCATCCTTCGAAATGGACCTATGAGAATATTGAGTATATGAAGAATCAATTGAAACGGATGGGCTTCAGCTACGACTGGGATCGGGAGTTTGCTACCTGTGACGTCTCGTACTACAAATGGGAACAACTCTTCTTCGTGAGGATGTATGAGAAGGGATTGGCTTACAAGAAGCGATCTACGGTCAATTGGTGTGAGATCTGCAGGACCGTTTTAGCGAATGAGCAGGTGATGAGCGATGGGACATGCTGGCGAGGCCATTCCGATGATCCAGGCGTCACTCAGAAGGAACTGGATCAATGGTTCTTTAAGATTACCGATTACGCAGAGCAGCTCCTGGAGTGGTGCGATAAACTCCCCGGTTGGCCCGAACGGGTCCTCACCATGCAGCGAAACTGGATCGGAAAGTCGATCGGCGCCGAGATCCATTTCCCTCTGGAGAATTCGAATGAGGTGATGAAGGTTTTCACGACCCGACAGGATACGGTCTTCGGTGCAACCTTTATGAGCCTTGCCCCTGAGCATCCCCTCGCTCTAAGCCTGTCAAAAGGGACGAGCCAAGAAGAAATGGTGAGGGCTTTCGTCGAAAGGATGAGACGA
>Ga0299912_10005513_pt1 | contig 10396 bp, 6 predicted proteins | sample RVTome_2_FD_207667 | JGI IMG/M metagenome (GOLD analysis project Ga0299912, IMG submission 207667) | Soil microbial communities from uranium-contaminated site in the Upper Colorado River Basin, Wyoming, United States - RVT95D214 (version 2) ... | reverse complement strand
CGGGACGTCCCACACTTCCTTCACGCCGAGCGCGTACACCTGCGGATTCGCGCCCCGGATGCCGTAGTGCTCGACGAGCGTCATTGCGAGGTGGCCGGTCACGCCCTCGGCAAGCACCGTCGCGCCGGCATGGATCTCGACGCCCGGCTCGTGGTTCGAGAGCGGTGTGCCGTCACGGCCGAGGCCCTTGTCGCCGGTCAGGATGCCGCGCACCGCTCCATCTGAAACGAGGAGCTTCTGCGCGGTCGTCTCGTTCAGCATCATCACGCCGGCCGCCTCGGCGCGTTCGCCCAGCCACCGCGCGATCTCGCTGATCGAGCCAACTAGGTTGCCGTGGTTCTTCAGCGTCGGTGGGACCACGGGCGCTTTGATGGCGCGAGTGGGGGTCAGATAGTAGATCGCCTCGCCGCTCGCGGGCGAGCGGAATGGCAGCTCGGTCTCGGGCACGTCGGGGAACAGCTTGCGGAACGCGATCGGGTTCACGACCGCGCCCGAGACGAGGTGCGCGCCGGGGTACTTCCCCTTCTCGACGACCGCGATCGGCGCGTCGCCGAGCTTCTCCCGTACCTCGGGAGCCGTCTCGAGCAGCTGGGCGAGGCGGATCGCGCCGGCCAACCCGGCCGGCCCGCCGCCCACGAACAGCGCGCCGACGGCGATGCGCTCGTCGGGGCCCGCCGCCGGTGCCGCCAGGAAATCCGTCGGGTTGATCTGGGGGCTGTATCGGGCAGGGATTTCGGCCACCGGAATCCTCCGCGGAGCCACGGTATTCGAGGTGCCGGAAAGTAGCGCGTCGGGGGCGGCAGGGCGACGGGCGAGCGCCGGTGCCGACGCCCCGTCCGTGCCATTTGACGCTGGGGCCCGCGCAGGTGTAGTGTGCGCTCGGGTAGACCGCATCAACTTTTCGACGAAGGAGCCGTCCGAATGCGTGCGCGTTGGCTTGCCGGGGTGTCGGTCGCTGCGTTCGCGGTACTGCCCGCGGCGCAGGCCGCTCGTTCACAGGATGCGCCCAAGCGGGTGCTGGTGGTCGATTTCGACCAGTCGCAGGTGCAGGGCGGCCTGCGCGAGGTCTTCGGCCGGGACAACGTGAACGTGGGCCGGAGCATCGCCCGCCTGGTCGGCGCGCGTCTGGCGGCGGCCGGCTTCCAGGTCGTGGAGTCCTCGGGCTCCATCCCCTTCACGCTCGACCCGTCCGCGGCTGCGGCCGCCGGCCGCAGCGCCGGCGCCGACGCCGTCGTCGCGGGCTCGCTGGTCACGTTTGGCAGCGCGTCGGGGACGGCCGGCGGCGGTCCGCGTATCAGGGGGATCCGGCTGAACGTCGGTCGCCGGACGACGGTGGTCGCCGTGGCGCTGGAGTCGCGCGTGATCGATGTCGCCTCGGGCACGCTGCTCGGCGTCGTGCCCGCGAACGCCCAGGGGAGCCGGAGCGGACTCGCCGTCACGGTGGAAGTGCCCAACATCGTGGATGCCAGCGGCCTGATTGACATGACGCGCGACGACTTCCGGCGGACCGCGATCGGCGAGTTCACGGAACAGGCGGTCGGCCAGCTGGTCACCGGCGTCGCCGACATGCGCGGGCGCATCGGCGCGGTGGCCGCGGCGCCCGCGCCCGCCCCGATGGCCGCTGCGGCACCCTCCGCCGCGCCGATGCCCGGCGGCCCGATCGTCTACCCGTCCGGGCCGTTCATGTACGCGCCGTTCCAGTTCCGCGGGACGGAACACTTCCGCTACGACGTGACCCAGGTCGAGAGCGGGCGCACCATCACCGGCTTCTACCAGTTCGATCTGCAGCCGGCCGGTGCGGGCCAGGTGCGGATGAGCGTGCAGGGCCAGGTGGGCACGGACTCGTGGTCGAGCAGCGTGACGGTGGGAACCGGGGGGCAGGCCGGTCCGCAGATGATGATGTCGTTCGCCCCGCTCATGACGATGGGGCCGCTCGCGATCACGCTCTTCAATCCGACGTCGTGGATCATCTTCGGCGGCCACCAGCTGAGCGTGGGTGACGGCTGGAGCACGACCAGCGAGGGAGAGTCCACAAGCGTCCGGGTCGAACAGCAGTGCGCGCATGCGGGCCAGGGCGGCCTGCTGATCGTCCTGCGCCGTAACAACCAGGTGGTGAGCGAGTCGTGCGTCTCGCCCAGCGTCGCCATGCCGCTGCGCGTGCTGACCGCGGACGAGGGCGGCGATCGCGTGGAGCTTATCCTCACGGAGTACCGCCCCTAGCGCGGCGCGCCAGTGCTCCGAGCCGTGAAGCGCCCGGACACCGAGCAGGCGATCCAGGAGGGCGCCCGCCGCTCGCGGCAGGCGTGCAGCCGGCCGGCGAACGAGCCGGTCTACCTCGTGGTCTGGCGGCGCGGGAAGTGGTGGATCATCGGTGCCGGTCTCCTGATCCTCGAGGGGATCGTGCTGGGCACCCTCGGAGGCACCATGGCGAGGCACTTCTAGCGAGGCCGCTCCGGCCCTAAGTCCAATGTGGTCGCCGGCGTCGGGAGGCCGCCTCGCCGCACAGCGGCCTGCATGGCATATTGCTGGCCATGACCGCGAACTCCTTCGGTAGCCGCGCGAGCCTTCCCGTCGGCGACCGCACCTACGCGATCCACCGGCTCGACGCTCTCGCCAAGGCCGGCCACGACATCGCCCGGCTGCCATTCTCGCTCCGCATCCTGCTCGAGAACCTCCTGCGCACCGAAGACGGCATCTCGGTGAGGCGCGAGGACATCGAGGCGGTGGCGGGGTGGGACGCGAAGGCTGCCTCCAGCCACGAAATCGCCTTCATGCCCGCGCGCGTCCTGCTGCAGGACTTCACCGGCGTGCCCGCGGTGGTGGACCTCGGCGCGATGCGCGACGCGATGAAGCGGCTCGGCGGCGACCCGAAGATGATTAGCCCGCTCCTGCCCGCCGAGCTGGTCATCGACCACTCGGTGCAGGTAGACGCCTTCGGCTCGCCCGAGGCGTTTGCGCAGAACGCCGAGCTGGAGTTCGAGCGCAACCGCGAGCGCTACGCGTTCCTCCGCTGGGGCCAGAAGGCGTTCCGCAACTTCAAGGTCGTGCCGCCGGACACCGGCATCGTGCACCAGGTCAATCTCGAGTATTTGGCGCGCGTCGTATTCACGACCGACGAGGCCACACCCCAGGCCTACCCCGACACGCTGATCGGCACCGACTCGCACACCACGATGGTCAACGGGCTCGGCGTCCTGGGCTGGGGTGTGGGCGGGATCGAGGCCGAGGCGGCGATGCTTGGCCAGCCGGTGTCCATGCTGATCCCGCAGGTCGTGGGGTTCCGGCTCACGGGCCAGCTCGCCGAGGGCGCGACGGCGACCGATCTCGTCCTCACCGTGACCGAGGTGCTGCGGAAGAAGGGCGTGGTCGGGAAGTTCGTGGAGTTCTTCGGGCCCGGGGTGTCGGCGCTGCCGATCGCCGACCGCGCGACGATCGCGAACATGGCGCCGGAGTACGGGGCCACGTGCGGCATCTTCCCGGTGGACGCCGAGGCGTTGCGCTACCTCGCCTTCAGCGGCCGGCCCAGGTGGCGCGTGGACCTGGTCGAAGCCTACATGAAGGAGCAGGACCTGTTTCACACGCCCACGTCGGCCGAGCCGGTCTTCAGCGACGTGCTGGGGCTGGACCTCGGGGCGGTCGAGCCCAGCGTGGCGGGCCCGCGGCGTCCGCAGGACCGGGTGAGCCTGCGCAGCGCCAAGCGCGCGTTCCTCGACGCGCTGCCGGCGCTGATTCCGGCGGGCTCGCCGGTGGCGGCGCCCTCGGACGTGTCGGACCACTGGGAGAACGAGGGGGGACCGCCGAGCGGCGGCGAGGGCGGCGGGGTGGCGGCGCCGGCCCGCACCACGCACGTCGCGTTGACGCTCGACGGCGTGCCAACCAAGCTGCGGCACGGCTCGGTAGTGATCGCCGCGATCACCAGCTGCACCAACACCTCGAACCCATCGGTGATGATCGCGGCGGGGCTGCTGGCGAAGAAGGCGGTGGAGAAGGGGCTCAAGGTCAAGCCGTGCGTCAAGACCAGCCTCGCGCCGGGCTCCAAGGTGGTGAGCGACTATCTGGCGCAGGCGGGGCTGACGCCGTACTTGGAGCGGCTGCGCTTCCACCTCGTCGGCTACGGGTGCACGACCTGCATCGGCAACAGCGGTCCGCTGCCCGAGCCCGTCTCCGCGGGGATCCAGCAAGGCGAGCTGGTGGTCGTCTCGGTGCTGTCGGGCAACCGCAACTTCGAGGGCCGCGTCCAGGCGGAGGTGCGCGCGAACTACCTGATGTCGCCGCCGCTGGTGGTGGCCTACGCGCTCGCCGGCCGGATGGACATCGACCTGTACGGCGAGCCGCTCGGCACGGCGCAGGACGGCACGCCGGTCTTCCTGAAGGACATCTGGCCGACGACGCGTGAGGTGGCCGAGACGGTCGAGCGTGCGGTGCGCCCGGAGATGTTCGCGAAAGAGTACGGCGCGGTGTTCGACGGCGACGCGCGGTGGAACGCGCTGCCGGTGCCCGAGGGCGACCTGTACGCCTGGGACCCGAAGTCCACCTACATCAAGCGTGCGCCCTATTTCGACGACATGGCGAAGGCGCCGGCCCCGGCCGGCGACATCGCGGGCGCCCGCGTGCTCCTGCTCCTCGGCGACAGCATCACGACCGACCACATCTCGCCGGCGGGCTCGATCAAGAAGGACAGCCCGGCCGGGAAGTACCTCATCGGCCGTGGCGTCGAGCCGAAGGACTTCAACCAGTACGGCACACGGCGCGGCAACGACGAGGTGATGGTGCGCGGCACGTTCGCCAATGTACGGATCCGCAACAAGCTCGCGCCGGGCACCGAGGGCGGCGTCACGAAGTACCTGCCGACCGGCGAGGTCCTGTCCGTCTACGACGCGTCGGTGAAGTACCAGGCGGAGCAGACGCCGCTGCTCGTCATCGCGGGGAAGGAGTACGGCTCGGGCAGCTCGCGCGACTGGGCGGCGAAGGGACCGCGGCTGCTCGGCATCCGCGCCGTGCTGGCCGAAACCTACGAGCGCATCCATCGCAGCAACCTGGTCGGGATGGGGTTGCTGCCGCTGCAGTTCGCGCCGGGCCAGACGGCCGAAACGCTCGCGCTGACGGGCGAGGAGACGTTCGACATCCAGGGAGTGAAGCAGATCGTTGCAGGGTCGAAGGAGGTGACGGTCCTGGCGAGGAGGGCCGACGGCTCGGTGACGGAGTTCCGCGCGGTCGTGCGGATCGATACGCCGAAGGAGGTAGAGTACTACCGCCACGGCGGCATCCTCGAGTACGTGCTGCGTCAGCGCGCGGGGGCCCGATGAAGCGGCTGGTGCTGCTCCGTCACGGCGAGAGCGTCTGGAACAAGGAGAACCGGTTCACGGGGTGGACCGACGTCGGGCTCTCGGAGAAGGGCGTTCAGGAAGCCCACGAGGCAGCGCAGTCGCTCAACGAGGGCGGCTACATCTTCGACGTCGCGTACACCTCGGTCCTCAAGCGCGCGATCCAGACGCTGTGGGTCGTGCTCGAGGACATGGACCTGATGTGGATCACGGTCCACCGGAGCTGGCGGCTCAACGAGCGCCACTACGGCGCGCTCCAGGGCCTCAACAAGGCGGAGATGGCCGAGCAGTTCGGCGAGGCCCAGGTCAAGATCTGGCGCCGCAGCTACGACATCCGTCCGCCGGCGCTCACCCCCGAAGACGAGCGCTACCCCGGCAACGACCCGCGCTACGCGAAGCTCGCGAAGGACGACGTCCCGTTCACCGAGTGCCTGAAGGATACGGTGGCGCGGTTCCTGCCGTACTGGAACGAGACGATCGCGCCGGCGGTGCGGCGCGGCGAGCGGGTGCTGATCGCGGCCCACGGCAACAGCCTGCGGGCGCTGGTCAAGCACCTCGACCACGTGGGCGACCAGGAGATCGTCGAGCTCAACATCCCGACTGGCATCCCGCTGGTCTACGACCTGGACGACGACCTCAAGCCGCTGAGGAGCTTCTACCTCGGCGACCCCGAGAAGGTGAAGGCCGCGGCTAGTGCCGTGGCGGCGCAGGGCAAGGCGAAGTAGCGCCCCCTCACCTCAGGGTGGAGTCTAGCGCCCGTTGCGCGGCGCCCTCCACGCCGCGCACTGGGCGCTCCGTCACGACTCGAGGTCGTCGGGCGGCGGCGGCGGAGGGTCGCCGGGGTCACCCTTTGCCATTCTCAGTTTCCGCTCGAGCGCCTGGATGTCCTTGCGGACGTCGCGGCCCCACTTCTCCATGTCGTGCATCCACACCCACGGGCCGTCGGGAATCTGTCCCTGCTTCCGCTGTGGGTACGGCCCTCCGTACGGCTTCTTCCCGTCCTTCTCGCGCGCCTTGGATGCCGCGCAATCTCTGAGGAACTTGTTTGTCACTTCTTGCCTGGCCATGAGAGACTCCTTGTGAAGGGAACGAACGTCCGGGCTCAGCGCCCGGCAATCATGTCGGCGCGGCCGAGGGCCGTTAGGCGCGCTTGGCAGTCCTCGGCGAGCCGGGTACGGCCCGATGCCCGTGCCGCCCGCAGTCGGATCACGAGGCTGGCGGGCACGAACGCGGCAAACGGAATCGCCGCAGGCGCGTCGAACGCGCCCGCCGTGCGGATCGCCTGGCGGTAGAGGCCGCGCGCGAGCAGCAGCCGGGCCAGGGTGATGCGCTCGACGCCGAGGGACTGCCAGGCTTCCCACTGCAGCCGGTCCTTCCGGGCGACCGGCGCCAGGCCGTCGAGGTAGGTGATGGCGGCGGCGGTGTCCCCGCGCGCGAGCGCGGCGTGGCCCCGCAGGGCACGGGCCAGGACCCGCGGAAGCGCCTCGCCACCGGTGTCGGCCCTGAGCTGGAGCTCGGCGGCAAGCGAATCGACCGCCGCGGACCGCCCGTGCCGCGCCTCCCAGATGCCCAGCATCCAGAGCTTGCGGGCCGGTCGGGTCGGGCCCTCGTCCAGCTCCGCTCGCAGCGTGCGGGCGGCCTGCTCGGCTTGCGCTTCGACGGGCGCGCCGGCGAAGGCGTCCAGCAGGAGCAGGGGCTGCCGGAGGTCGGCGCGCACGACCGTGTCGCTCCGGAGGAGCGCGACCAGCTCGTCGGTCCGTCCCAGCGCGACCAGCACCGACTGCATGCCAGCCAGCGTCGCCCACCGTGTGTTCGGGTTGGCGTCGTGGGCGAGGAGGACCTGCCACGCCGCTCGGGCGCAGGCCGGCTGCCGCAGCCCGCCGACCGTGAACGCCCGCGCGGCCTCCTGCACGATGCGGATGTTCCGCCGTGCGGCATCCTGCCACGGCAGGTCCTGCGGGCCGCGTTCGACGCATGCGACCACGAGCGCCGCCATCTCTCGCTCGACCGTGTCGGCGCTGACCGCTTCGAGCGTACGCAGCAATGCCTTCGCGCGCCGCACGTCGCCGCGTCGCGCCACGAACTCGAGCAGGTGGCTGGTCGCCGGCGCGAAGCCCGGCTCCCGCTCGAGCACCCACGCGAACGTGGCCTCGGCCAGGGAGTCGAGACCTTCCACCTGCGGCAGGAGGTGGAAGTACACCTCGCCGAGCTGCATGCGTGCGTCGGTCCACGTCGAGTCGAGCTTGAGCGCGAGAGCGAGGCGGGCGACGGCCGAATCCGCGCGGCCCTCCAGGTAGGCGAGCATCCCGGCCGCGAAGTGCACGTAGCGCTCCGGCAGGGTCGCAGGTCCGGCGACGGCAACGCGGATGAGCTGCGTAGCCTGCTCGTACTGCAGCTCCCAGGCCGCCGCCTGCGCGCCGCGCAGCGCGGCCACCCCGAAGCCCGAATCAAGCGCGACGGCGCGGCCGAAGTGATCGAGCGCCTCCGTGAAATGCGCCCGGCGGTACGACTGCTCGCCCTGGACGTAGGCGGCCACGGCCGCCGGCGCCCGCCCCTCCAGCGAGGACAGGTCCACGGGCCGTCCGGGCGGGAGCAGGGCCAGCACCAGCCTCCGCGCCGCGGTGAGTCCCACCTCCTCGACGGAGGCAGACGCCCGGGTCACGCGAACGGTGAGCGTCCCGGCCGTGTCTTCGGCCACGTCGTGGACGTCCAGGGTGACCAGGAGGCCGCTGTCCGCGGGCGACACCCGCCCGACGACGTAAAACCGCGCCCCCTTGGCGCGCGCCACGTGCGCGGCGAGCTGCTCGGTGATGGCGCGCGGCTGGTCGCGCACCATCGGATCGAGGCTCATCCACCCGTCGATGCCCCGCAGGGCGTCGGTCGTGTTGAGGCCGGTGACCAGTATCGTGGCGAGGTTCTCGCCGTACGCTGCGTTCCCCTCTACGACGCCCGCCTGGGAGAGGGGGAACACCACGACGGTGCGCGGGGCGAGGGCTTCGCGGGTGATGAGGCGCCAGGTGACGAGGGCCGCCGCGACGAGCGTCACGCCCGCCGCGCCCGCGAGCCAGCGCCGCCGCTGCCGGGCCGGCACCACCGTGGCGTAGCGCGCGCCCGACGGCAGGGGCAGCGCCGTCATCACCTGGCTGGCGGTGCTGAACCGATCCGCCGGCGCTTTGGCCAGCAGCTGTAGCACCGTGGCCTCGAGCTGCGGCGTGACCGTCGGCCGCACCGTGCGGATCGGCCGCGGCGGCTCCTCGCTGCGGCGCGCCGCGATCGCCTGCGCCGTGGCGCCGGTGTACGGCGGCTCCCCGGTCAGCATCTCGTACATCACGCAGCCAAGGCTGTAGAGATCGCTGCGCGCGTCGATGTGGTTGGCCGCCGAGGCCTGCTCGGGGCTCATGTAGGCCGGCGTCCCGACGGCGATGCCCGTGGGCGTGACCTCGGTCGCGCGCGCCTCGCTGACCGCGCGCGCGATCCCGAAGTCGGCCACGTAGGCGTGTCCGCCCGAGAGCAGGATGTTCTCCGGCTTGATGTCCCGGTGCACCAGGCCGCGCAGGTGCGCGTAGCTCAGCGCGTCGGCCACTTCGCGCGCGATCTCCAGGACGTCGTCCACCGGGAGCTGGCCCTCGCGCGTCAGGCGTTCGCGCAGGGATTCCCCCTCCACGAACGGCATCACGTAGTAGAGGAGCCCGGCGGCGTCGCCCGAGTCGTAGAGGGAGAGGATGTGCGGGTGGGTGAGCCCTGCCGCGATCTCGATCTCGCGCAGGAACCGCTCGCCGCCGACGACCGAAGCGAGCTCGGCATGAAAAACCTTGATGGCGACCGGCCGGCGGTGCTTTTGGTCGGATGCGAGGTAGACCGTGGCCATGCCACCGGCGCCGATCATCCGCTCGATGGTGTAGCGCTCGCTGAGCGCTATCTGCAGTCGGTCGAGATCGTTCGCCCCCAGCCCCGCGTCTCCCGTGAGAGCCGCCCGAAGCTAGGCCGCGGCGCCACGCGCCGCTAGAGCCGTCGCGCGATCAGTGTGACGCGGCGCGTCACAGGAACCAGGTCCCGAGAACGGTGAGAACGGCGATGGACATGAGGTCTACCCAGATTCCGGCCTTCGCCATCTGGGCGACGGTGATCTCGCCCGTGGCGAAGACCAGGGCGTTCGGCGGGGTCGACACCGGCAGCAGGAACGCCATCGAGCACCCGAGCGCCGCCACGTGCATCAGGAGAAGGGGCGGCTGGCCGAGCCCCTGGGCGATGCCGGCCAGGAGCGGCATCGCCATCGCCGCGACGGCGGTGTTGCTGGTGAAGTCGGTCAGGAAGACGAAGGTGGCGGCCACCGTCGCAACGACGACCACGCGCGGCTGCCCGGCGAGGCCGGAGAGCAGGTTGCCGACCCAGGCCGAGAGCCCGCTGGACTGGAACCCATCCGCCAGGGACAGGCCGCCGCCGAACAGGAGCAGGATGCCCCACGGCACCCGCTCGGCGCTCTTCCAGTCCAGCGCGAACTCGCGCCGGGCCAGCGAGCCCGGCACCGTGAACAGCACCAGCGCGGCGGCGATCGCGATCCCCGAGTCGGAGACGGCGGGAAGGGCGCTCTGGATGCCGGGAATGGTGAACGCGCCGAGGTCCTTGGGCTCGCGCATGATCCACGCCGCGGCGGTCAGCACTAGCACCCAGAACGTGAGGCGCTCGTTCCCGCGCATCGTGCCGAGCGCCGCGCGCTCCGTGTGCAGCCGCTCGGCCAGTCCGGGGATCGGGCCGGACGTCGGATAGAGCCAGCGGGTCAGCAGCAGCCACACGGCGGGCAGCACCGCGAGGGCGACCGGCACGCCGCTCGCCATCCAGCGGCCGAAGCCCACGTCGGCATGATACAGCTGCTTGGCGGCGGCGGCGTAGATCGCGTTCGGCGGCGTCCCGATGAGCGTGCCCACGCCCCCGATCGACGCGGCGAACGCAATGCCGAGCGCGATGCACTTGCCGAGGCCGGCGATCTGCATGCGGCTCGCGCCGGCAGCCTCCTGCTCGCGTGCGAGACGCAGCACCGCCATCCCCACCGGGAGCAGCATCACGGCCGCCGC
>Ga0299912_10005511_pt1 | contig 10396 bp, 10 predicted proteins | sample RVTome_2_FD_207667 | JGI IMG/M metagenome (GOLD analysis project Ga0299912, IMG submission 207667) | Soil microbial communities from uranium-contaminated site in the Upper Colorado River Basin, Wyoming, United States - RVT95D214 (version 2) ... | reverse complement strand
CCTTTTCCTTTGGCGACTCCATCAAGCGGAAGGCTTCGTCCACAGTGAGGGCGGTTGGAAGCGGCTTCTCCGCCTTTGGGGTGGCCACATTCTTCGCAGGATTGGAACGGACGATCTGTTCCCTCACGAGATATTTGTAGAATGAGCGTAGTGTAGAAACTTTCCTCGCAATGGAGCTCTTCCTATTTTTCCGATGGAGGAAGCTCAAATACTTTCGAATCGCGAGACGATCCACCTCTTCTATCTTGATCCGGCCCGCCGGGGTGAGATACATTCCCGAACTCTTTAAGAAATTCTCAAACTCTTCCAGATCTGTCTCGTAACATCGGACCGTATGAGGCGAAGCATTTTTCTCTGACGAAAGGTAATGAATAAATTGGTGAATAAACCCTTTTGGGTCATTGGAATCAGAAGGGAAAGTCTTTTCTATTTTCATCGTCTTAGGATCATGTAAGTTGTGAGAATATAATTAGAAAACAATTTTATAACACAATTTTCAAAATTATCAATACAATTATTAGGTCTCTCTTAACCTACACTCCTCCTCAGTCCTCGACAGCATCAACGGTCCTTTTTCTAAATTGGGAGGCGCATGCCTATTTTTTCTCATTGACATTTAGGAGATATTTTCGTATAGATTCATTTAATCAATACTAAATTGGATAGAAGGAGGTGATCAGAATGGTAGAGCCCAGGGTGGCAAGGGTAACAGAAATTATTGCAGGTTCTCCTAAGGGTTTTGAAGAAGCAGTCAAAGTCGGCTTTGCAAGGGCAACGAAGACCTTGAGGGGTATCACTGGATTGCGTGTTGCTGAAATGCGGGTGGCAGTGGAAAACTCAAAAATTATCGAATACCGGGTGAGATTGGAAGTCATTTTCGTCCTCGAAACATAATACCTAATAAAAAGGCCCTATCCCCATGACCCGGAGATAGGGCCTTTCTGTCTCTTCGGATTCCTTCGTTCAGGTTTAGGGTTTTTCCTTGATGGCCCTGATGAGTTCCTCTCGGGTAGCCGTTGCCGTCCCCATTTTCCCGACAACAATTCCTGCTGCATAATTCGCTAATTCTACTGCTGTCTTGATCTTTGCACCTATTGACAAAGCAAGCGCTATGGTTCCAATGACTGTATCCCCTGCACCCGTCACGTCGTAAACCTCCTTCGCAACGGTCCCAACCGAATAGGGCTCCTGATCGGTTTCGAAAATGGTCATCCCCTCCTCCCCTCGGGTGATGACCAAAGCATCACACCTGAGCATCTTCAACAACCTTTTCCCCGCCTTTTCCAGTGACAATTCATCCGTGATGGGAATCCCTGATGCCTCACTCGCCTCCTTGGTATTAGGGGTGATGACCGTGGCTCCCCTGTAAATGGAGTAATCTTTTGATTTCGGGTCAACCACTACGAACTTCTTTGATTCCCTGGCCCTCCGGATCAGAGCTCGAATAAGCTTCCGGGTCAATACACCTTTCCCGTAATCCGACAAAATAATCCCATCTGAATCTTCCATTTTTCCGATTAGGAATTCTGACAGATTCCGAAAGGTGGAGCCTTTTAAATGGTCCGTTCTCTCTCGGTCGATTCGGACCACTTGTTGTTGATTGGCGAAAATTCTGGTTTTTACAGTGGTCTGTCTCCCCTTTTCGATAAATATCCCATGAGTCTTAATCTTTTTTTCAATCAACTCATTCAGAATCCTTTGACCCATCTCATCATCACCCACCACACCACAAAGGACTCCTTTTCCTCCGAGTCCATCAATATTATTCACGACATTGGCAGCCCCCCCAAGACGGATATCCTCATGATCCACAACGACAACAGGAACAGGAGCTTCTGGCGAGATACGGGAGACCTTTCCCCAAATAAATCGATCCATCATGACATCGCCGACAACCAAAATCGTAGCCTTTGGAAACCTGTCCACCATTTTTCTAAGTGTCAGCTGTCCCTTCCTCTTGTTCAATTCTTCCCCTCGCTTTCTCTTTAACGCACACTTCTCTGGAAAAATTCAACCGTCTTTCTTAACCCCAGCTCTACTCCAACTTTTGGCTCGTAATTCAAAATTTCTTTTCCCTTGCGGATATCTGCTAAAGAATGTCTCACATCTCCTTTACGCGGTTCTTCATGCACAGGGGACAACGTCGATCCAAGAATCTTTCTCAGGACATTCACTAATTGGTTCAAGGAGGTTCTTTCTGCGCAGGCAATATTGATCGATTCTCCATGGAGGTGCTCAGCCGACATAGCGAGAAGATTGGCTTGAACCACATTCCCGATATAAGTAAAGTCTCGAGACTGCTCTCCATCTCCAAAGATGATCGGAGGAGAACCCTGAAGGAGCGCTTCGATAAACTTTGGGATGACAGCAGAGTAAATGGAGTTCGGGTCCTGTTTTGGGCCAAAGATGTTAAAATATCTCAAGGAGACGGTTTCAAGGCCATAGAGTTCGTAGAAAAGCCGGCAATATTGTTCTCCAATGTATTTCTGCAGGGCATAGGGAGAGAGCGGATGGGAGAGCATTTCCTCATGCTTCGGTAAAGTAGGAGTATCACCATAGATCGAAGAAGAGGAGGCATAGATGACTCTTTTTGCCTTTTCCTCCCTGGCTGCGAAAAGAATATTCAAGGTCCCTCCTCCATTCACCGCATTGGAACCTAAAGGATCCTCCACTGACCGTTGAACCGATGGAAGGGCCGCCTGGTGAAATACGTATTCGATACCCTTCATCGCTTTATGACAAATGGCGAGGTGACGTATATCTCCCTCGATAATTTCCAGGGAAGGATATTTTTTGTCAAAAATTAGGTTTTCCCTTTTCCCAGTAGAAAAATCATCGAGGACACGGACGCGATGTCCTTTTTGGAGCAACGCCTCCGTCAGGTGCGACCCGATGAATCCTGCTCCTCCGCTCACCAGAACGTTTGACATCTTCTCCTCTCTCCGATCTGACGACTTGATTCCCTAGCCCTCCCCTATTCTATCCGGATCGGACCGATTGGGCTGATAGCTGCGGATCAATTCCTGAAGGGTCTGAATGATAGCAGCCCGATCCTGTCTCTGAGCAAAGTCTTTCAACTTTTCGATTTTTTCATTCAATGTTTCCTGGCTTAAAAGGTTCTTAGTCTTAGCCTTAAAGATTTTTGGATGGGTTGTCGGCTCGACCCCCTCTTCCGCCGTCAAAACCTCTTCGAATAACTTCTCTCCTGGTCGGATCCCGGTGAAAACAATGGGGATGTCCTTGTGAGGCTCCAAGCCGCTCAGCCTGATCAATTCACATGCCACATCGTAGATCTTGGCCTGCTCTCCCATGTCCAACACAAAAACCTCTCCCCCATGACCCATGGATCCCGCTTGCAACACCAAAAGGACTGCTTCTGGAATGGTCATGAAATAACGTCTCATATCCGGGTGAGTGACGGTCACCGGCCCTCCCTTCTTAATCTGTTCCTGAAAGATAGGAATCACACTGCCCCGGCTCCCCAGAACATTCCCGAATCGGACCGCCACAAAATGAGTCTTCTCTTGATGATTGAGATCCGTAATCACCATTTCGGCCACTCTTTTGCTTGCCCCCATAAGGCTGGTGGGATTGACCGCCTTGTCCGTAGAGATGAAGACGAACTTCTCTACTTCGCATTGCAGAGACAACTCCGCCAAAATCTTGGTGCCCAGGATATTGACTCGGATGGCCTCTTCGGGAAAGTCCTCTATAACCGGTACATGTTTATAAGCGGCAGCATGAAACACCAACTGCGGAGTCATTTCATGGAACACGGCAGCCATTTTTTCTTTATTCAAGATGTCTCCAAGAACAGGAGAGACCTTAAGCCCAGGATGATTTTCTTTAAGTTCCTGGCTGATATGAAAAAGCTCCGTTTCATCAAAGTCCAAAAGGGCAAGGAGATTCGGATCGAATTGGGCAATCTGTCTCCCCAATTCCGCACCAATCGAGCCCCCAGCTCCTGTGATGAGGATCCTTTTGCCCTCGAGGTTTTTCCTAAGTTGGGAATATTCGATTTCGATAGGTTCACGACTTAGCAAATCTTTCAAATCGATCTTCTTGATATCCAGGATACTGATATTTCGCGACATGATTTCCTTCGTGCCGGGTATGATCCTGATTTCATTTATCCCCGCTTTATGAAGATAAGAAACGATATCCCGGATTTCTTTCGAAGCGACGGAGGCCATAGCAATCACAGCCATCTCGACTTCCAGGTTCTTGACAATCCTTGGGATATCCTTTCTATTCCCGACGACCTTGATTCCATGGATCAGAACCTTTTTCTTTGCCGGATCATCATCAACAAAGGCCACCGGTAGATAGAGAGAATCTTTTGTCCTCTTCATATCGCGTACGATTTGCTCCCCTGCGTTGCCAGCTCCGATGATCAATGTCCTCTTCTGCTCCAACAAAGGATATCTTTTATCATGGAGATAGACTCGCTTGGAAACCATGAAGCCACCAACGAGAATCAATGAGAGCGCGTAGTCAATTAAAAAGACCGAGCGTGGAAAGCCTCTAAAGGATTCCTCATAAGCCAAAAAGAGAATTAGGGAGGAGAGAGCCAGCGAACAAACAGTGAGCACTTTAAATATTTTCAAAAGCTCATAAAGGCCAACATAGGACCATGTAAACCGGTGGATTTGAAAAACGTAGAAGGCGGTGATTTTGAGGCCTAGGAAGACGGGGAGATAGATGGCAAACTGCCTCAGATGAATATCAGGGATGGCTCCCTCAAAGCGAATATAGAAGGAAAGGTAAAAGGCCAAAACAAAGAGAATGGCGTTTGAACCCAGAAAGAATAAAGTTCTCTTCAAGGGACTCCGTCTCAGGATTTTATCGAAGAGGGAATTCGAAGGCATAGGCATTCTCTAAGCAATTTTTAGTATTATTAAGAGGAGCATATAATAGTTTACGTTACCCCAGGCAGGTCATTGCGAGGAGTGAAACGACGTGCCTGCGCGCTGAAGCGCTACGGCGCGCAAGCGTGGCAATCCCTTCAAATAATTCAAGGTTGCCACCCTCCCTTTGGTCGCTCGCAAAGACGATGCAAGAGTAATATTCCTCCCTCAAACCCTTCCTACAGTATAAATCACCTTATACTCCTCGTTTGGGACATTGAGCGGGAGCGATGAAGGGGGAGAATATTCACAACTCCCCTCCTCAATCTCCCCTTTTAAGGGTTTCAGCTTACCATAAAAAACCTTTTTAAGGAATTCTTTCCCCTTCATTGTCTTAGGAATAAGGTGAAGCGCAACGGCCATTTTCCGAATGGACGCAACAATCTTTTCCTTCGGGGTTTTTGGTAAGACCGAGAAGGCACCGTACATTTCTACTTTGAATCCGTTTTTCTCCAACGATTCACTCAATTCAGGAACAGAAAAGTAACTCGTACTAAAGGGACTCGGGTTAAACTCAGACCAGTCTTTATTAACCGTGGCTATCAGCAAAACCCCTTTCTTCCGAAGGACCCTCTTAGCCTCCCGAAAGAATGTCTCAGGCTCCATCAAGTAATAGATCGCTTCATAGAGGATCACGACATCAAGGCATTGATTTCCAAAAGGCAACCCATGAGCATCCAGGCGCAGGACAGGCAATCTCTCCCTATAATAGTCCTTTGCCACCTTAACCAGATTTTCTGTGTAGTCTCCGCCGACCACCCTCTTCGCCTTTTTGGCCAAGTAGCCCAATCCCAGTCCGGCACCACAGGCGACCTCAAGAACATCTTTCCCCTCCGAGAAATTAGAGGCAAAGCAGTACCGGTGAAACATCCTCTCCAATTGCTCCTGGGTCACCTGGTTTCCAGGAACTTCTGTTACGGTGGTGTAGTCAATAGCCATTTCTCTTGTTGTCGTTTCCTTCTTCCCCCTTTTCAAAGGAATTCCCCCTCTTTGGCAAAGAGGGGTTAGGGGAGATTTTATGAAGAATATCTCTCCCTTATTTTGGACTCCTCAGTGAATGAAAAATTTCTTGATAGTCTCGATGACAAATTCTACTTCTTCATCCGTCAATTCCGGGTACATGGGCAGAGAGATCACCTCTGCGGAAATGCGTTCTGTCATCGGCAATTTGAAGTGATCGAGGCCTAAAGCCTTCTGTTTGTGCATCGGTATGCGCCAGGAAATAAGCACTTCTATCCCTGATTTCTGAAGATGGGCAACCAGTTCGTCTCGCTTCTTAAAACGGATCACGTAATTCTGATAGACATCGAAATAATCACTGTTTGATTTTGGAGGAAGGGTAAGTTCGGGAATATCAGACAACCCCTCATCATACATCTTGGCCAATTCTCGGCGTCTCTTGATCCATGGCTCAAAGTAATTGAATTTCATGTTCAATAAGGCCGCATGGAGATTATCCAGTCTTGTGCACCACCCGAAACATTCGACGACATCGACGGATTCGACTCTCCCATTGTCCCGGAAGGCCCTGATCTTTCTTGCCAACCCATCATCATTTGTGCAAACCATTCCGCCGTCGCCAGCAGTCCCCAAAACCTTAGCCGGGTAAAAACTGAAAATGCCTGTATCCCCGAAGGAGGCACATCGTTTGCCCTTAAACTTCGCCCCTAACGCCTGTGCAGCATCCTCAATCACCTTAAGACGGTGCTTTCGGGCGATCTCCATGATTTTGCCCATGTCGCACGAATGTCCGTTTAAATGGACAGGAATGATCCCCTTTGTTCTCGGAGTGATGCCAGCTTCGATTTTGCTCACATCGATATTAAAATCGTCTGTGACGTCGACCAGGACCGGTGTGGCCCCGCATTGCACAATGGCTCCCACGGTAGCCACAAAAGTATGAGCTACCGTAATGACTTCGTCACCGGGTCCGAATCCAAGGGCACGGGCTGACAAATAGAGGGCGTCCGTCCCCGTATTGACTCCAATCGCATATTTCGTCCCCACATATTCGGCAATCCTTTTCTCGAACTCCTCGACATGTCTTCTTAGGATGAAATCCCCGCCCGACATGATCTCTTCAAAGACTCCGTCAAACTCCTTCTTATGCTGTTGATACTGTCTGGGGTAATTGACAAACCTGACTTTAAAAGCCATTCGAAGCCCCTCTCATTCCTTGGAAAGTAACTTTTAAATCCCCCCATACCCCCCTTTGCCTGCCCCCGGCAGGAAAAAGACGCTAAAGGGGGGTATTCCCCTCTTTGGCAAAGAGGGGTTAGGGGAGATTTTCAGAAAAATACGTCTTTGTCATCCCGAATTTATTTCGGGATCTCGGTTCTACCACTGGGAACCTATCGTCCCAAAACAATTCTTACTGCATCAACAATTGTCTTGGAATCGGGATAATATTCTTTCTCCAGGACGCGGCTAGCCGGAGCAGGTGAATCGGGAAGGGTCACCCGCACAATGGGGGCTTTCAGGTATTCGAACACAGTTTCCGACACCTTTGCAGACACCTCTGCCGCCATACCGCAGGTTTTCCAACCACCATCGGCAACGACAAGCCCGCCCGTTTTCTTTACCGATTCGAATAGAAGGGCTTCGTCCAGGGGCTTTGCGGAGCGGAGATCAATGACCTCGGGCTCGATGCCGGCTCTCTCCAATTCCAGGGAGGACTTTAGCGACTCAACCGCCATATAGGAGATGGCTGCTATGGTGACATCCTTTCCTTCCCTCCGCACGATCCCCTTTCCAATCGGAACGGAATAGATTTCTTCGGGAACCTCCTCTTCCATGTTATATAACCATCGATCATCCATATAAATAACAGGATTGTCATCTTTAATGGCTGCAATCATTAATCCCTTCGCATCATAGGGTGTCGATGGCATAACTACCTTTAACCCTGGAACATGAGCAAATAGCGCATGAAGGGATTGAGAATGTTGTGCCCCCTGCTCTCCTCCTCTATTGATGATCCCCCATATCACGACTGGAACTGATGATTTACCTCCGAACATATAATGCCAGTTGGCCGCCTCGTTTATAACCGGGTCCATGGCATACATCATAAAATCTACTCGGGGGTGGACCACTACGGGTCTCATACCGACTAGGGCTGCTCCAACCGCCGTTCCGGTAATTGCATTTTCAGAGACCGGTGTATCGATCACCCTTTCGGGTCCAAATTTCTCAAGAAGCCCCTTGGCTGTATTCCCCACATACCATGGGCTCTTCACCCCCTGCCCTATCAGAAAAACAGATGGATCAGAGCCCATCATCTGATGAAGCGCCTCGTTAATCGCTAAACTGTAGGAAAGTTTCCGCATCCTCACTCTGGTTTGCGCGGTTTATTGCGTTTATTGAGTTTATCGGGTTTATTGAGTTTGATTAGATTCTTTTCGTTCTTAAGTAAGTAAGTTATCAGGCCGCTGACTATCTTTGATACCTGATCGGCCTGTTCGTAGATCTCTGCAAAGGTTTCTTTAGAAATGTATCTCTGATCCAGAGCTACATAGGCTTCGCTTTGACCTTCTGTCGCAGAGCTTTTTGATACGAAAAAAAACTGAGTAAACTCTTTATTCGATCTTCGAGAGAACCCTTCGGCAATGTTACTCATTGAGGACACTGAGGCATCAGTAATCTGCCCCACCAGCCTATAATCTTTTTGAAACTCAGGACTCTTTCTGATCGCCTCATATACCATACTGACCAATTTCCTCGCTTCCTGCCAACATCTCAGATCTTCAAATCTTTTTATTTGCATAACTCGATAAACTCAAAAAACTCAACAAACTCGATAGACTTAAGATTCTTTAAATACATATTTGGTAAGCTCGTCGGGATTCGGATAGGGACTCATCTTCGCATATCTATGAGCCTCTTTTACCTCCGCCTCGACCTCTTGGTTTATTCTTCTTAAATCCTCTTTTTTCAATATTCTATTCTTAATCAGAAATGCTTCAAATCTCCTTATCGGATCCTTCTTCCGCCACGCTTCAACCTCTTCTTTTGAGCGAATATCCGTATGAGTTCCCTGGATATTGTCATCTGGACCAACGTGTCCCCGTAATCGATAAGTGATAAATTCTATGAAAATAGGGCCCCGGTCTTTCCGGCATAATCCGACAGCATTCTTCGAAACTTCATAAACCTTTAAAACATCATTTCCATCAACCCGAAAACTTTGGATGCAAAAAGGTTTTCCTATTTCAAAGATATTATTTTCCGGTCTGCATTCTCTGATGGGCAGGTGAGTCGAATAGAAATTGTTTTCGCAGGCGAATATGATCGGAAGCTTCTTCAGGGCTGCGAAATTGAGGGATTCGTAGAGTACGCCTTCCCCAGCCGCTCCATCTCCAAAGAAGCTCACCGTTACTCTCTTCTCCTTTCTTATTCTCGAAGCAAGGGCAGCACCGAGAGCGAGTGGGATCGTGCCCGCCACAATCGGGGCCGATCCGACCATCCCTATCTGAGGGGCTATAATGTGCATGGACCCACCCCTCCCCCTTGAACATCCGTTCTCCTTGCAATAGATCTCTCCGACCAGTTCTCCAATATCTCCACCCTTTGCGAGGTAATGACCATGAGAGCGATGGGAGCCGAAAATGTAATCTTTTTCAGTCAGAGCAAAACACACTCCTGTCGCGATCGCTTCCTGTCCGGTATGAAGATGGACAGGACATCGGACTTCTCCCGTCAATATGGGCTCCACGAAGCTTTCTTCGCAAACCCTTATTCGAACCATGGTCTTATATAATTTTCCTAAGAAATCTTTTGAATATTTCCCCATAATCTTCTATTTCATAATTGTGATAATGGTTTGCGCGATGATTTTTAGGTCATTCCAAAAAGATCGTTCCCTCACATATTTCAATTGAAGCCTGATCTTCTCCGGCCTTATCTTTTCCATGTAGGTCTTTTCAGGCTCAGAGCTTCCTGCAAGGATAGCCCCTTCGTCAGGATTCCAGATAGACGCCCAATCGGTTATCCCTGGGCGAACGCTCAGAATCGCCTTCTCCTCCTCCGTGAACATATCCACATACATTTGAACTTCGGGTCTGGGTCCAACGGCACTCATTTCCCCTTTTAAGACATTGATAAGCTGTGGCAGCTCATCCAGCTTCAACTTCCTGATAAATTTTCCTACCCTTGTAATGCGGGGATCATCGTCTGCTGTCGATGGTCCCCCCAGTTTTTCCGCATTCAGCACCATCGTTCTGAATTTAAAGATCCTAAAAGGCTTTCCGAATCTTCCTACCCGAACGCCCCGATAAAATACGGGTCCCCCATCTTCTCTCTTAATCAGGATCGCTACGGTCAACAAAATTGGAGAAACCAGTATTAACCCAACTAAAGATGACAAAAAATCGAATACTCGCTTCAGCATGGATTGTTATTTCTTCCTCTTTTTTAGTTCATCCCTGAATGCTTCCAGTCTTGGGAGTTCCTCCTTGTCTCTCTGTCTCTTCGCTGCCCTTTTGCTCTCA
>Ga0299912_10005510_pt1 | contig 10398 bp, 9 predicted proteins | sample RVTome_2_FD_207667 | JGI IMG/M metagenome (GOLD analysis project Ga0299912, IMG submission 207667) | Soil microbial communities from uranium-contaminated site in the Upper Colorado River Basin, Wyoming, United States - RVT95D214 (version 2) ... | reverse complement strand
AAGGACCACCTGAACAACACTTACAGGCAGGAATACCTCTTCGACTACTTTGGCTGGAAGAAGCCAGTCTATATCCACTATGGAAGGGTCTCCATCGAGGATGCACAGCTATCTACTTCCAAGATGGCCAAGGGTATCAAGGAAGGGCTTTACACTGGCTGGAACGACCTGCAGCTCGGGACCCTTAGGGCTCTGAAAAGGCGCGGGATAAGACCCGAGTCCCTGAGGCGCTACTGGATCGAGACTGGGATCAAGGCGGTCGATATCCAGTTCTCGTGGAAGACCCTCTACTCATTCAATCGCGAACTCATTGACGACGGCGCCAACCGATACTTCTTCGTCAACGATCCCGTGAAGATCAAGATCGAGGGCGCACCTGACCTCGTCGGGAAGTCGCCTTCGCATCCGGAGCATCCCGAGCGCGGCATCAGGGAGATCAAGGTGGGGCCTGAACCGTCGGTGTTCATCAGCCGTGAGGATTTGCCGTCCGGAGACACGAGATTGAGATTGAAGGATCTCTGCAATGTCGAGTTCAAGGATGGAAAGGTGCACTACATCGGCAATGACCTGAGCATTCTCAAGGACGGGGTTTCGATCATCCACTGGGCTCCGATGTCCTCGTACGATGCCGTCGTGCTCATGACGGACGGGACGACCAAGAAAGGCAAAGCGGAACCGTTGCTCGCCGCGGCCAAAGGAAAGGTCGTTCAGCTCGAGCGGTTTGCTTTCGTCAGAGTCGAGGAGTCCGAGCCGATTATCAAATGCGTGTTCACGCACAGATGAACTCAGACGTCCCAAAAGGGTACGAGATCACACGACAAGCACGTGTGGCACATCGTTCTGAAGGCAAGCGGCGTGAGTTTGTGGCTCTTCAGTATCTTCTTCTGCTCCTTGGCAAGCGTCAGCATGCGCTCGGCGGTGACTGGCTCTAGGGACCCAAGGACCTTCTCCAACTCCGCCATGTTGTACTCGTTCCTTCTAAGCGCCCTGAGGGTCGCGACCGCCCCCATGTTCGCGAGCACTCTCGTCCCCTCGAGAACGTTGTCGTCCGTCTCCCCCAGGCCGAAGATGATGTTCGAACAGACCTTGTTCCTGCCGAAGACCTCGCAGGAATGGTTGACTGCGTGTAAAATGAGGTCGTAGTCCCTGTTTGGGCACACTTTCTCGAATATGTCACGGTCGAAAGACTCGATGTTGAGTTTAATCTCGTCCGCGCCAGCCTCCGCCAGTATATCGATTTCGTCCGGTCTGGTGGCATATGGCTCGACGCCGATTGGCGCGTCCGGAAGCAATTTCCTCACTCTTCGTACCAGACCCGCCATCCTCTTTGCTGTCATGGACGGTGACTCAGGGACAGCACTGGTGAATGCCACCGACTTGAAATCCTTCTTCTCGGATGCGTCCTCTATCATCGCGACTATCTTGTCATCGGTGAGTTCCTTCGTGAGGTTCTGGCCAAGTCTTGGGGAGGCGCAGAACTTGCAGTTCAGCACGCACGCATGGTCGATGTTCACGAACGCCTGGAATGGCGCGTGGAGGAGGGTCGGGACGAGCTCAACGGTGTCGATTAGGACTTCGCCATTCCTCAGAATGGCGAGGTGCTGTCCTCTCTTGACTAGCTCGAACTCGCCCGCATCTCTCGAGATGGGCTTCTTGGCTCTCGTGTTGCCGAAAGCGAAGACAACGCCGACCGAGCCGGCACCAGGCCCTGCAGTCGATCTGCTCGGGAGAAACGGCAGCCTGAAATCCTTGGGGATTCTGACCGCTCCACCTGCAAGGAGCTCGGCTTTCCTACGGGCCACCTCGGGCCTTACTTTCGCTTCCATACGCCACCGTCTTTGGTGTCCTGGACCTCGATGCCCATCTCCCCGAGTTCCTTCCGGATCCTGTCAGCCTCAGCGAAGTCCTTCCGTTTGCGCGCATCCTCTCTCGCCTTCACGAGTCGATCGATGTTCACATCGCCGACAGGTTCCGCTTTTCGATCGGTGTGGAGAACTTCGAGCAGGTTGTCGATCCTGTTGAATGTCTCGAGGAGGCAGTCGATGCCCTTCTTGCTGAGCTTCCGCTCTCCCAGGAGCCTGTTCACCTCGCGTGAGAGATCGTAGAGGACTGCAATGGCTTCCCGAGTGCTGAAATCGTCGTCCATCCTCTCTTCGAACTGCCGCCAGGACTTTTCACAGAGTTCCTTCGCATCATCCGCGCCTGTTGCTGACTTGCCAGCAGCCATCAGAGTATCGTAGGTTGTCTGTAGTCTCTCAAGCGCTTTTCCTGCCTCCGCCAGTGATATCTCCGTGTAGTCGAGCGGTTGTCTGTAGCTCGCGTTGAGGATGTAGAATCTAACGACCTCGGGCGAGTATCTCTTGAGCACGTCTTTGATTAGGAAGAAGTTCTTGAGAGACTTGGACATCTTCTCCTGGTCTATCGTGAGAAGCCCGTTGTGCATCCAGTACCTTACGAACGGCACATCATTGTAAGCCTCGGATTGGAGTATCTCGTTCTCGTGGTGAGGGAAGACAAGTTCAGCGCCTCCTCCGTGGATGTCGACAGTCTTCCCGATGTGTTTCAGGCACATTGCCGAGCATTCGATGTGCCAGCCAGGCCGACCCTTTCCCCAATGACTGTCCCATGAGATCTCGCCTGGCTTCGCGGCCTTCCAAAGCGCGAAATCCATCGGGTCGCGCTTGTCCTCCCCGGCCTCCACACGCGCGCCTGCCTCCATCTGGTCCAGGCTCTGGCCCGATAGCTTACCGTAGACCTTCACCTTGTTCACGCTGAAGTATACGGACCCTTGCGACTCGTAGGCACATCCCTTGTCGATGAGGCCCTTGACCATCTGGATTATCTCGTCCATGGTCTCGCTCGCCTTCGGGTAGACACTCGCCCGCCGTATCTTGAGCGCATCCATGTCCTTGAAGTACTCATCGATCATGCTCTGCGAGAGCATGAGAGGTTCCATGCCCAGCTCGTTCGCGCGGTTGATGATCTTGTCATCGACATCGGTGAAATTCGTGACGTGCGTCACCTCGTACCCCTTGTGCCTGAGGTACCTGACGATCACGTCGAAGTTGATCGCTGACTTCGCATGGCCAAGGTGCGACTGGTCGTATACGGTCACTCCGCAGACGTAGATGCCTATCTTTCCCTTCTGGAGAGGTTCGAAAGGTTCCTTCTTTCTAGTCAGGGTGTTGTATAAAACGAGCGCCATTGGCTATCAACACTCGAATGATTGTGGAGCTCTTAATGCTTCTCCTCTACTGGACAAGCCAGCTCGGACGCCTTGATCTTCGGTGGTTCGGGAACCGGTATCTTCTCGTGCTTGATACCGAGTTTCTTCTCGATCTGCTCCATCCTGTACTCCATCTCGGAGAGACTGTGGCACAGGTCGATGAACGCGTTCACGACGGGGTCGGGCAGCTCCTCGTGATGCAGGTCTATGACCGTCACGCCAGTCCTTTGGACGATCTTGGCTGGCACGCCCACCACCGTCGAATTAGGAGGCACGGATTTGACGACGACGGACCCGGCTCCGACCCTGACGTTGTCCCCCACCGTGATGGGGCCGAGGATCGTAGCCCCAGCGCCGATGACGACGTTGTTGCCTATCGTCGGGTGCCTCTTCTTCTTCTCCGTCGCGATGCCCCCGAGCGTCACGCCCTGATATATCGAGACATTGTCTCCGATCTCGGAGGTCTCTCCTATGACGACCCCGGTCGCGTGGTCGATGAAGAAGTTCTTGCCAACTATCGCGCCAGGATGGATATCGGCACCGGTGAGCACTCTGGAGACATAGTTGACCATCCTGGCCGTCTTGTACCGCTTCTTGAGGTACATCCTGTGTGCCATCTTGTGGAACTTAATTGCATGGAGGCCCTGACTGAATAGCAGTGCCTCTGCTCTACTCTTGGGAGCGGGATCCCGCTCAAGAACAATGTCCACATCGTCTTTCTCATCAGCTGGCATTATGGATTCTCTGCAAACAGGTCGGTGCTCAAATACCTTTCTCCAATGTCTGGCATAATGACAACCACGACCTTCCCTGGACCAAGCTCCTTCGCCACTTGCAGAGCGGCAAGCGTAGCCGCGCCAGATGAGATCCCGACCAGCATTCCCTCGAGTCTAGCGATCTTCCTCGATGTTTCCGCCGCGTCCTTTGAGTTGACCTTTATGATCCTGTCATACACTTTTGTGTCCAGGATTGTAGGCACGAAGCCGGCGCCAATGCCCTGAATCTTGTGCGGACCTGGCTTGCCCCCTGAGAGCACTGGCGATTCCTCGGGTTCGACTGCGACGATTTGCACTTGAGGGTACTTCTTCTTGAGGACCTGGCCGACCCCAGTGATGGTCCCGCCGGTCCCTACCCCAGCGACGAAGGCGTCGATCCTCTCGACGGTCTTCAGGATCTCCTTGGCGGTTGTCTTCTTGTGGATCCACGGGTTGGCTTTGTTCTTGAACTGCTGCGGCATGAACGAGTTCGGAGTCGAGGCTGTGAGTTCCTCGGCTTTCTTGATCGCTCCTCCCATGCCTTCCGGACCAGGCGTGAGAACAAGTTGTGCGCCGAATGCTGCGAGAAGCTTCCTTCGCTCGACAGTCATCGTCTCCGGCATGGTCAATATCAACTTGTATCCCTTGACCGCGCAGACCATACCCAGACCTATTCCGGTGTTGCCTGATGTCGGCTCGATAATGGTCGTCTCCTTGTTGACCAGCCCTTTCCTCTCGGCAGCCTCTATCATGCTCTTCGCTATCCGATCCTTCACCGACCATGTGGGGTTGAAGAACTCCATTTTGGCGTAAACGGTCGCGGAGCCTTCGGGGACGATCCTGTTGAGCTTCACCATCGGGGTGTTCCCCACTGTGTCAAGAATGTTGTTCATTACTCTGGGTCTTGCCATGGACTCTCCTCGATGCGGACATTGAAACAGCGTTATATAAGTCCGTTGTGCCTTTTTGTTACTGCGTCCGCCTAGCTACTGGCAACGGGGGCCGACTGCGAAGACTCCTTCAAGTTAGTATCTTCAGTCCTTCTTGCAGATGTCGCAACTGCTCGGATTCGATGCTAACTTGTGCATTCTACAGAATTCATCATCTGACCTGATGTCCTCACACGCTTTGCATAGAACGCTGTACCATTCCTCCATGGTCTCACCAGCGACTATCCGATTCGCGATTTCGTTGGCGTATGTCTTGATCTTCGGGAATCTTTCCGTGACCTTCGTTCCACCGGCTCTGGTGGCGCTGAGGTACTGGCTCACAGAAGCTTGCGTTATCCCCAACTTTTTCGCGATGTCTGACTGCTTCATATGATGTTTTCCAGTCAACTCCTTGACAACCGACGCCCTCAGCGCCGGAAGAATCTTCCCTACCACGAGTTCGCATGGTGTCTTCATCCGTATGCCCCGCGAACGGCGCTGTTATCGCCAGCATTCTGGTAACGCCGTTATGTCTGGGGTAAGGGAACGTACGCTATAAATCTATCAGAAATACGGAGGATTATGGGGCCGGGGACGAGAATCGAACTCGTGTTTGCGGATCTGCAGTCCGCCACATGGCCGCTCTGTCACCCCGGCATGTGTCCCGAACAATGCCCGTTTGCCTATTTATTGCTTTCAACGAAGGGCCAGCGTGCCGAGAACAGCATAAATAGTTGCCAGCCGATTGCTTGCCGATGAAGTTCACGGCCGTGAGCCCGTTCAACGTCGCATCAAAGGTCTCTCTCCCTGAGAAGATAGTGATCTACGACAGCACGCTCAGAGATGGTGAGCAAATGCCGGGTGTGCATTTCACGCTCGCTCAAAAGATTGCCATCGCGCGCAAGTTGGACGAGATAGGCGTTCACCAGATAGAGGCTGGTTATCCTGCAGTCTCGGATGAGGAAAAGAAGTCGGTGAAAGCGATAGCCGAGCTCGGCCTCAGTGCTGAGATCATATGCCTGGCCAGGACAGTCCAGGCAGATATCGACGCAGCCGCCGATTCTGATGTCGATATGGTTCTCCTGTTCGTCGCGACCAGCGAATTGCACATGCGCTACAAGCTCAAGATGAGCCGTGACGAGGTCCTGAGACGCGCCATAAGCTCCCTCGAATACGCGCATGCACGAGGTCTAAAGGCTAGCCTCAGCACCGAGGACAGCACGAGATCAGACATCGAGTTCATGCTCGACGTCTACAGGGAGAGCGAGAAAGCGGGAGCTGTCCGGCTCGGCATCACAGATACCCTGGGATGCGCAAGCCCTGAGGCGATCTCCTACCTTGTCCGGAAGGTCAGGAAGGAGACGAAGGTGCCCTTGTCCGTTCATTTGCACAACGATTTCGGGCTCGCAGTCGTCAATTCCGTCGCAGCCTTGAACTCAGGGGCTGAAGCGATCTCGACCACCGTTGGTGGGATCGGCGAGCGCGCCGGAAATGTCTCTCTTGAGCAGCTAGTGATGGCTCTGAAGCACCTCTATAAACGTGATATCGGGATTCGAACTGAGGGATTGACAGATATCACCAGACTGGTGTTCGAAGCGGCCAACCTGCCGCTGCCTCCTAACCAGCCTTGGGTCGGTTCAAACGCTTTCTCACACGAGTCTGGGATCCATGTGGCCGCAGTCTTGAATTGTCCGATGACGTACGAATGCATCGACCCTGAGCAGGTTGGCAACCGCAGGCATCTGATCCTAGGAAAGCACTCGGGAACGGCGCTTGTTAAGAGCAGGCTTGAGGAGAAGGAAGTCAAGGCTAGCCAGGACCAGATATGCGATATCGTCCGGGCCATCAAGAAGGCAGGAGAGGACCACGGGCGCGTATCGGATGACGAGTTCTGGGGGATAGTAGAAGCTGTCCTGGAGAAGAGCGATAAGAATCCTGATTGCGCATAGAATCAAGAGCCGGCGTTTGGAAGCGACCTGGAGTTGCCAACGTGTTGGTATTGCCCCGAACCGTGCATCGTTTTCTAGTAGATTCGTGCGTCGGACACTGCGCGTCCGACATCAGACTGGCACTTTTCGTCCGCACATGTCGAGCTTCGTCTTCGCGAGCTCTCCGAAAGCACGGAGGTCGCGCTCGGAGAACACAGGACCGTCAGTGCAAACATGTTTTCCGTCAATCGCGCATGAGTCGCAAATGCCAATCCCACATTTCATGACCCTCTCCAGCGACGCCTGCATCGGAAGTCTCCGCGACTCAGCGATTCTCAGAAGGCCTGAAAGCATCTTCTCCGGCCCGCATGCGTAGATCGAATCGAACTTCCCATTAGCGAGCACGGACTCAGCCAACTCAACCGCCAGGCCTTTGAATCCTTTCGTTCCGTCATCCGTGGATATGTGAACCTTCGCTCCCGCTTTGACACCTCTCGATTCGAACAATATGTTGCTGCTGGTCTTAGCCCCGATCACTAGGTCCACAGATGCCTTGTGTGTGACCGCTTCCTCGACGAAGGGTGCGAGCGGTGCCATGCCTGCGCCACCGGCGACAACGAGCAGACGTTTTCCATGAATGGCAAACCCATTCCCGTAGGGACCTCGGATGCCTATTCGGTCTCCCTGTACTTTAGTAGCGAGGGCTTTGGTCCCGTCCCCAAGGACCTGATATGTTATCCCCAGTCCGTCTGCCGAATACGATACGGACATTGGGAATTCATCAACTCCGGGAACCCACACCATTACGAACTGGCCCGAAGTGGCGGCGAGTCCCTCTTTGAACCTAATGGTCTTGATGGAAGGAGTCTCATCGATCTGCTTCGAGACAGTGAACATCCTAGATCCGGCCAGGGTGCGCCACCCCCACCATGTCCTTGACGGACTCGAACCCATTCGCTTCCATGAATTGCAGTATCTCCTTGGAAGTCTTGCTGAAGACTTCTAGTCCTTCGGTCCACACCGCGGTTCCGATTTGCACCGCGGTCGCGCCCGCCATCACATACTCGAGCGCATCTCGTCCTGAAGAGACACCTCCTACACCGACTATCGGGATCTTCACGGATTCGAATATCTCGTAAACGCACCTGACACCGACTGGTCTGATCGCAGAGCCCGATAGACCGCCGACCCTGTTGGCCAGGATCGGCATCCTAGCCTCTGGCGAGATGGCCATCGCCTTGAGCGTGTTGATTGCCACGACAGCGTCCGCCCCTCCCCTTTCCGCTGCGACTGCTAGCGATGATATTGAGGATGTGTTGGGTGTTAGCTTAGCGAGCAGGGGGACAGTAGCCAGCTTCTTTGCCTTCCTGCAGATCGATTCGACGAGCTCCGGGGTCGAGCCAATCTCTGCCCCGTAGCCTTTCGCGTGGGGACAGCTCAGGTTTAGCTCGACCGCGTCTGCACCAGCCCTTGACATGAGTCCGGCGAGCTCGGCAATCTCGTCCTCGGTCCCTCCGAAGACGCTCCCGATGACCGGGACGCCACTTTTCTTCGCCTCTTTGACCTCAGCTGCGTAGATCTCCATCCCCGGATTTGGGAGCCCCATCGCATTGATGAGTCCCCACTGGAGCTCCACTATCGAGGGGTTTCCGTGACCCTGTCTCGGTTCTTTGCCTACAGACTTCGTTACTAGCGCGCCCGCACCGGCCTTCGCGACCTCCAGCATGCTCCTGCCCGTCTCATCCAAAACACCGGACGCAAGCATCGTGGGGTTCTTCATCATGAGGCCGCAGAGGTTCACTGAGAGGTGTGCCATTCAGTTCCCCTTGGGATTACCTGACCGGCTAATAGTACTTTTCTGAAGCGCTGCTGCTGCCGTGATTGGTTGTGAGAAACAGCATCAGCTATCGGTGCGCCCGCCTGACGTCTATGCTTTCTGTTTTGCCGCCTGCTTCGCCTCGTAGTCCTTTATGGCCTCTCTGAGCGCATCCGAGGCGAGGTTCGAGCAGTGCATCTTCGTCGGGGGCAGACCGTCCAACGAGTCGGCCACGTCCTGCCGGCTGATCTTCTTCGCTTCCTCCAAGGTCTTGCCCCTGGCGAGTTCCGTGATCATCGAGCTTGTGGCTATGGCCGCCCCGCACCCGAAGGTCTTGAACTTGATGTCCGTGATGATGTTGTCCTTCACCTTGATGTAGAGCCACATCACATCCCCGCACTGTGGGTTGCCCACCTTGCCTATGCCGTCAGCGTCCGGGATCTCCCCCACATTGTGCGGGTTCGCGAAGTGCTCCATCACCTTTTCACTGTACACAGGTGCCACCTTCTCCCGGCCCCATGGGACTCTTCTCGTTGAAGGGGGATATCTCCCTCAGCTTTGAGACCACGCCGGGTAGCACTTCTAGTAAGTAGTCTACCTCCTCTTCAGTGTTTTCCCGTCCCAGCGTGATTCTCAGGCTTCCGTGGGCCTGCTCGTGGGTGAGTCCGAGGGCCAAGAGGACATGCGACGGTTCGAGCGAGCCGGTGGAACAGGCCGAGCCGGTGGAGGCGGCGATGCCTTTGAAATCCAGCTGGAGGATCAATCCCTCGCCCTCTATGAAATCGAACCTGAAGTGCGCGTTGTTGACCAGTCTCTTCGTCTTGTGGCCGTTCAAATACGATCTCGGAATCAGCTCTGGGACCCTTCTTGTCATCCTATCTCTGAGCATTTTCATCTTCTCACAGGTCGGCTCGAGATCCCTCATCGCAATCTCCGCGGCCTTTCCGAGACCGACTGCCCCCGCGACGTTGACTGTCGAGGACCTCAGGCCGCGCTCCTGGCCTCCTCCCTGGATCACGGGCTCGATCTTCGTACCCTTCTTCACAAAGAGGACGCCTACCCCCTTGGGTCCGTGAAACTTGTGCGCTGACAGAGAAAGCATATCGATGTTGTCCGCCTTCACGTCAATCGGCATCTTGCCGATCGCCTGCACCGCATCTGTGTGGAACGGAATGCTCTTCGACTGCGCCAGCTTGCCGATCTCATGGACCGGTTGGATGGTGCCGATCTCGTTGTTGGCCATCATCGCTGAGATCAGGATGGTGTCGTTCCTGATTGCTCTCTCTATGTTTCCAACATCGACCAAACCATCCGACGAGACTGGAACGATTGTCACCTCGAACCCGAACCTCTTCAGGTATTCGCAGGGTTCGAGCACTGCATGATGTTCGACAATGGTCGTGACGATGTGGCCCTTCATCTTGCCCTTGTACATGGCCACGCCTTTGATAGCCAGGTTGTCAGATTCGGTACCTCCCGACGTGAAGACGATCTCGGTGGGGTCGGCATTCAACAGTTTGGCAACGCTCTTCCTAGCATCCTCAAGGGCGATCTTCGCCTCTCTGCCGAAAGAATGGATGCTCGAGGAGTTGCCATACTTCTCCAAGAAATAGGGCGTCATGGCCTCCGCGACCTCAGGGAGGACTGCCGTCGTGGCGCTGTGGTCGAAGTACACCCGTTTCCTGGCGCTGGCTGTCATTGCGGTACAAGGTGATGAATACGGACCGGTTAATAAGTTTGCCGT
>Ga0299912_10005509_pt1 | contig 10399 bp, 5 predicted proteins | sample RVTome_2_FD_207667 | JGI IMG/M metagenome (GOLD analysis project Ga0299912, IMG submission 207667) | Soil microbial communities from uranium-contaminated site in the Upper Colorado River Basin, Wyoming, United States - RVT95D214 (version 2) ... | reverse complement strand
TCGGGCTGGGGAGGTGAGGCCGCCGTCTCGCCCGCGGCCATCGCCACCTGGGGAAAGTCGGCGCGGCCCGCGCTGGCCGGCAGCGCGGCATCTTCGCCCCCGGGGGCTGCATCGCGCGCGCGGCTGTCGATGTTGCTGAGGAAGTCCGCCCGCTCGGGCGCCTCGTCGGCGCGGTCGGGCGGCAGCTCGGTGAACTCGCGCGGCGTCGCCGGCTCGGGCGCGGCCTCCGGCGCAAAGACGAACTGCAGGGGCTCGGGCGGCGGCGCTTCGGCGCGGGCGGCCGCGGCGGGATCCCAGCGGCGCAGACCGACGAGGGCGGCCGCGTGGAGGAGGAGCGCGACGAGCAGAGCGGCCGTCCACACGCTGCTGCGCGTCCCGTAGGCGTCCCTGGCCGGCATCGGGGTCACGGGCTCCTGCTTGGGTAATGCGTTGGAAACGCGCCGCATACAGCCAACCGACCCCATTGGTTCCGGGCGCGTTGCCGCGCCAGGACACGCCGCGCGGCCCGGCCGCGGCGTCGCCCCGGTGGCTAGCGGGCCTCTCCGGCGGCCGCCGGCGTCGGCAAACAGTTGGCGACCAGGATCCAGTCGCGACCCATGTCGATGAGTTGGGCCTGCGCCTCCGTGAGCCCCGCGGCGCGGAGCAGGGCCTCCACCTCGCGCCGCGAGTAGAAGCGCACGTAGCCGCGCGTGAACTGGAAACGCAGGCGCCGGATCGGCACGCGCCACTCCCAGCGCTTGGGAAAGGATGCGAAGAGCCGCCCCGCGCAGAGCGCCTTCATCTGCGCGAGATGGGGCAGCGGCTCGCGGAGGTAGTCGAAGTAGCCCATCGCCAGCACCGCTTCGAAGCGCTCGCTCGTGCGGTAGCCGAGGAAGTCACCGGCGACGAGTTCGAAGGCGTCCGCCAGCCCGGCCTGCTCGACCTCCGCGCGCGCCATGTCCAGCATGGCGCTCGAGACATCGATGCCGACCACCTTCGCGGCGCCCTGCCGCGCAAGGGCGAGGCCGTAGCGGCAACTGCCGCAGCCGACGTCGAGCACGCTCCAGCGGCCCGGCAGCGGCGCCAGCACCCGCACCAGCTCGAAGCGCTGCACGACCACGCGGCGGAAGGCGTCCACGAATCGGCTGCCACGGGACTTCTCCTTCGCGTAGATCGCGTCGAAGCGCGCGGCATCACGATCGAAGTGCTGGCGAACCTGATCCAGTGAACTCATGCTCGAGAACCTCTCCAAGGGGCGCGAAGCGGAAGTCGGCGAGCAAGCGCTTGAGGCGCGGCGCCGTGGCCCTCAGGTTGAAGTAGTGGGTCAGACGCGGCCGCGCGGCAAAGGCGACGCGCGGGTGCTCCGGGTCCAGCTCCCAGGGATGCAGATAGAACACCGCCGGCCCGCGGCTGCGCGCGTGGGCGCGGAGATTCGCGCGGGTCAGGGCATAGGGATAGATGCGAAAATAGGCGCCGCCGGACACGGCGAGGGTCCGGCCGGCGACACGCCGCACGCTGAGCGGCAACTCGAGGATGGGTCCCGCGGGCGTGTCGACCCGCTGCGGTCGCGGCGGGAAGTCGGGGATGCCGTAGCGCCAATTGCGGATGGGGAAGATGCTCGAGTCGTAGCGGAAGCCCAGCGCCGCTAGCTCCTCCAGCGCCCACCAGGACTCGCGGGTGATGGAGAAGTAGGCCGCGCGGTAAGCGTGTATGGGCCGGCCCAGGCGATCGCTGAGCGTGTCCCGCGCGCGGGCGGTCTCCTCGCGAAAGCGCTCGCGGCCCATCGCGTAGAGCAGATCGTGGGACCAGCCATGGCAGCCGATCTCGTGACCTGCCGCGGCCACGCGGGCGAGCAGGTCCGGGTGCCGCTCGGCGATGGGGCCGAGGAAGAAGAAGGTCGCGTGCGTCTCGTGCTCGGCGAGCAGGTCGAGCAAGCGGCCGAGACCCCGCTCGAGCCGCGGCACGGCCGCAGCCTTCAGCGCGGGCGCGATCGGAATCCCATCGAACCAGTCTTCCACGTCGACGGTGAAGGCGTGCATGGGGTGGCTTAGGACTCCCTGGCCGGAGCGGGGGGAGCGCTGCGCCGCCGGCCCTGCCGACGCGGCGCGCTCCAGGCAAGACTAGCACGACGGCCAATCGCCGCCAACTCAAAGGGCGCGCGCGCGCGCAGGACCGACCGGGCCTTCAGCGGAGCAATACCAGCCGGCGGCTCGCGCTGCCCGCCGCCGTCCCCAGGCGCGCGAGGTAGACGCCGCTGGGCAGCGCGCGGCCGTTCGCGTCGCGGCCGTCCCAGTCGAGCGCCTGCGCGCCCTCGGCGCGCTCCCCCGCGGCGAGCGTGGCGACGCATGCGCCGCGCAGGTCGAAAATGGCGATCTCGACGTGGCCCGGCGCCGGCAGGGTGAAAGCGATGCGCGTCGTTGGGTTGAAGGGGTTCGGATGGTTCGCCAGGGCGAGGGCCGCGGCGGGCGCGGCATCCACGGCGGTGGCCTCGGCGGGCAGCGCGGCAATCACAGCATTGAGGAAGTTGCCGCCAAACTGCTGCTCGTCGAACTGCGCGCCCGCGCCTACCTGGCCGCAGAGGTAGACGGTGCCGCTTGCGTCCACGGCCAGGGCGTCGGCGATGTCATGGCCGGTGCTGCCGGCCGTCTTGGCGCCGAGGAAGTCCCCATTCGCGCCGTACTCGAGCAGGAGCAGATCGTGGCCGCCGTAGCTCGGCGGCGGCTGCTCGTCGCCCGCCCAGTCCACATTGAACCGCGAGAAGCCCGCGACGAGCGCGCCGCCGTCCTGCCCACGGGCGAGGAAAACGCTCTTGCCGTGCCCGGCGTCGCCGGTGATGACACCATCGTCCGGCACCTCGCGCAGCCAGAGGAAGTCGCCGTTCGCGTCGACGCGGGTGAGGAAGAAGTCGTAGACCCAGTTCGGGCCATCGGCGATGAGGTCGCCGAAGGCGAAGGCGCCGGAGAGGTCGCCCGCGAAGTAGACGCCACCGGCGCCGTCGCTCACCACGCGCGACGCCTGGAAGGTGATGTCCTCGACGAAGCGCACCCACTCGGCCTGGCCGTTCGGGGCGTACTTGACCAGGTAGTTGTTGTAGACGAAGGGGGGCGAGGTATCGTAGCCGTTGAAGGAGGCGGGGGCGCTGTCCGTCGGGCCCACCACCCAGAGCGTTCCGTCGGCGTCGACGGCCAGGCCGCTCACGCCCAGTACGCAGATCTGCTGGTAGGTGGCGGCCACCGCGCCGCTCGCATCCAGGCGGTGGATCGCCGAGCTGAGCCCGGCGACTTGATCCTGGCCGCCGATCCAGACGCGGTTCTGCGAGTCGATCGTCATCGCGGCGATACTGAAGAGGCTGGGCAGATAGGCCGCGTCGAAGAGCCACTCCACCGCGCGCGCGGCATCGAACCTGAGCAGGAACTCGCGGGTCTGCCCGCTCATGTTGAGGAGCTGGTGGCTCGCATCCACCACGAGGCTGTCGCGGTAGAAGCCGTGGAGCACGATGGCGCCCGTGGTGTCCACGCACAGCTCGCTCACGTTCAGCTTTCCGGTGAGGTCTTGGCTCCACAGGACGGCACCCGCGGGAGAGAAGGCCTCCACGCGACAGTCGCCGAGGTTGCGCAGGCCGTCGGTCATGTCCTTGTGCAAGAGCCGCGCGCGCACCGGTCCGCCCGTGGGCCCGATGCCCAGGCAGCTTTGCACGAAGCTCGGATTGCCGGTCTCGTCCATGGGCTCGACGATCACCCAGTCGAAGTCCCGGGCGTGGGCGGCAAACGCGGTGGCCAGACAGGCGAGGAGCAGGAGGGGGCGGCGCATGGGGTCTCCTTCCGCCGGCGGCTCGCCGGCTTGCTAGTCGAGCCCGGCGAGCTGCTCGCGCTGCCGGGCCAGGCGCTGCGGCCGCTCGGCGGCGAAGCGTTTGACGCCTGCGAAGATCGCCGCCTCGTCCAGGCCCGCCTCCGTGATGACATCCGCCTCGGTGCCGCCCGTGAGCCAGCGGTTTTCCTGGTCGGCAGTGAGCGAGTAGGCGTCAGTGAGCGGACCGAGATTGCGCAGTGGCGGCATGCGCCGGGTGCCGGTGCTCACGACCATGAGGTCGTTCACTGCGCCGGGCGGCAGCACCGACTCGCGGTAGGCGGCCGGCTGGCGGTCGAAGAGCTCCTCGCTGATCGCGGCCACGACCTTCACGTTCACGCCCGCGGCTTCCAGACGAGGCAGGGCGGCGAGCAGGTTGAAGGTGGAACTCGAGCCCTGCGCCACCACGTAGCCGTGCCGGGGTTTGCCCGGCGCGAAGTCGCGGATGACGTAGAGGCCCTTGGCCGCGGCGCGCAGGTCCGTGTCGGCAAAGGTCGAGCGATCGGCGACCGGGAAGTCCGGCCGCGCCACCTCGAGTACGATCACACCCACCGCGGGCTCGCGGGCGGCGATGGCCGCAGCGGCAAAGTAGCCGGGGGCGACGTCATTGTAGTCCCAGAAGCTGAGCGTGATCGCCTGCCCGCGCGGGAAGAGCTTCCAGACCTGTGGTGAGAAGATGCCGAAGTGCGTGCGCGCATCGGCGGCCGTTTCCGGCCCCGAGTGCCCGGCGAGGACGTGCAGCACGCCGACGCGGAAGGGGCTGTCCTGGTTCTGCTGGCTCCAGACGCGGGCGGGCAGGTACATCAGCGGCGTGAAGGCGCCGTAGGTGCCGCTGAGCGCCCAGACGCCGTCGTGTTCGGCCGGGTCCAGCGAGGCCGTCTGGCTGATGAGGCCGATGGCCGTCAGCGCGTTGCCCGCCTCCTGGATGCCCGCCCGGTACAGGGTGCCGGCGGGGTTGGCGACCGGATCGTAGCGGCCGAAGAGGGCGCTCTTCTCGACGTTGATCGAGCCGGCCAGGTCCGCGGCGATGGCGATGAAGCGGCCCTCGGTGACCACGTTCACCCACTTGAAGATCTCCGAGACGGCCCGGCGCGCGCCGGCCACCTTGCCCGCCGGCTCGAAGAGCCGCACGCTGACCTCGGCGGTCTTGCCCGTGACGGGGTCCGTGACCTTGAGGCTCTGCGGCTCGACGGGCAGATTGGCCACGGCCAGGCGGGGATCGCGGAAGCGGTCCCGCGGCGCGCGGCGGCGCAGCGGCAAGTCGTCCTTGAGGCCGTCGCCGATGGCGACGAGCCGATCGGCCAGCCACTGGCCGAGTTCGCCGTCCAGCAGCGAGAGCGCGATGTCGACGTTGCGCTTGAACTGGAGGAGCCGCTCGCGGTCGTCCGCGATGGCGCCGGCGGCGAGCCCCTCGAAGGCGAGGCCGAAGCGCTGCTCGAAGGTGGCGGCCAGGGCGCGGAAGTAGTCGCCGTTCATCGGGAAAGCGTAGGGGTGCGAGGCGTGGTCCACGACGGCCTTGCCGTAACCGGGGATCTCGCCCGCCACCGCACCCGGCCACCAGCCCTTGATCGTCTTGCCGATGAGGATCTGCGGGCGACGGTCGGCGGGGTCGGCCTCCTCCATGGCCTTGAGGGCCGCGGCCACCTGCGCATAGTCGTTGCCGTCATCAATGGCGAAGACGTTCCAGCCGTAGCTCGCCCACTGGTTGGGGATGTCGTAGCCCGTGAACTCGGGGCCGATGACGCTGCCCACCAGCTCGTCGTCGATGCCCGCGTTATTGTAGGAGAGGATCACGCGCAGGCGCTTGCCGACCTTCTGCGCGACGGCCTGCGTCTTGAACTCCTGGGAGTGACCCGAGGTCAGCGCGAACTCGCCCTCGATGGCCATGATCTTGGGCGTGCCCATCGGCGCGCCCATGTAGTCCCAGAAGGCGGCCTTGCCCGCGGCGGTGGCGATGCCCACGCCCGAGGGGCCGCTGTTGACGTCGTTGGTGAGGTCCGTGGACTCCGAGTGGCCTGCCAGGGCGCGGATGCCGCGTAGCTTCGCCTGCGCGAAGAGCGGATGATCCGCGAGGCCGCGCTCGGCCAGCAGGGTCTTCAGGGCGCCGGCGCTGCGGCGAAAACCGAGGGCGTCGATGGCGAGCATGCTCTTGGCCGGATCGGCGGCGTAGCGCGCCTGGCCCGTGCGGGCCTGGGCGCGCGCGAGCGCCTCGCCCATGATCATCCAGAGCGCATAGGTGACGGGCGCGTTGTGCCCGCCGGCCAGCATGAACTTGTCGCAGTAGGGATGCTTGGGGCGCCGGTAGTCGTAGCGCAGGCCGCCGAGGGCGGGACCGAGCAGGTGCGCGCTCACCACGAAGGGCGTGTAGGCCAGCGGGCCGCCGTAGTGGCCGGTCTGCGAGTAGTTGCCGAGCAGCGAGAGCAGCATGGCGGTGAGCCAGCCGGTCTCCGCAAAGCGCTCCTGATCGAAGTCGGGCACCGGCAGTTCGTGCTTGTGGGTGCGCTGCGCGGCCTCGATGCCGCTGACGGTGACGGTCCGGGTCTTGGCTTTCAGCACGGAGGCTCCTCGGCATCGGGATGGTGGCCGCAACTGGGCGGCGGCGCGGGGTTGCCCCTATTATGACAAAGGAAGGCCCGGTGTGAAAGTGCGGGCCTTCGATTCGCCGATCATCTTGCCTGATTTGCCAATGCGCGAAATTCGGATAAGGAGATTCTATTGGCGGCACAACCGCACGCGAGCGATGTGCTAGACTGCTCGCCCCCATTCCTGGAGGCACGAATGCTCGCCTTGCGCTTGCCGCTTACCATCCTGCTCCTCGCCCTTGCCTTACCCGGCGCGGCGGCCGAAGGGGCCGCTTCCGCCCGGCGCCTGGCGATCAGCATCGACGACCTGCCCATCGCGCAGATCAGCCAGCACACGCCGGCCCAGCAGGAGACGATCACCGTGCGCATCCTGGCCGCGCTCGCGGCGCACCGGGCGCCGGCGGTGGGCTTCGTCAACTCGGGCAAGCTCGAGGTGGAGGGCCGGGTGGACCCCGCCCGCGAGGCGCTCTTGAAGCGCTGGCTGTCCGCTGGCTGCGAGCTGGGCAACCACACGCGCACGCATCCCAGCCTGCATCAGGTGGAGCCGGCGGTGTGGGAGGCGGACGTCGTGGCGGGTGAGACGCCGCTCGAGGCGCTGGTTGAGGGGGCCGGCGGGCGCCTGCGCTGGTTCCGTCACCCCTACCTGCACATTGGCCTCTCGGCGGCAGTGCAGGCCGAGACGGCGGCCTTCCTCGCCGGGCGCGGCTACACGGTGGCGCCCGTCACGCTGGACAACAGCGACTGGCTCTACGCCCGGGCGCACACGAAGGCCTGGAATGCGGGCGACGCCGAGACCGCGCGCCGCCTCGGCGAGGACTACCTGCGCTACATGCTCTCGGTAGTGGAGTTCTACGAGGGGCAGGCCGAGCAGATCGTCGGGCGGGCAATCCCGCAGATCTTGCTGATCCACGCGAGCGCGCTCAACGCCGACTGGCTCTCGCCCCTTCTGGAGGCCCTCGCCGCGCGGGGCTACGCCTTCATCTCGCTGGAGGAGGCGCTGGCCGACCCAGCCTTCGCGCGGCCGGTGGACGGTTACACCGGCAAGGGCGGCATCACCTGGCTGCACCGCTGGGCGATCACGGAGGGGCTGGATCGCGGCATCTTCCGCGGCGAGCCAGAGGTGCCGGCTTGGGTGGAAGTGCTTGGAGGGCAATAGCCCACTAAAGCCCATGGGCTCGGCTACCCCCCTTCTGGTGATACCTGGTGGTTTTGGGTGGTTAATGGACACAGTTGCGGGTACCTTGCGGAACGGCTTTTGATAATCATGCAGATTCCCTTTGCCCCCCTCACATACTCGGATATGATGGCAGCAGACTGGGAGGTCTGCTATGGCCAAGACTACTATAATCGTCTTGCTCATCCTTGCCCTCATAAGCACCGGCTCCCGGGCGCAGGACCCGCGCTCCTTCGGTGAGATCATCTTCCGCGTGACGCCAGGGGCCATCACTGTCGGACCCGGTGATTCCTGCATCGTGCAGGACCCATCGATCGAAGCCCTTGTCCCCGAGGATGGGACCCTGCGGTGGATCCAGGAGTACACGCCGGGCGGAGGAAACGCCTTCGTTTTCACGCCGAACGAAGCGGACGACCGCGCGGCGCTCCTTTCACAACTGAGCACGCTTGCGTGCGTGCTGATCGCGGAGCCGACCGTCTTCCTGCAATCAGACGCAATTACCGAGAGCCCAAGCGACTTCTACTTCCAGACCGACTATTGGCCTTACCCACCGTTCAGCGATAGCTTAGGTACGGGCTTGCGGCAGCCCGCTGAAAGCGAGGTCCATTGGGACTCGTGTAGTGTCAGCGGCTACAACGGCCGAATCGAGCCGCCATCTATTGACACCCACTACTTCGCCGACCAGTGGCACCTGACGATGACGCAGACGAACCTCGCATGGCTGGTCGAACAAGGCGACGCAGCGGTCAAGGTTGCGATCATCGACTCAGGCGTGGATTGGAGACACCCGGACCTAGGGCCGAACATTTGGCAGAATCCGGGTGAAGATACGGGAAGCAACGGCACAATCTTACGCCAGAACCCAGGAGACGATTTCTCGACGTGGACTGAGGACACGCTAGACATCAATGGCGCCGATGATGACGGCGAGGTCTGGGGTCTCGATACGACTCCCGACGACATCGTCGGCCTGCGGCATCACGACGATCGTTGGCCCGCGCCACCGACCTTGCCGCTCTGGGATCCGAACAACGCCCAATGCGGGTCAGACGTTGATGTCTACTCCAATCACCGCTACGGCAAGCAAGGCGCCCATGGGACCCAGATGGCCAGTATCATTGCCGCTACTCACAACGATTTCGGCTGCGTTGGCATGTGCCCTGAGCTGTCTCTCATTCCGATCAACGCCGGGTGGTCCATCGAGGCGGGCGCTGGCGACTCCGTCGAAGTGATGAAGCATCTCATCGGCATCGACGAGATGCTCATCGGTCTCGACTACGCGATGGCCATGGACGTCGACATCATCAACATCAGCCTCTCCTACATCGATTCGGATCACCCAGAGTCTCAAATCCTCCATGACAAGCTGGACGACGTTGCGGCCCAAGGGATCATTGTCTGCAACTCTGCGGGCAACAACAACGACACGAGGACGCACTGGCCGTCGGCCTGGGAATCCGTCCTTTGCTGCGCAGTCGTCGCCGACGACACAGTCAAGGCTCATCAGAGCAGCTACGCCGAGTACGTGGACTTTTGCGCGCCATCAGGCGAGAAGGAAGCTGAGGGTGAGCACTTCGATCCGTACCCCCCTGAGTGGGTAGGAGATGAGTTCATGGCGGCCGTCTACTGGGGCGAACCAGATCCGTTCTGGCCATGGATCGAGCTGCCGCACGCGATTCGAAGCGGGGGCTACGTCTACGCCGGCGGCGTCCACACCTACAAGCAGATGGACGGCGATACCTCGGGCGGCGCCGCGCAGCTCTCTGGCGCCTTCGCATTGCTCAAGGCGCACTACCCAAACCACAGTCGCGAGGGACTGATCGCAGAGATGGTCCGCGGGGCCGTCGATGTGGATTCTTACCAGACGAATCCCGCATGGGTCGGCAAGCTGGGCCACGGCCTAATCAATCCCTACCGCTCGCTCACCGAGTGGGGCGGACCGCGCGACTCGGAGCTTCAGTCCGGAGCCGTCTGGAGCGATAGCGTCTGGGTCTCGGGCGACTATATCGTGCCGGAGGCCGCGAGCCTGACGATCCAGCCGGGTACGATCGTCTGCATCGCCAACTTCGACAACGAGAAGACAGGGGACTACGTGGACATGGTCGAGATCTGCGGCGCCGTGAACGCTGTCGGCACTCCTGAAGCCCCGATTCGCTTCGTAGCCTATGGACCAGCGAGCTACGGCACCCAGGAGCTGGTCTTCGGCAAGCTGGGCGCATCCGAACCCGGCGCCGTGAAGCTGGAGTACTGCGAGTTCATCGGCTTCTCGAACATCCTTGTCTTCGGTTCAACGCTCGCCGAGGCCGACACCACCACCGTCGCGAACTGCGACTTCCTCGACCCGGGCACTGGGCAGGCGCGTTTCCTTGTCCTGAGCGATGCCCAGCTCAGGTCATGCACCTTCGAACCGGGCTGGACCGTCATCCCGGCTGCCGATGCGCTGATCGACTGGTGTAAGTTCGAACACGTCGCCGGTGAAGAGACGGTCTATCCGCCGATCCTTCTCGGCGCTGACGGCGGCTTGCGGGTCCACCTGAGGAACAGCATCCTTCGCGACACAGAGGTAGCGATTCGCACCTTTGCCGATGTCTCCGACACGCTCTACCTTGAGAACGTCCTCATCGAACATGTCAACGACCCGCCGACTCTCGGTCGAGGTGAGCTGGGCCTCGACATTCAGGGTGGCTTAGTCAGAGCAACGCATCTCACTGTGCGTGGCTACGCGGCCGGCGTCAGCCTCCAGGGCTCGGGACGCTTCAGCGCTGAGTACTCCAGCTTCACGGACTGCTACTATGCTGCCCTGAACAGCCAGTGGAGC
>Ga0299912_10005508_pt1 | contig 10399 bp, 9 predicted proteins | sample RVTome_2_FD_207667 | JGI IMG/M metagenome (GOLD analysis project Ga0299912, IMG submission 207667) | Soil microbial communities from uranium-contaminated site in the Upper Colorado River Basin, Wyoming, United States - RVT95D214 (version 2) ... | reverse complement strand
GGAAACCCGGACGTTCTCCTCAAAATCGCGGGGGACAACGGCCTTAACCTCGACGGCATCGAGATCATCAACCCCCTGACATCCGAATGGAAGGATGCCCTGGTGAACCTCCTGTTCGAGAAAAGAAAGGCGAAGGGCTGGACGGTGGAGCAGGCCGTCGAGGCGGCCAAAACGACGCTCTACTTCGCCGGCCTGATGCTGGCCACGGATAAGGTCAGCGCGGTTGTCGGCGGGAACATCTCCTCGACCGGGGACGTCATCCGGGCCGCCATCCACACGATCGGCACGGCGCCCGGGATCTCCACCGTCTCGAGCTTCTTCATCATGGTCTTCCCGCAGAGGCTTCTCTGCTTTGCAGACTGCGCCGTCCTCCCCAACCCGACGGACGCCCAACTCGCGGACATCGCCATCGCCTCGGCCAGGAACTTCCAGGCCGTGACCGGCGAGGAGCCCAAGGTCGCCATGCTCTCATTCTCGACCAAGGGCTCGGCCAGCCATCCTGACGTGGACAAGGTCGTCAGCGCCACAAAGATCGCCAGGGAGAAGGCGCCCCACCTTCTCCTCGACGGAGAGATGCAGGCCGACGCGGCCCTCGTCGCTTCGATCGGCGAGCGCAAGTCCAAGGGCAGCCCGGTCGCCGGGAAAGCCAACGTCCTCGTCTTCCCGGACCTAGACGCCGGCAACATCGGATACAAGCTGACCGAGCGACTGGGCGGCGCCGAGGCCGTCGGGCCCATCGTCCAGGGGCTGAAAAAACCCTACTGCGACCTCTCGCGCGGCTGCTCGCTCGACGACATGGTCAACGTCGCCGCCATCTGTTCATTGATGGCCTGACGCCGGGGCCCGTCCGCGCCGGCGCTCACTTCGTGATCGTATACTTCTTGACCAGATGGTGCGGATAATATGAGAGTTTGGCCCGGCGGAGGCCCGGAATCCCCACGTCCTGCTCCCTATTGACGAACTCGAACGAGGACCATTCGTTCCTGACGAACTCCCGGTTGATCAGTTGGGCGAGGCCGGGGAACTCGGGGCCGGCGATCTCAATGTGGATGACGGCCGTATTAGGGGTCAGTTCCTCCCCCATGGAAAACGCGACGATCCTTCCGTCGACCTCGACGGCCCCCCCGGTGAGCCCCAGGACCTCGAAACCGGCCAGGGCCTCGAGGATGGCCTCCTTCTCGGCGTGGATGGCCGGATCCCCGTTTGCTTTCCCCGCGAACCACTCCTCGAAGAGCCGGCGGCAGCCGTTCATGAGCCCGGGGGTCAACCGCAGATAACGAAACACGCGACTCTTTTCGAACTTCCGGATGCGGTTCCGCTTGCCGTCATATTTCTTGCCCTTCAGCTGGATCAGATCCCCGGTCCTGTAGACGTAGTCAAAATTGTCAGGGTCGGCCTCGCTCCGGAGCCCGCCGCAGTGCTTGAGAACGAAGTCCTCGGGGACACGGGAGAGGCGCGGCGCGACCTCAAGACAGTCCCGGACCGTCGCTTTCAGGTCCGCGGCTCCCACCGGCTGGAGGAAATACGGGGGCTCGTTCGGAGGCTCGCAAAGGACGCATAGGTTGCCCCGGATCAAGGTGTATCGCGAGCCCTCGAAATGCCTCCAGATGAAGATGTTCGTGAAATTGACCTCGCAGGCCGCGGACGGGTGGGCCTGAATGATCTCCACGATGACGGGCCTGTCCTCGAGACCGACCGCTTTGAACTCCGGGAATACGGGCGCTTTCATTCCGCCTTTCTCATCATGACCGTGCAAAGGGCCCGGTCACAGCCCTCGCACCATTCCCCGCCCTTGACCATGGAACGGGGGAATTCGGACGTCCGGGAAAAGCCCACTCGTTCAAAGAAGCCCGGGATGACCGTCGCCAGATAGATATCCCCCTTGACCTCGCGGATCAGCGTCCGGACGAGATCGCCGCCGATCCCCTGCCCTCGCTCGCTTTCTTCGACGCCGAGGGCGTAGAGTTCAAGGCATTCGGGATGCCTCTTGAGCCCGCAAATCCCCTCGATCCGTCCGTTGTCCTCCGCGACCCAGAACGCGTCGTTTTCCATGCCCGGGGAGTCCAGCCCGAGACCTTCGGCCAGTTCCCTGACACGGGAGAGATCTTCCCTCCGGGCTTTCCTGATCGGCATAACGTGCTATTATATCATTTTATCGGGATCGTTCCATGAGTTGACTTGGCTTTATTTTCTTTTTAAACTGTCCCTTAGCGCATCGTGAAGGAGGTGCCCATGAATCATCCGAGATCCCGTTATTTTCTTTATACCCTCATCATTCTGTTCGTCCTGACTTCGAGCCTGACCGGCATCGCAGAGCAGGCCAAGAAACCCCAGAGGATCCAATCCACCGATCCCCAGATCCGCCTCAAGGGCTTCGAGCAGTCCGCCCAGATGGCCCAGGGCTCGAAGTCTAAGGACCTCAGGTGGCAGTGGATCGGCCCGAAGAACATCAGCGGCCGGACGATAGACGTCGCGGTCGTCGCTCCCAAGGGCAAGAACTACACGATCTACGCGGCCACGGCCTCGGGCGGTCTCTGGAAGACCGACAACGAAGGGACGACCTGGGACCCCATATTTGACAAGGGCCCCTCGGCCGCCATCGGGGACGTCGCCGTCGCGCCGTCCGACCCGATGATCGTCTGGGTCGGGACCGGCGAAGCCAACATCTTCCGCAGTTCTCAGGCCGGAATCGGAGTCTACAAGTCCACGGACGCCGGCAGGACCTGGGCCCACATGGGCCTCGAGAACACCAATACGATCCCCAGGATCGTCATCCATCCGAAAAATCCCGACATCATTTACGTCGCGGCTTCGGGCCACGAGTGGACCACGAACCCCGACCGGGGCGTCTATAAGACCACGGATGGCGGCAAGACCTGGCAGAAGACGCTTTTCGTCAACGATAAGACCGGCGCCATCGACCTGGTCATGGACCCCTCCAACCCGGAGACGCTCTACGCCTCCACATGGCAAAGGATCCGCTACAAGTGGAACGACCCGCGTAATTTCGCCGATTATGCCGGAAGCGGCCTGTTCAAGACGACCGACGGCGGCAAGACCTGGAAACCGATCACGAACGGCCTTCCCGAGGCGAGGTTCAGGGGCCGGACGGGGATCGACGTCTGTTTGACCAAGCCGAACGTCCTCTACGCGTTCGTAGACAACTACGAGATATCCCGCCAGCCGACCGGCGAAGAGCTAACCAATACCTACGGCCTGCCTTCGAGCGGAATCATCAAGGGGGCGACGGTCTACCGGTCGGACGACAAGGGCGAGACATGGAACCAGGTGAGCGGATTGACGCCTGAGCAAAAGACATTCATGGAGCGCCACTCCAACACCTATGGCTGGGTCTTTGGCCAGGCCCGCGTCGACCCCAACGACGCCGACACCGTCTACACCATGGGCCTGAGCTTGAACGTCTCGACGGACGGAGGCAAGACCTTCAAACGCATCAAGAGCCCCGGCGGAGACCATCACGCCCTCTGGATCGACCCCGAAAACTCCAATTACCTGCTCAACGGTTTCGACCAGGGTCTCGCCGTGTCCTATGACAAAGGCAGGAACTGGCGGTACTTCCAGGACGTCCTTCCCGTCTGCCAGTTCTTCAACCTCAACTTCGACATGGCAAACCCATTCCATGTTTTCGGCTCGATGCAGGACCACGGAAGTTTCCGCGGCGTCGTCGACCTCAGCAAGGGCCGGGACAAGATCCTCCCCGTGGAGTTCGAGGACACGCCGGGAGGGGAAGGCTCCAATCACGCCATCGACCCCACGAACCCCAATATCGTTTACTCGGCCGGATTCTATGGAACGATCTCTCGGACCGATCTCAGCCAACCCGGCAGATTTGGGGAGACGACGAAGGACCTCCTCCCCCGAACTTACCAGAACGAGCCCAGGTTGAGAGGACAGTGGATGGCGCCCTTCATCCTATCTCCCCACAACCCCGATATCGTTTACCACGGCATGCAGTACGTCTTCCGGTCGCTCGACCGCGGCGATACCTGGGAGCGCATCAGCCCCGACCTGACCTACAACACCGCGTCCGAGATGGGCGACATCCCTTATCACACCCTCTTCGCCATCTCCGAATCCCCCCTCAAGTACGGGCTAATCTACGCCGGGACGGACGACGGCCTGGTCTGGGTGACGAAGGACGGAGGAAAGTCCTGGCAGGAAATCACGGCCGGCCTCCCCTACGAGAAGTGGGTGAGCAGGATTGCGGCCTCGGCCTTTGACATGGGGACCGTCTACATGACGCAAAACGGAAAGCGCGACGATGACTTCACGCCCTACGTCTGGATGTCCAAGGATTATGGTAAAACCTGGATTGACATATCAAAAGGAATCCCCTGCGGGCCCGTCAACGTCATCCGCGAGGACCCGGTCGACAAGAACATCCTTTACGTCGGGACGGACGGCGGCGTCTATGCGTCCGCGGACCAAGGAAAGACATGGGCCGTGCTCGGCAGGGACCTGCCGACGGTCTACGTCCTTGACCTGATCATCCACCCCAGGGAGAACATCGTCGTCATCGCCACCCACGGCCGCGGCATGTGGGCCCTGGACGCGAACGGCGTCAACGGCAAGGACAAAAGGCGCAACTGGTACGATTACGAAGATTAATTTAACGAGGATCGATCCCGCATCACCATCCCCGCGTTTAAAGCCGCCGTGTCCGAGTGGGTGCCGGCGACCATCCTCTCGGGAGTCGTCGTTATCGGCTTGAGCCTCCTGACAAAGGCACCGGCCGGATTCTTTCTATACTCTTACTATCAGAACTTGTACCCGGCGCCGATCTGGAAGATATTCGAGTGGAATCGGCCGAGTTCCGTGGCCGCGAAGCCGACCTTGGCCGCCGCTTCGATCTCGAAATCGCCCAGGGAAAGGCCGAACCCTCCCGTCAGGAAACTCCGGGCCCAGCTCTCCGCATACTGATAGGGTTGGGGATCATAAATATACCCGGCCCGGAGGGCAAGCCCTTTGATGCGGCCGGCGGGGAAATCGATCCGGTATTCGGCGCCCAAGTTCAGCTTGAGGACGCTTTTAAACGCGGGACTGTAATACCAGCCCTGCTGATAAGGGGCCGAGGATTGCCCCCATCCCCAATACGAAAGGTCCGCTGCGAGCTCGAATCCTGAGACGGGCCTGAAGGACACGCTGGACACCGCGACGAACGGCTGCTTCAGGGAATATTCGTCGACGCTGTGGACCGGAAGCTGAGCGGAATCACTATAAGTTACGCGAATGTTGGCGTCCACGTTGAGATTGAAGGGCGGCCGGAAAAGGAGGCCGATCGTCCAGTCCTTCCCAGCCTGGAAAGTCAATCCGAGGTTGAAGGCCAGGGCGTCGAAATCGAGGCTGAATTTCTCGACACTGTAAGTCTCGGCCATCAACCGGTCCAATTCGGATATCGGCGGAAGCGATCTTCCGCCGTCGGCGATCCCGTCCAGAATCCAATAGAGCTGCGGCACCGTCTGGGACCGGGAGAGATCCCCGAAGAGGTAGGAGACCGAAACGCCGAGCGAGAACGAGCGGGTCAGGGAACGGGACACCGACAGGTTGGCGCCGCGGAGCTTCCCGGACTGCGTGACTTCGCTCAAGTACGAATAGAATTCGGGCTTGATATCCGGGAAGTTGAACTCCTGGAAAAGCCCATAGTTGGCCGCTAACGTCCAATCTCCGATGGGCAAGGAGATACCCACCCTATCCAGGTTTTCCGTATTCCTGGCGAAGGAGGCCATATCGTCATGCGAAGGCATCGCCATCTGGATAAAGAAGGGCGAAGGATAATTCGTTTTATAAACCGTGTGGGCGTACCTGAAGCTCAGGTCGAAATGGCCCTCTTCCGCCCGGCAGGAAATGGCGGGATTGAAGAAGCCCGAGGCCGGACCCGTGTTCCCCAAAAGCGTTTCCCCCATCGCCGTTCCCCGGACAGAAGAGGGTCCGAGGACGTTCCAGCCGCCGATGGGCAACGTGAAGTAAGTGAATTCGTCGGGCCCCCACCAGGGCCAGATCAGGCCCGACCCCTGCGCGGCACAGACCCCCGGAAAAACGGTCGGAAGAACCGCCAAAGCGAAAACGACCAAGACAATCCTCTTGTTGAACTTAAGAAGCCTATGTCTCATGGGCCCTCCTCGCCAGGAATTCCATGCAAATTACGGGCCAAAATCCGCCATAATATTAATATATTTATTATCAATAGCATAGACACGCACCGAGGGTCCTTTCCCGCGAAGGCCAATATGAAAAAATGGATATATGTCCAAAATATTGGATATTGAAATTGGGGACACAATACCAAATTCCGAATTAAGGAATTTTCGGCTGCTTTCGCCGTCCGTCCGGACGGCTATTTAACCGAGAGGAACATCGTCCGGACGCTGAGGGAGATGATCAGGACGCCCACGAGCGCCATCAGGATGCGGGTGGGCAGCTTCTTGGTGACGAACGCAGCCAGGGGCGCTGCGATGACTCCGCCGATGAGAAGGCCGAGGATGATTCTCCAGGTCGTCAGGACCCCCAGGGTCAGGAGGAACGTCGCGGACTGAGCGAAGGAGACGAAAAACTCTGACAGATTGACCGACCCGATCGCGAACCGGGGGCAGTTCCCCCGGGCGACGAGCGTCGTGGTGACGATCGGACCCCAGCCGCCACCCCCGATCGAGTCAAAAAAGCCGCCGACCAGGCCGAGCGGCGCTAGGTGAGTCGTGACCTTCTTGTGGACGTGGTTCTTTCGGACGGCCTTGACGAGGATGACGATGCCCATGAGGAGGAGGTAGGCCGAGATGTAGCCCTTGATCGCGTTCCCATCGATCGCAGTCAGGACATAGGCCCCCACGATTCCGCCCAGTATGCCCGGGATCAGCAGCCGCTTGATCAAGTCTTTGTCGACGTTCCCGAGCTTCCAGTGGTAGGCCCCGGAAACGGCCGTCGTCACGACCTTGGCGAAGTGAACACTGGCGCTGGCCGCGGCCGGGGGAATTCCGATGCTCAGCAGGAAGGTGTTCGAGCTGACGCCGTAGGCCATCCCCATGGCGCCGTCGATCATCTGGGCCATGAACCCGACGAGAACGAAGAGAAGGAAGTTCAGGTCCAAGCTCGATTCCTTTCCTCACAGGGTCTTCATGAGGAGCCTTCACTTTATTGAAAGGGGATGTTCGTGTCAAGGGAACCAACCTGTCTTGCCTTGACTTCTGAAGTCTTTGCCAGGATGGGGAAATGTGTGAATCAAAATATAGAACTCGCTTTTTCCGGCTATCCCACCCCTGCCATAATATCGCTCCCGGATGAAATCAAACTTCATCCACAACGCTTCCCCCGTGTTCTATGATCTGGACCACCTTCGATATGCTGTATTTTGGAGGGAAGCACACCGCCATGTAGATATGGTCCGGCTGGATATTTCGTTGCACGTACTCGATCTCCGGGTATCTCTTCCGAATCTCGTCCATCTTGATCATCAGATACTCGTCTACCCCCTTGATCCCCAGCCCTGATTCTATCATGTCTGATCGAAGACGTAGGAACCCTCTTCATCTGCGGACTTGCGTCCGCAGATTTACGGCGGTACGATTAAATACTGAACGGCCGATGACTTTCGCAAATTAGCGGATTTGTTTATGATGTCTCATCATGGTTAAGAGACCTGGTCGCAAACCTATGGGCGTTAGCCTCATTATCCTCGCCGGCGGGAAAGGCCGGAGGATGAGGGCCGACAAGGCAAACTTGCCTATCCCGGGCGGGACGCTCATCGGGAGGGTCCTCCTCCAGGCCGAAGGGATGTTCGACGAGGTCCTCATCTCCGTTTCGAGGGGACAGGCCGTGGACGCACCCGGCTGCCGGATCGTCGAAGACGCCGCTCCGGGCCAGGGCCCGCTGGCCGGGATTCTGGCGGGACTGAAAGCCGCGAAGAACGACGTTTGCACCGTGCTGGCCTGCGACATCCCGGATATCGATGTCGATTTTCTGAAAGGTCTCATCGCGAAGGCCCATAGTTTCGACATCGTGGTCCCCGTCTCGTCCGGAGGGCTTTTCGAGCCCCTCTTCGCCGTTTACAGGCGATCGGTCATCCCGGAGATCGAGACTTTGGTCCAAGCAGGCGACTTCTCCATTCTGACGCTCTTCGACCGATGCCGGACGTCGAAGGTCAGGCTGAAAGACTCCGGCTGGCTCCGGAACCTCAACACGCCCGAAGACTATAAGAAATACCTGAGGGAACTCCGGAAGGGACCCGAACGGATTCGAAGCCCTAAAGCCCTTCCTTCCTGAAGAGCGCGTAAAAGAGAATCCGTCCCAGAATTTCCGAAATCAGGGCCGCGACGAACGCCCAGATCATGAGATGCTGGACCGGGGAACTCGGCGTCAACGGAGATTTCGCCAGGATGGACGGAACGGCCGTGGCGGCCGCCGTAAGAAGAAAGGCCAGTCTGAGGCCGAAGAGCAGGACGAAAACCCGGGAGGGTTTCGAGTCGAAGCCCCGCCGCCCAAGCCGCCGGATCCCGAAATTCGGATCGAACAGGACGACCCCGATAAAATTCAGGGCGAGGAGGAGCAGGGCGGCCGCGCTTAACGGCATCCGGCCCGCGAGGGGGGGGACCCCCTCCCCTTCCCTCAACAGCTTAAAGGCCGGGGCCGCGGCCGAGCCCAAGGCGCCCAGAATGAAGGCCGTCATAAAAAAAGAAAAGGGCGTCATGGCGTTGTTCCAGACGGGCACGGCTTCGAGCCTGTAGATGGCCGCCATGCTCCAGATGAGCCCAACGCCCGCCAGGGCGGCCAAAAGATAAGGTCCACGCAGGAGGTCCGGGTTCCCGAATCTCCGCCATTCGAGCCAACAAACGACGGCGACGAGAAAAATCATAAGAAGCTCGAAGAAGATCTCCCGGCTCAGCCGGGAGGTCCGGACGTTGTTCAGGGCCCGATAGGCATTGAAGGGCTTCCCTAGGTGAAAGAAGGAGAGAGCGACCGCGGCCGCGAGGAGGGCGAGGACGAAGAGGAGGGACCTCAGCCGGAGCAGCCGAACGTCGGACGCGCCCGTTCCGGTTCCGGACAGGGCCAAGGGCACGGTGAACAGAAGAAAAAATCCCACGGCCGTCTGGGACAGAAGCGTAAAAGCGATGAGCGGCCATTCTTTTTTCGCCATCTCAAGTCTCTTCATCGTTGGCCACTCCGGCCGTCCCCTTCCCGGCCAGGCCGGCGCTCCTGTGAGGCTTAATAAGGAGTGACGGCCCGGTCTGCGACGCCTGCGGCATCGGGAAGATCGCGTCTGTCCCGCCGTATTTTTCCTTGAGCACCTCGAGTTCCCCGAAATCCAGGGCCCTCATCGGGCAGGCCGCAACACAGGACGGCCTTTCCCCTTTTTCGACGAGGTCGAAGCAGAAATCGCACTTGCCCATGACCCCCCTTTCGCCGTCGTAGCGGGGGGCGCCGTAGGGGCACGACCACTCGCAATAGCGGCAGCCGATGCAGGCGCGGCTGTTCAGGACGACGATGCCGTCCGGGCCCTTCATGATGGCCTTGGTCGGACAGGACCGCAGGCAGGCGGGGTCCTCGCAATGGTTACAGGCCAGCGAGATGTTGTAGGCGTAAACGCCCGGCGTCCAGATCTCGCCTTCCGTTTGCCAGCCGCCGCCGGCGATCTCATAGACCTTTCGCCACAGGACGCCCGGGCCCAGGTCGTTCTTGTCCTTGCAGGCCATCTGGCAGGCCTTGCACCCCGAGCAGGAGCTCGAATCGAAAAAGAAGGCGAACCGGCGGACCGCGTTCATCGTCCCTTGGCCTTTTCCACCTGGACCATGATGGTGTGCTGGGCGTTGCCGAAGGCGAACGGCGTCCAGCGTTCGGAGGTCAGGACGTTGATGGAGCCGCGCCGGTCGGTCCCCTTTTCATCAGGGGTCCACCAGGCGCCCTGGGGGAGCGTGACGACACCCGGCATGATCCGCGTGGTCAGCCGGCAAGGAACGACCGTGGCCCCCCGCTCATTGAAGACCCTGACCTCGTCCCCGTCCTTGATGCTGCGCGGACCGGCGTCCAGAGGATTGATGAAAAGCCGCTGAGGGAAGGCCTCGTTAAGCCAGTCCACGTTGTCGAAGGTGGAATGGACGCGGGCCAGGCCATGATGGCCGACGGCCTGGAGGGGATACTTCGCCGCCTCCGGCCCGAACGGACTCTCCCACTCCTGGATATACTTCGGCACGGCCGGGATGGTGGCCGGCTTTTTCAGGTCGAAGAGCTTTTTGGAGAAGATCTCGATCCTTCCCGAAGGCGTCGACAAAGGATGATTTCCGGGGTCCCTCCGGAAATCCTCGAAGGCCACCGCCGGGTTCGTCACCGGGACGGAATAGACGCCGGCATTTAACCGCTCGAACTCGTCCAGCGACGGCAGCCCCGGGAACCG
>Ga0299912_10005507_pt1 | contig 10401 bp, 5 predicted proteins | sample RVTome_2_FD_207667 | JGI IMG/M metagenome (GOLD analysis project Ga0299912, IMG submission 207667) | Soil microbial communities from uranium-contaminated site in the Upper Colorado River Basin, Wyoming, United States - RVT95D214 (version 2) ... | reverse complement strand
TCAAAATCGAACAGTCAAACGCCGACATCATCAGCCACAGTGGTTTGGCGCTCATTGGCCAAGCCGTACAGCGCCACACGAATCTGGCGCGTGACATTGACACGCAAGTTCCTCTGCGTCACGGCATTAAACATTCCGATGTCATGAAGAGCTATCTTGCCCTGTTGTGCATAGGCAAGAATGATTTTGAAGCCATCAACACCATCGACAGTGAATTCTATTTCACGAGCGCCATGGGGATCGGCGACATCCCCTCAGAAGCCACCCTGCGCCAGCGCATGGACGAGCATGCCAGGAGTTTTCTGCCCATCATTGAAAAGGCGGGCCGGGACTTCCTGGCCACGATCCGCCCCACATTGGCGCCCTTGCACACGGGGCATATTCCGCTGGATGCCGATGTCACGCCCATGGATAACGGCGGCAGCCGTAAAGAAGGGGTATCGAGAACCTACAAAGGCTGTGATGGTTATGCGCCAATGCCGGTTTACCTGGGGCAGGAAGGTTACTGCCTGGCCTTTGAGTTACGCGAGGGGAAACAGCATTGCCAGAAAGACACGCCGGCCTTATTGGACAGCGCATTGCGCCACGCCCGCCACATCACCGACCAGCCCTTGCTGCTCAGGCTCGATGGCGGTAACGACTCGATTGAGAATATTGACGTAGTGCTCGAGCACAACCAAACGTTCGCCGACAAAACGCCGGTCGACTTCCTGATCAAGTGGAATCCACGCACGGAAAACAAAGACGACTGGCTTGGCTATGCGGAGCAACATGGCCGCTGGGAAACGCCACGCGACGGTAAACAGGTTGCCTTGTTCAGTGTCGAGCACAAACGCCAATGGAAGGGTTATGAGTACAGTGTCCGGCGCGTCATGCGCCTGATCGAGCGCAGCATCGACAAGCGAGGGCAACTGCTGTTAACGCCGGAGATTGAATTGGACGGCTGGTGGACCAGTTTATCTATCGACGAGGACGAAGTGATCCAACTCTACGCCGATCACGGCACCTCGGAGCAGTTCCACAGCGAATTCAAAACCGATCTGGATATAGAGCGCCTACCCTCGGGCAAATTTGCCACCAATGCACTGGTATTAGGCACCAGCATGCTGGCCTACAATATTCTGCGCTGGATTGGCCAAAACGGCTTGCTGGGCCCCGGCTCGCCGAAGCGGAACAACGCCAAAAGACGGCGGATCAAAACGGTGATGCAGGAACTGATGTATGTCGCCGCACGCATTATCCAGACGTCGCGCACCATCACGTTGTCCTTTGGCAAAGGTTGTCGATCAGTTGGTGCATTCAGTACCGTCTATAAAAAGCTGGCTTACGGATAACGAAACGCCGTTCGCAGGTGTTGCCCATTGACCGGAATTGGGGGCGGTGTCAGCCGAATAAAGTAAACCATCATCATTGGCAATGATCAGTGGTGATGTGAGCTGAAAAAAGCGCGTCGAACGGAAGAATATCGTTGGTTTTTCTGGTTTCGACGAAATGAATTTCTTTGTGAAGCGAATGCGCTCACGAAGCTACGGATTCAGGTTTCATATAAATGGAAGTCATTTTTTTAGCGCCATCATATGGCCAGCTGTTGGCCAGCTGTCAGTGAAGCACTAATAAATGCTTTTCCAAGATAGGTAGTTGGGCCTACCCAATAGGCATGCTCGTGACCACGTAAATCAGCATGATGTTCTGCTCGGACACATTGTGCTTGTTATCAGATCGATTGCTGATTCTCCAACGATATCTACTGCGCGCATACACTGCCTCTCAGTGCCTGATGAGAAATCAATCATGCAGTCAAGTCAACCCAAAAACCTTGGATTTGGTCGTATGAAATATTACTGAAATAAATCTATTGAAAAATAACACGAATTGCGTAAGTAATACATCTATGTGGAGTATAAAGAACGATAACCAATAATAGCAGTCAAGATACTGGAATGAGAGAGAGCTCTCAGGGAAGTGTTCATTCACGGTCTTTGTGCTGTCCTTTGAGCATGGACGCACGGGCGTGAAGAGTAATTCTGAGGCATTTGCTCGTAGACTGAATCGTGTACATGAATTTCTCTTTCTTTTCTGCTAAGAAGAATCATGTAGGGCCAAGCCGAGTAGGCCAGAAAGCGATGAATGCCGAAATTAATTGGAGGCAGACTACGAATACAAATATGGAAGATATCAGGCAGTAATTACTGCTCAAAAGAAGCGGTGGAATAACATAAAAAGGATGGTTATCGGATTGCTGATTGTGCTGTCCCTTTTCGCTAACGGATTCTCAGGCGACCAATATAACGGTCCTATTACCGGCGTAGACACGTTCTCACATGTCGAAGGATGGTATCAGCAGTGTGATGGGGGAGGCCGAGTTAACGCTAATGCTTGTGTGACGTATCCGACACAATGGGCGATGTAATGAGCACAAGCGGAAGCAGATCGGTTTATGCTCTTGCTAAGGCGGCTTGGTTATCGAAAACACCCGTTCGGCTCAACGGGACAGGGGCGTGCGATACCGCTTATGGTGGGCGTGAGACTCTTGCGGGGTTGGAACGCTTTTGTATGTGACGATAGTCGGTGGGCGGAAAACGAAGCGTTTCTGCCGCATAACAAGGTTGGTAAGTCATTCAGGAGAGAAAGAAATATGAAAAGATTAAAGGGCTTCGACCGGAAGCATCATGTGTATGGCGCTCCCCTCTTCGCAAGCCTGAGCTTGATATCACCTCAGATATTGGCGGGATGGAATGGGCACGGTGTTATCAACAATCTCTGGATATATCCAGATTACGTTGTCGTTCAGCAAGGCAATGATACGTCGGGGCCCGCAGGGTGTTTGGCCGGTGATCGTTGGAGTTTCCGATGGGCTGATTTTGCAGCTGATGTGCAAGGGCGAATTATGAGCCAACTACTACTGGCCAAAACAACAAAGGCTACTATTCAGGTCCTGGTTTCAGATGTGGAGTGTGGGCCGGAGGGGTTCAAGAAATTCACTGGGTATATCCATTTCCCGTGAGTCTAAGTGCTGCTCGAACATTTTTACAAAAAGGCAGAAGGATTTTGTTAACTAATACTCATCAGCCTTGCTGTAAGGGAGACTAGAAAAATGAGGAAATTAATTCTTAGCTTGGCTTGTTCCGCGCTGATATGTACACATGCAGAAGCGTTCGATTTCAACACTTGCGCGGTTGTCGAAATTGTTATTACCGGTGACCAGAATGCGCATGTTCAGCTCGATTGCGCCATAAACAATGTGCCTCCCTGCGCGACTGCAAACACTTATTTTGCTTTCGACAAATCGACACCCGCGGGGAATCAGTACTTGGCCATGGTCATGGCTGCCCAAGCAATGAACGCGAAGCTAACGGGAGATGTAGATCATTCTTCCTGCCCGCCATTTCAAGGAAACGTTGCGTATCTGATGCATTTGAGGATGTTGAAATGAGTGGGCCTGCCTGGCTAGGTCGGGTGGACTTTTCAACAGCTTGTGTAGGCCTGTGGGTGTCGAAATTACAACGAGGTGCCATGTTGCGTTCGCTACGACTGGTTCAGTTGCCAATTTCATCGGCCGTCACGGCCATTCGTCTCGCGCGAGGGCGTTATCGCTACCACTCCACGTTGGCTGACTACACCCTGCATGCCTTGGCCTGTGCGGGCTGGGTTGCTGCCACCCTGATGGTCACGCTGCCCGATGCGGCAAAAGCCGGCACTTACGCAAATGCTAATCAGCGGGCCGTGCAATGGCTGGAGACCCAGCAGGACAGGAGCGACGGCAGCTGGCACGACAGCTCGCAAGCCCGTACCTTCCTGCAGACCAGCGAAGCGGTGCTGGCACTACATCAGGCTAACCACCGCGAGCACGCCTATTACGCCGGCCAGACCTGGCTCGAAAACCACGACCCGCAAAACCTTGATGCCCGCGCTCGGCGTCTGGTAGTGCTGCGCATAACCCAATCTAGCGCCCAGCAGGACATTGACGCGCTCCTTGCCGCCGTTTCCACGCCAACGGAAGGCCAATCCGGCTGGGGGCTGGCCAAACGCTACCACGCCGCGCCGTTGGATACGGCGTTGGCGTTGGATGCCCTGCGCACAGCGGGTGCGTCTTTCAACAGCACTCAGGCCATTGCCTATCTCAAGGCCACCCAGCTTACCCCGACGGGCGACCAGGGTTGGCCCACAGCCGCAGGCAGCACAACGGATGCCTATACCACGGCTCGGGTTTTGCAGGCACTGGCCGCCTACAAGGGCTCGGATGCAACGCTCGCTACTCAACTGGCAAATGCAGTGGCCACCTTAAAGGCCAAGGTCACTACCTCTTCGGCACCCCATGTTCAAGCTGCGGCCGCCCTGGCCTATTTGCGCATGGACCCGTCCTCCGATGACGCTAAGACCTTGCTCAATTCTCTAACTGCGATCCAACGTTTCGATGGCGGCTTCGATGCGGGTATTTTTGCTACCGGCCTGATCGCCCAAGCCTTCTCAGCCGCCGAAGGGATGGACAACACCACCAGCCGCGTGCGCGTCGATGTCACTGATGCGGCATTGCGTGCCGCCATCAATCAAGCGCTGGGACGCGGCGCAATGGATCAGTTAAATCGGGGCGAGCTCGCACAACTCACCACGCTGGATATTTCCAACCAGGGTGTTACCAGTCTCAATGGGCTGGAATACGCCACAAACCTCACCACCTTGTACGCCACCAACAACGCCATCAACGATACTAGCCCGATTGCCGGGCTCACCAACCTGACCACCATTGACCTAAACGGTAACCCTTGCACGGGCTGCGATACGGTGGCGATCTGGACATTGCTAGTTGTCCTCGATCTCCTCCTCTCCTCCTCGGGTTCGACGCCGCCTTGATGGGTGTCGTAGTCGCTCGATATATAGAAGAAGAACCAGGGAGTCATCACGTGAACATCAGATACACAGCGCTGGCCACATTGGTGGCCCTAACAAGTCTGTCGATGCTGCCGGTGCAAGCCGCAGAGCGAGCGTCCTCCACCGCTGCAGCCAGTGAGGCTGCTAAGCACGCCTTGAGCCCTATGCAATTGAGCGCGATCCGCGCTGTGGGGCGCGACGTCCTAGCCGCCAAAAAAAGCGGTAGTGACGACCCTGCCGACACCGAACAACTGGCGCGCCTGCGCAGCACGCTCGATGCCCTGATCGCTGTCGACATGGACCCGAGGAACCGCCCCAGCATCACGGTGCTAGGCAAGGAAAGCAGTGAGCAACGCAAGAGCCGCGAGCGCGTGGCTGCCTTACGCGAGAGCGCCCGCGTCGATGCTCGGGTGCTGGCCACACAGTTGCAAAACCGGGGCGAGATCAAGGCCGCCCGCGCACAGACCACGCCTGACAAAGACACCCGCTCGGCGGGCATGCCCATCGGTGCTCAGCGCGCGCGCCTGTTCGAGCGATGGGCGACCAAGCTAGATGCGGTTCTGATACAGGGCAACGCTGAGCGCTTGTCACAGTTGCGCGAACTGCGCGACCAGCTACGCCCCACACGAGGCGGTATTTACGAGCCCTCCATTGTCGGGACGCCCACCCTGCAGGCCATGCCCGCAGACTATATACCGTCGAAGGCACAATCGCGCAACGATCGCACGACCAAGGAATGAGGGAGATGAAGATGATAATGCGATCCACTCATTACCTTTGCCGTATGCTGGGCGCGCTCTCTGCTGCTACCTGGCTGAGCCTGCTGGCAGCGAGTGCGGATGTGCAAGCCCAGGTCATCACCGAGTCGCCTGAGATCGTCTATTCGGGCACCGACGCACAAGCCTTGCGCGACAAGGCCAGCCAGCTTGGTACCGCCGTCGCGATTTACGAGTACGTGCACAACACCATTGAGTTTTCCCCCTACCACGGCTCGCGCTCCGGGTCGGTCAACACCTTCGTCGGCCAGCGCGGCAGCGACGTGGACATCGCCACGGCATTGATCGCCATGCTGCGCTCACAGAGCATCCCGGCGCGCTACGCAGTAGGTACTGTGCGCATTCCAGCCTCTCAGCTAACCAATTGGCTGAGCATTCCACAACTCGATACCGCCATCGAAGTGCTCAAGTCACAAGGCATCCAGGGCGTAACGCTCGCGGGTGATCGTAGCACGGTGGACTTCGAGCATGTCTGGGCCGAGGTCTTAGTGCCTTTCGACCAATATCGGGGCATCAACACCGTTAGCCCAGATGTCGATTGCAGCCAAGACGCCAATGCTGCGCGCTGCACCTGGGTGGCGCTTGATGCGAGCTTCAAGCAGAAGACCTACAACGGCCTGAATCTCGACCCCTACAACGCAGTGACATTCGATTACATCGCCTACTACGACGCCATCAAAAACAACGACGCCAGCCGTCGCGATAAGAACCCGTTGACTATCCTCGAAGACCAGATCGGCGTCTGGCTACGCACAAATTATCCTGGCAAGACACTGGAGGACGTGGAGGACGCCGGTCAGATTGTCGAGTTGCATGAAGGATTGCTGCCCGCTTCGCTGCCTTATCAGGTTGTCGGAAATATCCGCCGTTACGACACCGTGGCCGCCCATGACGCAGTGGCCCCGGGAACCGAGCCCAAGAAATGGGGCAAGCGCCTGAGCATCAGCTTCTATATGGTGGCGCCGCTTGATGGCGGTGGCACATTTACTCTCAATCTCGGTGCAGGCAACGCGCTGCTGGCCGAGCTCAATACCAAGCGACTGACCCTCTCCACCGAGTTTCCACCCCCAGGCAATATTCCCAACGTTGTCACCCGTCTGGGCGGCACCGAGATCGCACGCCCCTTGTCGGGCAGTGGCACCATCGTCGGCTACACGCCGGCGATCGGCGATCCCTTTACCCTGACCGTGACCATGGACGGTGCCCCAGGCGCTGTCAGCGGCGATGCCGAACGCACCATCACCGCCAGCTACTCGGGCATCATCGGCGGCTACTACCTGTTAGCCACCGGCGGAGAATCATCCAACTGGTCGCAGGTCCACCGTGCCGCCGATCAATTGCTGGCGTCCAACGATCAATACAATATCGTCTTCAACCCGAGTGAAGCAGGGTGTCTCGCCGACGGCACCAACTGCACGCCCTTTGTGGACGCCAACGCAAATGGCTGGGACGCGACGGATATCAAGCTGCTGGAAGACAAGCCCGCACTCGACGCCCTGACCGGCGGCCTGCTCTATGTGGGCGCCACCCAGTACTACGCCAAGCTGCGCGAACAGTTCGAGCGCGTCGACCGGCTGATGAAGACACAGACCCCGGTGATCGGCTTCCTGGGCGTGGTCAGTTCCGTCTACGAGGCCGAGTACATCGACGGCACCGCCTTCTCCATTCTGCCCGGCGGGCTCCTGATCGACATGAAGGGCATCACCATCGGCGGCTCTTATCGTACCAATGAAACTGCGGTGAGCTACTCCAATCGCCAGTTCGAGTTCCTTGGCCACATCACCTCGTCGCTGGAGCATGAGACCTGGCAGGAGTTGACCGGCTACGATGCCGTATCCACCGTGCGAGGCATCCAGATGGCGTTGGCCAATGGCGCGACGCTGCTCAATCCGAAGAAGAACGCCTCCAGCGACACCTTGCCTGGGCTTTACCCTTCCTTCGGATTCGGCACCACAGTGCCGGCCGGATTCACCTATAACCCGCTGACCGTGTACACAACCGCGCCCACAACCTGGACCCACGCGACCAGCGGCAGCGCATTCGATACCATCCTGTCCACCGTCAGCACAGGCACCAATTCAACACAAAGTCTGGTGGCCACCTACACGTATTCAACCACAACGGGGCTGTATGCCTGGTCGAACTGCGTTGATTACTGGGAAGGGCAGTTGCAGGCGTTCTATAACGCCAACGGCAATGCTTCGATTACGCCGACCAACATGTGCAACCAGACCTTCTCGGGACCGGTGCTCACGGTGATCAGCCAGTTCCAGAACTACTGGAACAACACGATCATCCCCGGCTATATCGGCCAGACGTATTTCGATTACTTCGACCGCAACAAGGGGTTCGCAACCACCGGCCGGGTTTATCGCACCTACCCCGCGGCCATCGATGACCACGATGCCGTGACCATCGCCGGCATCCGCAACGATCTCTACCTGCGCGATACCGCGCAGTCCTGGGTCGAGTATCTACTCCCCTCAAAGCTGACGGTCGGCGCGACCTATCGCTTCTCGGTCGATATTCGCAAAAGCTATGACACGGCGAGCAACAAGCTCACCAGCATGAGCATGGAGATCGCCAACAAGAGTCTCGTTGCCGGTGGCGGCTATGTGGGTTTGGATATCACGTCCGCCACCGACAAACAGCAAATCGACCAAGCCGCCAGTGCGGCACAGGCAGCTGCGAACACCAAGCAAGGGAACTGATATCATGCGCCGATCCACTCACAAGACCGTCAACCCCGACGTACCTTTTCTGGTGCGCCACCGTCGCTTATCAGCCCTTGCCGTCGTCTGCCTCACACTCACTGGTGTGTGCCCCGTCTTCGCGGGTGGCTACGTGGACGGCAACACCGTGCTCAATCCCGCCAAGTCCATCAACACCGGCGGCGTGTCGGTGCTGCCCACCTTCAACAACGACCAGTTCAACGACCAGTTGCTGGTGGGCACGGTCAACAACGATGCTATTCGCACGCCCAGCACCGCCGACCCGGTGTCCACCGTCTCGGGCAATAACTACCACGACGAAACCGACTTCGTGATCCGCGGCCGCAACGGCCTCAACTTCGTTTTTACCCGCACCTACAATTCTGCGCCGTCTTCCACAAAGGCGGATCGCGGCCTGGGCTATGGTTGGGTGCACAGCTACATGATGCGCCTCAAGTCCAACGACTTCGGCGACTGCCCCAACTGCACCTCGGCCCAGAAGCCCGAAAATGGCAATGCCAAGACCAGCTCCATCACTTACACCGATGAGCGCGGCGGCGAGCAGAACTACCTGGTCAACGAAACCACCTACGCCGTCACTGCGCCGAAAGGGGTCTACGACACCCTAATGCTCGACTTCCCAGTCGCGGGCCAGCATATGCTGACCTTCCGCAACGGCACCAGGTACATCTTCGAAACTCCCACCGGCACGCTCAAGACCACGCCCAACGTGATTGCGCGCCTCAAGACCATCGACGATGCCTGGGGCGACCGCCTGACACTGACCTATGACGCCAACGGGCGGCTCTCGACCGTCACCGACAATCTCGGCATCGCGGGACGCACCGGCATCACCTTTGCCTATGATGCCAATGGACGCCTCAAAGATGTGAGCGACTGGACCGCCCGCAAGTGGAGCTATACCTACGACGCCTCGGGCAACCTGCAAACGTTGACCAACCCGTTGGCGCAAGTTTTGACCTACGGCTACGATACGCCCAAGCACCTGCTGACCAGCATCACCAAGCCGGTGCAGCGCGATGGCAAATCGGTGCAGACCAAATTCAAATACTACGAAAACGGCCGCGCCTTCCAGCAGACCAACAGCTTTGACGTGGGCGACACGCTGGACTACGACCTCTACCGCAAAAGCACCCGCGTCACCGACGCGCGCGGCTTCGTGCGTGAATATTTCTACGACGAAAACGGCCGCATGACCAAGCTGGTAGAACCGGATGGTGGTGTACTACTGTTCGAGAACCAGGGCGACGCCATCCGCAGCAAGAAGTATGACGCGCTGGGCTATGCCACCACTTACAGTTACCGCGCCGACAAGGCCTTCACTGGTATCTCCGATGCCTTCGGCAACGTCACCCGCGAGCAGGATGCCTTGAGCCGCACGGTGGACATGACCTACGGTCCGTTGGATCAAGTGGTCACCACGAAAGACAAGCGTGGCGCTATCAGCACGACCACCTTTGGAACGGTAACCAGCGGCTGCGACTATACCAAACGACCCATGGAAACTCGTATCAGTGCGCTGTCGGGCAGCACCAACGTGTTACTCGCCAGCATGTGCTGGAACGGCGACGCTACGCTCAACTACAGCCGCCAATACCTGAGCGCCACGCGCTACCGCGAAACACGCATGACCTATGAAGCCGGCAGCAACGGCCTCAACATCAGCCAGGAACAGATAGTCGGCATGCCTTCCGGCGTGCCTATCACCAAGACCTACACCTACGACAACCTGGGCCGCAAGAAAACGGAGACGCTGAAACGCCGTACCAGCCCCACGAATGCCGCGCTGATGGATCTCACTACCAGCTACGACTACGACGCGCTGGATCGTATCATCAAGGTCACCGACAGTCTGGGTAGCGAGTTGATCAACAACTACGACGCCAACGGCAAACACTGGAAGGTCACCCACCGCTACAAGAATCCCGATGCCACCTATGACGAACGCGACGTGGTCACGCGTACCTTCGACGCCGCCGACCGCGTCAAGACCGAGACCGACGCTGAAGGCAACATCACGACTT
>Ga0299912_10005506_pt1 | contig 10402 bp, 12 predicted proteins | sample RVTome_2_FD_207667 | JGI IMG/M metagenome (GOLD analysis project Ga0299912, IMG submission 207667) | Soil microbial communities from uranium-contaminated site in the Upper Colorado River Basin, Wyoming, United States - RVT95D214 (version 2) ... | reverse complement strand
CCGCACCTCGCCGAGACAAATTCGAGATTTGGTGCGAAGTTTTAGAACACTGCCTTAAAATCCCCCGAACTCAGACCTGGTTACTGCACGAGCTCCGATTGAAAACGAGCGTAATCAAAGATGCGTTGTCGTTCCTCCAAAATGTAAATTTACTAACCAATCATCCGGAATCGGACACGAATAAGATGTACGTGACGAATCAAAAAGGGGAGAAGGTTCTCAATACATATTATGGTCTCATCTCCCAGATTTTTAACATAGAAAAATCCAAGAAGAAGTCGGAATAACAATGAGTTTGAATCCTATTTCTAACAATTCAAATCCAAATAAGAGATAGATATATCAAGGATTGATCAGATCTCGGAACGAGTAGGGACTCCAAGTCCTTGGTTCTTTAAATCGGTAGAATTGTAAGATCCATCATATGATGATCCAAGAAAAGCAAAAAAAAAGTCAGATGATGGAAGGAATTAGTGGTAAAAGTCTTGAAAAAACTGGACTTCAATTCCAGAATGTTCACCGCGTACTCGACAAAGATTGGACGGAGTTTCGGCATAACCCTCAACTATTTGTGTCAACGATCTTCTTTCCGGTTTTTTTTTCCATCGTGTTTTCATTTTCGATTGTGTCTACTGCATCAAATGGTAACATAGAGCCTGTGGATTTATATTGGAGCGTTCGGAATTTGATGGGATTCCTGAAAGCCTTGTTCCTAATGATTCCGATGATCATATGCCAAAGATTGACTTCGGATTCCCTTGCAGGAGAAAAGGAGAGAAAGACCGTGGAAACGCTTCTCCTCCTGCCTATCACGCGGCAAAAATTATACTTGGGAAAAGTAGCATTCGCGTTGATCCCAGGTCTAATCGTAACAGGAATCACTTTTGGACTAATGGGGAGTATTGTTAATTTATGCACGTATCGCCCAGAAATCGCCAATCTACCGCTCCTTGTATTCGGTGATGGAAGCTTCTGGGCTCTAGCGTGGGTGGTGAGTCCCCTCTTTTCGTTGTTAATTATTCAACTGGGAATCGGCATTTCAGCACGGGCATCCTCTGTGAAATCGGCACAGTCTCTTTCGATGTTACTCTTCATCCCATTCAGTCTGTTTGCATTAAGTGCCATTTTGGGGGGGGATTCCTTGGAAAATCCGTGGGTTCTTGCAGGATTGTGTGGAATTTTAGTATGCTTGAATGTGGTGATCGCTTCCAAGGGACAAATTATCTTAAACAAGGAACGTCTCATCTCGAGTGTTACTTAAACCGCTTTATTTTTTCGACTGTTTCTCTTGGTAGAAAACCATACAAAGTAAAACGGCACCTGTAACTGAGAAAATTGTGTGCAATATCATATGGTGGGGAGGAACACGTCTTTTCATTTTGAGGAGGAGTATTCACGGTTGGAATGTGTTATGCATCTTCCGTTGCTCCACATCTTTCACCATCAAGATCGCCAGTAATACTCTCTGTTACCCCATTAGCGAAAAAGGAGTGGATTTTCTCATTGCGTGCCAGACCTTCTTTCTTACGGAATGGGTGTGCCACCAGGCATATATTCGTACATCAAAAAAGGAGGTATATTGGCGAGACAACAGGGAGGTCTTCTAGAAGATTCCTCCTAACGTTAAACATTCTTAAAGACATTCGCCAAATGGTTCGGGAACCTAAAAATTAGCAGGAATTGCGTAAAACTGTGAGACGCTTAGTCCTAACCATATATTTTCATACCTAATTGTCACACGCAAAGTGAGCATGAGGATCTGACGAACGCGAATATGGATCTCCAAAACAAGTATCTATGCTTGAACGACCAGTCTGGGATAAAAATTGCGGGCGAAGCTTCGGTTCTAGCCAGAATTTCGCGTGTAACGCCTTCAAGGTAGTTGGAAGTCCTCGAGGCGGTTATCTTCCAGGTACAGGCGCCCCAAGTGCGGGATTTTACCGACCACTGGGGGGATTTCCGCCAGCTTGCACTGGTTCAGGTAAAGGTAATGGAGTTTTTTCATCTGTGTTAAAGACATCGGGAGGGAACGTTGCAAATTATGAATTTCTGGGGGAATTTCATTTAATTTAGGCGATTCTACAAACAATGATCGTAAATTCGTGAGTTTGTAAGTTAGTTAATCATTATTAAGAGGAATTTAGTGCTTATCTCTTTTGCCAGATACGCACGATTATGCTTTTTCTCCTCCGATCCCGACTTAATTCCGCCGCGTTCCTACCCCTGTTCGCTGGGGTGCTCGTTAATGCTCAGGTTCGCCGCAGGGTAGGACGGGACTCAATATGATCCGTGCAATTCCCACGCCAACTGTGTTAGCGTGACGTTCTTCCCGGTGATTGTGCCAGCCACTATGCATCTGATATGCCCTTCTTGGAAGATAAACCTAATATAGGGCGCAGGGGGATTTTACAAGAAATAGAATAGTAGTCAGAAAAGATTATTGTAATTTCATGATATCTTAAGGTGTATATGCGCCAATACCGCAACAAATATATATTCTCGTAGGCAGAAGTCCAATTTATGGTGTTCCTTACAAAGGAACTCACCCAGTTAGGCGTGTCCACGAGCATCCAGCACGCGGTCAAGCACCTCAAGGAAATTAAGGTCACGCGCATCACCGTGCCAGCGGTGAATAAAGTCGTTGAAAAGCTCAACGAGATGAGCGATGCGGCTATGAAAATTTACGATGCCTTAAACTTGGGGCAATACCTCTAAGGGAAGTGAAAGGCGCCCTTTCTTTTCCAAGGGCGATCAACTGTAGTCAGAAAGGGACATGAGGGCCCCCTCTATGACCGCCTATACGGTTGCTAAATGGTGGAAAATTTCTGAAGGGTTACTAACTTACAAACTCACGAAATTCGAAAAAGAAAACACTTGTTGGGGGATACTACTCAGATCAAGGCTACTGATGGTAAAACCTGTGATGCGACTATCCGATACCTCAAACGAGAAATTACCTATTCTTTCTGGCATTGTTTGGACGAAAATATCTCTTAATTCCTTAAGTACTACCAGTTCCTTCCCCGAGATTGTTTTCAATGTATTGACATCATTCATCTCATAATGTATCATAATAACACTTCAGGGATTAAACGGTTCAATTTGCCATGTACCATTCTGGAGAAGGTTGGATAAGCTAATCTTGTATTGGAATATTTAACCAGAGGCTAAAGGGGATGTATCCTGTCGGAGCTTTCGGATCAAGGTTGATAATTGTTCCTTCAACACCTTTACTAAATAAATATCGCTTTTTTATAGATAATCTCATCCACCGCGTGAAAAAATCTCTTATCTGGGATGACGGACCTCATATCAAGATCGAGATCACATCCCCTGGTATCTTGAAGAAGAGGCGTTTTTTGGGATTATCGCGTGCTAAACATACCTTTATAACGTCCATTGGTATCTGTTAATGGTGGGTATCTCGATTGCAAGGATTGTCATCGAGTATCCTAATGAAAAAAGAGTACACACGGCTGGCGCGAATCCAACAAGGATGCAAGGTCTGGGCGCGGCACGCGTACATTAAACGAGGTAAATAAAAAATGTCACCGAAAAAGGCGGCAGTCAAAAAAGCAGCAGCCCCTGCCAATGTAGCAGTTAAAACGATAAAGCCCTATGCTGGGTCCATCGAAACCGAAACGTTAAACAACAATTTCTTCCGCAAGGTCTTGTTCACCGGGAAGCATGCACAGCTCGTTGTCATGTGCTTGAATGGCGGGGAAGAGATCGGGAACGAGATCCACGACACGGTGGATCAATTCTTCCGCATTGAAAAAGGAGAAGCGAAATTCGTATTCGAGAAACTGAAGGAAGAGAAGGTGGTAAAGGATGGCGATGCGGTCGTTGTACCTGCGGGGACGTGGCATAACATCCTCAATAATTCCAAGACGGAAGTACTGAAGTTGTACACGATCTACTCGCCGCCGAACCACCCGGACGGGACGATCCACAAGACGAAGCACGAGGCTGAGGAAGCAGAAAAGCATGAGCACTAGCACTAAAGCGTTATTCGTAATTCTATTTCTTTTATCATAACTTTCACGGAATATCTTTAAAATTCACAATAATCCAATATTGCGGTCCTTTTTCATACCTATTGAAATTTAATAGTGTGCAACCTTCGTTAAGCAATCGTTTTTGGTACTTTCGAGAATTTCCTAACCGCCATCCATTAATTAAAACTATGACTGTAAAAATATCTTCAGGTTTTCATCGATTTTCGATAAAATGTAACGGTTTTGCGGAGTTTCTTAAAACATTTAACTCTCTTGATGTGGATCGAGATGCAACCTACGTTAGGGGTATATTTAAAAATTTAACAAATGATATTGCTTTATGGAAGGCCAAATCTTTGTGAATGTGTGTAGAACTTGTGGAGCAAACATAACGCAAGAACAACGAAGAAAATTTGATCGGATGTGCCCGGAATGCATCCGCATCGCGAGGGTGGCAGATAATATTGTTGCGGATAGATTCTTTTGGTTGGGAAGCATTTCAGTAATATTTCTTTTTATAATACTAATGCTTGCTCTATTCTTCAAACTCCCGGACAATATTAGCCCGACTGACATTTTAATATATGTAGTTCTTGGCGGATTTGGCGGCCTCTTTTTCGTTCTGAGTAGAAAGAGATTTAAATCCACCAAAACCCTCCCAAGAAAGTTGTAGGCAAGAATTATATAGTAAAGGAATTGAAAAGAAAGCAGGCAAAACTAATTATCGAGCTAGGAAAATATATTGGTTGGGATGCCGGAATACTCGCCGTAGGTATAGTATTCGGTATCTTAGTTGGCCTCTTTTTCGTTGGGAGGAAAAATGGATTCAAACCTAAGGAAGTCACCACTCAATCACCAAAAAATCTACCACTAGATAAATGGTCTGAACACGCCAATGATTGATCGAGGAAGTGATATTGCTGCTAATAACCGGCCGCAATCACATTCATTAACCGTTCCACCGATGCTTGACCTATGCAAAAGATCTGGGTTGTGTATGATTCCAAGTGGGGTAACTGCAAACGCGTGGCAGAAGCCCTCGGAAAGTTGGTGGAACAGGATTACGAAGTCCACATCGAGCATGCCAAGCGAGTGACCCCAGCCCAAGTCGTGGCAGACCAGCCAATCGCGGTATTCATTGGCGGGCCAATCCATGCGGCGATGCCGAGTTTCACGATCAAGAGGTGGGCGAGCAAGCTGGGCAATACCCTCAAGAAACAGGGGAAGCGCATCCCCAAAGCCCTCGTGTTTTGCACTGCCGGGGGCACGCCGCAGAATGCCGCGAAATTGAAGGTAGTCCTCGAGAATTCGGAGCAATTCGACCAGATTTACCCCGACACCTTCGGGGTGCTGGTAGCAGGCCAGCAAGGGCCTATTAAACCAGAAGAGCTTCCCAAAATTGACGCTTTCGCAGAACCACTGCGGGCGTTCTTGGCGAAGTGATCCCGAAATGGGTGAGATGGAAACTTCCGCCTATCAATTATTCATCGTATTGTCCCCCCATATTCTTTATATTTTATTTCACCCTCATTGGGAATAGGAACGTGAATCCCACGAGCGTGTCAAGCAAAAAATTCAGGCGAGCATTTTTGGACGTAATGACCGCCCGGGTCATTGATGACTTGAAATTAAAGATGGCGATCGCGAACCGCACGCCTCTTGACAAACTGGTTGGCATTTTCTTTGAGATGTGTGATATTGGGCGGGAACTCTACGTGCAAGCAGAGCGGGAAAAATTTCCGAATAAATCTCGAAAGGAAATAATTCTAGACTATTATCGGATGCAAAGTCAACTCTCAAACCGGAGGCGCTAGGGACACGTCTCTATATTGGGAAGCCTTCAAAGCAACTATTGCGTGTTTTGAGGAGATAGAACAATCAAATGTGGCAAGGTACATGCTGGTGGGCGGGGTATTGACACCAATATATGCGGAAGTCCGCCAAACGCAAGACTTTGACTGTGTAATTGATCTTTCTATTACAGACGTAACTCTGGCGAAATTGCAGAAAGTATTCATAAAGCACAAGTTCCAACCCTTTACCACGTGGAAAGAGGTATTTACTTCTGGAGTGATGAGCGGGTTCATTACTATTTTGAGTCCAATTGAGCAATTCAAAGTGGACATAAACATTAGGAAGGAATCTTCAGAAAATCCCTTCGAACAACTTGCATATCTTGCTTTTCCTCGTAGGATACGGATAAAAATGCGGGAAATCGAATGTTGGGCACAGACTAAAGAGGATTTCATCCTCGCAAAGCTAGTTTATGGAGGGTACCAAGATTACAAGGACGCCCTTGCTTGTTATATTCGGTACACCGATAGTTTAGACAAAGAGTATCTCAGTCACAATGCCCGGAATTTAGGCGTTGAGGAATATTGGCAGGCAGTACTAGCGCAACAACCTGTTGACTCTGTATTTCCAGAGTAAAAAAAACCAACCGTTCTGCAAAAGGAAAATATTGATTGCAGAACAGATTATAGCCCTGTTAAGCATTCTTTTCTAAATCATCCAAGTGTTTGGTTATTTCTCCCACCATTTTCTTCAGGTCACGAATCTGCAAAGCAGATTTAGTCGGTTCATTTGAGGACGGTTTTCGTGCAATTTCCTTGAATGATTTCAAGTCTTCTCCTTCAATACGCTCCGTGATAACGCCATCCCTGATGTGAAGGATGATATCGGCGATTTCCTGCAAGTCGAAGTCATGTGTGACAATGAGCATAATCTTGTCCGGATTCTCGGTGATGAGTGCTCGGAGGATCTTCATCACTTCTCGTTTATTCTCGGAGTCTAACTCTCCTGTAGGTTCATCGCACAACAAGAGAGGGGGATTATTCGCAAGAGCTGTCGCTATGGCAACGCGTTGTTGTTCCCCGCCGCTCAACTCTTCTGGTTTGTGGTCCTTGCGAGTACTTAGTTTCACTAATTGAAGCAGAGAGGAGACTCGTTCATTGATCGCCCGCTTAGAACATCCTGATATCGTCATGGGCAAGGCTATGTTCTCTGCGGCAGTTAAGATGGGAATTAAATTCATAAATTGAAAGATATAGCCAACATTCTTCCGGCGATAGTTTTCGATCTCGAGGGTTGACATCTTCGAAATAACTTCAGCGCCAAATTGGATTTTGCCCGCGGTCGGGATGTCAAGGCCACCGATCAAGTTCAAGAGCGTGGTCTTTCCGCACCCAGACGGCCCCATAATCACGACTATCTTTCCGGGGGGGATGTGCATCGACAAACCCCGGAGGGCTAATACCTCGATGACCCCCGTTCTATACACCTTCACAAGATTTTCTATCACGAGACCTTGAGGGGTTGGTTCTCCAATGCTAGCAATCTCGACAGTACTTCGCGCAACTTCCATAGATTGACCTTCTTTAGTATATTCGTAAAATATCTGCAATTTCAGGGATTTTTGTTCGTTTAACTTCCCGCCAACTAATAATCCAAACCACCGCCACGAGAATTAGAAATGTGAGACCTAATTGCCAAATAAGAGATAACGGCAGGACAAATGGACGGGGGATCGTTGTATAACCATAACCATATGTAAGACCGAATTGCATGTTGAGCGTGTAAGCGATGGGGATGCCGACTAAGCCGAGAAGCAAACCAAAGAGAACAAGGGTCGTGCCTTCACCCCCTTGGAGTTTTAGAAGGTCTCCAAAGCTCATACCCCGTGCTCTTAGTGTGGCAATGTCCCGTTGCCGTTCAGAAAAGCTCCGGTACACGATAATAGCAACCCCGGCAGTGGCAATAAGCACAATGAATGCATATTCAATATCCAATACATTCAAAACTGATTCAAATCCATATCTCCCAGAGTTAGCTAGCTCTTCTTCGAGAGAATTAATGTCCACTATGCGACTCGCAAACGCGTCTTTGATATTTTTAGCTAACTGTGTCCCATTCATCGATGGTTGTGGAATCATTTTTACTAAAAGCGTAGCAGGTATGAAGGAGGAAAACGATGTAAAGTTATTCCTTAGAAATTCGAAATTTATTACACTTATCGGATAATCTGCGCCTGGCATCAGATTGAAGAAACCCGTTATCTTTAAAGATACTGAAGATCCTGAAGGAGATTTTACCACAAACGTATCTCCTTCCTTGTATCCACTCTCCGTTGCCCAAGATTCCAATAAGAGAGTGCCATTAAGAGTATCGGCTAATTTTGAGAAGGTTGCATCGGGATCACCTGAGGGAACGAAATCAGGTCGAAATCGCACGACATCGGGGTATTCAGTAGCATTTATGCCGCAAACTTGAACTAACGTATAGGATGTATCATCGCCACTTCCTCCGAACGATGTATATGATCCTGTTGAAGAACCCCTGCTATACCCAGAAACAGTTGCGGTAGGCGTGACTCGTTCGATGTCTGGGGAAAATTTGGCTATATCATTTTTAAGTAAAAGAGAATCGTTTAGACAGAGAGAAAATGAAGGTCGAATCTGGATATCAGCACCCACCTGAACATAGGTACTATCCCTCATATAGGCTTGTTGGCTTGTTTGAATGGTTGAAACAACAATGCCGAGGCAAATTGTCAAGGCGAGGATGAAGACCAAACCCCCAGATTGTTTGGGACGACCTCCGATATTGCGGCCTATCAAATGGGCGTTTTTCCGGGAGACGAGAGTCGCAAGCTTTTGCGCAATTTTAGAAAAACGGGAAGGAGAACGCCCCGATAAGACTTTTATTATGCCATACGCCAGAAGAAATGGTGCGACAAAAGTTACACTCGTTAATGTTTGTGAGATAAATAAGAAGATATTGCGAATTTCAGAGGGAAGCATATGGATGACTTGATCCGAGAAAATTAACATCCACACGATGGGAAACGCCCCGAGAATTAAAGCGGGTATGTCATACTTGGATTTCCAGGGATTATACACCTTGTAATTTAATTGTTTTTTCGTGGCATCAACAACCGCCAACTTATTTAACCGTTGAATGGGCCCAACCACGGAAAGCACGCAAGTGATCACACCAAGGGCGAGTGCAAAAAGTAGTGAAAAGAGACTCCCATGTAATAAATTTGCACTCATAAAATTTGGAAATTCGGTTTGAAGATTCGCCATTAAAAAGATATATGAAGTTGCAAAACCGCCGAAATAGCCAATTATACCCCCAATCCCGCCTAAAATGCTTGCTTCGAATAAAAACCACGATGCGATTTGCCGTTTAGTGGCACCTTTGCTTTTTAATTGCCCAATTTCAACAATCCGCCTCTCGAGAGTTTGATTATAAAGCGTCATTGTGAGGTAAAGTCCAATAATGAGCGCCGGGAGAGAGACAACGAGTAACATCATCCGAATATTGTTAATCATGCCCTCCTCCAATGTAATTGTTGTATAGAGATTCTCCTGCATCGCAAAATCGAAACTAATGCCACCTTTTGAATGAATCGCATTGGAGATTTTCTTGAGTTGGGACTTACTGGTAGCGAGGTCTATCACGTCAATAGAAGCATGATCTATGAGAAGATTATATGTGGTTGGAAATTTCAGACCCATATATTCCGTATCCGGGAGGAAAAAATCCAACATAGCGTGCATTATTGTAAAATTAGTAAAAATTATAGTTTGGTTGTATTCGACTGGATATCCGACAAGAGCCTGAAGATGGCTATAGCTCTGGATTGCAAACAGACCTGCAATTGTGAGATTGGTGATATCCCGCGTGTAGTTGGTGGTAGTATAGCTCATTCCAGTCCCGGAATAAACCGTTGAAAATACTCCAACAGAGAGATTGGCACCCACTGAAACATTATAGCGTGCTGCGGTAATTTCATCTAATAAAATATTCGTATTTGAATTTGGAAACGATCCTTCCGTGATATTTATGAACCCCTGCAAACGGGAATTTTGGAGTATCTCATAGTCAAGACCCACCATCATAGAATGATTTATAAAATTATTAGGGTTGAACCCTGAGGCATTGATGCTCGGCCAGTAAATAGATCCGCTGGCATTTAATATAAGGTCATTATGACCACTAGAATACGTAAAAGGGAACGCATCTTCTATTATATCATATTCTTCTTTCACCGTTTGAAGGATCGTCATAATCTGGTCAGGTTCATCGACAGTTGAAGTCACCCTCAAGTCCACCACGACATCATCCAGAACTTTCTGTACTTCATACGAGATCAGACTGTCTGTTGCAATATTCGTCCCAGAAATGAGCGTGATTGCAATAATAACGCCGATGGCGATTCCAATAGTGCGTCCGCGATTCCGTATTAACGCTTTTATTCCATATCTTATAAGGCCCATAACTAGTATTGGCAATTAACCTAAACTTATTTTGTAAATACTAAGTTTTTAGATCGACAAAAAAAGTGGTATGGGGTCACCAATCAAGATCGAGGATCGCTGCCTTTCCCCCACAAACAGCGA
>Ga0299912_10005505_pt1 | contig 10403 bp, 10 predicted proteins | sample RVTome_2_FD_207667 | JGI IMG/M metagenome (GOLD analysis project Ga0299912, IMG submission 207667) | Soil microbial communities from uranium-contaminated site in the Upper Colorado River Basin, Wyoming, United States - RVT95D214 (version 2) ... | reverse complement strand
GCAACTTGAACACCACCATCAACGCGACGGATTACGGCAGCACGGGACAGGCGCTGTCCGACATCGGCACCATCATCGCCCTGGAGAAGGGGACCTCCGCCGACGAGTTCTTCCTCACCTTCGAGCAGTTGGGCGGCAACACCAACGTGCGCGTCGAGGCGTGCGACGCAACCAACCCATGCCCGGCGGCGACACCTGTTGATGGGGAAGCCGTGCCGGATGTCGGCCTGCGCACCTTCGAGGAGATCAAGGCCTCCATGGCGGCCATGACAGGCGTAGACCCCTACCTGCCGCAGTTCTCTGCCGTAGCGGACACGTATTACAAAGTAAATCCAACCACCGGGGTGGTGACCGGCATCAAACAACAAATGCCCACCGTGGAAAACCTCGATGGTTTCCTCTCGGCCCATCAAATGGCCATCGCCCAACTGGCCATTCAGTTCTGCGACGCTTTGGTGGAAGACGGCACCCTGCGCAGCAATTTCTTCGGCAGCTTCGGCTTCGACCAGAATGTCGCCACCGCCTTCGGCAGCGGCGACTCGGCGCAAAAGAACCAGATCGTCAATGCCCTGTATGACAAGATGGCTGGCTACCCCGATGCCGCTAACGGCAATGCCACCCTGGCCAACATGCCAAGCCGGACCGAACTGAAGACCGAGCTGATCGGTCCTGACGATGCGGCCAATACTGAGCATCCAGGCAATCTGTTCAACCGACTTTTCGCCACTTGCTCCGCAGACACTAACTGCAATCAGGATGCCGTCCGCACCCGCGCCATGGTCAAGGCCATGTGCACGGCCACCCTGGGCAGCGCGGCAATGCTGATTCAATAGGCGATACGAGCGAATTACTCGAGGACAAGACCATGGCCAAACGACGCCAACCGCTTTTACCTGACGCCCCCCTGCTGCACGCGGACCACCCCCGCCCAGTGACCCGGCGCGATTTCCTGCGCCAGGGATTCATTACTGGCACCGCCATCACCCTGGGTGGCTCCTTGTTCAGCCTGTTCGCCAACCCGCGGACGGCACAAGCCGCCCTGTCCGCTGATCTCGCCACCCTGGCCACCGCCACCAATTGCCAACTCGGTGGCCTGGGCGCGGGGCGCATTCCGTTTATCTGCTTCGACCTGGCCGGCGGCGCCAACATGTTCGGCTCCAACGTGCTGGTCGGCGGGCAGGGGGGCTACGTGAATTCCCCCATCAGCACCGCCGGATACAGCAAGCTGGGCATACCCGGCGGCATGATCCCCGGGCTCAGCGTCGACCTCACTCCCAGTGGGCGGCCACTCGATCCCGGCAATTTCATCGACACCACCCTGGGACTGCCTTTTCATTCCAAAAGCGCCATGCTGCGCGGCATCCTGGAGAAGGTCAGTCTGGCCGGCACCGCACCCTTCATCAACGGTGCCGCAATTCCCGCCCGCTCCGAAAACGACACTGCCAACAACGCGCACAATCCCATGTACGGCATCGCCAGAACAGGCTCGGACGGCAGTATCGTCACCCTCATCGGCTCACGCAATTCCGAGTCCGGCGGCAACTCCATCGCCCCGGCGACTATGGTGGATAACACCATCCGTCCCACGAAGGTGGACCGTCCCACCGATGTCACCGGCCTGGTGGACACCGGCAACCTGACCGCCGTCCTTAGCGACCCGGATGACGTCAAGGCCGTGATGGAATCCGTGGTGCGCATCAGTGCGAAAAAAGTTAACCAAGTTGACACCAAGATTACCGCCGATGCGGTGGTCAAGGATCTGGTTAAGTGTGGCTATCTCAAGGCCGCCGATATCGCCGACCGCTTTGCCGGCGTCAATATCGACCCCGCCGCCGATACCGCCATCGTCGGCGACACCGGCATCTTCACCCAAGTGGATTTCGACGGCGACGGCGAATTCCGCAAGACCGCCTCAGTAATGAAAATGGTTATCGACGGTTACGCCGGCGCCGGCACCATCGCCATGGGCGGCTACGACTACCACACCGGCGACCGCTCCACCGGCGAACTGCGCGACCTGCGGGCCGGGCGTTGCATCGGCGCTTGCCTGGAATATGCCGCTATTCGCGGCCAACCTCTGATGATTTATGTATTCAGCGATGGCTCACTGGCCAGTAACGGCACCATCGACATCAGTGACGACGGCGGGAACAAGGGTGTGTGGACCGGCGATAACTCCGACACCGCCGGTTCCTTCTTCCTGGTCTACAACCCCGCCAGCCTGGGCGGTCAACCCCAAGCGATACGCCAGCAGATCGGCTGGTTCCGCACCGACGCTTCTGTGGACACCGCCTCCAGCCCGGCGGCCAATAACGTCAACCTGCTGGTAAATACTGTGCTGCTCAACTACATGGCCTTGCACGGTGAAACCGGTCAGTTCAGCACACTCTTCCCCAACCATGGCCTGGGCAACAGCACCATGATGGACAGCCTCACGGCTTTCGCGCCCATCGTCAGCGGAACTATTTGAGAGATGTCGCAAACCAACGAAAAATAGTCGGCTGAGCCAAGTTGAGCCTTGGCATTTTCCTCGGACGGAGTAGAATTCAGAACCCCGATTGAGTTATGCACATAACTATTATCAGGGAAAATACCGATTCTTGACGCCAAGGGTCGGAACATAACGACATAACCGGCACCGGACATTCCGCGAGCCGGAAAAACACCAGAGAAGAGTAATGAGAGTCATGCAGAGGAGACGCAAACCCGATCTGTTGGCCGTGTTGGCCTTCATCGTCGGTCTGGGCGTGATCGTCAGCAGTCTCGCACAAGGCGTGTTGAATTCCTCGGACGCCAAGGTGCAACTGCTCAGTCAGGCGCAACAACTCAACACCGAACGCTGAACGAGCAATAACCCCGTTCGGTAATCACCCCCTGCAGCGGCACGTCCCACCGCTGCCATTCCAGATTATTTACCTGCTGAAATCCATAAGCCACGCCGACCAGGCGCGGTTTGAACCAAGATTCGCGCCGGCGCAGAAAGGCAAAGGTGCGGTCGTAGAATCCGCCCCCCATTCCCAAACGATTTCCGTTCGCATCGAAGGCCACCAGAGGCGTCAGCACCAAATCCAGCCGCGCCAGCGGAATACAGTGCCGCAGGGCGGACACAGGCTCGGGTATCCCGAAGCGATTGGGGAGCAACAGGGTGTCCGGCTCGAAGGGGGCGAATAACAAATGGTCGCGATGGATGCTGCTCAGCACCGGCAGGTAGACACGCTTGCCCATGCGCCAGGCCTGGAGGATAAATGGGGCCGGGTCCAGCTCGCCGTCGTTCGGCAAATAGCAGCCGATATGGCGCGCGGCGCGAAACAGCCGATGACGCGAAAAAGCCTGAGACGCTTCACGACTCAATCGCAGCCGTTCATGCTCATCAAGGGCGCGCCGCTTGGCGCGCAGGTCGCGACGCAGGGCATCACGCGAGATCATTCACTCGGACTCGGAAACGGAAATCGAAAGAAGAAATAAAGAGGCGCCCCCCACCTGTGCCGGTTGTGCCGTCGCTCTTGGATCCGGAGCGATTATGTGGGAACAACCATTGGCGTATTAGGCTTTCCGTCAAGCGGACCTGCACACAACACCAATATCATGTCCCCAACAGGTTTAAGCATGGGCCAAGAAAATCCCGGTACAGTATCGAACACCGCAGGGGGCGCCATAACAAATCGTTTGGCAGTAGAACCTATAAATCCAACTGCCGGCCGCGCACGATGGCGGCCTCCACCTTGGCGTGTAGCTGACGCAATTTCGCATCGACACCCGTGCCATCACTGCCCGTGATCGACTGGCACTTGAGGAGATCGTGGGTGATGTTCAACGCGGCCATCACCGCAATGCGATCGGAGCCGACCATCTTGCGCGCGTCGCGGATCTCGCGCATTTTCCGGTCGAGATAACGCGCCGAATCCAGCAAGGCCTCGCGCTCATCCATAGGACAGGCCACCTGGTATTCCTTATCCAGCACGCGGATGGTCACCGCCGCGACGTCCGCGCTCATCCTTCCTGCTCCATGGCGCGAAGCCGCACCAACATGGTCTCGACCCGCGAACGCGCCAGCTCGGCCTTCTCGATGAGTTTTGCGCGTTCTTCCACCAGCAGATTTTGTCGTTCGCGCAGCAGGGAGTTTTCGCCGCTCAGCTTGTCGCACAAGCCAATCAACTCGTCGATGCGCTGTTCCAGTCTGTTGAATTCCGAATCGGCCATGGAGGGAGCTACGTCTCACGCTTCGATGAAGCGCACTATAGATCGGGCCGCCACGGGCGGTCAACGACTCGCCGAGGCTGCTCGCGCGCGGCTGTGCGCCCGGCCGCGCGGATGTTAAAATCGCGCATCCTCCGCTCCGAGCCTCCCTCATGGAAACTACCAGCCCCGACTTCAGCGACATCGCCTTCGCGCTCGACAAGCTCGGCACGGAAGTGGTCCCCGGCGAAGTGCACGGCATGATTTGCGGCCTGCTCTGCGCCAATACCGCCGCCCCGGCCGAAACGTGGATTCAATCGCTGTGGCCGCATTTGCCCGCGGGTGATTTGCTCGTCGGCGAGGCGGTCGAGCTTTTCAAGCAGCTCCACTCCGCGACGCGCGCGCAACTCAACGATCCCGCCTGCGATTTTCAACTGCTGCTGCCCGACGACGACATCAGCCTCGACGCCCGCGTGCACGCGCTCGGCGATTGGTGTCAGAGTTTTCTCGTGGGCCTGAGCCTGGGCGGCGTTACCGATCTCTCGGTCTTGCCCGCCGACGCCCGCGAAATCGCCGAGGACCTGGTGGAAATCGCCCGCGCCGGCACGTCGTATCAATTGGAAGACAACGAAGAAGACGAACACGCCTACGCCGATCTCATGGAATATCTGCGCGTCGGCGTGTTGCTCATCAACGAAGAGCTTCAGCCCACACAAGCGCCGCCGCTCGGCGACGAGACGCGGCACTAGCCCGCCAAACAATCCCCGTAGCGTGCGCCGTGCGCACGATTTCCAGCCATATTGCGAAACGTGCGCACGGCGCACGCTACAAAGCGCCCGCGGCCGCTATTAAAACAGTTCCATCTGACCATCGAGCCTGGGCTTGATGAACAAATCACTGCGCAGCGCTGGAGCGCCGGGATACGCGAGTTTCTGGTAAGCCACGTTAAAGCGCCGGGCAACGAGATCGGCAAAAATGCCAGTGCCGCGCATCCGTTTGCCGAACGCGGCCTCGTAGTTTTTCCCGCCACGCAAATCGCGTATCCGGCTCATGACGTGCTCGGCCTTCGTGGGCGCGTGTTTTTGCAACCAATCCACAAACATTTCATCCAGCTCATGCGGCAGGCGCAACACCACATAGCCCGCATCGACGGCTCCGGCCGCGCGCGCCGCGTCGAGCAGCGTTTCCAGTTCGCTGTCGTTCAACACCGGGATCAACGGCGCGATGAGCACGGTGACCGGAATCCCGGCGGCCGTGAGGCGCTTCACGGTTTCGAGCCGACGCTGCGGCGCTGCGGCGCGCGGCTCCATGCGACGGCTGAGATCACGATCGAGCGTGGTGATGGAAACGGCCACGTGCGCAATGTGTTGTTCCGCGGCCGCGGCGAGCAGATCGATGTCGCGCTCGATCAACGCCGACTTGGTGACGATAGTGAGCGGGTGCTTGTGCTCGACCAAAATCGCCAGGATGCGCCGCGTCAGTTCCAATCGCCGTTCGATGGGTTGATAGGCATCGGTGTTGATGCCGAGCGCCACGGGCGCGGGCCGATAATTGTCCTTGGCCAACTCCTGTATCAGCAATCCCGGCGCATCGGGTTTGTGAAAAAGTTGCGTCTCGAAATCGAGCCCCGGCGAAAGATCCAAATAGGCGTGCGTGGGCCGCGCGAAGCAATACACGCAACCGTGCTCGCAGCCGCGGTAGGGATTGATCGAGCGATCAAACCCCACGTCGGGCGATTGATTGTAGGTGATGATTTTTTTCGCGCTGTCCACGAACAGGCGCGTGGGCGCCCGCTCCGGCTGCTCATCTTGATGCCAGCCGTCGTCGAAGGGCTCACGCTGCGTGGCGCTGTAGCGATTGTCGGGGCTGAGGGTCGCGCCCCGGCCTTTGTAGTGGTGTGTCTTGGACATTCTCAGCAATCACTGCAATTCATCGCGCGGATGAAACGGGTCTCGGTGGTCAACATGCCTTCAAACCAGGCCTCCACCGTCAGCCCCTCGGGATTGCGAACAAGATGAAACCCCGGCTGCTCCGGCGGCGTGATGCCGTCGTACTGCAACAACGTCGACGGATAACGGATTTCCAGCGTCACGTGCATAGGGTAGTAACCATCGAGAAAGCGGCGATGAAAGGGGCCGTTGCGCAAGGTGAAGCTGCCGTCGGCATTGGCATAGAGGATACCCACCTCGGCGCGAATGCACAGCCTGGCGTCTTTCCCGATATCGACCATCTGCACGGTGGCGCCTTCCACCCACACCTTGTCGATGCCGCGCTGCGAATCGATGCGCAGATTGCGCAGGCGCTGATAGCGATACACCACCTGCGCCTCGTGCACTGCGTCGAGGTGATCGTGGCACTGATACAACTCCACAAAACCGTCTCTGAGACTTTCGGCGCCGAGAGTGAGCCGATTGCGCAAATGATGCACCGCATTGGCCGGCGGCGCCGCCAGAAACACCAGCTCGCCCTCGTTGACCGCCAAGGCCCGCGCGGTCTCATCGACGTCGCTGTTGAACCATTCCTCCAGTTCTTCAGGGGACATGGCTTCCTCGGCCGCAGCGAACCCAGCCCAGGGCAGGGCAAACAACAAAACCCATCGTGTGCAACGGCGTACCATGCGTTCAAATATAGTCCCGCGCGCGGGCTTTACGCCGCCGCGCCCGCTGCGTTATGTTGCCCTCATTCTCCAGCCGATCCCGCACTCCATGAACCAAACCGAATTCGCCCGCCGCCGCAAACGCCTGATGCAGATGATGGGCAAGAACGCCGTGGCCATCCTGCCCGCCGCGCCCGAGACCAAACGCAACCGCGATGCGGATTATCCCTATCGCCAGGACAGCGATTTCCACTACCTCACCGGCTTCCCCGAGCCCGAGGCCGTGGCGGTGCTGGCGCCGTCGCGCAAACACGGCGAGTACATTTTGTTTTGCCGCGAGCGCGACCCGTTGATGGAGACCTGGCACGGCCGCCGCGCCGGTCTCGAAGGGGCCATGAAAAATTTCGGGGCCGATGACGCCTTCCCCATTGCCGACATCGACGACATCCTGCCCGGCCTGCTGGAAAGCTGCGAGCGCGTGTTTTACGCCATGGGCGCCAACACGGCGTTCGACGCCAAGGTCACCGGCTGGGTCAACACCCTCAAGGAGAAGGCCCGCGCCGGCGTGCACACGCCCGGCGAGTTCGTGGCCCTCGATCATCTGTTGCACGACATGCGCCTCTACAAAACCCCCGCGGAAATCGGCGCCATGCGCAAGGCCGCGATGATCTCCGCCATGGCGCACGCGCGCGCCATGCAAACCTGCCGGCCGGGGATGATGGAATACGAAATCGAGGCGGAATTCCTCCACCACTACAAACGCCACGGCTGCGTGCCCGCCTACAACACCATCGTCGGCGGCGGCGAAAACGGCTGCATCCTGCATTACACGGAAAACAACGCGCCGCTGCGCGACGGCGACCTGCTGCTCATCGACGCGGGCGCGGAAAACGACCTCTACGCCGCCGACATCACGCGCACCTTCCCCGTCAACGGCCGCTTCTCAGCCGAGCAGAAGGCGGTCTACGAAATCGTGTTGGAGGCGCAGCACGCCGCCATCGACAAGGTGAAGCCCGGCAATCACTGGAACGACCCGCACGAAGCGGCGGTGAAAGTGCTCACGCGCGGCCTGGTGAAACTCGGCCTGCTCAAAGGCGACGTGCGCACGCTCATCAAAGATCAGGCCTACCGCACTTTTTACATGCACCGCACCGGCCACTGGCTGGGCATGGACGTGCACGACGTCGGCGATTACAAAGTCGGCGACGCGTGGCGTGTGCTCGAACCCGGCATGGTGCTCACCGTCGAGCCCGGCCTCTACATCGCGCCCGGCGCCAAAGTGGGCAAACGCGCCGTCGCCAAAAAATGGCAAGGCATCGGCATCCGCATCGAAGACGACGTGCTGGTAACCAAAGACGGCTGCGACGTGTTGACGCGCGACGCGCCCAAAGCGGTTGCAGACATCGAGACCTTGATGGCTGCAGCGCGATGAACACGGATTTCGATCTCGTCATTGTTGGCGGCGGCATGGCGGGCGCCAGCCTCGCCCTCGCGCTTTCGCAACAACCTTTGCGCATCGCGCTCATCGAGGCTGTGCCCTACCGCAGCGAGACCCAGCCCAACTACGACGACCGCGCCATCGCACTTGCAGAAGGCACGCGCCGCATCTTCGCGTCACTCGGTGTGTGGGACGTCATCGCGCCGCACGTAACGAACATCGAACGCATTCACGTCTCAGATCAAGGCCACATCGGCGTCACGCGGCTCGATTGCCGCGAGGAACACGTGCCGGCCCTGGGTTACGTCATCACCGCCCGCGCGCTGGGCCACGCGCTAGTGAACGCCACTGCGCAGCTTTCCAACCTGAGCCTCATCAGCCCCGCCACGCTTACCGATTTGAAGTTAGGCGCGGACCACGCCAGCGCCGTCATCGACCGCGACGGCCAACGCGAGACCCTCACCGCCAAGCTCATCGTCGCCGCCGACGGTGGCGATTCCACGACGCGTGGCCTGCTCGACATCCCGACCACAGAGCACGACTACGGGCAGACCGCCATCGTCGCCAACCTCACGACAGCGCGCCCACACCAGCACACGGCCTTCGAGCGCTTCACGCCCCACGGCCCGCTGGCGCTGCTGCCGCTGGGCGAAGAGCGCTGCGCCCTGGTGTGGACACGCGCGCCCAAGGACGCGGAACGCATCTTGTCGTTAGACGACGCGGCCTTCCTCGCCGAACTTCAAACCGAGTTCGGCATGCGCCTCGGCCGCTTCACCAAAGTCGGCGCGCGCGCGGCCTATCCGCTGCGCTTGGTGCAGGCCCGCGAACAGGTGCGTCAACGCCTGGCGCTGATCGGAAACGCCGCCCATACCCTGCACCCCATCGCGGGCCAAGGCTTCAATCTGGGCCTGCGCGACGTGGCCGCGTTGGCGCAGGTGTTGGCCGACGCCTGCGATGCCCAACACGATATAGGCAGCCTGGAAATCCTCGACACTTACGCGCAATGGCGCGGCCGCGACCACCGCCAAGTCATCGGCTTCACCAACACCCTGGTGCGCACCTTCTCCAACCGCTTCCCGCCGCTGGCGCTGGCGCGCAACCTGGGCCTGCTGGCCACCGACGTGCTGCCGCCCATCAAGCACGCGCTGACACGCCACGCCATGGGCCTCGGCGGCAAACTGCCGCGCCTCGCGCGAGGGCTGCCGCTGTGAGTTATGAAACCTTCGACATCGTCATCGTCGGCGGCGGCATGGTGGGCGCGAGCCTCGCCTGCGCGCTGGGAGATTCACGATTGAATGTGGCTGTGATCGAAGGCGAAGAAACTCTGCTAACGTGGCCACGAGCGAGTTACGACATCCGCGTCAGTGCCATCACCCGCGCCTCGCAGCGCTTCTTTGCAAACCTCGGCGTGTGGGAGGCCATGCGCGCGGAGCGCGTCGCACCCTACGGCGAGATGCGCGTGTGGGACGCAACCGGCACGGGCAGTATTCACTTCGACGCCGCCGAGATCGGCGAGCCCGACCTGGGCCACATCATCGAGAACCGCGTCATCACCAAGGCCCTGGTGGAACGCGCCCGCGCGTTCGACAACGTGCGGTGGTTGTGCCCCGCCGCGCCGCAACGTTTGCTACTGCGCACGAACCTCGCCCAACTGCAATTGGCTGACGGCAGCGAACTGCGTGCCGAGTTGCTGGTGGGTGCCGACGGCGGCCGCTCCTGGATACGGCAACAGGCGGGCATCCACGTGCACACTCAAGACTATGAGCAGTCCGCGCTAGTCACCACCGTCAAGACACAACGCCATCACAACAACACGGCCTGGCAACGCTTTTTGCCCACCGGACCGCTGGCCTTTCTGCCCCTCACCGAGGGCCATAGTTCCATCGTTTGGAGCACCACGCCGGAAGAGGCTGAGCGATTGCTGGGGTTGGATGATGATGCTTTCAGAAGTGAATTGGAGAAGGCTTTCGAATCGCGCCTCGGCGCCATTACTGAGCTCGGACCCCGCGCCGTGTTTCCGCTTAAAGGCCAACACGCCGAACATTACGTCGCGCCGCACCTAGCCTTGATCGGCGACGCCGCCCACACCATCCACCCGCTGGCGGGCCAGGGTGTCAACCTCGGCTTCGCCGACGCCGCCACGCTGGCGGAGGTGATCCTGGAGGCCCATGCGGCGGGAAAACCCATCGGCGC
>Ga0299912_10005504_pt1 | contig 10403 bp, 11 predicted proteins | sample RVTome_2_FD_207667 | JGI IMG/M metagenome (GOLD analysis project Ga0299912, IMG submission 207667) | Soil microbial communities from uranium-contaminated site in the Upper Colorado River Basin, Wyoming, United States - RVT95D214 (version 2) ... | reverse complement strand
TTTGCCGGCCGCAACCGCCTGTTTAAGTTCTTCATATGTACATTCCGGAACGAACTTGCGGCCGGTCAGGTTGTCGTAAAATCCGTTGTTAACCCAAAACAGTTTCAGGTAGTGAGTGATTTTTCCTTTAACGTTCGGGTCGACCGACGCGGAATGGGTGTAAACCTCTTCGAAAAGGTCGCGCACCTCCAGTGCGTTGCGATGATGCTGATCAATGGAAATATCCCGTGCTGCGATCGATGCCAGGTACAAGTAGTACGTGAAGGTCTTCTCCGTCAGCGAAAGGTTCTCAAATCCGTCTGCGTAAAGCTGCACGACCTGGGCCGGAGCGATCTTCTCGATGCGATACACGCGCTTCTGCTCAGGGGCGAGCGATTGCTTCTCGCCATGCTGACGGTCAGATTTACATCCAGGCATCTGGATTATGCCTATGGAGAACAACATCAACAATATACTGTGTCTGAGCTGTGACATAGTGCTTACTCCATTATCTTCGTTAGTAAGGAATTGTTGTCAACAATGTACCCGATTACGTAGGAATCTGCACACGCTTAGATCGCCGGTTGTTGTTGTGTCAGGCAATGGATGGTTCCCAACCCCAAGACAAGATCCACAGCATGGATGCCCACAACGGGTCTGTCGGGGAAGAGCTCGGCAAGTGTGCCAAGAGCAACACGGTCGTTTGGATCGTTGAAGGTTGGAACCAGCACCGCAGCGTTCGCGACGTAGAAGTTTGCATAGCTCGCAGGCAATCGCTGCCCGCGGAAGAACAGCGGCGATGGCATTGGCAGCGGTACAACCTCGATCGAGGAGCCGTCCTCCAATCTCATTTCCAGCAAGCGCTCACGATTCTCCTCGAGGACGCGATAGTTTTCATCGTGAGGCTCCTGCTCCCGACAGAGCACCACCGTGCTCGGTCCCACGAAGCGACACAGATCATCAACATGTCCGTGGGTGTCGTCGCCCGCAATTCCACGGCCGAGCCAGAGGATGCGTGTCACACCGAGATAATCGCGCAGCGCTTGCTCGGTGTTTTCCCGCGTCAAGCCTGGGTTCCTGGCTTGCCTCGTTTGGTCGAGAAGGCATTCTTCCGTAGTGAGAAGAGTCCCCTGTCCATTCACGTCAACTGAGCCCCCCTCGAGGATTACCCCGCGGCCTGCGGCTCTGGGGTGAAACAATCGCACACCAAGAGCTGTGGCGGCACGCTCGTGGATGAGCGCATCTTTCTTCCAATCGGGATATCGTGCCCAGCCGTTAAAACGAAATTGAGTGATAGCAAGCTCAGGCGAGGGCGTTGTCCGTCGAACAAACATTGGGCCGAAGTCGCGCGTCCATCCGCGGTTTGTAGGAAAGCGGTAGAATTCAATGCGGGAGGGAGGAACACCGACCCGCGTCAGGACCTGGCGAGCCCGCTTTTCGTGGTCCTTTGAGTTTACCATGATGCGGACGACTTCGCCGGGCGCGATTGCGCGTACAATCTCGCCGTACACCCAAGGGATGACGGCGAACTTTCCGGGCCAGTCTGTCCGATTGTGCGGCCAGCCGATCCAGGTGGCCTCGTGGGGCTCCCACTCAGCAGGCTTGACGAAGCCAAGAGCCGCCGGCGTCCCGCTATGGGCTCTTATTCCTTTTTGTTCCACAGATCTCTGGACAGAAAGCGTTGGTTGATGCCTGTATATGCATCGATTCTCCTATCGCGGAGGAAGGGCCAGTTCCGCCGAACGTCCTCGATCCGCGCAAGGTCCACCTCCCCGAGCAGGATCTCTTCGCGGTCAACGGAGGCTTCTGTCATGATGATGCCTTGAGGGTCGGCAAGAAACGACGAGCCCCAAAATTCAATCCCCGGTCCCCCCTCCGGGGGGATCTCATGACCGATTCGGTTGACAGCGGCAACGTACACACCATTGGCAATTGCATGTCCACGTTGCACAGTACGCCAGGCGTCACGTTGTGCTGCGCCGAACGCTTCTTTCTCGTGCGGGTGCCATCCAATGGCCGTTGGGTACAAGAGGATGCTTGCGCCCATCAGCGCGGTGAGACGTGCTCCCTCGGGGTACCACTGATCCCAACATATAAGTGGGCCGAGTTTTCCCACGCGTGTATCGAAGGAGCAAAACCCCGTGTCACCTGGAGTGAAGTAGAACTTCTCGTAGTATGCAGGATCGTCTGGGATGTGCATTTTACGGTACAGGCCTACGATACTGCCGTCAGCGTCGATCACGGCGGCGCTGTTGTGGTACATTCCGGCCGCACGTTTCTCAAAGACCGGTGCAATCACGACAGTGCCCGTTCGCCGGGCGACTTCTCCCAAGGCATTGGTGGTCGGACCCGGCACCGTCTCAGCAAGGTCGAATGCCCGGATGTCCTCACGTTGGCAAAAATAGCGCGATTGGAATAACTCCGGCAGGCACACCGCTTCTGCGCCGGCGCGGGCGGCTTCTTCTATCTTATCAATTGCGCGTTTGAGATTGTGTTCAGGGCTTCGATCAACAGCCATCTGTATGAGGCCGACAGTGAAGCGACTCCGCGGCTGCGCTGACGAGCTGGTGTTCAAGCGTGAATACTCCGCATGAAGTGTCAGAAGAGGAAAAATCGCACCGAGAATATACCTGGAGAGCGATTGAGAATCAAGCAATGCCACTCAACAGCCGTCCCGCAAGGAAGGATGGCCCTCGACAAACTCGGGAGTCCCCCGCCTCAGGGGAGTCCAAAAACAGGGGAGAAAGGATGATATGTCATGGTGACTTTGGATCTTTTCTGAACATCCTGGGATTATAGTCCCGTCTTAATCACAGCGGGATGAGGTCCATCCCGCTCATTCGAAACCGCTGACGACTTGACAATCCACAGTTTTTCGGCTAAGTTGACGCAGCGCTTTTCCGTGTTCGTGTGCTGTTTCATCATCGGCAATCATCAATCCGCAATGCCCTCATGAGTTCTCCCCGGGCAACGTACCTCATAATTCTTGCCGGCGCTGCACTCTGGTGTGCCACGCTTGTCATTGCACCCTTCCTTGTCACATTCCCCGGCGTGCCCGGTGCTGCAGGGAGACTTTTCTACAGCTTCTTCCATCCAATCTGTCATCAGTTGAGCAATAGGTCGTTCCTTCTCTTCGGAGAGCCGCTGGCCGTCTGCTCGCGCTGTGCATCAGTCTACTTCGCGTTTCTTGTCGGTACGCTTCTGTATCCGGTCGTCTTTGATGTACGTCGACCGGTCTTCCCTCACCGCGCCTTTCTGCTTGCAGCAGTCCTGCCGATGGCTATTGATATCGGCGCCGGTGTGTTCGGCATTCACGAAATAACCAACACCACCCGTCTGTTCACAGGCGTTACGTTTGGACTTGCGGCGCCTTTTTACGTTGTGCCCGCTGCCATTGAAGCACTCCAGACCCGCAACGCAGGACTCGGACACCATCCGTTACTGTCAGACACTAATAGAGAGAAAGGACCACCACATGCCTGAAAAGCCAAGCAAGCTGTTGCCTGCCCTCTACGGGGGAATCATCATGGGAGCAATCTCGGGGACACCGTTTCTCAGTTTTCTTAATTGTTTCTGTTGTGCCGGGGTGATGCTGGGGGGATTGATGAGTGTGTTCTTCTACAAAAATAATCTTGCACCCAACAGTCCTCCGCTGACGAGCGGCGATTCGCTCCAGTTAGGACTTCTGGCCGGCGTCTTCGGAGCTGTGATCGGCACGCTCATTCATATATCCGTTTTGGCCGCGTTTGGCAATGTGGCGGGCGCAGCGCTAATGCAGATCCTCCAAAGTATGGAAGGAACGATTCCTCCGGAAGCGCTCGAGCAGATAGAACGCAGTATGGGCGAATCAACCGGTTTGGGGGCACTGGCGCTTCTTTCGACTTTCTTCCTGTCGATCGTCATTGACCCTCTCTTCGGTCTCCTCGGGGGGTTGATCGGGTATTCCATTTTCAAGCCGAAGCAGCAGATGACGAATGTTCAACCGCCGATGAATCCTCCGGCACAAACATAAGTGTAGTGGTGATACACGCCTCCTGTCTTCGATCCTTTCGCGCTAGCAAGCGGCGGCCCACTTTGCCGCTGCCTTTGGCAGGGGCGACCAAGGGTCGGGCCTTGTAGAACCGGCACCTGAAATTCCGTTGCGTAGATCGAAGGGATCTGGATTTCATGCATTGCTACGCTTGAGACTTATAGAGAATGTGATTCATTGATATTCAACCTGTGTCCAACAACCGGGGAGGAGCTCTCATGAAAGGAAACCTTCTGCTGATCTGTCTTCTGGTATTGATTGTTGCATCATCGGGGTCGTTCGCGCAACTCACGCTCTCGCTCGGGAATGCAAACCTGCACCCCGGCAAGGTCGGCCTCGGCATCGACGGGATAGCTGGCTCTCCAAACCTTCTTCTGAAAGTCTTCTTGTCGAATCAGGTGGCGGGACAGGTTATTCTGGGTCTCAGCGTCGACTCACCCGGTGGGAGCGCCCCGAGCGGATACACGAAGGTAACAGGAACCGAGCTGCGCGGCGGATTATCGCTTCTGTATCACATTACAAATGACCAGGTTTCTCCGTACATCGGGGTTGAAGGTGTGTACCAAACCCGGAAGGACGCAGGCTTCTATCTCGTAGAACCAGATGCAAAGAACAGCCTCATCGTGGGAGCTGTCCTGGGCGCTGAATATTTCATTATTGAGAGATTCAGCCTCGGGATAAAGCACACGCTCGGTGTCGATGTTGAGCTCAAGCGCGATGTGCCGAAAGAAGAGACAGACATCAGATTTGCCACGTCAACATTGATGACCGGGCGGTTCTATTTCAACTGATTGTCTCCCTCTTAGCAGCAGTATCACACTAATCCAGACTCAAGGAGTCTCTATGCAATCCGATTCCCTGGCCATTGGCTCGGGCGCACCGTCATTCAGGAGTTTGCCCGGTGTGGACAACAAGTCTTATTCTCTCCAGGGCTTTTCCGGCGCAAAGATCCTCGTGGTGGTTTTCTCGTGCAACCATTGTCCATATGTACAGGCATACGAAGACAGAATGATTGGCTTTGAAAAGGAATATGGTCCCAAGGGCGTGCACCTTGTCGCGATCAACTCGAACGAGACGAAGAATTATCCTGAAGACAATTTTGGTGAGATGGTGAAGAGGGCAAAGACCAAAGGATTCAACTTTCCGTACCTCAGGGATGAAGACCAATCGGTTGCCGAGGCCTTTGGAGCTACGCACACACCGGAGTTCTTTGTCCTTGACGGCGAGCGACGACTGCGGTATCATGGGAAAATGGACGACAATTACCAGAACCCATCGGGAGTGAAACGTAGATTCCTTCATGAGGCCGTGGATGCACTCCTGGGCGGGAAGCCGGTTGCCGAGCCAGAGACGCACTCCATTGGTTGTACGATAAAATGGAGATAGACAAGGGTATACACATTGATTAAATTCAAGGGATGAATAGCTGCAGGACCTCATAAGGAGTTTCTTGTGCGTCGCGAAATCCAGAGCTGGCACAGTCCGAACCTGAACAAACAGATGGAGATTGTGGTCTACGGTCACTACGGGTTTGCACTGTTGATGTTTCCGACTGCTGGGGAGGATTATCTTGAGTATGAGCGGTTCGGACTGATCGATGCGATCAAGCCGTTCATTGATGAAGGGAAGCTGAAGGCGTTTTCGGTGAACACGATCAACAATGAAAGCTGGCTCAACAAGCATGTCCCGCCGTCCTATCGTGCCCTCCGTCATCAGCAGTACAACCAGTACATCGTTGAAGAAGTAGTCCCGTTCATCCGCAACAGTACCAGTTTGGAGACGATGATTATCGCGACGGGGGTGAGCCTCGGCGCGCTGCTTGCTGCCAACGTGTTCTTCCGCCGACCCGACATCTTCGGAGGCATGATTGTGATGAGCGGCTCGTACGACATCAAGCCCTATGCAGACGGGTATTACGACGACAACTGCTACTTCAACAATCCAGTCGATTACCTGCCAAACCTCACCGGTGAATCAATCCTAGCGCAGCTTCGGTCAAAGCAGCATATCTACATTCTTTCGGGTCAGGGAGACTACGAAGCACCCGAGCGGTCGGTTCAGCTTGCGCAGATTTTGGAAGCGAAGGGAATTCCCTGCCATCTTGACCTCTGGGGGCACGATATTCCGCACGACTGGCCTGCATGGCGCGCCATGCTGCCTCATGTGCTGAAAACAAGGTTTTGACTGACTCTGTATAACATCCCTGCCTGCGTGTACAACTGCACTGCGGCAGGCAAGCTTCGACCCGTCACACGCGTCTTCGACTCACTCCTCGGAAACGAACAAGGGGGTCGTTCGCCCACGTCGATATGAGGGAGGCCACCCTGGGTGGGGGGGCAACTCAAATAGACAGGCCACAAGCGAAGCTTTAAACCGTGGACCAGAATTTGTCAAGTGATCTTGAAGAGCTTCAATCTCGCATTGTTGCCTGCCGCCTTTGTCCCCGCCTCGTTCGCTGGCGTGAGATGGTGGCGCGGGAGAAGGTAAAGCGGTTTGCACATGAGGAATACTGGGGAAAACCGAATCCGGGTTTCGGCGATCCAAACGCTCATCTGCTGCTTGTCGGACTGGCACCTGCAGCGCATGGCGGCAACCGTACCGGACGCATGTTCACGGGCGATAACAGCGGCAACTGGCTCTATCGCGCTCTCCACAAAGCCGGGCTTGCCAACCATTCCGAGTCCGTTAACCGCAATGACGGACTCAAGCTCACCGACTGCTATATCACTGCCACGCTTCGTTGTGCACCGCCACAAAACAGGCCCACCCCGAAAGAGATCCTTACATGTGAACCATATCTTCTTGAAGAAATCAGACTGCTGAAGAACGTCCTTGTTGTTGTTGGGCTGGGCAGGATCGGCTTTGAAGCTGCCTTGCATGCATACCGCGAGATCGGCAGGATCGAATACGCCAAGAGGCCGAAGTTCGCCCACTGTGCGAGCTACAGGATGGGTGACTTCACGTTTATTGCTTCATTCCATCCAAGTCAGCAAAACACCTTCACCGGCAAACTGACCGAGCCGATGTTCGACCGGGTATTTACCGAGGCGAGGAGATTATTGAGGAGGAAGAAAAAGAGAATATGAAATCCGTGAGCCCTGTCGACACCTGAATCCTAACGCCTGCAACCTTTCACTCACCACCTCGATCCTCTCATCCCAATCTGATTCTGAATGTCGTTCCTGCTCCAGGCGTGCTTTGCTTCACGTACAGTTTCCCCCTGTGGTAATCTTCGATAATGCGCCTGGAGAGACTTAACCCCAATCCCCATCCCCGTTTTTTCGTGCTGTAGCCTGGACGGAACACTTCTTTGTGCAACTTCGGGTCGATTCCTTTTCCGGTGTCGGTTATGTCGACGATGGTGCGGTTTCCCGTACGGGAGAGGGAAATGGAGATCGTTCCGGTCGACCCATCCATGGCATCGAGCGCGTTCTTCATCAGGTTTTCGATGACCCACTCGAATAGCTCGCGGTTAATGCGTACCGGGAAGATTCCGGGCGTTCGAATCACGAGGTCCACCTTGTTGCCCGTATGGGGGATGCGCCTCGAGATGTAGTTCATTACCCCCTGAATCACCTCAGCCAGGTTCTCTTCCTTCAGGTCGGGCCTGGAGCCGATCTTCGAGAAGCGGCCGGTGATCTTGTTCAAACGCTCGACGTCGTTGGTCATCTCCTGCAGCGTGGCGTTCAGTTTCGGATTTTCGCGTGCGTCGGCCTTTGCCATCTCAAGCCATCCCAGTATGCTTGAAAGAGGCGTGCCGAGCTGGTGCGCTGTCTCCTTCGCCATGCCAACCCAAATGTTGCTTTGTTCGTTCCGTTTGATGTAGCTGAAGCCCATGTAGGCGATGAGAATGAAGATCGCAGCAAGCGAGATTTCTAAATACGGCAACCAGCGGAGTTGTCGAATGAGATCAGATTCTCCGTAATGGACATAATTGAGGACGAGCGTGTCGTTGAAGGCAACGCGGATTGGCTCGTTCCGTTCGTCCATGTCGGCGAGCGTTGCCCTGAAAAACGCAAGGCTGTCCTCCTTGGTCTTCACTCCTGAAATATCGAGGTTCTTGCTGTAAAGGGGGTTGTTGTGCGGGTCCGTCAGAATGATGGGGAAGTCGATTGCGCGGATGACCTCATCGAAGACGAACGTAAAATCGCCTGTCTCGGTGCTGGGGCTGGAGATGTACCGTATGGATTTTGCGTAGAGGTCGATGACATCGCGCTGCTTGTCGGTCAACTGTCTGATCATGTGCTGTGAGTACAGCAGCATCCCCACGACAATCGCTGAGGCGCCTATAAGCAGGAATATCTTGAAGTTGCTTTTGACAGGACCGTTCATGCGTGTGGCTGGGGCATGAGGTTCAGCTCACCAGGATCGTCTGGTCGCGGCGCGGGCCGACGGAGATCATCCAGAGTGCAGTGCCCGTGAGATGGGAGAGGGCATCGAGATATCGTTGCGCTTTCGTCGGAAGCTGGACATAGGAGGTGACGCCTGCCAACGGGCTTTTCCATCCTTCGAACGATTCGTAGACCGGGGTGATATGATCCAGTGATTTCACGTCGGTCGGAAACGTTTTGAGCTGCCTCCCCTGATACTCGTAGCCTATGCAAACCTTGATCTCGTCGAAGTCGTCGAAGACGTCCAGCTTTGTGACGGCAATGCTCTGAATCCCATTGACCATCGCAGAGTATCGTGTGGCAACAGCATCGAACCATCCGCAGCGGCGCGGCCTCCCCGTCGTTGCCCCGTACTCCTGCCCGATGAGACGGAGGCGTTCTCCGACCTCGTTGTTCAGTTCCGTTGAAAACGGGCCGTTGCCGACGCGGGTTGTGTACGCTTTGACAACGCCAACAATGGAGTTGACGGCCGTAGGTGGAATGCCAAGTCCGGTACACGCACCGCCGGATGTCGGGTTGGAAGATGTCACGAAAGGATACGTTCCATGGTCAACATCCAGCAGTGCCCCCTGGGCTCCTTCGGCGATGACGCGTTTTCCCTGTTTGAGGGCTTGATTAAGGTACAATGAGGTGTCGGTTACGTACGGGTCGATCTTTTTGTCGAAGTCCTCATACTCGCTGATGATGGCGTCGACGTCAATTGTCGTCGTGCCGTAGATTTTCGACAGGAGTTGGTTTTTCTCTTCAATGTTGGTCTTGAGTTTTCTTGCGAGCACGTCGCGATCGAGAAGGTCGACGATTCTGATGCCGATGCGCATAAATTTGTCGATGTAGGCAGGTCCGATGCCGCGTCCGGTGGTGCCTATCTTGTCGGTCGTTTCCTCACGCAGCGTGTCAAGCTGCTTGTGGTAGGGCATGATCAGGTGTGCGTTATGGCTGATCAACAGCCGGCCGCCGATGTTGATCCCTGCAGATTCGAGCTGCTCAATCTCGGTCATCAACGCCACGGGGTCGATGACGACGCCGTTGCCGATCACGCAGATGATATGAGGATGGAATATGCCGGAGGGTATGAGATGAAGAACGTATTGCTTATCGCCGATACAGACCGTATGCCCTGCATTTGCACCCCCCTGATAGCGAGCGACGATGTCGGCATTCTCGGAGAGGATGTCGACGATCTTCCCCTTTCCTTCGTCGCCCCACTGGGCGCCGACGACGATTTGAACGGGCATACGGAAGGGTTCCTCGAGACTGCCGTCGTGTGGAGTAGGATTGAAGGACGAACAAAAAAAATCCGACCCGCTGCATTCACAAGGTCGGAGATTTGTTCGATAGAAGCAATTACTTCGGGAAGCTGGCGACCGCCGCCCTGACGGAGGCGTAGCGCTCGAACACCGGGGCAAGTTTGGCGATCGTGAGGAGGCCCTCGATCTTCTCTGACGTGTTGGCGAGCTTCAGACTGCCCCCTGCGTTCTTCAGTGTTGTGACGCTTCCGATGAGGAGGCCAAGCCCAGAGCTGTTGATGAACTTCACCCCCCTCATGTCGAGAACGATCCGTTTCTTTCCCTTCTCGATGAATTCGTGCAATTTGTTGTTGAGTGTTGCCGCATCCGGTCCCCCCATCAGGTTGCCCTCGAGGGAAATGACGGTGACCGATCCCTGCTGTGCAGTTTTAAATTTCATACAACCGCTCCGCCTTCAGATGTCAATCGATGAGTTTCGCTGTTCTCTTGCCGCGTGTCGCCCACTCGACGACAATCGCACTTGCGATGTAGATCGATGAATACGTTCCGGTGACAATGCCTACGGTCAGGGCGAATGCAAAACCTCTGTTCACTTCGCCGCCGAAGAAAAGCAAAACCAGAAGCACGGCGGTGATGGTGCCCATGGTGATGATGGTTCGGCTGAGTGTTTCGTTGAGGCTTTTGTTGATGAGGTCGATCAGGCCCATGTTCCGGAAAATCTTCTGGTTTTCGCGGATACGGTCAAAGATCACGACG
>Ga0299912_10005503_pt1 | contig 10406 bp, 7 predicted proteins | sample RVTome_2_FD_207667 | JGI IMG/M metagenome (GOLD analysis project Ga0299912, IMG submission 207667) | Soil microbial communities from uranium-contaminated site in the Upper Colorado River Basin, Wyoming, United States - RVT95D214 (version 2) ... | reverse complement strand
GCAACAGCTTCTTCTTCAGACTGCGATTCATAATGGGCTAACACCCTTTTTACACGTTCAGCGTCCCATCCCGGCGGGAATCCACTTTGTTTCATTTTTTCTTTCTCCTTCTGCGGCGACGATATGCGATTAATGGTTTGCCTCGTAGTTCATACGCTGTGATTACAAAAGCACTATTTGGCTCTGGATCAGGAACATAAATTACCCTAAGATAACGTCCGTCTGATGTCTTTCCAATTGCAACTCGTGATCCCTCTCGACCAGGTCGATCTTCTCCCGGAATGGAAAGAACCTCTTCCACCTCTGTTTCCTCAACATCGTGTCCGTAGATATGAGGTAGTCCTGTTTCCGGATCGATGTAATAACGAATATTCAATTCAATTATACCACCTTTTCTCTTGTCATTTTATTGGCTAACCCAAAGCTCACCGGGAGCCGGATTTATCGGCGATCCGGTGGACCCGCTTAGGCGCTGCCCCTTTTCTTTTGAAATTCAATAATCAAGTCTGACCCCAAACTTCTGACCCTACTGATATTGTTGACCGCTGATTTCCTCCCCTTCGTCAGCCGCCCGCGCCGCAAGCCTGACCAACTCCCTTTCGACATGATGCCTTAATGTCACCAGCAACATCAGGCAGAGTTCGTTGACGAACGGCTCATCTTTGAATAACCAGTGGTCATACGCAAAATTCGGGTCTTCGTCTGTCAGTAGCGATGCTCTCCGCTGTTGCTCGGCCCTAATAACGGCGATCACTTCTTTCAAAATACCGGTCTCCATGCCTCTTAATTGCCTTTTGCCAGCCAACGTGACGGGTCACGCGCGGCGGGTGCGCCGATGTGTGCACCCGATTGTTCGCTCGTTCCATCAGTCAATTGGGACTCCCAGCGAGCGCCAGAAGACTGGCTCATGCACAATCCTGATTCCGTACTGTCTCGCCTTCTTTGCTTTTCCCGACTGAGTGTTTGGATCGGCCACGACCAGGAGGTCCAGTTTCTTTGTCACAGACGGCAGTACCCGGAGGCCTTTGTTTACCGCAATTTGCTCGGCCATTTCACGAGTAATGAGTTGACCTCGCATGGAGCAACTGCACTCACCGGTGAAGCACACAGCCTTTCCAGTCCACTCCTCGACGAGAGTTGCGCTCGCATCGGAAAGGGCGGTGCTCTCGCAGGAGCTCAAGAGGTTATGGAGTTGATCGTCCGACAAGCGCCCGAATCCGAGTAACTGTGCTGCCAACTGGATTTCTCGCCGTTCCACTTCGGTGATGCGCCGGTCTGCCCACGCGGCCTTGACCAACTGCGAAAGGTAATTCAAGTGGATTGCTTTGACGCGGTCAAAACTCAGGCCCCAATGGGTAGCAACGTCTACAAGGGAATTACCCTCGTATTCTTCAACACGGCCGTCTTCGAGTGCACGCCACAGAAGGGCACGGTAGTCCCTTTCTCCTTCTGGCTGAGACGCGTCGGCGGAGCCTACGGAAAGACGTTCGGCAAGGCGTTGAACATAGCTGGGGACCGCTGAGGTGGAGCTTTCGAGACTCCCTCTCGGGAAAAGACTACCGCGCGGCGTATGAAGAACCGGCCAGGTCGGGGGGGCACAAGGCCCGAGCCGATTAAGCAGATCGGGAATCTGCAGGAGCATCCTCTGCAGAAGGTTTGCGGCAGCGCGGGCATCATGGAGAGCGGCGTGGGCTTTTCCGTGGTACTCGATCCCGTGTTCTGTACAACACGCCGACAGCGTCCCCCCACCTGCAAGGGCCATGGTGTCAAGCGAGGCGTAGCGAGGCATTTCAACACCGATTCGGCCATACTCCGACTGCAGGAAAGATACATCGAACCTAACATTGTGCCCGACCAACGCGATTGAGGCACACAGGAACTCAGCCAGATGGCCAGCGATTTCTGCAAAGCGAGGTGCATTAATGATGTCAGACGCCGTAAGACCGTGAATACTTGTTGGGCCGATATCTCGTTCAGGGTTCACGAGTGTCGCCAGCTCGGCCGAAATCCCCTGCCCTGGCACCACGAGAACGGCAGCTACCTCGACCACGCGATCATGGCGGTAGGGGTTCAACCCGGTGGTTTCAACATCGATTACTGCCAGCGGTTTCATCGTTTTCTCCGGAGCGAACGACCTGCATCACTTGCGCCAATGAAGCGCAGCGGAATTGTCGTCAAGTGAATGCTGTGGTTATGTTTTATCATATTTTGGATTAAACTCTACTCCAGCCTTTTTGGCTATCTTTATGTGGTTCCTTAACTATATACTGGTTTGGAAAATACTGTTTTATTTTATTACTTTCAATTGGATATTTTGAATAATAGTTATGATACAAATTAATTATTAACTCTTTTTTATAAGTACAAAATAAATGTCCAATTGCACTAATATTTGTTTTCTCGTCTTTTGTCATTTGACGATGCCTACCAAATTTATTCCCAATGTAAAAAGGAGGATTATCTGAATTATCAAATACACCTATTGTATGACTATCTTCACCATACATAGCATACCTAATATCATCACTATTCATATCAGAAAATTCTTGTCTATTATCATATATTAATAATATTGAAGGGCAATTGTATTTTTTTACAAGTGGTTTGATTTGTTTGTTTTTTTTATTTATTTCATCACGTATACGTCGTTCAGTACATGGCCAATAAGCTCCCGCTTTATTAGTTCTAATCTCAGATAATTTTTTCTTTTCTTCTTTATTTAATTCAAATTCTGTAACTTCAACAATAAGCCGGTAATTTTCTATTTTTAAAAGATAGTCTGGTATCTTATTTTTATTATCTTCCTCAATTTTTTCATAAGGTAGTTTATTTTGGTTACAAAATTCTTCAAATAATTTTTCTGATGTTGTCATAATCAATTTTTAAGCATAACGAGCCTGTAGGAAAAGTCCTTTTGACCAGTGAGAACGATGTTTCGGGGGTCCCTTGACCCTTCCCAAGTATGAGATCGTTGATTGCGGCGCATTCTGTGAAGTCATTTTTTTCACCATCTCACCCAAGAATCTGCTTAGTGACTTTTTCTACAGCCTCAACGCCTGAACTAAGCCGCCGACCGCTGGAAATCCAATAGCTACCAGCTATCCACGGTCGGTAGCGCCTTGTTGGCCAGATATGTTGCCATTTCTTCAAATATCATGAGTTGCTTTGATTCTGTCGCGGTATAGAGAACCTCCCCCTTGGATAAGAGGACATCTGCAACATAGGAATCGACATCTTTCTCGCGCCGTTCAAGAAACGCTTCTTCCCGATCAAGACAGCACAATTTGTGCGCCTCACACAGTAGCTGCCCCATTAAGATCACCTTGGCATCGGCCAGAGATACCGCAAGCCCCGCAGACTTCAACATAGAAACCTGAGCGTTAGCTGTCTCGATTGCCGTATGCAACGCATCGTGGGTTGTATCATGCATATTCGCTTCCGATGACTTGCGGCACAAAAGTATAAGGTCCAGATGGATCGGCGACTTAGCCTGCTGAAGGGGCATTGAAACAGACATTTCCGCCTTGATGGGGTACGCACGTGTACAAACAAAGCCGGCATGTCTTATGGCTCGATGAACAGCAGTCCAGCCGTCGTGTCTCGCGTGATGATATGAGAAGACAAAGAGCCCGTCGCTTTTAAGCACACGCCGACACTCCGCAAAGACGGATGTGAGCTTGCTTGTGAACAGGGACGCATCCGTATCTTGCACTTCTGCCTGATGCCGCGTAGTGTCCCGCGGCGACAAGTTCAAGACATGGTTCAGCCAGTAATAGAAGAAGTCGGCTAACTGAGAATAATGAACGTTGTCGAAAAACGGCGGGTCGGAGACAATGACATCTACAGAGTCGTCGGGAATGTCGGTACAGCCTGAATCACCTTGGCTTATATAAACGCTATCGCGATTATTCTGAAACTCTTGATAAGACGCTGCGATGGGCGCGGAAAGAGGATGATTGAACCCACCCGCCTTGGCCCCGGAATATGAATCAATGACAACTTCAGTCGGATTCGCCTTATATTGAAGTGCACGTTCGATGCGGGAGTGATAGAGGCAGGAAAAGGCCCCAGACGACTTGGTTGTTCCCCATATATTTGCCTCAATGGGCATGAGTTCCGGCTTCAGAATGTGATTGGCAAACATGTGTCTTACCGCACCAGTTCCTTCTCCCTTGAATGAAGTAAACAAATTATTGAACTCGAGCGTTCCGGAAAACAAACACGCGAACAGACGGCGAATATCGGGATTCTCCAGTTCACGTATAGCATCCGCGAGCTGCCTGATGCACAGAATGTGACGGTCAGAGAACAATTCATGCCAATAGCGATAGTTGTGTTTGAGCATCTGATCAGTGTTATACCCTGACTCCACGCGAACTCGCGGAAGCCCATCAACAATCGAGCCATACTCTTCCGCCACCATCTTCTCCATTTCGTGGTCATATTCGTTCATCGACTCATAGACCTTGCGACCGTCCTGTAATAGAATCATCTTCGCATATCGGCGATAGGCAAGTGGTCCGTCAATGTCCTTCATTCTATCAACGAGCTTAAAGCGTGCATCGCAATGTGGACATTGGATATGGGGACCAGAAACCGTGCCGATCTGAGGGTTGAAGCGTTGCTGGCAGTACGGGCAGGACGCGTCTTCAGCGTCATATCTTGTGTGTGTAATTGCTCCGCATGCTGGGCATGATGCGCGCGCCGAGGGGTCTTTCTTGGGCATGGCGTTGGCGGAAAATATGCGGCTCTTGAAGAGATCGACGGTTGCATTGCAATTCGGACATCCCACAACCTTGACCATGAAGTAGTAGAGTACCGTAGCCGGTTCGCCCTTTGCAGAGCGCGTCTCGAATAGTTTGAGTAACTTCGGTGCAACATTGGACTCCAGGACTCGGTAAGCCGCATCAATCTCCCTGTAATCGTAACGCGAAAAGGCAGCCTGACAGGCTGTGACCGCGACCGGGTTGATGTCGCGTCCCATAGACCTGCAACCGAGTTTAACGGCTTCGCCTACGGTGACTCCGCTACCCATAAACGGGTCAAAAAGCGAAATCTGGCGAAAGTCGTTTGAGCCGTAATATCGTTGCCAGAAGTCTTCGCGCTCATCCAAGCAACACCCAAGAATGATGCCGCGAAACACGGTGCCAAGCCTGCGCGCCCACCACTTGTGAATGTAATAGACAGGGCGGTATACCTCTTTCCGCCAGGATTCCTGCTCGGCAATTTTGGAGAGGCGGGCAAAAGGAAACTGAGATTCAATCCACTTCGGCATCTATGTTACTCCATGTCCCCTGCAGTCAAGCACTCGTCGTCTGTGGCGGGGTCTGGTTCGTTCTCGCTCAGGGTCACGGGCTTGTCGGAATCCTTGTCGAGCCGGTATATGTCAAATGAGTGTACTGTGCCTGCAGATGGATTTGGCACAGTCTTGGGAGTTATCTGGTTAGTCTTGAGGTCGAATTCATACCCCACGACTAGATTCACCACCTCAACGCGGTTAAGCGTGCCCACTTTCTGAAGGCCGGGCGGCTGAACCCATGCCGAGGGAATAACAAGGGTGCGTGTTCCTGTGAGACCATTGGCGACGGCAAAAGGTGTGGGGGCCACGTACATCTTGCGATCACGGATCATGATGTCCCCGTAGCTGCCAAACCCTTTGACGCTCTTGTTCTTGTGCAGATAATCGTGATCGGCGTTGAGAAAATCGCCGTGACACAGGACGAGATCGATAACCGGATATTCTTTACCGACCTCATCTGCCGGGGGGTAGCGACCGAAAACATAGAATACATCACGTCCGTTGTGAAAGCCTGTCGGCACTTGGCTGTTACAATCATATGTGGATTCACGTCCAGGCCACGCAAGACCCTTGATCTCGTATCCCTCTGTGAATGCGACAAGGACAAAATCCGGATATGAATTCCGTCCGCTCTTGTCAAAATTGACTCCAGTCTCGCGCAGCCTCGTCTCGAACCAGTTCTGGAAGTGGAACTCCTTATCGGTTCTGCTGACTCGCCGAATCAGGACACCATTGATGATTGCTTCTGCACACGCTCTGAAGACATCGAAAACTTTCGTCGGTTTCATGTTCCATCCTTTGTATCACGTTTGGGAATAGTCATCCATCATCTTCCGGCCAACGCTCCGCATAACCGGCGGGGATGCGGGCGTAGCGAGCATTCCCCGTCCGTGTTCATGCGGTTGTTAGACGCTTCAATTTTAAGATTCTTTAAATATACCTTTAATAATATCCCTTACTTCATCGGTAATATTTCCCGGGGCTTGAAACAACTTATGCACCTCATATTGATCCTTCAGATGATGATCAAGTCCAAGGGACACCTCGAGTTTGACTGGGAATTTATATGCCTGATTCTCATTCAATAGAAAACTGATTGCTTTGTTCTGCTTTTCGTTTGTATCTTTGTCGCTATCTTCCATGTCTGGAGTAATGTCATGGTCGTGTAGAACCGCATACGGTATTCCAAACCCGTTAAGCACTCTTTGGAAAAAGGGTATCGATTGTTTTCCGCCAGTTACAACTATAGACCAGTCTATTTCCTCAATTCTGTTGATAATGATCTTCTCATCCTGCAACACAGCTGTTATGGCGATCTGGTCCTCCGGTCCTTCGACCAAGAGTACTTTGCGAGCGAAGAACATTTCGTTGATTGCCGGATTGAATTTGGTGAGTCCTTGGAAAATCTTCCGCTCTGTGAGGCCGTCAAACGCTTGCGGGTCACATGTCTGCACTTTTGTTCCATCTATTACGCTTGTTTTCTTGACTATAGCCAATTTGTCATACTCGAAAGCGTCAATGAAAAGGGGTGAGTGAGTTGAATAGATAATCTGATCAGTTTTGGAGAATTCCTTCATCACATCATAGAAAAGCTTGCTAAGCTGGGGGTGAATGTATAACTCTGGCTCTTCAATCGCCAGAATTATCCTACCGGCGTCATCATTGGACTCGTCAACTGTAGTGAATAGCTGATTGCGTTCATTAATTATCAAGGTCTGTAACAAGGTAAATACTATGCACCTCTGTAGACCGTGACCCTTAGCCAAAACATCTGTGTCGACGCCATCGTCCACGGTGAGAGACACTCCACTGGAAAAGATATCTTTCATCTCATCAATTGTTATCGCCATTGAGACGCGTTCAACAGACGGCATTAGTTTCTTCAATAGTTGAGTGATTCTGGCCTCAACCGTTTCCAAGGAAGGCAACCGTGTCTCTGGCTTGCCCCCAGCGGTCTTATTGAGTAATGCCTTGATGCTGTCCAATGCAGTCTGAACCTCTTGGTACTTAGGATCTTTTTTTAAGATCCGCTCAGCCAGGTCGCCCATGAGTCGTCGGAATGTCGATGAACTCGAACGCTTGTCAATTTCATCACTGTAATCCGTAATCGCTCTGAGAAGATAAACTGAAGGTAACGTTGCAACTACATTACTTTGCAAGCCAAGAGCTTGTGTTGCACTGAGGTCTGGCCTATCATATTCAACATCGTTTTCTAGGATATACCGATCCAATGCTTTTTGGAAAATAGTTTTGTTGCATTTGTTGTCATGCAAGAAATACTCAGGAAGGCTGTTTTCTTCGACGATCTGTTTCCAGTCCGTTCGAGTACCTGTCCGCTCTTGTATCTTCGGGATGGACAGAAACCATTCTTTAGGTTCGGCACGGTAGCCATGGAATTCAGCCTTGACTTTCTCTTTTCCTGTTTTATCATCAGTCTCTATGTAGAAGTGCTTCTCTAAGGTCAGGCGACTACCGACAAGGTAAGAACGCCATCGCTTTAGCTCGTTGGGCAAAAGTGAGTCAAATGTCCCCTTCATTACTATGGATTTCGATGGATCATTAAAATCGTCTATTCCTATACCACTGACCCCGGCTGATGTGAGGCACTCGATTGATCTGATAAGATTCGATTTGCCAGAATTGTTCTCACCAATAAATGCAAAGATGCAAGATAGTGGAATGTCGCCACTATCCTTCACAGATCGGAAATTCTGAACCCTCAACTGATGTAGTATCATGTTTCCCTCACATATTTTGTGTGGTTAACGCTTGAGTTCAGCGGCGCGCTTTAGCGCGCCCGCTGGACGAATTGTTATCTGCGGTGGTAAAGTGACGAAAGATATGGATTTAAGCTGTATCTAATCACCAACCACTCTATCGCCTTCACCAGCATCTTCCAGCAGATTTTGGGGAAGTATGGCTGTGACCTCACCGACTGGAAGCTCTTGCACGTCCTTGAGTTTCCTCCCGACGGCTCTTGACCTCACCTTGGCCTTCTCGATTGTTTCCGATGCCTGATGCAGCTTCGTCTGCACTGCGTCCAGAACATCGCCATACTTCGTCCACTCGGTCTTGACCGCTGCAAGGAGGTTCCAGACCTCGCTAGAACGTTTCTGGATGGCAAGCGTGCGGAAGCCCATCTGAAGGCTGTTCAAAATAGACCACAGGGTAGTCGGGCCAGCGATGACCACACGGCACTCCCGTTGGATGACCTCGGTCAAACCCGTCCTGCGAATAACTTCGGCAAAGAGGCCCTCTATGGGCAAGAACAAGATGCCGAAATCCGTGGTTTTTGGCGGGTTTAAGTACTTTTCGCTGATGTCTCGTGCGCAGGTCTTGACACGGTCCTCTAGTTGCTTTCCTGCCATCTCCACACCTTCGACATCAGCCCGCTCCTGAGCCTCGATCAGGCGTTGATAATCTTCGACAGGGAACTTGGCGTCAATCGGGAGCCAAACGGTCTCATCGTTGTTCGCACCTTGTCCCGGCAACTTAATCGCAAACTCGACACGCTCGCCACCATCCTTCGTGGCCACGTTGGTGGCGAACTGATCGGGATTGAGCACTTGCTCCAACAGCGCCCCAAGTTGCACTTCACCCCACGTCCCACGTGTCTTGACATTCGTCAGCACCTTCTTTAGGTCGCCAACACCCGTGGCAAGCGTCTGCATCTCTCCAAGCCCCTTGTGCACCTGCTCCAGACGTTCGCTGACCTGTTTGAAGGACTCGCCCAGACGCTTTTCCAGCGTCCCTTGGAGTTTCTCGTCCACGGTTTGCCGCATTTGGTCAAGCTGTTTGGCGTTGTCAATCTGCATGCTTTGGAGTTTGCCTTCCACCGTGACCCTGACCGCCTCCAGCTTCTTCTCATTTGTATCCGAAAGCTTCCCAATCGTAGATGACATGGCTTCAAGCTGGATCTTTTGGACATTGGCCAACTCGCCCATTGTTTTGGTGGTGGCTTCCGTGATCCCCTTGAGTGCTGCTATGACCTCTTCCCTTAACTGTTTGGCTCCGGTGGCGGATTCCATTCGTATACCATCGAGTTTCTCGCCACTGGTCTTCGTCAACGAGGCGATCTGCCCGGAGAATGCCTCAAGCTGAACTTTCTCGGCGACGGCCAAATCTTTCATCGTCTTAGCCATCGTCTCCGAAATGCTCTTGAGGGTCGTTACAACTTCTTCCCGCAGTTGTTTGGCTCCAGTAGCAGACTCGGCACGGACTCCATCCAGTCGCTCACCGCTGGCTTTGGCGAAGGTGGTAAGCTGACCGGAGAAAGCATCGAGTTGCCCCTTCTGCATGCTGGCAACATCCATCATTCGTTGTACCACAGAATCACCGAAGGTCTTGAAGGCTTCAGTGAGTTCCTGTCGTTGCTCTCTCGCTGCCTTACCCTGTTCGTTTCTGCTCTGGGCCCCTTCCTCTCTAACCGCACGCTCGGTACGTTCCTGTGCCTTTTCGAAAGCATCAAGGCGGGAAGCAAGTGCGGAGGTATCGGCTTGCGATGCTATCCTTAAGAGCATGAGCAGGAGTGCCACCGCAGCGACGAGCATTACGAGGGTCACGATCAGCAGGATATCAGTCACGGAAGACCTCCCTTGAAGAAGTTTTTGATTGAGTACTCATACGGCAGATAACGATTTAGGTCAGCGGTGGCTGTAAGCCATCCGCTGGACTGACTTGTGTACGCCCGGCACGGGCGTGAGCTTATGGGGTGTAAGTCCCCTGTACGAGAACCTATGGTGTTCATGTTAGTGGATACTACCAAAAGTACGAGCCGAAGGCAAGGGCGGAAGGGCGACCGACCGTCTGAAGGAAGCCGGAGCGCATACGTGCGAGCCGACGAACAGAAACCGCATACAAGGCTTAGCTCCTGGGCAAGTTGGCACAACACAACAAAGCCCACAGGTTCAGGGGGCAGGGTAAATGCGGCGGTTGTGCACGGAAAGCTCACGTTCTTATCCGGGGAGATCTGTTTACCATGCGGCAGGAGGCTCATGAGTAAAATCCGGAAAGGGTTCACCCGGTCGACCAAGAACCCGGCATGTCCGTTCGCTGTTGGCGGATATGATTCCTCAAGGGAGACACGAAACAGACAGCGCCTCATGAC
>Ga0299912_10005502_pt1 | contig 10407 bp, 11 predicted proteins | sample RVTome_2_FD_207667 | JGI IMG/M metagenome (GOLD analysis project Ga0299912, IMG submission 207667) | Soil microbial communities from uranium-contaminated site in the Upper Colorado River Basin, Wyoming, United States - RVT95D214 (version 2) ... | reverse complement strand
GGCCTTTCGATCTGAAGGTAATTGGTGTCGGGGATCTCTTTAACAAACCTTCTCTCTCCCTGGATGATCAGTGTGTTCTCTTCAACCTTAATATCGATTTCGCTTTGAACCATCTCAGGAAGGTCCACTTTTAAGACCACCTCATTCTCTTTCTCGAGAATGTCGACAGGAGGAGACCAACCTCCTCTAGGCACCTCCTCTTTCCAAACACGGGAAAGGGTCTCGTCAAAGAGACGAGTCATCCGGTCTTGCATTGCGACCAGATCCTTAAAAGGCTCCCACTTTATATGGACCATACCCTTCACCTCCTCTTTGGACTTAAATAAAATATAATCCAATAGAAGAAGAATTTCAACTCCGGCAGGTATAACAAATATCAAAAAAGTCCTTTGGGAGTTTTGCCTGCTCCTTAAACTTCTCTAACTGAAACCACGGAGCAAAATAGTTCCCACAGACCTTACACTTCTTCATCTTGAGGGTTCGCTTCCAACGGGTGATCTCTCGCTCATCTCCTTCTTCCTTCATCCGGATAACATTCACAGGGCAGATGACCACACAGGCACCGCAGGCAATGCAGCTCATCGCCTCTCCACCAAAAGGAGGGATCATCTCCCTGCGATCTCCCCTGTGGGCGAATTGGATGGCATTGGCCCCGACCACTTCTTCGCATACCCTGCCGCAAAGGCCGCAGAGGATACAGTCTTTTTCCTCCTTCTTGAACCGGACCTGATCAACGCCCATCTCTTTCGCCATGTCCTGAATCAATTTGTCGTTGGGGCACATGGCCAAAATGAGTTCGATTATCATCTTACGGGCCCGCAGTACCTTCTCCGTTTTCGTAAATACCTCAATTCCTTCCATCACGGGATAGGTGCAGGAGGTCGTCATCCTCATCTTTCCTTTCCTCCCGACCTCGACCAGGCAGAGCCGACAAGCGCCATAGGGCTTTACCGATTCATGATAACAGAGATTTGGAATCTCAAACCCAGCATCCAAAGCCACTTCTAAGATATTACCGCCTTCTCTCCCCTCAACGGGCTGACCATCCATCGAAAAAGGAATCATAAACTACTCCTCCTAATCCAGAATGAATCATTGATTTATTGAGTTATTCTCGTCCACCCATAAACAATGAAATGATCAATGGGTTATGGTTACGAAGCCTGTTTGGTATATCGTAAAAGGGTTACGGTTAAAAGAATTTAAAGATAACGACCTAACCCCTTAACGAAACGGGCCTCTTTGCCGTTACCCTTTGACCATTGCCTTTATTGGACTTCCACTGCCTCAAACTTACAGGCCTCAAGACACATGCCACATTTAATGCACCTCTTGCTATCGATTTTGAAAGGTCTTCCTTTTTCCTTCTTCGTCCTCTTTGTACCGGTGATCGCCTCCTCCGGACAGACCTTAGCACATCTGCCGCACATCGTACACACATTGGAGAGAATTCGATACTGAAGAAGGGCCCGGCAGACCTTGGCCGGACATCGCTTGTTAATAATATGTTCCTCGTATTCATCTCGAAAGTACCGGATGGTTGAGAGGACAGGGTTGGGGGCCGTGCTTCCCAACTGGCAGAGGGAAGCCTCTGCAGTCGCCCACCCCAGCTCTTCGAGGAGGTCGATCTGATCGATTGTCCCTCGGCCCTCAGTAATCTCGGCCAGGATCTCGTGCATTCTTTTCGTCCCTTCCCGGCAGGAGGTACACTTTCCACATGATTCGCTCTTGAGAAAGTTCATAAAATACTTGGCCACATCGACCATGCAGGTCGACTCATCCATAACGATCATCCCGCCAGAGCCCATCATGGAGCCCACCTCGGTCAACCGATCGTAATCAACGGACAGATCGATCAGCGATTCAGGAATGCATCCCCCTGAGGGACCTCCCGTTTGAACGGCTTTGAATTTCTTTCCTCCAGGAATTCCACCTCCAACATCGTAAACGATTTCCCGCAGGGTGATCCCCATGGGAACTTCAATCAAACCCGTATTGTTCACCTTCCCAACTATTGAGAAGACCTTTGTCCCTTTGCTCGTGTCGGTACCAATCCGTGAATACCAGTCTGCCCCCCTTGAGAGTATGATTGGAACATTGTTCCAAGTTTCTACATTGTTGAGGTTACTCGGTTTGTCCCACAGACCACTCTCCGTTGTATGGATATGTTTAGCTCGGGGCTCACCGACCTTTCCTTCAATAGAGGCCATTAGTGCTGTCGATTCCCCGCAGACGAAAGCCCCTCCTCCCCGAAAGAGGTTGATCTTGAGGGAAAAACCTGAACCTAAAATGTTCTCTCCTAAGAGCCCAGTATTTTCTGCCTGTTTGAGGGCAATACGGAGCTTTTGGATAGCCAGTGGATATTCATCCCTGACGTAGATAAATCCTTCATGGGCTCCGATGGCAAAAGCCCCAATGATCATCCCTTCGATCACACTGTGAGGATCGCCCTCCAAAATACTTCGATCCATGTAAGCGCCAGGATCCCCTTCATCCGCGTTGCAGAGAATGAATTTTTGATCGCCCTTCGCCTTTCGACAAGACTCCCATTTGACGCCTGTGGGAAAACCCGCCCCTCCTCTTCCTCTGAGCCCTGATCGCTTCAACTCTTCAATGATCTCATCCGGTTTCATCTCAAAAAGGGCCTTATAGAGTGAGAAATATCCCCCCCTGGCAATATACTCCTCGATGTGATTGGGATTGATGAAGCCGCAGTTTCTCAGGGCAACCTTCAACTGTTTATTGTAAAAAGGAATCTGGTGATAATGGGGAGTTCCATCGATGCCTTCGGGGATCTGTCGGATGGAATAGTCGTGAACCTTATTCTCTCCAATCCAATCCTCCTCCTCCATAGTGCAGAATAATAAATCCTCAACCACCCTATTCCCCAGCCATTGGTGAACCAGCTCGACAGATCGTTCTGGGGTCACCCCATGATAGAAAACCCTTGGTTTCCCCGGCTCTAGAATGTCGACCACAGGCTCCCTCTGGCAGAAACCGATACAACCCGTCTGGCTCAGCTTGACCGGAAGCTTTCCTCTCTCTACCTCTTTTTGCAGGGTCTCATAGACCTTACCCGCTCCCGTGGAAAGACCACAGGTCGCCATTCCCACAGAGACCTTGGCCTTTGCTGGATAAAGGGATTTCAACCCCTTTTCCCTCATCTTTTCCAAATCGCTCTTTGTTCGAATTTCCATCTTTCCCTCGATCTTCCCTTCACCCATTCCTCTCCCTAGTAAGAGAGGGATGGGGTGAAGGAACAGGTTTATCACAACGAAACAGTCTACCCGCCAGTTGCATAAAAAACATTCCAAAAGGTGGTTGGGTGTGCTGGGAAACCTTTACAGCGGTATCTCTAAACGTTTTGCTACTGCCTTTCCAAGTGTATTACGGAAGTCACCTTTAGTGATATCGTATGTTGCCTATAAAACATTTTAAAAACCCGCTTGGTAAAGGTTGGGAAGCACACCCAACCACCTTTTCAATACAACATCTGGGCCTATTCAAATTCCTTTAGTAGGGTGGGCACCTTCTCTTGTGAAACACGACCGAAGACATTCCCATCGACGACCGCTACCGGCCCTAAGCTGCAGCAGCCGACACAATGAACCGATTCCAAGGTGAACCGTTTATCCTTGGTGGTTTCCCCTACAGAGATACCGAGATCCCTCTCCATCTTTTCCAAAATCTTGTCCCCACCACGCACATGACATGCTGTGCCTAAACACACGTCGATCTTATGTCGACCCCTCGGTTTTAGACTTAATGCGTTATAAAAGGTGGCAATCCGAAAAACGTGAACCAGAGGGATATGCATTTTTTGGGAAACATATTCCAGCGCTTCTTTAGGAAGATATTTCTCCTTTACCTGTATGTCTTGAAGGATCGCCAGAATGGCTGATTCCCTCCTTCCGTAATGTTTAATGATGCCATCGATCTGTGAAACTTCCATCTTAAACTCCCTTTCCAGCCTTCGTTCTTAAGTCTTCATATTCCTGATGAACCCGCTTCTCAATCTCTTCAATCATCTCATCGGTGAGGTGGCGAAATCGTCCTTGAAGTCGCATGTACTCTTTCAGGGGCCTTAATTTGGGAAAATCGATGCTCAAGTGATATCGACCCCTCTCAATCTCATAAAGAGGAAAGACTCCTGTCTCAGATGCTAACCGACCCAATTTGATAGAGTTTTCCGCAGCAGACCTCCAACCCGTCGGACAGACGGAAAGGATGTGAACGTAAGCCGGGCCTTCGATATCAGCGGCCTTCTTCACTTTCTGGACGAGATCCATTGGATAACTGGGACAGGCAGTAGCCACATAGGGGATATTATGAGCGGCCACAATGGCCGGCATATTCTTCTTCCATGTGATCTGGCCCATTGAAACCTTACCCGCTGGAGAAGTAGTGGTCGATGCACCAAAAGGGGTTGCAGAGGACCGCTGGATACCGGTATTCATATAGGCTTCGTTGTCCGTGCAGATGTAGATCATGTTGTGACCCCGTTCCAGAGCCCCAGAAAGTGCCTGAAGCCCAATGTCCGCTGTCCCTCCATCTCCTGCCATGCCAATTACCACAATTTTCTTTAGGGGGATCCTTCCTTTCCTCATCAGTACCTTCAATCCTGCCTCAATGCCTGAGGCTACTGCAGCCGTATTCTCAAAGGCCACGTGGAACCAAGGAACCCTCCAAGCAGTGAAGGGGAAGGGAGAAGAAACGATCTCCATACATCCCGTGGCAGCGGCAACGATCACATTTCTCCCTAACGCCTTGGCGACCAATCGCACAGCCAATGCCTCAGCGCAGCCCTGACAGGCTCGATGGCCGGGAGCGAAATACTCCTTCTGGGTCAATGTCCTAACAGCGTATACGTTCAAGTTTTCAGTCATTCTCTCACCCCATAGATCTCATACCCTTCTCTATTTCCTTCTTCAATCTCGATCTCGGCCTTATCCACCATCTTGATGTAGTCTGATGGTGTCACATCCCTTCCCGAAATCCCCGCGACAAAGTTGTAGACATACGGTCTTTTCTCCTCTCCGTAGATAGCAGCCTTCACTTCCGATGCTACAGGTCCTCCGGGGCCTCCAACAGAGACCGCTCGATCGATAACGACCAACTGCTTGGCTTTGAGAGTAGCCTTCTTAAATGCGTCGAAAGGGAAGGGTCTCCACAGGCGAATCTTTACCAATCCAACTGCCCTTCCCTCTTCCCTCATTTTATCAACAGCTACAGAGGCGGTCTCCCCAAAACTTCCCATGGTAACAAGTAAGGTCTCAGCATCCTCTGTCTGGTAGGTCTCGATGGGGTTGTAATACCTGCCTGTCATGTTACCGAAGGCCTTCCATGTCTCCAGAATTCTGGACATGGAGGATCGAAGGGCCACCTCATGGGACTTTTTAGTCTCCGCAAAGATGCTGGGCAGCGCAAAAGCGCCCATGGTCACAGGACGGTCCGGGTGGAGACGGTGAAGGGGTTGGTAGGGAGGCAGAAATCGATCGATCTTCTCCTGCTCAATTAATTCGATGGGTTCGATCACATGGCTTAAGATGAACCCATCCATATTAACGATCACAGGAAAGAGTACCTCTCTGTCTTCGGCCAACCGATAGGCAAAAAAGACGTGGTCGTAGACCTCCTGGCCGTTTTCTGTGAAGATCTGGATCCATCCGCAATCTCGAATTGACATGACATCGCTGTGGTCGTTCCATATGCTGAGAGGAGCGGAGAGTGTGCGGTTAGAAATGATCATGACGATAGGTAACCTCAGAGGGGAGGTGATATAAGTAATCTCACTCATCAGGGCCAATCCCTGGGAGCTCGTGCAGGTAAAAGACCTCGCTCCCGCAGCCGAGCTTCCCAGGCAGACACTCAGTGCGGAGTGCTCGGACTCCACCGGTATGAATTCCGCATCCAGTTCACCGTTCGCCACCAATTCGGCAAGGTGTTCGACGACATGCGTCTGTGGGGTAATGGGATAGGCTGAGATCACGTCGACATTCGCCTGCTTAACAGCCTCTGCCGCGGCAATCGAGACTTCCATTCCAACCCTTTTTGCCATCACTTCTCCTCCTCTTCTACCACCATCGTGATCGCCCCCGTAGGGCACTCCTTTGCGCAAATGCCGCAGCCTTTGCAGTAGAAAAGGTCCGCAATAAAGAACCCCTCGGAATTCAAGCTATAGGTCATATCCGGACAGAAGATGTAGCATAATCCGCAATGGATACAAAGCTCCTTATTTAGAACCGGCATCAGGCTTTTCCAATCCCCTGTACGATATTGACTGGCATTCCCCGGCTCCAATACGACATTTCCTACTGGCAGTTCCTGCCATTTCCACTCTGACTCAGGCTTTGTCATACTTCACCCCTTTTAAAAAAAACCTATTAAATTAAATGAGGACTGTTTCTTGGTAGGCTCGCTCGAAAGCAGAGATGTTCTTTTCGGCGATTCGACCAAACCGCTCCCGAAGGGGAGCAATAAAGGATTCTTTCTTAACCACTTTTTGAACCTTGGCTAAAGATCCAAGCATCGTCGTATTAGTGATGGGAAGGCCAAGAATCTCAGCAGCAATCTTGACAGCATCCACCACGGCGAGCCGATTTTTGATCCCTAATTGATCTTTTACCTTCTCTACAGAATCTTTGCTCGTGGTAATGAGGATACCGTTCGGTTTTAATCCGGCGGCGACATCTACGATCTTCAAAAGTGACGCATCAAGCACCACTACGAGATCGGGCTCATAGATATTGGCCCTGATCTTGATGGGCTGATCACTGATCCGGCAGAAGGCCACAACGGGTGCCCCCCTCCGTTCCGGGCCAAAGCTGGGAAAAGCCTGAGCATATCTGCCTTCCCCAATGGCTGCCAGGGCCAATATCTCTGCTGAAGTCACCGCTCCCTGACCACCTCTTCCATGAAATCGAATCTCAATCATCTTTTACCTCAATAAAAAATAGGTCAATTTATAAAATATTTTATTTACTATCGCAAGTTCTCCTCAAACTTCTCTCCGTCCCTCAAGGGCTTTCGACAATGTCATCCCGTCCGAGTATTCAATCTCACCACCCATCGGAATTCCATAGGCGATCCGTGTTACTTTTATTCTCAGAGGCCTGATCAGGTCGGTGAGATAGAGCGCTGTCGCCCCTCCCTCTACCGTGGGATTGGTGGCCAGAATTACCTCCACCACTCCTTCCCGATGAATTCGTTCCAATAGTTCTCTAATCTTGATGTCGTCCGGACCAACACCTTCTAAAGGAGAGATCGTTCCGTGTAACACATGGTATCTTCCGCTAAATGCCCCGGCGTTTTCAATGGCGATGAGGTCATTGGGCCCTTCCACGACGCAAAGAATTTCTCGGGTTCGGCGTTCATCTCGACAGATCCAACAGGAATCCTCATCTGTCAAATTGAAACAGATAGAACAGAGGCGAATCTTTTCCTTCACATCCAAAATCGCTCTCGCCAGCCCTTGGGACTCAGATAGACTGCTCCGCAAGATATGGAAGGCCAGCCTGGAGGCTGTCTTTCTCCCAATTCCAGGAAGTTTCGTGAGAGCCCCAATCAGGTTATCAATCGGTTTAGCATGGAGTGCCATTGCTAAAAAACCTCAGTGCAAAATGCAAATTGCAAAGTTAACAATGCAAGGTGTTCGGAAAAATCCTTACCCACTCGACGTTTGCACTTTAATCTTAAATCCTTCTTTCTTTTCTGCTTTACATTTCGCAGTCTTTATTTTGTAGTGTACCCTTAAAATTGCTAATTTTACATTGCTAATTCCGCAATTTACATTGATCTTTAGAGTAGGCCGGGGATGTTCAGCCCACCGGTGATCCTCTTCATCTCCTCTGCCATCATCTCCTGGGATTTCCGGATGGCCTCATTTACAGCGGCTACAATTAGATCTTGAAGCATCTCGATATCTTCCCGATTGACCACTTCTGGATCGATCCGGATGCTGAGAATCTCCTGCTTCCCATTGATCACGACACTCACCATCCCTCCCCCAGAACTGGCCTCGACCGTCTTGCCTGCCATCTCCTCTTGCAGTTGTGATATTTTCGCATGCATCTGTTGAGCCTGTTTCAGTATGTTTCCCAAACCTTTTGTCATGTATCTCTCCTTTTCTCCCTCACCCCTCCACCAGCTTTCCATTAAAGAGACGGAGGGCTTCCTGGATGAGGGGATTTTCTCCCGTTCCTTTCTCTGATCGGCTCTCCAATTTATTGCGGGGCAGTCCTTCCGTTTCTGAGGTCACTCGCCTCTTTAAACCCACCCTCTGATCCAATGCGGAGATGATCACCTTTGCCTTTCTCTGAAGGTATTCATGACAGATCGACTCCAATTGGCTTCGGTTCTCCTTTTCTGATATTCTATCGAAATGGAAAGAGTCTTTCTCGAAGCCAATCTCGATCTTCTCGTCACTGACATCGATGAGATTCCCCATGGCCAGGAACGAACCCAATACAGGATTCCTCGCCCGGGTAAAATCTATCAACTTCTTCCACGTCTCTTCGCGGGTTTTTTGAAATGCTTCCTCATTTTCTCCCTCTATCGGAGAGTCGGTAGAAACCATTGGCTTTTCTAAAGAGAGAGAGTCCATTTCCTCGGTCGCTCCCATTGGGCCTAAAGCTTTATTCAGTCCCTCCAACCTTTCATCGGCCAACGGCATGTCGTTTTCACCTATTGTTGAGTGCTCCACCTTTCCCAATTTCTCCAACTTCTTTAAAATCTCGTCTATGGGAAGGATGGGGCGGAGGGTGGCCATTCGAATCAAAGCCATCTCTAACATTGTCCGAGGAAAGGTAGACTGAACCACTTCGCCCTCCCCCTTCAAAAGAAGGCTGAAGAGGTGGCTCAATTGATCGAATTGGAATCTCTCTGCTTGTTTTCTTAGTACCGCCAACTCCTCTTCTGGCAATTCCATTACTCCTTCTGGATGCTGACTCACCTTCATGAGGATCAGGTTGCGAAGATATTGAAGAAGCTCTCGACAGAAGTGTTGGAGGTCGTATCCAAATTCATAAACATAATCGACGATCTCCACACAACGCTCAACATCCCTGTTGGCAATCGCTTCTATGGTATCGCAGAGAATTTTTCGATCGATGAGCCCAAGGATCTCAGCGATATCCTCATCCCGGATATCCTTCCCTCCGTAAGAGATGACCTGGTCAAGGAGGCTCTGGGCATCTCTCAGGCTCCCTTCCGATGCTTGAGCAATAGAGAGGAGCCCTCTTTGACTTAATTGGATCTTTTCCTCTTCAATGATCCTTTTCAGGTTCCCAATGGTCTCTTTCAACGGGATTCTCTTGAAATCGTATCGTTGGCATCGTGAAAGGATGGTCGTCGGAATTTTGTGGGGCTCGGTAGTGGCAAAGACAAAGATAATATGGGGAGGAGGTTCTTCCAAGGTTTTCAGCAAGGCGTTGAAAGCCTCTCTGGTCAACATGTGGACCTCATCGATGATGTAAATCTTATATCGATTCTTCGCAGGGGTATAGCGGACGTTCTCCCTCAACTCTCGAATCTCATCGATCCCCCGATTGGAGGCCCCATCGATCTCTATCACATCCATCGAGACCCCGGAAGAGATCTCGTGACAGGTTGTGCATTGATTGCAGGGGTTAATCTGGGGACCCGCTTCACAGTTCAAGGCTTTCGCCAAAATGCGAGCAGTAGAAGTCTTACCTACCCCTCTGGCTCCAGTGAACAGAAAGGCATGGGCGACTCTTTTTTGGGATATGGCATTTTGTAAGGTTTGGGTGATGGGCCGCTGTCCAACGACATCTTCAAAGACTTGGGGCCTCCACTTCCTTGCCAACACTAAATAGGACATCTCTCACCCATTCCCCCTCACCCTTCCCCCCTCCCCGCTGGGGAGAGGGAGGGGGTGAGGGGTATTTCTTGTTGATAGCCAGGCTACCCTACGGCACACAAAGGGGATTACTACCGCTGCTTCCTTCCGGACCTGACGGGGTTTGCAATCTTTTGTTGCGCAGGACCCGACTATCAACAAGATTCCTAGGATCTCGCCAGAGGCGAGATACCTTAAACGATAGACTGTTAACCTTTAGCTTTGCGGTCTTAAGTTAAAAGTTAGAATTTTTCTGGCACCCTGAACTACATAGAGTTCAGGGCAAGCCATGCACCCTGCGTGGTGCATGGCGGAGAGAGAGGGATTCGAACCCTCGATCCCGTTATAAGCGGAATACTCGCTTAGCAGGCGAGCCCCTTCGGCCAACTCGGGCATCTCTCCGTTTCAAACATTAGATATGAGTTCTAAGTTCGGAGTTCGAAGTAATTTTATTAAAATCGCATCTGAAAACCCCTTCCTGTGGACGGGGATGAAAGATGCGTCTGCTGAAAGCAGAAAAAAAGTAAACCAGATGCTGAAACAAGTTCAGC
>Ga0299912_10005500_pt1 | contig 10408 bp, 18 predicted proteins | sample RVTome_2_FD_207667 | JGI IMG/M metagenome (GOLD analysis project Ga0299912, IMG submission 207667) | Soil microbial communities from uranium-contaminated site in the Upper Colorado River Basin, Wyoming, United States - RVT95D214 (version 2) ... | reverse complement strand
GCCGTTTGTGGACGAGGGCTGGATAATCGACTACAACCCGAGAACAAATAGGGCGAAGGTCACGGGCAAAGGGAATCCAGAGGAGGGCGTTCTTATCTATGATGGCAAGCCTTATTATACTTCTCAGGCCGCCTTCAAAAAACCGAAGCCGCCGACAGAAGAAGCGAAGCCCGCAGGGCCGCCCACCCCGCCGCCGGTTCCCGTTGAAGAAAAAGCCATTCCCCCGGAAGCTAAAATTCCCGAGCCGCCGGGCGAGACACCGGACTTTACCACAGTAGAAAAACCCACCCCGGCAGTCCCCAAAGAATCCGCAAAGCCGCTCATTAATTGGATCAGAAAACAAGGAGGGATAAGACTCGACCCGTCGGGTTCCAGCCTTGCTTCAGCCGGGGAGCTTTACGATATTATCGAGTCCAAGCAGGGGTATATCGTAAAGAGCGCAAAGAATAAGTCAGCGCAAAGAATAGGAGATTTAGCAGAGAAGGCGCACGAGCTTGGTTTAATAGATGAATTCTCGGACAAAGCCTTATTGGCCGCGATAAGAAACGAGATGGAGGGTGGCCCGCCGAGACCAGGAACTTCCGAGAGCGAAGATTATTTCGAGGCAAGGCGAAAGAAGGCAGAAAAAGAACAGGCGGAAGCACTTTACGAAGAATATGAAAGAACGGAAAGAGAGAAGAAGGGGAAGCCGCCGGAAATCGAAGGGGGCGTACCCGCGGTCGCGGAACCGCCGGGGCTCGGGGCGGAGATTAAAGCACCAAAAGCGGAAGCCAAGGAACCCGAAATTGAATACGAAGCCACGCCCCGCAAGCCGACCGTTGCCATAAAAGACAAGCGAACGGGCGAAGTGTATCTGGGGAACCCCGGAGAAACAATTCACGGCGAGATGTTCTCCCGCCTTGAAAGGAAGGGGGTCAAGCCGGACGACATGATCCCCGGATGGAGAACCCCCGAGGGTAAGTGGGCCGAGAACCTAAGGGAAGCCGCGCCAAAGACAGTCAGGGAAGAAGTCTCGGATCAGTTTGAGCCGAAGGAACTCTCTGAAGCAAGAGACCAAAAACGAAGCGAGACACCGGAAGCAAAAGAGTTTGATAAAAGGATGGAGGGGATTGAAAAGGAAGTAGAGAAGGCAATCGCGGAGCGCAAGGAACTGACCACGGAGCAAAGGGAGGCACTCAAGGCTAAGGGTAAATATGAGGAAGGTGTCCCCGGCCCCGAGAAAGAACTGCCGACCCCGGAGCCGGAGATGGAGCCAAAGGCAGAGAAGATAAAACTGGTCAGGGTATCCGTCAAAACGCCGACCGGGCTTGTCGAGGCATTGGGTGAGCTTCCGGTTGATATGTTGGATGGAGTGAAGGAATACGCAAATAAGCTCGGAGTCGGGGATAGCCTGGTAATCGGCAAAGAATACACGGGGAAATGGACGGACTACGAGCCGCCGAAAGAGACGGAGAAGCTGATCCAGGAAGTCCTGAGGGACGTGAAAAGAAAACCCAAAGAGGTTTGGGAGGAATGGCAGAAGCAGGGGCAAAAGACGCGCGAGGTCTGGGCCGGGCTCCCGCCCCCTGAATTCGCAAAGAAGATCGGACGATGGCTTGTGGACAGCCTTCAGACAGAGCCTCAGTTTAAGAGGATCGGGGCTCCCGATACGGGCCTTGCCCTAAAGAGATACCACCCCCTCAAAAACGCCGAGCTTGAAAAAGGCTTGAAGGCCATCAAGGAACTCAAGAAGAAGCACGAAGGCTTAAAGCTGACAGATGACGAATGGCAACTTATCACGAAGCTTTCCTCTAAGGAGTCAAGATTTGAAGCCCTGAGTTCAGCTGAGAAAACTCGATACGGCGATGTCGTCAAGGATGTCCGAAAATTCTTTGACGACTACGCCGCCCTGGAAAAGAAGCTCGGGATCATAGAGGAGGAATGGCCCAAGAGTATGCTCCGGCGGCTGCTTCAAGAGCGCGACCATTACAAGGAAGCGATAAAGCGATTCCAGGCCGTGGGCAAGCGCAAGACCGATATGCAGGGGAAGATCGACAAGCTCGACGAGACGATCAAGATCATCAACGACATGAGGCCCCAGTATATCCACATCCCCCGGACGTGGCTTGAGTTATTCTGGGAGAAGAACGCAGAGAACGCCCCGAAGATCATCACCGAATTCTTTCATGAGAGGAAGACAATCGACATCGAGGCCCTTGCGGATTATCTTCTCGCGAAAAATATCATCGAGCCAAAAGACCTGGACATCCGCCGGATCATGGGGATTTATTCACACAAGGCCGGACACAAGATCGCGCTTGCGGAGATATTCAGGAACGCAGAGAAAGAGGGCCTGATCAAGGCGATTGACGAGGCCCCGGCGAATTGGCAGTCGCTTCCTTCCCAGAAATTCCCCACCCTTCGGGGTAAAAAGGCTCACCCTGTTTTCGTGGACTTTTTTGAAAAGAACTTCATGAAGTCAGGATTCTCCATGCCCACGGTCGGCAAGATTCTCGGGACGATCAAGATGTTTCAGTTTTATAATCCCGTGTTTTTGCCGATGTATAACATTCAGCAAGCATTCTGGACGGGGGCATTGACCTCGACAAAGCTTCCGGGGTCAGTCAAGAAGGCATGGCTCTCGATGAAAAATAAAGACGGTCACTATTGGGATATGCACTATTGGGGAGGCTTCTCTACGCCCTTCAGCCCGAGCTTCAAGGAATATTCAAAACAGATTGACCGCGCGCTCGGGAGTAGCTCGGCGATAAAAAAGATTGGGCGATTTCTGAACGTCTATCAGCATTCATGGGATGCAGCATGGGCAGCGGAGAACTGCTTGAGGATGGTGACCTATCATCATTACCTTAGCTCCGGCAAGGCCCCGAAAGACGCCGCTCAGTTAAGCTCGTGGGCTTCCGGTGACTATGCTTCGATCCCGCCGGCGGCAAGGAAAACCTTAAATAAAGTCTTTTTCACCCCATCCTTCAAAATCTCCATGCTTGCTGCCCAGGGCATGATGATTAAGAACGCCGGAAAATATCTTTTCGGGGGCAAGGAACAGAGGGCCGCCATGACCGGGACGGAAAAGGGCATGGCGAAAATGCTCATGCCGTTCCTTACGGGGTTCGCCCTCAGAGAGGCGTTCATGCACACGCTCGGATACAAAACCGACCAATTCGGATTGAAGTATTCAAAGACCGTTCTGGATGAGGATGGGAACGAAAAGGAATTAGTCCTTCATGTCGCGACGCCGGATAACGTCTTATTGAGATATATGCACAGGTTCAAGAGTATCCCGACGGAGCCGGACAAAATCAAGGCGATCATCGACCGCTCTAAGTGGGAGCTTCATCCGGTCTGGCAGCTTGGGATGGAGCTTCTTTCGAACAAGAACTTTTCGATGGAGCCCATTTTCAATCCCTTCGACAAGCCCGAAAAGATCATCAAGGACGTGGTGAAGTATTCCACGGTCAGGGCCGTGAGGATTCTTGAGCTACTCCCGGCTGCGGAGGAAAAGGGCCGGGGCCGGACGGCCTACAAGGCCCTCCTCAACGACATGGGAAATTGGGGGAAGGTCATGAGTCTTTTTGTCCTGCCCTATCTTCGAAACGCACCCGAGGTCAGATATCAATACAGGATTCAAAATCTCATCCAGGAATTCCGGGAGCTTGAACGGGCAAGGCCCGCGAAGTCTGAGGCCGAGATGGAGACACGAATCGAGAACCTCGATAAGCAGCTGAAGAAATTCCTTGAGCAGATGGAGAAGGAATGAGGCCGTATTCGATTTACATTGATCCCGGACACGGCGGTAAGGATAGCGGGGCCGTGAGCCCGGACGGAAAATATAGGGAGAAGGATATTGTCCTCGACATCGGGAGGCTCTTTCGCCGTTGTGTTTTCGATGGAGACTATCTCTACACGCCCTATATGACCAGGCTATCCGACAGATACATCACGCTCGAAGCCAGATGCAAAATGGCGAACGAGAAGGGCGTTAACGCTTTCATAAGCCTCCATTGTAATTCATCCACAAATCCCTTGGCAGAGGGGCTTGAACTATGGCATTACCCGAATTCGCAACGGTCGAAGCTCCTTGCCTTAGAGCTTTATGGCACACTCCTTGCTTATATACCGAATGGAAGGGGCGTAAAGGAGGCCAATTTTTATGTCTTGAAATATACCACCATGCCCGCCGTTCTTATTGAGTTTGAATTTCTATCAAATCCACAGGAATACATCACCGACACACAAGCCCAACGCCGGGTCGTTAAGGCAATGGCTGAGACGGTCGAGATGTTTTTTGAGGGAGGCTACCATGATGAACAATAAAACCAGGATGAAGGCTGCGCTCATCGGTTTTTTTGGAGTCATTATAACAGCTTGGGCGAAACATTGGTTCGAAGGAATCTCGGAAAGCCTCGTCATCACGGCGGCGGGCCTCATCACGGCCTATATCGCCGGGGATACTTTCAGGTCATCAAAGCCGGATAACGGAAAATGAAGGAGCCGTAAGATGAAAGACTTAAAATATATTCTTGTGATAATGGGCCTAACGGTTCTGACGATGTTCCTCTTTATGGATAGGTGCAACGATGGAGCAAAAATTCAGAGACTGCAAGGACTTCATGATGGGCTTGAGGAGACGGCGAGAAAAGAAAAAGAAGCCCTGGAAGCCGAGGTTAAACTCAAAGAAGCAGAAATACGGAGACACATAAAGAGGGTCGGGGAGATCGAGGCGGACAGAGTAGCGGGGCTTGAGAAGATCGAGGCCGGGGACGAGAAGATCGAAACACTTGAGAAAAAACTCGCGGGCCTTACCGATAAAGACGAGATCATCCAGACGCAGGGCAAGCTCGTCCTGACCCTGAAGTATGAGCTTCAGCTTGAGCGGGAGGATAAGGCAAAAGTCCTTGAGCAAAGAGACCTCTGGAAGACGAACTACGAGAGGGAACACGAACTCCGCCTTTCCTTTGAGGCGCAGTTATCGCGAGAGGAGGGCTTGAGAAAGACGGCCGAGGCGATGAACGCCCAATACGAGAAGCGAATTCAGGGGCTCCAATTCGGATCCAACATCAAGACGTTATTGATAACGGGCCTTTCAATCTACGGCGGCTACGAATTTTTTATCAGGAGGAAGTAATGGAAAAGGACATACTCTGGCTTTTGATTCTGACGGTATCGCAATTAGGCCAGGCCGTGCTAATTTCGGTCAAGCTTCTGGCCGCCAAGAATAACAAGAAAAGCGAGGCAAGGAACAACCCCCACCCCTGCGCGGCTCACGGCGAAAGGCTTGCCACCGTTGAAACCGAAGTTAAAAACCTCAGGCATGATAACGAGGAGGACCATAAAATAATCTTCATGAAACTTGACCGGTTGTCTAAATGAAACTCATCCTTGCAGCCATAGCAACCGAGGCCATCACGGAGATCCTCATTCATGCGGGCTTTCTCAATAAACCGAGGGCATGGCTGTCGAAGGTCGGCTTCTTCAAGGAGCTTTTTTCTTGCGGCTGGTGTCTGAGTCTATGGGTCGGGCTATTCGTCTTCGGCCTCTTATACTTGAGGCTTGAGATTGCGCTCATCCCCATAGTGATTCACCGGCTGAGCAATTATCTGCATGTAATTTACAGTCTTGTTAAGTATCCCAGGAGGTGATAAATGCCCTATCAGATTAAAAAGACAAGCGGATCAAAGCCCTGGTGTGTGTTCAATAAGGACACCGGAGATAAGAAGGGCTGTTCAAAAACCGAGGAGGACGCGATCGCTCACATGAGGGCTCTTTACCACGGCGAGTCAGGGGAGCCCTTCACGAAGCAAAAGAAATAGGGAGTATCACAATATCAAGCCGGGGCTCGTCCGAGTAATACTTCTCCATAAAGATTTCAACGAATTGGCAGTCGTCGCGGAACGCTACGCCAGACAGGCCGTCAAGCGCGGCCTTCATGATGTTGTCAAGGTCGGGCCTTTTGGCGGGCCTTATCTCGCCCTTCAACATGAGGGCCTGCTGCTTTTTGCTTTTTGATTTGGGGATTGAAAAGAAAGACCGAAGCTCAAGCCTGAGGGGGCCATCCGCAATTGGTTTGAATCCGGGGTATTTTGTTGCAAACAACTCTTTAATCAGCGTCTCGTAATTTACTGTCTTCTTGGGAGTGTAGATTCCGAATTTCGCCCACCGGGGTCGGGCCTTTGCGACTGGTTCGCCGGGGATCGTAAGAAGAATGGGCGTCATCTAATCCCTCCCGCTCGGCCATTCCTGAATAAGTTTTTGGCCCCAAATTTCCTGCAGGTTGTTTTTGAGGAAGATAGGGATACGTCCCTCCTTACAGCCTCCAACGATCCTATCGATCCATGATCTTCCGGGATCGTATTTATGGCCGTATCCCGTTAGGCGACCTACAATAAGCCAATCAACTCCCATATAAATAACCTCGGGGAGTGGCCCGAGCATCGGTTCAATGCTGAGAAACTTGATTCTTGCCTTGGCTTTAGCCAACGGAATCTTTCTGGCATACTCGTCAAATTGCGTTATGGTCGTACCCAGCCACACATTATCCGGCATGGGCCTGTCTATCCTTTCCGGCATTTTGGTCAGGATGATGAAAGTGTGTTCGGGACTTATATTGATATGTTTGAAAACATTATTCCGATAAGGATCGGCGAGAGGATGAAATAACTCAAACGTACTACAAACAAAAATCCGGCTCGGTTTTTTAGGAAAATCGACCATGAGAGTATCAAGGTCTAATCTCGGTTCCGGCCCGTATTTCCCGAAAATCGATTTATCGAACCGCTGATACATCCGACGGGCATAGCAGTAACTTTTCCCATCCGGTGTTTTGCAATCTACCGGGCAGATTCCTTTGATCGGATTCCAGGTATAGCCCGGCTCGCCGTTCGGGCCGTGAGTCCATTCAATTTTCGTGCGTTGCATCAATCTCCCCTTGCCTTTTCGAGTAGTTTGAAACCATCGCCTTTGAGGGCGGCGAAAAACGTCCTTTGGCCATCCCAGGCGTAAGGCAAAAATACCTGCATAAGCTCGGCTTGTTGCATTTTGACCATCGCCATCTGGACTTCGACCCAATCTTGAATGAGTTTCCAACCTGTCCGCTCAGCCTGCTGGCGAAGACGATTCAATGATTCCTTGCGGGGACGGCGCATAGATGAACGCATGACATCAAAGACGGCTTCAATATTGGCTGGCAACCGAATAGCGACGAGTCGTTCCCCTGGCCGCGGAATTTGAAAAGATATTGCTTCGAGTCGGCCTTCCGCATAGTTTTTCATTATCCCCACGGCCCCGCCCCGAATAAGCGCTACCTCAATTCTCATGATTGTCCTTTCAACGGGGACGGTTGAGGTATAGTTTTTAATCGGCATTTAATCCCCCGTGTTCGGCTTCGGCTTAAACAATGGAATTTTTATTTCAAATTCATAATGGCCGCCCCGCGTAGATGAGACCCAAGTCATTGTCCAAAAGATAAAATTCTTTTCCATCGCCTCAATTACTAATTCATTTCCCGACCATCCCCCCGTATGTAGTCTCAATTTCCATACCGGATCGCCAAAGAAGTCCTTGTGTCCCTTCTTTTTGAGATCAAATCCCCAATCCGGCCAATGCCAAAGTCGTTCAACCTCGACAAGAAAATCCTGAATAGATTTTTTTTCAAAATCCCAGGTCTCTATTTGCCCGAGTTCCATTTCGTCGGGATATCCATGTTCGTCCATCCTTAGTCTCCCGTGCTCGGCCTCAGACTTACCGCCTGCTCAAACTTGCCTTTTTCTATCATGGCAATCCCCTTGATGATTTCGTATGCGACTTGCGGGGGGATTGCATTTCCGAGAGCTTTATGTCTGTCCACCCAATGGGGAATCCCTTTACGGCTTCCGCAAAGTGCAGGGAAAGATAAATTGGGGATTGGGGGGAATCTCTGAGTTTCATTACGATTCGCCCGCCACTTGCATGGGCATATTTTCCTGAGCCCCGATAGGCGTTTCTGCTGGCGCTCTTCCATGAACTTGCTTCGCAGCGCGGCAATAATCCAGATGTGCCGTTCCATTGTTGATAATCCACAAGCGCAAGCTGGAATATCAAGCGACTGCGTTTCATAATCCGTGGCCTCCAGATCATTTTCGCAATCGGCGAGAACCATATTTCCGATGTTAATAACGTTTTCAGCAAGGACCCAAGTTGGCCTGATTTCGGATATGATTCTAAGCATCTGCGGCCAGAGATAGCGATTATCCGCCTTTCCTCTTTTTCGTCCCGCAGAGGAAAACGGCTGGCATGGGAATCCCCCCGTAATAAGGGTAACTGATTTGGGCCATGTAAAGTTTTCGATTTGGGAGATGATGGGGATTTCGGGCCAGAGTTGTTTAAGCCGTTTTTGGCAGTAGGAATCACACTCACAAAAAGCGACTGTTGTGAATCCTGCCCATTCTGCGGCAAGACTAAAACCTCCTATGCCTGAAAAAAGGTCGATATGAGTAAGCATCAATCACGTTCTGCTGGCCTCAAGCTCACCATTCCTTCCAGATCAGCCTGCTCGAACTCCCGCTGGTCATCCCATCTCTGCGCCTGTTCCGCTGAGTCCACGCAAAGGAAAACAAGGATGCCGATGGCAACCAGGATAAACACCACCCACAGGATGGCGATGAGAGACCATTCTTTTAATTCGTTCATCCTCCCCACCTCTCCTTATTGGGCCAGCAGACATGACCCGCTATAGCGCCAAGCAAGACCTTTAAGATATAACTGATCGGCAGGAAGCATACCCCCACGATAAGCGCTGCCAGCACGATCATGTCCACCCAGGTCGGGAAAAGCCGCTGGTACGCCTGCGAGATTGTCGGCTTATAGGATAGAATTAGAACCAGATCGTAGAGACCGATGACGACTATGATGAAGATGGCTAACTCGTCGATAATCACTTTCTCTCCTTCACTGTTACTCCGGCTACTTCATGGAGAAATTGTTTTAACTCCGGCACGTCAACCCAGGCATGACGCGGACAGTCGGGAGCCCTCAACCCCCTGCTCGTATAAGCCTCATCACAATGACACGGAATATATTTTTCTACCCAAATCTTGATAGCATCCTCATCCACCTCCGGCCCGTGCTCGATGTCGCGGCGGATGGCAAGATAGATTTTTGTATCAATGAGCATATCCCGTTTGTGAGGCCAATATTTTTTGAGTGCCTTAACCCTTTCCTCTTTCGTTGGTTCACTCATCGGCGGGCTCCCCTACCAAATCTTTGCAGCCCTCATCGACCTCCCAGACTTCCATCTGGACAGTTTTCTTTGACATCTTGCATTGATCGGTTTGATATTGTCCGACGTAAAACCAGGTAGATTCGTCGTTCTTTCGGACATATCCATGCGCCGTGAGTGCGATGAGTTTATCGCCAGAGATAGAGGGCCTTTTATTGAGCTTTATCCCGGTTGCTATCTCTATAAGTTTGCAGACGAAACGGAATTCCTCTTTGGGATTCTCTCCCTCATAACTGCTGATGCTTAAGCCAAAGCCATCAAAGCTAAGGCTCCAATGACTCGGCAGCAACGGCTCGATTTTAGCAACTACTTCATTGACTACGGCGAGCCGTTTTAAGCTGCTTAGATAACGCCGCCTTGCGCTTGCGATCGCTGTTTTATTGTCGATCATCGTCGGCCCCCTTTAGCAGGAGTTCAATTCTTTCCCTGGCAGCTATTGTCTCTGAGGTCAACGGAGAATACCGGATCGTGCTTGCCAAGTGCAAGGCTGAATTCATATTATCTCGGTTGACATGGAATGCCTCATTGGCCTTTAGGCAATCGAGAATTTTCAATAAATCCGACTCATCGATTTTTATTTTCATCGGCGGCCTCCTTCCCTTTTTGCCCTGCGTTGTCGTTTTTCTTCCGCATGCTTCAGCATGATTTCGCGCCCGCCAGGGATGATGTTCTTTGGCATCTTTGGCCCGCGATATTTCGGTTTGCTCATAAATTTCATGAGACTTGTGATCACCAATAGGTGCGTCTTATTTGCGCTCATCGACGGACTCCTTCCCGTATATTTGCCAACTGATTTTTAAGGGCTTCGCGGGCTCTTTTCGGTTGAATCTCTAAGTAAGCGCAGAGATTTTGAAAGCTAAGGGGGTGGCCTGGATTATGGGCAAAAATATATTCTTCGGCCTTATTAAAGTCTCTCCGTTGCGTTTTGTTTTTTGGGATACAGAGATAATCTTTTACCACCATACGAAGCAGGGCTATAATAAGATTTCTCTGGCCACGAAACTCACCAGGCGGTTTATTGTTTACGCAGACAACAGCCGGATTCCAGTCGAGCGTCTTCTTCATACGGTCATCCCCTCTTCGATTTCATAGAGCTTCCCAGTCAGGGGATTGAAGGCGCACTCGATACCAACGACCGGGCCGCGCTTGTTTTTGAGC
>Ga0299912_10005499_pt1 | contig 10408 bp, 9 predicted proteins | sample RVTome_2_FD_207667 | JGI IMG/M metagenome (GOLD analysis project Ga0299912, IMG submission 207667) | Soil microbial communities from uranium-contaminated site in the Upper Colorado River Basin, Wyoming, United States - RVT95D214 (version 2) ... | reverse complement strand
GCAACCCGAAGACAGGCGAATCGGTCCAGTTGGGGGCCAAGTTCGTACCTCATTTCAAGCCCGGCAAGGAACTGCGTGAACGCGTTGATCTTGGGGCTGCTCTGGCGGAATAACTTTTCCTCCATTGCGGTATGGATACCGTATGCCACACGCGTCTGGTCTGACTGCCGCCATGCGGCGCTCTTTGTAATTCGTCGAGCCTGGTAATATCCTTGTATCTGCGCCTGCGGCGTAAGTCTGGGAATTTGAAACGGGGCGTACGCCCACATCATTACGGGGTCGACATGAAACGCCTTATCTTCCTGATCCTCTTCCTGTTGTTGCTGGCCATCGGCATCAGTTTCGCCGTGCACAATGCCGAACCCATCACCCTCAACTTCTATTTCGGCTCTCTGACCGGCCCACTGTCACTCATTGTTGTTGTGGCGCTGGCGGTGGGCGCTTTGCTCGGTGTCGTCACCAGCGTACTGATGGTCTTCGGACAGCGGCGCAAGGCAGCGCGCCTGCAGCGCAAGCTTGACATGTGCGAACAGGAAATCCGCAATCTGCGCCACCTGCCCCTGCACGACAAACATTAAATACCATGGGTGCCGAACTCCTCTTTCTGTTGTTGCCAATCGCCGCACTCTCCGGCTGGCTGTTGGGGCGACGCGAGACGAGGGACACGGAGGGACGCCAGTTTTCACTGTTGTCCTCGGATTACTTCAAGGGACTCAATTTTCTGCTCAACGAGCAGCCGGATAAGGCCATCGAGGTCTTCATCCACATGCTCGAAGTCGACAGCGACACGGTCGATACCCATTTCGCCGTCGGCAGCCTGTTCCGTCGCCGCGGCGAGGTGGACCGCGCAATTCGTATCCACCAGAACCTGATTGCACGGCCGACCCTGAGTCGACAGCAACGCGACCAAGCCTTGTATGAGCTGGGCACCGACTATATGCGCGCCGGTCTGCTGGATCGGGCGGAGAACCTGTTTCAGGAACTGGTGGCGGAAAGCACCTCACACCGGCAACAGGCACTCAGGCAGCTGTTGGACATCTATCAGCAGGAAAAGGACTGGCACAAGGCCATAGCGGTCGGCCAGCGCCTGCAGGGCATGGGCAACAGCGCGGTCAGTCCCATCATCGCGCAATTCTTTTGCGAGCAGGCTGAGCAGGCCTTGATGCTGGGCGAGCGTGACGAGGTATTGCGCCTGGCACGGCGCGCCCTGGTGGAGGATCGTAACTGTGTTCGTGCCACCCTGCTGGAAGGGCGTATCGAGTTGGAGGCGGGATCGCACAAGTCGGCCGTGCGTATATTCAAGCGGGTCGAGCAACAGGATCCCGCTTACCTGCCCGAGGTGATCGCGCCGTTGCAGGAGGCCTTTTTGCAACAGGGGCGGGGCGGTGAAATGCTTTCTTATCTGCGCGACATTCTGGCCCGCCACGGCGGAATATCGATCATGCTGGCGCTGGCCGAACTGATCCGCCAGCAACAGGGTGAAAAGGAAGCGGCAGTTTTCGTCACCAGCCACATGCGTGGTCATCCATCCATCCGCGGTATGGAACGATTGATTGACCTGAAACTGCTGTCCAGTGAGGGACAGGCCAGGGATGATTTGCTGATCCTGAAAGATCTCACGGATAAATTACTGGAGAGCAAGCCGGTGTACTGTTGCAGCCAGTGCGGCTACAGCGGCAAGACCCTGGTCTGGCTGTGCCCCAGCTGCAAACAGTGGAACACCACCAAACCTATACATGGCATCGAAGGCGAGTAGGTCCGGGTATAGGCCGGCCTAGCGGAGACATAGGTGATGAAGAATCTTGGCCCACGCATCGTCATTGCGCTCGATTACGCTGAGCCGCGCCTGGCTCTGGAATTCGTCGAGCGGCTGGAGCCGTCGCGCTGCCGCCTGAAGGTCGGCAAGGAGCTGTTTACCCGTGGCGGGCCGCAACTGGTTGAAGGGCTGCGCAACAAGGGCTACGACATCTTTCTTGATCTGAAATTTCACGACATTCCCAATACCGTGGCGGGCGCCTGCAGTGCAGCGGCCGACCTTGGGGTCTGGATGGTGAATGTGCATGCTCTGGGCGGCAGCCGCATGATGACGGCCGCACGCGAGGCGCTGGCCAAAACTACTCATCGCCCCTTGCTGATTGCAGTGACCATACTCACCAGCATGGGCGGCGATGACTTGCGCGAAATCGGGTTGGGTGGAATGCCTGCAGACAATGTCGCCCGGCTGGCCGCGCTGGCTCAACAATCCGGTCTGGACGGCGTGGTGTGCTCGCCGCAGGAAGTTGCCATGTTGCGCCAGCAGGCCGGCATCGATTTTCACCTGGTGACGCCGGGTATCCGACCGGCGTGGTCGGCCAAGGGCGACCAGACCCGAATAACGACTCCGGCCGATGCGGTACGGCTGGGTTCGGACTATCTGGTGATTGGGCGTCCGATCACCGCAGCCGAGGATCCCATGTCGGCGTTGGAGGCCATAGAGAAGGAGTTGGCTGGGTGAGGTCGATGTGCAGAAAATTCCTACAGCAAATTCAGCCATTTCTTAACGCAACTCTCTTGTTTTGAGCAGTTCCTGTCGCTAGTTTGACATGCGCACCGACCATTCCCGGTCGGTGTCAGGGACAGTTTCAGTCACAGGAGTGAAATCATGCATAAATCAGTCGTTGCTATCTTTGCCATATTTCTCCTCGCTCTCTCGGCGTTCACCCATGCCGCCCCGGTCGATATCAATACCGCCGACGCTGCTACTCTGGCACAAGCCATCAAGGGCGTTGGTGCCAAGCGGGCTGATGCAATCGTGGCTTATCGCAAGGAGCATGGTCCGTTCAAATCGGTCGACGAACTGGCCAAAGTGCCGGGTATCGGCGCCAAAGTGGTGGAGGAAAACAGGCAGAATATCGCCGTCGGCAAGCAGTGAGGCAAGGTGAGCGCCGTACCTCGCAAAAGCGCCCGCATTGCGGGCGCTTTCCTTTTGTTTTCACGTCGTTTGCTCCACAATAATCATCCCGCGGTTGCAGAGAGCAGGATGTATTCATGGAGATCACCAAAGCAGTTTTCCCGGTCGCCGGCATGGGGACGCGTTTCCTCCCCGCCACCAAGGCCAATCCCAAGGAAATGCTCCCCATCGTCGATAAGCCGCTGATCCAGTATGCGGTGGAGGAGGCGATCGCGGCCGGTATCAGCGAGATGATTTTCGTGACCAGCAGCGCCAAGCGCGCCATCGAAGATCACTTCGACAAGAATTACGAACTGGAAGCCGAGCTGGAAAAAAAGGGCAAGCAGGATCTGCTGGAACTGGTACGCAATGTCGTGCCCAACGGTGTGTCGTGTGCCTACGTCCGGCAGCCCGAGGCGCTGGGTTTGGGGCATGCGGTATTGTGTGCGAAGCCCCTGATCAAGGATGAGCCGTTCGCCGTTATTCTTGCGGACGATCTGATAGATGGTCAGGGGAATGGTGCGATGGCGCAGATGGTGCGGATGTACTCCACGCACCAGTGCAGCCTGCTGGGCGTGGAAGAAGTGGCGGCGGAGGACACGGACAAGTACGGTATCGTGAAGGCGACCACAATGGATGAGCGCCTGTCACGCGTCGAATGCATCGTGGAAAAGCCGAAACCGGCCAATGCTCCGTCGACCCTGGCGGTCGTGGGACGCTATATCCTGAATCCACGGATATTCGCATTGCTGGAAAACACGGAGCGTGGTGCCGGCGGAGAAATCCAGCTTACCGATGCCATTGCCGCATTGTTGCAGGAAGAGCAGGTGCTGGCCTACCGCTTCAGCGGTCGTCGCTATGATTGCGGCAGCAAGCTGGGCTATCTCGAGGCGACAGTCGAGTATGCTTTGAAGCATCCCGAACTGAGCGACGAGTTTCGCTATTATCTGAAGAAAAACTTCTGCTGAGATGAACTGCGGGAAGCAGGATGATTTGGCTCCCCCGGTTGGACTCGAACCAACGACACACGGATTAACAGTCCGCTGATCTACCGACTGATCTACGGGGGAATCGATAGAGGCGCATATACTACTTATCCGCCTTCCCGAGGTCAATACTTCAAGCCGGACATTGCAGCGATTCATCCTTGGCATTTTTGTCGGACACCCGGACGCGTCCGCTGCGGGCAATAATCAGCGCACGGGCCTCCGTCGGTCCCCTGTTGTCGCAGAAGGTGAAGGTGCCGTTGCTGCTGGCAGAACCGTTCGGATAATAGATGACGTAGTTGGAACTGGGGAACGCGCTCCACTCCAGGGTCTGCTCCCGGGCAAGTGCATCCTGGGTCCACAACAGCGGTTCGTCGCCGCTCCAAGTCTTGTCACCGTTTTCATCCACAAAAACAATCCAGCCGTCGTGCCACTGGCGGGCCTTATCACAGCCGTCCATCGGGTTTCCTTTGCAGATGACGGCCGGTTGGCTGCGCTTTATGGCTTCGCTGCGGGCGTAATTGAGGGTGCTGCTGAGGGTGTTGATGGCGGTGGTGCGGCGGTTGTTGTGCATGAGGCCGGCGAAGGAGGGGAGCGCCATGCCCACGACTATCGCGGCTATGGCCAGCCCGATGAAGAGTTCTATCAGTGTGTAGCCCTGTTGCCGTTCGGCGGTGCTGCCTGAGGCATAGGCCAGGGCGGGGGAGAAGTTGACGTCCATGTCATACCCACATCCGTGTTGGGTATAACCATACGGCAGCAGGGCTCTTTTAAGAAGAGCCCGGCTGTCAGTGCCTTAGGGAATTATGTGTCGGATTTTTCCTATTTTTCGCCGAACAGCCCGCCCAGACGTTGCAGGGCATTGCGCAGGTTGTCGAGGGAGGTGGCGAAGGACAGGCGCATATAGCCTTCGCTGCCGAACGCCGAGCCGGGCACGAGGGCCACGCCGGTACGGTTGAGGATGTATTCCGCCAGTTCGATGTCGTTGCTGATTCCGTCGTGGGAGGCGATGACGTCACGCATGTCGGGGAAGGAATAGAACGCACCCTGCGAGGGCAGGCAGTTGACCCCTTTGATGCGGTTCAGGCCCGCCACCACGAAGTCGTGGCGCTCCTTGAAGGCCTGGAGCATGGTCTGGATGCATCCCTGATCACCGTTGAGCGCGGCCTCGGCGGCCACCTGTGAAATGGAGGTGGGGTTGGAGGTGCTCTGCGACTGGATGTTCTTCATCGCCTCGATCAGCTTGTCCGGACCCGCGGCATAGCCGATGCGCCAGCCGGTCATGGAGTAGGCCTTGGACACGCCGTTGAGGACGATGGTGCGGTCGTACAGGTCCGGGCAGGCATTGAGAATGTTCACGAACGGCTCGTCCGCCCACAGGATGTGCTCGTACATGTCGTCCGAGGCGATCAGTACCTGGGGGTGGCGGCGCAGCACCTCGCCCAGGGCGGCCAGTTCGGCCTGGCTGTAGGTCACGCCGGTGGGGTTGGACGGGCTGTTCAGCACCACCAAGCGGGTGCGGGGGGTGAGCGCCGCTTCCAACTGGGCCGGGGTGATCTTGAAGCCCTGTTCGAGGCCGGCCTCGACGATGACCGGCACGCCTTCGGCCAGCAGCACCATGTCCGGGTAGGAGACCCAGTACGGGGCCGGGATGATGACCTCGTCGCCGGCGTCCAGCAGGGCCTGGGCCAGATTGTAAAAACTCTGCTTGCCGCCGCAGGAGACCAGAATCTGCTTGGGCGAGTAACTCAGGCCGTTGTCGCGGGCGAACTTGGCAATGATGGCCTTTTTCAGGCCCGGGGTGCCGTCCACGGCGGTATACTTGGTGAACCCGCCATGGATGGCCGCGATGGCGGCCTGCTTGATGTGCTCGGGGGTGTCGAAATCCGGCTCGCCGGCGCCGAGGCCGATGATATCCTTGCCCTGGGCCTTGAGTTCCTGGGCGCGCGCGGTGACCGCCAGGGTGGGGGAAGGCTTGATGCTCTGAACGCGCTTGGACAATTGGATATCCACCGTTTTCCTCGATGCAAAAGTTGGAAATAAAACCGCACTAATATAGCTGAACCGCAAGCGTTCCTGAATCCCCCAAGCGGCGAATTATGAAGAGAAATTTCCAGTTGCAGGCCCCCTATGCCCCCGCCGGCGACCAACCGGAGGCCATCCGCCGCCTGGTGGATGGGTTGCAGGCGGGGGAGGCGGGGCTGACCCTGCTGGGCGTGACCGGTTCCGGCAAGACCTATACCGTGGCCAACGTCATCCAGCAGTTGCAGCGGCCGACCCTGATCATGGCCCACAACAAGACCCTGGCGGCCCAGCTCTACGGCGAGATGAAGGAGTTCTTCCCCCACAATGCCGTGGAATATTTCGTCTCCTATTACGACTACTACCAGCCGGAGGCCTACGTCCCCTCCACCGATACCTTCATCGAGAAGGACGCCTCCATCAACGACCACATCGAGCAGATGCGGCTGTCGGCCACCAAGGCCATCCTGGAGCGGCCGGACACCATCATCGTCGCCACGGTCTCGGCCATTTACGGCCTGGGCGATCCCGACTCCTATATGCATATGCTGCTGCACCTGGTGCGCGGCGACATCATCGATCAGCGGGCGATCCTGCGGCGTCTGGCCGAACTGCAATACAGCCGCAACGATGTGGAACTGCGCCGCGGCACCTTCCGGGTGCGTGGCGAGGTGATCGACATCTTTCCCGCCGATTCCGACAGCGAGGCGGTGCGGGTGGAGCTGTTCGACGAGGAAGTGGAGTCGCTCAGTTTCTTCGACCCCCTTACCGGCGAGGTGCTGCGCAAGGTGCCGCGCGTCACCATCTACCCCAAGACCCACTATGTCACCCCGCGCGAGAAAGTGCTGGAGGCCGTGGAAGCGATCAAGATCGAACTCAAGGATCGCCTGGAGGAATTGCACGCCGCCAACAAGCTGGTGGAGGAGCAGCGCCTTGAGCAGCGCACCCGTTTCGATATCGAGATGATGCTGGAACTGGGCTATTGCTCGGGCATCGAAAACTATTCGCGCCACCTGTCCGGGCGGGCACCGGGCGAGCCGCCGCCGACGCTGTTCGACTACCTGCCGCAGGATGCCCTGCTGGTGATCGACGAGTCCCACGTCACCGTGCCGCAAATCGGTGCCATGTACCGCGGCGATCGCTCACGTAAGGAAAACCTGGTCAACTATGGCTTCCGCCTGCCCTCGGCGCTGGACAACCGGCCGCTCAAGTTCGAGGAGTGGGAGCGACTGTCGCCGCAGGCCATCTTTGTGTCAGCGACGCCTGCCAAGTACGAACTGGAACGCTCCGGCGAGGTGATTGAGCAGGTGGTGCGTCCCACCGGGCTGGTGGACCCCGAGGTGGAGGTGCGTCCGGCCACCACCCAGGTGGACGATCTGCTGTCGGAAATCCACAAGCGGGTGGCAGTCAAGGAGCGCGTGCTGGTGACGACGCTGACCAAGAAGATGGCCGAGGATCTCACCGACTACCTGGCCGAACACGACGCACGCGTGCGCTATATGCATTCCGACATCGACACCGTCGAGCGCATGGAGATCATCCGCGATTTGCGTCTTGGCGCCTTCGACGTGTTGGTGGGCATCAACCTGCTGCGTGAAGGTTTGGACATGCCCGAGGTGTCGCTGGTGGCGATCCTCGACGCCGACAAGGAGGGTTTCCTGCGCTCGGAAACCTCGCTGATTCAGACCATCGGCCGCGCCGCGCGCCACCTCAACGGTCGCGCCATACTCTACGCCGACCGCATCACCGGCTCCATGGAGCGTGCCATGGGCGAAACGGCTCGGCGCCGGCAGAAACAGGTGGAATTCAATCAGGCCCACGGCATTACGCCGCGCAGCGTAATCAAGGCGGTACGCGACATTCTGGAGTCAGGTTATCCCGGGGCGCCGGGTACTCCGGCCCGCTACGCCAAGGTGGCGGAGGAGGTTATCGAGTACGCGGCATTACCCGCAGCGGAGCTGGCCCGGCGCATCAAGGCGCTGGAGGAACAGATGTATCAGCATGCCCGCAACCTGGAGTTCGAGGAGGCGGCGCGGTTGCGCGACCAGATCCGCCTGATGCAGGAACACAACATGGGCTTGGGCGAACCGGCGGCGGATTGAGCCGGCCCCCGGTTCAGTCGATTTTGCCCGCCTCGATCAGGGGCATCACCCAGTAATGCAGGCCGGCGCCGGCGAAATCCGTGCGCAGCAGGCCCAGCAGTTGCGTCACCGCCGTGCAGTCGGTGTGGACATGGAACATCACCTTGCGTTGGCGCCCCATCACCTGTTCCGCCAGCGACAGTTCCGTCTGCCTGCTGCCGTGGCCGTCGATGCGGGTGCTGCTGAATCCCGACAACTCATCCCGCGCCAGCAGCCAGTCCACCAGCGACTCTTCCAGGGCCGGGGTGGTGACGATAACCAGTAAGCACTCTTGCATGATGGTTTCCTAACGGGCCTCGCCATAGCGGCGGTAGAGGATCGGCAACAGGATCAGGGTCAGCAGCGTGGAGGTCACCAGGCCGCCGATGACCACGATGGCCAGGGGGCGCTGGATCTCCGACCCCGGTCCGCTGGCGAACAGCAGCGGCACCAGGCCGAAGGCGGCGATGCTGGCGGTCATCAACACCGGGCGCAGGCGACGCCTGGCGCCTTCGATCACCACGTCGGCCAGCACCATGCCATGGTCGCGCAGCTGGTTGAAGTAGGTGACCATCACCACGCCGTTCAATACGGCGATACCGAGCAGGGCGATGAAGCCCACCGAAGCCGGTACCGACAGGTACTCGCCGGACAGCCATAGCGAGAACACGCCGCCGATCATGGCGAAGGGGATGTTGGTCAACACCAGGGCGGCCTGACGTACCGAGCCGAAGGTGGAAAACAGCAGCAGGAAGATCAGGCCGACGGCCACCGGCACCACGATGGACAAGCGGCGGGCCGCGCGTTGCTGGTTCTCGAACTGGCCGCCCCACTCGATGTGATAGCCGGTGGGCAGCTTGATTTGCGCCGCCACCAGGGACTTGGCCTCGTCGACGAAACCGACCAGGTCGCGCCCGCGCACATTGGCGACCACCACCGTGTAGCGTGCCGCCTTTTCCCGGCCGACCTTGACCGGCCCCTCGACGCGTTGCAGCGCGGCGACGGTCGACAGTGGGATATTGCGTCCGTCGGGCAGGGTGATCTGCATGGCGGCAAAGCGCTCCGGCGCCATGCGCAACTCCTCGCTGCCGCGCAGGATCAGCGGCGTGCGGCGTATCCCCTCGTGCACCGTGCCGACGTCGATCCCCTCCACCTGGGCGCGCAGTACCGCCTCCAGTTCGTTGATCGACAATCCCAGGCGGCCGGCGGCAAGGCGGTCGATGACGACCTGCAGATACTGCACGCCGGAGTTCTCCGAGGTGCGCACGTCCTCTGCACCGGACAATGCGGCGATCAACGTATTGATCTGTCGTGCCAGGGCGTCGAGTTCACCGACATCGCTGCCGAAAATCTTGATCGCCACATCGCCGCGCACGCCGGTGAGCATCTCCGATACGCGCATTTCGATGGGCTGGGTGAAGCCGTAGTTGATGCCCGGTATTTCGTTCATCACCTGGCGGATGGCGTCGGTCAGCTCTTCCTTGGTTTTCATGCGCCATTCTGCGCGCGGCTTGAGCACGAGGAAACTGTCGGTGTCGTTGAGCCCCATGGGGTCCAGTCCCAGTTCGTCGGAGCCGACGCGGGCAATGACGCCGGTAATCTCGGGCACGTTCTCCATCAAGGCGCGCTGCACCCGCAGGTCCAGCGCGACCGATTGTTCCAGGTTGATGGAGGGCAGTTTTTCCAGCTGCACCAGCAGGCTGCCCTCATCCATGGTCGGCATGAAGGTCTTGCCGATTTGGGTGTAGGCGGCACCGGTGGCAAGCAGCAGGGTGAGGGCGCCGGCGATGACCGGCCGTGGATGAGCCAGGCACCAGTGCAGCGCCGGCAGGTAATAGCCCATGGCCTTGCGCACCACCCAGGGCTCCTCGTGACTGACTTTTTTCAGCAGGAACGAGGCCAGCACCGGTATGGCCGTCAGCGACAGCAGCAGTGAACCGGCCAGGGCGAAGACGATGGTCAGCGCCACCGGGATGAACAGCTTGCCCTCCAGCCCCTGCAGGGTGAGCAGCGGCAGGAACACGATGATGATAACCAGGATGCCCGAGGTCACCGGCACGCCGACCTCGCGTACCGCACGGTAGATCAGATGCAGGCGCGGCAACCGTTGCTGCTGTTCGCCGTGGGCCAGGTGGGTGACGATGTTTTCCACCACCACCACCGCGGCGTCCACCAGCATGCCGATGGCGATGGCCAGGCCGCCGAGGCTCATCAGGTTGGCGGACATGCCGAACTGGCGCATCAGGATGAAGGTGACCAGTGCCGCCAGCGGCAGTACCAGGGCCACGGTGAGTGCGGCGCGCAGATTGCCGAGAAACAGCACCAGCAGCACCAGTACCAGCACGATGGCT
>Ga0299912_10005498_pt1 | contig 10408 bp, 13 predicted proteins | sample RVTome_2_FD_207667 | JGI IMG/M metagenome (GOLD analysis project Ga0299912, IMG submission 207667) | Soil microbial communities from uranium-contaminated site in the Upper Colorado River Basin, Wyoming, United States - RVT95D214 (version 2) ... | reverse complement strand
CGAGCGCGAACTGAAGGGCATCCTCAGAGCTGATGAGGACATGCTGGCGAGAGTCACGAAGACTTGCGATGACGGCGAGCGAGAGGCGTACTACAGGATACGTGAACGGCCCTTCATGGTCATCAGAGGGGCCGGCTCGTTGGGAGTCGATCTCGTGGCGATCAGATCCGACCTATCGCTCCCGATCGAAGTAAAGAGTTCAGTGAACAATGTCCTCAGATTCAGCCGAAGCGAGAAACTGGCAGTCCAGGCGCAGGTCATGATGGACGACTGCAGTCGCGTGGGCCTCATGCCCGTCTACGCATTCAGGTTCAAGAGGCAACGAGGAGACGCCTGGAGGATCTTCACCCTCGATGTCGGCCCAATCAACGGCAGACTCAAAGTCGTCTACCAGAGGCTGCCCAAGATCACTCCCTCCAAGGACGGCAACTTGATCATGCGCTGGCAGGATGGAATGCCGCTGAGCAAGTTCATCGACTATCTGGTCAGCCTCTACAGCTGAGTCTTCTAGTGCTGCGCTGGACTTCGCGGTGAGCGCGAGGCGAAGAATCTCTTCGTCTTCTCTCTGCCGAGATACCAGATTATGACGATGTTTCCGAGGATTGTCCAGAACGGGGAATCGGGCAAGAAGACCTGCAGTTTCACGATGAATATTTCGACAATAACCAGAACGATCGCGAAGGTTGCTATGCTGATGCCCCTTCTCCTGGCCCATTCGTAGCCCTTCACGTAACCTCTTGCAAGCAACAGTACGTAGACGCCAAGAACCAAGTAGGCGAGCCCCAAGAGGAACAGGATCCCGCTCAGTGCCTTGTTTCCCTCATCACTGGTTACCGAAGACAGGGCCAGAAAGATCAATGTGAGGATCAAATACCAGAAGCCCTGCAATACCTGGAACAGTGCGAGCAGAACCACGCCTAGAGGGCGAGGAGGGAGGCTTCGCGTCGTCATGTTCGCTCCCAACTCCCTCCTCCTTGCACAAGATGTGCAGTTTCAGCACTCATAGGGTTCATCACAGACCCTTGCGGGCCTCAGCTGACCCTCTTGTCATCACGAACATGGAATCCAGTCGCGCGTATTTCAGCTCTGCGCCCTGGCAGATGTTTTCGCGACCCGTTATATACCAGAACATCAGCTCCATCCTGCGTGCTAGAGTTCACGGACAACATATGGGTGTTCTTCGCCTCGGCGATATTCATCTCTTTGACCGGCGTAATGATGCCTGGACCACTGTTCGCAGCGACGGTGGAGAAGGGGTACAAGGATGAGAAGGCCGGAATCAAGGTTGCCTTGGGTCACGGCTTGGTCGAGTTTCCTCTGATGGCGCTAATAATCGTCAGCCTGGACTATATTTTCGAGAACGATTATGTCAAACTCGGCATCGGTCTTGTGGGCGGGACGCTCATGCTCTTCCTGGGGTTTTCAATGTACGAGGGCAGGAAGAACCTCGCCATCTCGGGGAAAGAATCGATTCCGTACGGTCCAGTCGCAGCCGGTGTGATTACCACCTCTACGAACCCCTACTTCCTGCTCTGGTGGGCCACGGTCGGGGCGCTTCTGGTCTTCAACGCGCAGTTCTTCGGTCCCGTGATAGTGGTGGTATTCGCAATCGTGCACTGGTCCTGTGACCTGGGCTGGTACACATTGACGACCTTCGTAGTATTCAGAACGAAGCACCTGTGGACGCCCAGAGTACACGGAATCATCTTCGGCTCATGCGGAATCCTGATGGTTGCATTCGGAGAGTATTTCATCCTCGGGCCAACGTTGACGGTCTTGGAACTGGTGTGACGAAGAATCAGTTCTGCCGGCCAGCGGCAATCATTCGCTCCAAAGGGATCTTCGCACGTCTGATGATGTCCGCTGGAATCTCGACCTTGTACTGCATCTTCAGAAATGAGTCGCGTACATCCTCAAGGGTGATCTCCCTCATGTTCGGGCATGTAGCGCCAGGAACGTCGTAGAGGATCTTGCCAGGGGCTTCCTTCCTGAGCCTGTGGAGCATGTTCGATTCCGTGCCGATTATGAACTCCTTCTTGGGGGACGAGACGATATGCTTGATGATGCCCTCCGTGGAGAACGCAAAGTCCGCGAAATCGATCACGTCTGGAGTGCATTCCGGATGCACTAATATCTCAGAATCGGGGTGCTCCTTCTTCAGCGTCCTGAGCGCCTCGACGCTGATGTTCACATGCGTGGGGCAGTACCCTGGCCATAGCACAATTTCCTTGTCTTTCACGAACCTCTGCACGTACAGGCCTAGGTTCGTGTCGGGGACGAAGATGACCTTCTTTTCCGGCAACGACTGAACGATCTTGACCGCATTCGCAGAAGTGCAACAGATATCGCTCTCGGCCTTTACGTCGGCGCTCGTGTTCACATACGATACGACTGGTGCGCCGGGGTGTTCCTCTTTCAGCTCCTTCAGCGACTTCACGTCAACCATGGCCGCCATGGGGCACTTCGCCTTCGGGTTCGGGTGCAGGACCACCTTCTCTGGATTGAGGATCTTGGCGGATTCCGCCATGAAGTCCACGCCACAGAACACGATTACCTTGGCATCGGTCTTACTCGCCTGGACTGAGAGACCATACGAATCGCCGAGAAAGTCTGAGATTTCTTGGACCTCTTTCCTCTGGTAGTTGTGGCCGAGTATTATCGCATTCTTCTCTTTCTTCATGACGAGTATCTTGTTCTGGAGAGCGTTCAATTTCCCGCGGCGCGTGTTATCAACAGAACCGTATTAATCCTTTTGTCCAAACGTATGAACTGCGGCTGACGGAATTGGTGTTCGGATGACCGCTTCCTGCCGAAAGCTAGTCCGATCTCCGTCAATTCCGAAGGCCATCCAGACCCCCCTCAAACGAATTTCTTTATGTTGAATAGATTTAAATATCGACTTTCTAATGGCATCTGAAGAGAGGAGATGAAGCCAGTCATCGACCCCAAGCTGTGCAAGGGGTGCAACATCTGCGTCTACATCTGCCCCAAGAAATGCTACTCGAAGGGGACTGAGATACTTGAGGCAGGTTACTTCACGGCCGTGGTCAGCGCAGCCGAGAAATGCTACAATCACAATCGTGAGGGCAAGCTGGTGTGCGAGCTGTGCATAATGAGCTGCCCGGACCAGGCGATAACCTGGCACGAGGAGACCGAGGAGGAGAAGAAGAAATGAAGATCGCCCCAGGCGAATATTTCCTCCAGGGCAACGAGGCGTGCGTCGAGGGAGCGCTTGCATCAGGCCTCCGGTTCTTCGCTGGTTACCCTATCACGCCCTCGACGGAGATCGCAGAGAAACTGTCGCAGAGACTGAAGGGATCTGATGGAGTATTCCTTCAGATGGAAGACGAGATCGCTTGCATATCGGCAGTCATCGGCGCTTCGTGGGGAGGCGTGAAGTCAATGACCGCCACATCAGGACCAGGGTTTTCGCTCATGCAGGAGGCAGTCGGATATGCTGCCATGTCAGAGACCCCAATCGTCGTTGTCAATGTGATGAGAGGAGGGCCATCGACGGGGCAGCCAACGAGAGCATCTCAGGGGGACGTGATGCAAACCAAGTATGGGTCACACGGGGACTATCAGGTCATTGCCTTCGCCCCAGCCTCGGTCCAGGAGATGTTCGATCTCACGGTTGAGTGCTTCAACTACTCCGAGAAATACAGAGTTCCCGGGTTCCTACTCTCCGATGCCGAGATAGGACACATGAGAGGACTGCTCAGGATACCTGACGAAGTCAAGATAATCGACCGCAAGGAGAAGGGCATCAAGAGGTCCGATGAGGCGTACGATGTGCCAGATGAGCTTGTCCGTCCGTTCCCGGTCTTCGGAAAAGGACACAAGACGATGATCACCGGCATGACTCACACGGACACTTCGAAGATCGAGCCCGAGGACGTGAAGGTCCATCAAGACCTGGTCATAAGGCTCTCTGAAAAGGTCCTGCGGAACAGGAAGGACATCAACAAGTGGGAGCTCATGTGTCCCGGCTCGAAGACGATGGTCATCTCATACGGTTCGGCATCGCTCGGTGCCAAGGAGGTAGCGGCAAAGGACGACCGAGTTGGCCTCCTGAGACTCAAGAGCCTCTGGCCTTTTCCTGAGGAGCCGATCGCCGAGGTTGCGAGGAACTGCAATCAGATCCTTGTCAGCGAGATGAACCTAGGCATGTTGTACTGGGAAATCAAGAGAGTCGCTGTAGAGAACGGGTGCAAGAAGGTCGAGCTGCTGTCGAAGATCGGGGGAGATCCTCCGACTCCGAGCGAGTTCAGGCACAAGCTCAGGGAGATGGGGGCAATCTGATGGAGCTGTTCGAATTCTATAGGAAGGACCGATGGCCACACGTCTTCTGTCCTGGGTGCGGAAACGGCACCGTCATGAACTGCTTCCACAGGGCCTTCAGCGAACTCGATATGAAGCTTGATAGGACTGCATTCGTCGGAGGGATCGGTTGCTCGTCCAGGATCCCGCTCTACATCAACTCCGATGCGCTTCACACGACGCACGGAAGAGCAATCGCGTTTGCCACTGGGCTGAAGCTCGCCAAGCCCGAGCTGAAGATAGTTGTATTCACTGGCGATGGAGATCTGGGCGCGATAGGTGGCAACCACTTCATCAACGGATGCCGGCGGAATGTCGACATGACTGTCATCTGCATCAACAACAACATCTACGGGATGACCGGCGGACAGGCGTCCATCACCACGCCCCACGAGTTCCAATCAACGACTACACCCTACGGCAACAAGGAGTATCCGTTCGACTTGGCTGAGATAGCAGTCGCGGCTGGAGCGAACTACGTGGCCCGATGGACCACGAGGAACGTGCATGAGCTGACTCGGTCGATGAAGTCAGCCCTGCAGAAGAAGGGGTTCACTTTCGTGGAAGTCGTGTCACAGTGCCCAACCAACTTCGGCCGCAGGAACAAGATGGCCGAGCCATCACAGATGCTCGAATGGTTCAAGGAGAGCTCCGTCAGGCGGGACAAGTCGAGGACCGCCGCGGTGGACCACGTCGACCTCAATCTCGAGGGAAAGATCACCATTGGCGAGTTCGTCGTCCGGAACCGAGAATGCTACGAGGAACTCATAGGAGTCGGGAAACATGGATAGCCAGGTGCGGTTCTCGGGCTTCGGTGGCCAGGGGGTCATCCTGATGGGCATCGTCCTGGCGCGGGCCGCTTCGCTCTACGACAGGCCGGTTGGAGAGGACGGCAAGGTCAAGAGAAAGAGCGCCATCCAAACGCAGTCCTATGGTCCCTCTGCGAGAGGCGGCCACTCAAAATGCGATGTGAAAGTCTCCGACCAGGAGATGCTCTATCCGTTTGTTGAGATTCCTGACTATCTCGTGATCATGTCCCAGCAAGCTTATTCGAAGTACATCGTGGAAAGGAAGCCGGACACGAAGATCATCATCGACCCGGACCTCGTCTTTGACAGGCCGAAGGGGGATGTGTACCAGATATCGGCGACCAAGGAGGCGGAGGCGCAGATAGGCACGAGGATCGTCGCGAACATCGTCATGCTCGGGGCATTCAGGGAGCTGTCCAACATCGTGTCCAGCGAGTCCCTTGAGAAGGCGTTGCTCGAGTCCGTGCCGAAGCCGACCCACGAGCTCAACAGGTCTGCGCTGAAACTTGGGTCGAGGCTGGCACAGGAAGCCGCCGAGAACAGGAGCAAGGGTTAAAGATGGCGACCGCGTTCGTCTCACAGGAGCGGTGACTGTGATCATCGAGTCCGTGCTCAAGGAAGGCAGGAAGTCCCTGGCAGAGAACGAGGTCAAGGAGCTGCTGAGGGAATCCGGGATCCCGACGACTGATTTCCAGGTAGTCAAGAAGCTCGAGGAGATCGACCAGAAGAAGCTGAAGTTCCCCGTTGTGCTCAAGGTCTGCTCCCCGACGATCCTCCACAAGACCGACGTGGGAGGGGTAGTGCTCGACATAGCCAAGGATCAGCTCGAGGAGGAATTCTCGAAGATGAAGCAGAAGTTCCCCGATGAGCTGCTTCTTGTGGAATCACATCAGGACAGAAGGGTCGAAGTCATTGTCGGTTTGATCAACGATCCGACCTTCGGCCTGACAATCATGTTCGGCCTGGGGGGCATCTACACTGAGGTCTACAAGGATGTGACCTTCAGGGTGGTCCCGATCAAGAGAGAGGACGCGGAGGAGATGCTGCGGGAGATCAAGGCCGCCCCCATACTGGAGGGGTTCAGGAAGATCAAGGTCGACAGGGATTCGATTGTGACCCTACTGATGAAGGTCTCCGCCCTTGGCGAGAAGTACATGGACAAGATCTCCGAGATGGACCTCAACCCCGTGTTCGTCAGGGAGAAAGGGGTCGTAGTTGTCGATGCCAAGCTTCTTCTTAGATGAGCATGGTTCACCTGCATCTTGGATGTATACGAGGTACGGTCTGTGATTGCCAAAGGAGGGCGCGGATTTGTCATCGTCGGTGCCGTCGCGACGGCAGTAGCAATCCCGATCAGCCTGTATGCGGCGGTCCCGCTGGCAGTGCTGACGGTCTTCTTCGTGCTCATCTTCAGGGACCCTGCTAGGACGATTGGCGACGGGATAGTCGCCCCTGCGGACGGGACTGTCAGGGAGGCAGATCAAGAGAAGGGCTTCGTGTCGACGTACTTGGCGCTTCGCAACGTCCACGTCACGAGAGCGCCGATCGACGGCGTCGTGCGCAGGAAGAACAGGATGCACGGGAAGCACTCCCCTGCATTCACTGCCAATACCGTCCACAACGAGCGGCTCGAGCTGACACTGGGAACGCGCATCGGAGAGATCTCAGTGATCCAGATGACCGGGGCAATCGCCCGCAGGATCGTCCCCTATGTCAACGAGGGAGAGTCCCTGGGGAAGGGCCAGAAGCTGAGCCTCATCAGATTCGGTTCCAGGGTTGACCTGTTGATGCCACCGTCCTCCGTGAGGATCCTGGTGAAGAAGGGGGACAAGCTCAAGGCAGGCGTCACAAGAATCGCGGAGGTCTGCGATGGCCGCGTGGAATAGGGTTTCCCTCGGGGATCTCTTCACACTCGCGAACGGCGTTCTTGGGTTCATCGCCATCACATACATCCTGGACGAGAAATTCATCGCGGCCTCAGGCCTGATTCTGTTCTCGATGATCATGGACGGGCTGGACGGGTACTTCGCGCGTCGGTTCGGTAGCAAGCACTCGATGGGGCAGGTCCTCGATTCCATCTCCGACTCGATTTCGTTCGCGTTCGCTCCCGCTCTGCTGGTGTACGCCGAATTCCATCAGTCGCCCGGGAACAGCTTGGAGGGCGCGGCGTCGCTGGCTTGCGCTGTCGCCATTCTCGCGACTGGGCTGTTCAGGCTGGCGCGGTTCAGCGCGGGAGGCTACCAGCTGTCGTATTTCCTGGGAATGCCGGCGCCGGCCGGTGCGTTGTTCATCGTGCTGACATGCCTTCTGTTCGGTACGACCCTTGGCTCGGAGAACCCGAAGTACAACTTCGTGATCTCTGAGACCGCGTGGTTGGTGCTCTCAGTCGGATTCCTCGCGAGCTTCTTGATGGCGTCCGAGATATCCTATCCGAAGATCCATGGATGGATGGCGACGGCAAGCGGGCTGGGCATACTCCTGGCCATCCTGCCTTACGTTGCTGGCCTGCCCCTTGTGGGCGACCAAGAGTTATATAGAGCATTCTCCCGTACGGCCACTGGCATAGCGCTTGCATGCACGCTGGCCTATGTTTTCGGAGGCCCGATCTATGAGAAAGTCAAGGGAAGCAGCGGCTGACATCCACTTCAGCTGCTCTGACTCCGAGAGAGCGGCCTTCGAAGCGGGAATAAAGATGGGCACGATCTACCACCAGTTCGTCGGTGTTCCTCTGAGCACGGAGAACGTGGCCACGCTCGAGAAGGCGATGGAGGCCGGATGCTCGGTACAGCCTTTCGTGGAGAGAGTATCTGTGAAGATAGACAGGAGCAAACTCAGGAGCAAGCGAGGACAGTACGACTATGTGTCTCTCACGGGAGACATGCTCGATGTGTCCATGGTCGTGAGGTACAAGAGCGCCAGGGTCCGGGCTTCGATGAAGTTCGTCAAGGAGATGAACTATCCACTGATGTTCATTGAGGCGGTAGAAAGGGCCTGAAGACCCCTGATTTGTGCACGGACGGTCGCGGATTGGCCGGAATTTATGACATGCATCATATATTTGAAAGACCCATACGGGAAGAGTTTGTTTGGCTACCTGGTGAGACGATGACGAGGGGAATAAAGGTAGGTATCACGGGTCTTCCAGGCGCGGGAAAGACTCAGGCCCTCGTCAAAGTCATTGAGATGCTCGAGGAAGAGAACCTCGTTGTCGGCGGCATGGTCACTGAGCCGATAATCGAGAACGGGAAGCGCGTCGGATTCTACGTTATGGACTGGAAGACAAAGCGAAAGGCTGTCTTCGCGCACGTCGAGACCGAGTCGAAGTTCTACGTGGGCAAGTATGGCGTGAACCTCGAGAGCCTGGACACCGTCGGCGTGGAGGCATTGGTCGACGCGAGCAACAACGCTGATGTGATCGTGATCGACGAGGTCGGCAAGATGGAGGTCGAATCCGAGAAGTTCGTCAAGGCCGTGAAGGACGCGATGGAAGTCGACAAGCCCATCATCCTGACCCTCCATAAGAAATCCAGGAACCCACTCCTGCAGGATATTAGAAGGCGTGACGACGTCAGAATCTTAGAGGTCACACCCATCAACAGGAACCTCCTCCCTTACAAGATCATCAAGCTGATGAAGGGCGAGTACGTTTGAGCCCGGAAGGCCTCGCAGTCGTCCGGGAGGGGACGACCGAACTTTTGGTCCCGGAGAGCTACAACAAATCTGGTCCCGGGAGCCGGACCGGAGAGGTATTCTACAACAAGCAGATGGAGTTCGGCAGGGACATCTCAGTCGCATTCGGCCGGGCTATGTTCAAAGAAGGCTCGAAGATACTGGACGGGCTCGCTGCATCCGGTGCGAGGGGGCTGCGTCTTGCCAACGAGTGCGGCGTCAGAGCGGATTTCGTCCTCAACGACAGGAACCTCATGGCTGCAGTACTGATGAAACAGAACGCAGACCTGAACAGCCTCGGTCACGTGAGGATAGAATGCAGGGACATCAGAAGCTTGCTCTCAGATGAGCAGTTCGACTATGTGGACGTTGATCCGTTCGGCACGCCGATCGATTTCATCGACCTTGCCCTTCAGAGCGTACGGAACAACGGGATCGTGGCGCTCACAGCGACCGACACCGCGCCATTGTATGGAACCTATCCCAAGACTTGCCTGAGGCGCTATGGCGCTCTCTCCCAGAGGTCGCCATTCGCTCATGAGACAGGTCTCAGAATTCTAATAGGATGCATGGTGAGGCTTGCAGCGTCCCATGACCGCGCCGTCCAGCCATTGCTCTGCTACCACGCCGACCATTATTTCAGATGTTACGCGAAGATTCAGAACGGGGCGTCGAGAGCTGACGCGACGATCCGACAGATGGGGTTCGCACGATTCGATTCCAAGAGCCTGGAGAGAGAGCTTGTGGAAGAACACACCCCGAAGACGGCTGCGGGACCGCTCTGGAGCGGGTCGCTTTTCTCAAAGGACGTCCTGAAATCGATGAAGGCGACCGGAGATTTGGGAACAGTCGCAAGGTTCGACAAGACTTTGGTGACATGGAGAGAGGAGCAACGCGCGCCCCCATTGTTCTACGCGATGGACGAACTTGCGAGGAGGACGAAGGTCTCTCCTCCAAAACTGGTGGACTTCATCGAATACGTCCGGACGAAAGGCTTTGACGCCTCGAGAACTCATTTCGATCCGAAGGGCCTTAAGACGGACATGCCCACGAAGAAACTGATCGAGACTTTCAGAAGATATCCCAGAGAGCAGTGAGATGCACACACCAGCAATGTTTTATTAGACCAGCTGGTCATGCGCATTACGATAAGATGCCTGCGCTAGTAGTCATCGGCTCACAATGGGGCGACGAGGGGAAGGGCAAGATTGTCGATTACTTGGCTGACGAAGCGGATGTCATCGTCCGCTTTCAGGGCGGAAACAACGCGGGACACAGCGTCAAGATCGGCGAAGAGCTGTTCGCGCTCCACATTGTGCCTTCAGGAATCCTTCGCCCGGGCAAGATGGCCGTAATCGGGAACGGAGTTGTCATCGATCCGGGCGTTCTCCTTGAAGAGCTGGACAGCCTCCAGAAACGAGGCGTCAGCGTGGACAACCTCAGGATAAGCGACCGAGCGAATGTGATCATGCCTTATCACAAGCTGCTCGACGGAGCCGAGGAGCGCATGAGGGCGGGGGCGAAGGTCGGCACGACCGGAAGAGGGATTGGCCCCTCCTACTCCGACAAGGTCGCAAGACTCGGCATCAGGATGTGCGATCTCGTCGACG
>Ga0299912_10005497_pt1 | contig 10409 bp, 15 predicted proteins | sample RVTome_2_FD_207667 | JGI IMG/M metagenome (GOLD analysis project Ga0299912, IMG submission 207667) | Soil microbial communities from uranium-contaminated site in the Upper Colorado River Basin, Wyoming, United States - RVT95D214 (version 2) ... | reverse complement strand
CTTCCGGCAGTATTTCACCCGCTCCGGATTCGATACCAAGACGACTCGGTTGCTGAGAGATATCCGAACGGCGCAGCTCTGGAAGTTGGGTACAGCCTTTATCCCGAACTCTTTGCAATGGTTTACCAACGTCATGCCCCTTGTGTCTACCAAGACCGGACTACAGGGACTTATGGATTCAGCGAGGGCGCTTAAGGGTGAAGGCCCGATGAAGGAATACTTCATGAAGAGCGGAGCCCGGACGATGAAGAGCGCCATGCGCGAAGCCCTCATGGAGGATGCCTCGAAGATAAATGGATTCGCCGATGCGATGCTTAAGACCCATCTCTTTAGCGGCACCGAATACTGGAACGCTCTTTACGCTGCTATGGTCGGTGGGAGAAAAGCGATTGAGGTTTCGGGCAAGCTCGCTGCGCGACCCGAGGCCTATAGGGCCAAGGCCTGGGAAAATGAACTCAAAAAGCTCGGCCTTGAGGACTCCGACATTGCTCAGATAAAAGGCGGAAAGCCGGTTGAGATGGGATCTTCCGAGTATCTTCGGGCGATGTTTGAGATGCGGAAGAATACCCAGTTTCTGAGCGATGCCTTTCATCTTCCCAAAACATGGTCTCATCCTTTTGGTCGAGCAGCGACGCAGTTCAAAAACTTCGCCTATAACCAGACTAGGCTCATAATCACCGAGCCAATGGCTGAGGCCTGGAAGTTTGCCAAGACCCTCGGCCGGGAGGGAGATATCACCAAGCTCATGAAGGCAATGGTCATTCTCCCCGCTGCCGGAGCGCTTATCACAAAAGCTAAGGAAGAGACCTATAAAGTATTCGGGATTCATTTTTACGAAGATCTCCTGGCCGGGAAGAGCTGGCCGGTGAAACTGGGAATCTTTTTGGCTAATACTGGTGGACTCGGTATCGCTACTGATGTTCTGGGTGCTATCGGTTATGGCACCAAGGGCATGGCGCAGCTTCTGGGCGGTCCCACAGCATCAGACCTCATGAGCTTCACCGAGGCGATGGGAAATACTTGGAAAGAAGTTAAAACAGCCATCGCCAATAAGAATTCTGGCTGGGTCTCCCATCGCGGGACGGCGATCAAAGAGTACTGGCTGCGGATGGGAGAGCGGATTTCGCCCGACGCCCGGATCATCATCCAGAATTTCTTCCCTTCCTGGAAGGATGCCAAGACGGCGACCAACTGGTCCGCTGTCTATAAGGAAGCGACCAAGACCTACAAGGAAAACTACAAACTGCAAGGCGAGTCTGTTGCCAACGAATTCTGGGATGCCTGGATGGCGACTCAAGGCGCTGAATACGCCGAGATTTTCGGCAAGCAGCCGCGCAAGCCGACTGCTAAAGAAATTGATAACTGGTGGGAGGAGCAGGGAAAACCCACGACCGAGCGCATGAAGATGCCCGGAATATCGGAAGAGGGAGAAGGTGGAACAGGAGGAACATATCTATGGTAGGTCAAAATCTTTCTTTCAAACTCACGATTGGCTTGCTTGCTCTGTTTTTTTTAGAAGGAATGATCAAGCTCATCTTTGAGGCTTTCCCGCTGACCGAGGTATTGACCGCTCAGGGATTGGCCGCCGGCTCGTGGTTTACGAAAAGGGCGTTCACGGATACGAAAGGATTCAAATATGGAAATCAAACTCCTAAACCTGATTAAGCCGATCGCGATCATCGTTCTGGTAATCGTTCTTGGAGCTTACGTCTTCCGCTCCTGCAACCTCACCGATGAGAACTCCAAGCTCCGAGGCATCATCGAGGTCAAGGACGGCCTCCTGAAGCAGCAGGAGGAGAGAACTGCTTTGGCGAAGGAGGCCTACGAGAAGGCCCTGGCGGACCGGGGCGCCGAGGTTCTGCATTGGCAGGAGATTGCCGACAAGAACGCTTCGGGGATGGCGACCGGCAACTCGAAAATTAAAGACCTCAAAGAGCAACTGGCCAAACTTGGCCCGGCTGAGAAGGATGCGATTATCCTCACTCAGAAGGACCTCATCGCAACACTCGAAGGCAACCTCACTCTTGCCTACGGGACAATCGAGGCAAAGGATAAGATCATCGAAGGCTGGCTGGGGGCATTCAGGGAATGGGAGCTCTACCGGGTGGAGCTCGAGACGGAGAACGCGCAGCTCCACAGTCTCGTCGGGACTCAGAAGGATTTAATCTCGAGACTCGAAAAGGATCTCCGTTGGGCTAGGGCGACTGGAAAAGTTAAAAATATTCTGATTGCCGCAGTAGGCGGGTACATGGTATATTCATTGGCGGTGAAAAAATGATCCAAGACCCGACCGTTATCCCGAAGTCCCTGGAGGTTGCCGGCTGGATAGGCGGTGCAAGTTTTACCCTATGGATTGTTAAAGTAGCGTTTGAGCTTTTCAAAAAATCCCAAAGCAACGGCAAAACCGATGCGCTAAAAAAGGCTGTCGATTGGGCGCTTCATTTGAAAGAGCAGGACGAACTCCACGAATGCACCAAGGAAATTGTCAAGACTCAGACTAACCAAGCTCAGCTTCTTGAACGCTTAACGATAAGCTACGAGCGCCAAACCGAGCTTTTAGAGAGCATCAACCTTGCCAACAAAAGAGGATAAGGAACGCCTCCTCCTGGAGTGGCGTGAGCAGAATTGGCACGAACTAGACAATAGTCTCAAGGTCGCCAAGGATATCCGGGATGACATCAAGGCTAAGGCTTCCGACCGCCTCGATGCCATCCGCACGATCGCCAAGATGTTCGGGGCCTTGGCCACTCTCAAGCCCGAGGCCCCCAAGGTCAAACTACAGGCCGAGGTAGACCTCTCCTCCCATGAAGTCGAAAGGATAAAAAGTGTCCTCATTGAACCAGTTAGACCGGGATGAGATCCGGGAGGTCTGCGACAATTCCTTCTATCACTTTGTCAAGATAGTCGGGGGCTCGATCAACCAAGGCGGCGACATCTCGCCCATCATCCACGGCCCCAGCTGTCGGTTTATGACAGATCCCAATGAGAAACGAGTAGGTGATCTCAAGCCCAGGATCTGGAGAAAAAGCACAGTCAACACTAAGTGGCTGCCGATCTATCGTTACCTCAAATGGAGGGATATGCGGCAGCTTTTGGGGTCTGAGAATGCGAATCTCGCTTCGCGGCCTCTCACGTTCATCAAACGCCAGCTTCTTCAGAACACGGTTCTTCGCTGGCTTTACGAAAAAGAATTGGGAATGCTCACTCCATCGTGGGTTCTCAAACGCCAGAAGAGTGGGATGAAACCGCGCTGGGGGAAGTACGAGATCGACCTGCCGAAAGATGAGTGGTATTCGGAAGCGTCTATCACTTGTGTTGGTTTGGCGACATCTTCTCAGTCGGGCCATTACGACTATATTCACCTCGACGACATCATCGGCGAAAAGGCTAGAGCTTCAATAGCCATCATGGAGACCGTCCTCAACTGGGTAGATAATATGTACGACCTCCTGGTTGAACCGAACCTGGAAGAAGAAGACGCTTCGGGTGTCAGTATTACCGGGACTCACTGGGCTCCGGGTGACGCCTATTGCTATATCCAGGAAAATCATCAGGAGTTCAGTTGGCTCATCACCCCTGCGCTTAAAGACATAACACTCAAGGACTCATTCAACATTCACTGGCTCCAGAACCCGAATGTTGAGCATGACGAGTGCAACTACCCGGAGGTCTTCTCGACCAAGTACTATCACGATATGCGGAACGACCCGCAGATGAGTCTTCGCTTCTGGTGCGAGCAGCAGAACAACCCCTCTCGCGCTGTGGCCATGACCAAGTTCGATGAGAACTGGCTCAAGACCTACCATTTCGAGAAGCGCCATGAGCACCTCTATGTCGTTTGCGATCTCGACAGCCAGGCATTTCTCTATGACGATCTCTACTGCTACGGGATGGTGGATCCGGGCGGGTTCCTGGAGAAGGAAGTGACCAAGCGCAGTTCCCGCAACGCCATGATGATCGCCGGCCGGCCCAAGGGCAGCGAGCGGATCTTTATCATCTATACCTTTGCCCAAAAATTCAAGATGCCCAAGGACTTCATGGACGAGCTCTTCCGGGTGAATAAGGTTTACAGGCCGCGAGTATGGCGAGTTGAGGTCAACGCCCAGCAGGAGTACATTTTGCGAGACATCATCGAGGCCAAACGGGAGCGGAATGAAACACTTTCGGTTCTTCCGATCGAGGCCCAGCCGGTGAAAGACGCAAAGCACAAGGACATCATCGGGCTGCTCAAGCCAATGGCGGCTGGGAATATTTACATTGACCCGGCGATGAAGGATTTCAAGACCGAGGTACGGCTCTATCCTGGCGGGATGACGGTCGATCTTCTGGACCTGCTTGGGAAAATTATGCGGGAGTATTTCTCGGTCGGGCAGAGCGATTTCGTGTCCAGGATAAACGAGGAGAAGGTCAACCGTTGGCGAGGGAGGATCAGGGAGATCAGAGGCGGAATTTCATAACCCCCTTATCGATCTCACTCAACTTGTCAGCCGGGTTTTTCTTTTTGAGCTCATGGCCCGGGCCTCGCGGCACAAGCCCTGCTATGTAGGCCAGGGCACCGACGAATTTCTTCACGTCCTCTTGGTCGATGTGGATCATATCGTAAATGAAATGGGGGGTCTTGCCGGCCGCCAATCCTACGGTTCTCGATTTCCACTTGACCTTTCCGGCCTCGAGTTCGTATGGGCAGATGGCAAATCCCTTGCTCATCTGATCAACCCTGGCCTTTTTCTCGTGAGGGAAGATCATGAGGCCGAGGCGAAGACGCTCGTTATAAACCTTGACGGATCCTTCCTCGTGATCGGCGAGGTAGTTCTCGCGGCTGGCGCAGGTCCTATGCTTTTTCCTTTTCCACCTTTTTTTCAGGATCGGCTTTTTGATCTCGATGATAGGTACGTCGTTTGGGTTCTGCGAGTTTTCCATTTTCTCTTTTCTCCACCTTGAAGAATACGCAAGTCACGATTTCAACGGCGTTAAAATGAGGATAGACAATCTCAAGCTGCGCTTGGAGCGAAGTCAGGTTGATATCTCCTCCGGAAAAGTTGAGGAGATTTAACCAGGTTTCTGGAATATCATCGAACCTGATCACCCGCGTCTCGAAAACCTTGACCGGGAAAGAATCCCTATCCTCCCACGGATGCCGGGCCAGGTACTGTCCCTTTGGCGCGAGGTCCCACTCGACGCCGCGCCGGACAGTCATGTTGACGCCGGCGTGGAAGCGGAAGTCGGAGAAATAGATCGGGTCGCCTAACTTTTTCATTTTTCTGTCTCCATTGCCTGATGTGCGATAGCGATAAGATCAATGGTTTTTCCTGTCCCTGCCGCCCTTGCCGCCCCTGCCGCCCTTGCCGCCCTTGCCGCCGCCTCTGCCGCCCCCCATTCCGCCGCCCTTGCCGCCCCTGCCGCCCTTGCCGCCCATTCCGCCGCCCTTGCCGCCCCTGCCGCCCTTGCCGCCGCCCTTGCCGCCGCCCTTGCCGCCTCCGATGATCTGTCCTTTCCGCTCAGCCAATCATTGGCCCATCGGACAAAGGATGGCTCGTTATAGACTTCGAGAGCGCAGAGGATGGCAAACCTTACCCGTTGGGTGGTCGTGATAACGGGCAATTCAATTTGCTTGATGGTTTTTAGCCGTGTGCAGCCGACCTTGAGTCCACGATCCTCTCGCCCGACATCACCATCTGCGTCCCAACCCAAGGGGTTTTGAAAATCGGCATGGATAACGTTAAACAGGACAGCCAAGAGAGAGTCGGTATAGGCATGAATATAACCTGGGCCGCAGAGTTCGCCCGTACCTGGGGCCGTATGTTCTACGTTCTCGCCCCATTGACAGCCTCCGTAGGTCCGACCGTTAGCGTCCGTTAGCTTGATTAGTTTCATCTCATTCTCCATCGCTCAGCTTGTAGGACAGAATCTCCCGGAAGGGCAGGGTGAGGACTGTGATCCTCACTGGGCAGGTGCCTGGCTTCTTCAGCCCGAGCTCCGTAGCCGCAGCCTCGGACAGATCGAGCATCCGCGTCCCATGGAAGGGTCCCCGGTCAGTGATCTCCACCTGGACCTCCCGCCTGTTGTTCAGGTTGACCACCTTGACACGAGTCCCGAGGGGCAGGGAGGGATGGGCGGCTGTCAGCTTCGACCCGTCCAGGGGCTCGCCAGAGGCCATAGAACGGCCCTCAAATTCATTCCCGTACCAGGATGCCATACCGATTAGTTCATGGGAGGGCAGGCTCATCAGGGCGTTAATGTTTACGGAGAGCTCACCAATCTGTTCGCCCACCCGTTCGATGGCGGCACTGATTTCTTTCTGCACCTCGATCAGTCTGTCGACCGGCTTAGCGTAGACAGTTCGGTAGAAGAACTGCCAGCTGGCGCGGAGAACAAAGAGAGCGCCCAGGGCGATGGCGACATAGACAAGGACATTCATCACTCGTCCCAATTTTCTCATGGGGACCTCCTTATTTAGGATTTTTATTGATAATGCGGTTCAGGGCAGCAGAGGCTTCGTGTAGTTTATGGCCGACAAAGAGAGCAACGGCTAAGTAGAGAATGAGCCAGATCATGGTTCTTTGGTAAAAATGCGAATCGCTTTCTTCATCGCACTCTGAACTCGATAAAGATTGGTGAGGCATTTCTCTTCGCTGGGGTAATAACTCCCGCTCCTCATGAGAATTTCTTTCCCCTGTCCTCTCAGTTGCCAGTACCACAATTTTTTATACTTCTTGAGCAAATAGTAGGCCATCAGACTTAGATCAATGCTTCCCAAATAAGACGCACCTCAGCCAGTGCCAGATGTTGCGTCTTTTTAGAAAGTAAGAGCAAGGCTTTATGACGATGGGCGGGGTCGGGGGCTCAGGCGGAGGAGGAGACGGGGGTGTCGGCGGCTCAATCCAATCATTCGGGTACTTCCCCCAGTTCTCGGGCCACTCCCCGAACTTGGCCTTGTAAAGCTCGCTTACTGCTATGATGGGCAGGGCGCCGCAGGCATCGTTATTCCAGACCTTGCTGATGAACTCGAAGGCGAACTTGGGCTGGCCCGTGCTTAGGGTGAATTTTGGTTTCAGGCCCGCGCTGACATAATCAAGGACGTGCTTGACCGCGCCCATGAACTGGGCCGCGGACGGGCGGACTTGATCATCGTAGAAGTCGCATGGGCTGGCCCCGTCCCTTACTCCATCGACCGAGAAAAAGGTGCACATACGATGCCTGGCCCACCACTCAACGGCTTGAATCAGGTTTTCGCTGCTTTGATCCCTACAGCCATGCACCTGTTTGTAGATGGCGAACGAGGTGTCATCGCCCCACTTCTTCGATGCGACCTGTTTTTGGGCTACGATGAGACCGTCACCGTGTCTGACTGAATAGGTAGCCCCGTAGGAAAAAGGGACCCTCCCGACCTTATCGAACTCCGGGATGATGACATCACGGAAGAGGGGAAGGGAATCGTCCTGGTCTTCCATCTCATTCCCCGCGCCGATATCAACAAAGTCCAGGTCCGCAGTCTGATAAAAGAACGCCCTTAGCAGTTGTCTCGCCTCCTCGTAATAGGCCTTATTGTACCACCGCTTCTCGCTGCACCCGTCGAAAGGTTCGATGACGACCCTGGCTCCCTGGCCGGTAGGTGTCCCCTGGCAAGGATTGTGCAGGATCTTGAGGTACTTTCTCAACACCGGGAAATAGTCTGGATGGGTATAATCGAATTCCTGGCCGGCCGGGACCGCCCATCTTGGAGAGCGCAGTATCCGCGACATATTCGCGCCGGCATTCAGCATCCTTCGCTGGCGATTAAATGCCTTCTCATGGTCCAGGGCAAATCTGCCGTTCCCCAAGTAGAGGACAGACCCCCAAGGGGCCACGCAGAAGTCGGCAAGCGGACTCGGGGAAATAAGAATTTTGTCTTTCATGATTTCTCCTTACTAAATAGTTTCGACGTTCCGAAGTATAGCCAAAAGAGTGACCCGCTTTCGTGTCTCGCCATTCTTTTTTTGAGGTATCCTTTGCGCTCGAGCGCCCTGAGTTCAGGCCGCGAGAAGAGTATCCCGGCCACGAGCGCACGATTGCCGAGAAAGCTGTTATGCGCTTTTATGAGAAGCTCAGGGGTGACTCTTATTTTGCTCATTCTATTTCTATTTCTGTTCGCGGATTCCAATGATCGAGTTCTTGGTCAACTTCAAGATCCAGCCATTTCTTACTGTCCTGGTAGATAAGGTTGAGTTCGCGGAGAGAATCAATAACCAACTTACACCCGCCATAGGCATTGTCTTTGTCATATCTTCGACCTTTGCGGTAGAGGATGATAGAAACATGCTTCTTTACTTTCTTGCGCTTGATGGGAAAGGCAAAAGTGTTCACCAAGGTCGCCCAAATTTCCGTTACAAACACGGCCTTTAGTCTTCTTCTTTGAGCCCAGTGCATTCGGAGGAGTTTGTTGTTGGATGGTACTTCAGTGAAGACGATAATCTTCCTTGGTTTGACAGCGCGACGGGCCCGGGGCCGCGAGCCTTGGATGAGAGCCGGTCTCCTTGATAGGGGAGCCTTTCCGACATCCAGCCCGGACCCGTCTGCTGTTTCGCTCAAACCTGCTTCACTTCCTGGGCCTTCGCCTTGACCCTGACCTCAGCGACCTGCTCCGCGACGATCGTGATGTAGTCGGGATCCCAGTCGGCCTGGATCTTGGCGTAGACGCCGGATTTGATCTTGGCATCCTCCTCGTCTTTGGCGACGGTTGAGCCGGTTGTCACGATCTGCGGATTCTTGCGGTCAGCCGCGTAGACCAGGTACACACGGTAGAGAAACATGATGTCCACCTCCTGTGGATGTAATTGCTTTTCTATATCTTTTTTGATTTGCTCTCTGATTTTTGCGAGTTGTTGTTCACTCAGCCCAGACTCAATCAGGCCCCCAGGGGGGTACGTAAGTTTCCAACAGGGATAGGGGTTGTAAACAGACTCACCCCAGACAGGCCAATAGTCTCCTGTGTTTGAGCTAGTCGAGTAATGCGTGTGTACGCTGTGTCCTGTTTCCTGTTTTTCCATCTTATACCTCCAATCTCTCTTTTATTTTCACCCAGGCCTCCCGGGCAGACTCTTCAATCTCGTAGGTGAGCTTCCCTGCTTTGAACGCCAGTCTGAGATAGGCCATGTAAAACTTATCTACCCAAAGCATCAGCTCTCCCTGCCCATTGTCCGGTTCAGGGAAATAAAGTTGCGCCAAATCGTCAGCCACCTTCTCCTTGGCCCTGGTTACAAGGTGCTGTACTCGCGACTCGGAAATATCGAGTTTCTCTGCGGTATCCGTCCTGCTCACCCCGTCCACAACCATCATCGTAAAGGCTTGCTGCTGCCGATCGGTCAGGTTTGATACCGAGTTCATGACATGGCCAGAGAATTCCTTGGATTGATATTCTTCGGTCACGCTATCTCTCCGCAAAAAGGCGTTCAATGGGTAAGATCCTTCTTGGGCGCTTGTAGATTGAGCGTTGAGCCTATACTTTTCTCTAAGCCAGTCATGAATTTTTCTTGAGGTTATAGTCCAGATTATCCTTTCAATTTTTGTCTCATCGCGAAGGGATTTTTTCTTGACGAGTTCCACGAGGCCCAGGAAAACCTCACTGGCAATATCCTCAGCGGCTGTGTTGTCATTGATTCTATCGATGATCCTACCTTTAACTCGCGGATAATACTTGAGCCACAGTTTCTGAAGTTTAGCGTCTGATATGGGCATCATCTAAAACTAAAAGTTTGCCTCAAAAGTGTCCAGATTTTCCTTAAAAGATCCCATAGGATGGCAAAGAAATTCTTTTTCTTTTTGACTCTTAGGCTAAAAAACACTATCTTCGTACTCATCCACCGTTGTAGATCGTGCTCACGGCCATGACGACAATGGTGTAGGTCCCGACCAGGGAGTTATCCGCAGCAATGGCGATGTTAATTTGGATACCCTTTGAAATTCCAGGGGCAATCGTAAGCGTATTCGACGGGATAAAGGTCACGACCGAACCCGCCGGATGGCCGGAAATCGAGAACACAATTTCTCCTGCGAACTGATCAATAGGTGTGACATTCGCCAAGATCGGGAATACCTGTCCGGCAAAAGCTAATCCCGATACACTAGGCAGGGTCAGGGTGAAGTCAGGAAAAGAAACCACCTGCAAAATAAAATTAGCTGTTTTTGTGATAGGCATTTGACCTCCTTTCTCTAAGTGATAAAGGTTCTCAATCTAAAAGTCAAGGATGTTTTTTCTTTCTGCCCCGCTCATCCCTGAAGATAAAGGGGCCGTAGTAGGAGAGTTCCTTGGTCATGAGAAAGGTTAGTTCTTCTCCTTCGCGAGTCTTACCTCGCCATTCCATTTGGGTCCAGTCACCGTCGGAGTGATGAATGATTTTGATGGTCGGTATATAACTTAGGGTGAGCCGCAC
>Ga0299912_10005496_pt1 | contig 10411 bp, 9 predicted proteins | sample RVTome_2_FD_207667 | JGI IMG/M metagenome (GOLD analysis project Ga0299912, IMG submission 207667) | Soil microbial communities from uranium-contaminated site in the Upper Colorado River Basin, Wyoming, United States - RVT95D214 (version 2) ... | reverse complement strand
AGGGATGTTTTGATCCCGACCAATCGACTGGAAGAAGATGCGGTTTGTCGGGAGATAAAGGATAAGGGATAAAGGATAAGGGATAAGGGATAGAAAATTTGATCAAATAATCTTATTCTGAATTGGATAAAAAATCTCAGGATGAAAAGTTAAATGACTGATTCCGGGATCATCTTCAATGAGAAAAAATTTTGAAAGAACTCTTTCCTCGCTGGAGGAAGTATTCTTATTCCTGGATGATTTCGCCGCGGATAATAAACTTGATCCTGCCACCCTGTTTAACCTCAGATTAGTGGTGGAGGAATTATTCACCAATATTATTAAATACAGTACTCATAGCCGGAAAAAGATCATTATCGATATCTCGCTTTCTGAAGCGGTATTGGTTCTGCAACTGTTCGATAAAAATGGCCAGCCCTTCGATCCGGACCGAAGCCCCACCTATGATATTCAGCAAAGTCTGGAAGAACGACCGATCGGCAAACTGGGATTACATCTGGTCAAAAATCTGGTGGACGATATACGCTGTGATTATAAAAATGGTCAAAGTACGATCACGGTGACAAAAAAGTTGAAAGGATAAAATGTTTGATATCAAAGTTACCCCGGAACAGGAAATAAAACTCATCGGCCGGTTTGACGCCCTGCAGAAAAACAAAGCGCTGCAGATCTTCTCCAGTGTCCAGCGAACCGCCACTATCGATTTTCAGGATCTGGAATATATCTCCAGTGCCGGACTGAGTGTATTGCTGGCCACTCAGAAACGGTTGAAAAATCAGGGACAGCAATTAATACTTAAGAACATGAGTCAGCATGTGCGGGAAATTTTCCGCTATGCCGGGTTTGATATGATCTTCGAAATACAACCATAATGGAACGCGGAAAACACAGATCAAACGGATGATCACGGATATATATCTATAAAGCTAATTTAAATCGATATATTGTAATCATATGGATACATTTAAGTTTATTATCCGTGTAAATCAGTATAATCCGTGTCATCCGTGTTCTATTAAAAATTTCCAAATACAAACCAACTTTTTAAAGTACAGATTGTAATTATGAAGGAAATGGACGACAGACAGCTGGTGCAGGAATGCCTGAAAGGGAGCAAAAATGCTTTTGAACAGTTGGTGGACAAATATAATAAAGTCATTTTTAATCTGGCGTATCGCATGACGGGGAAGACCGATGATGCCGAAGACATTACTCAGAAGGCTTTTATCAAGGCTTATGAAAAACTGGAGAGCTATAATCCCAAATTTGAGTTCTACAGCTGGCTATACCGGATTGCGGTGAATGAATCGCTGAATTTTTTAAAAGCAAAAAGGAAATATAAAGAATTGGATCCAGATATGATAACCGGCGAAAAAAATCCCGAGGAATGTTGTTTAGACAATGAACTAGGATTGCGGGTTCAGGCCGCGATTATGGAGTTGGACCCACGCTACCGGATTTTAGTCCTGTTAAATCACTTTCAATCCTGTTCTTATAAAGAAATTTCCCACACCCTGAATATTCCTGAAAAAACAGTCAAATCGCGTCTTTTTACCGCCCGGAAGTTGCTGAAAGAGATTATTATCCAGAAGGAAACTATATGAAAACCAAATATATAGAATTCATTCATAAAGAGATCGATGGGGTTATCTCCCCTTCAGAAAAACAAGAGCTCGATGCTGCGCTCAAAGAAAATCCAGAATTACAGCAATTAAAGCAGGAATTAAAACACACCAGTGAAATTCTCAAACAGGTTTCTCCACTGGAGCCTTCTCCCAACCTGAAAAAAAAGATCATTAACGCCATTGATTTCAGCCGTTATTCTCCCAGGACTGAGAGTATGGACTGGTTATCCAAATTAACCGGCTGGATATGGAAAACAAAATTCCGTCTGGCTTACGCCACGGCAGCAGGAATGGCAATCGGGATAGTTCTCTCCCTGCTCTTGCTCCGGAGTCCGTTCTCGAATGAACCAATCCCTCTCTCTGAACTGTACGGAACCATCGGGATTAGCGATAAGAATTATAAAACTCTTAATGAATTTACCATAAATCTAGAAGGAATTAATGGTTTGGTGAAGCTGAATTCCTACCGGGATATGGTGTGGGCGGAGCTGAAATTGGCCACTAACCAATCCAGCGAAATCCATTTCAATTATAATGAACGCAGACTTTCGTTTAAAGCATGGAGACCCATTGATGAGGGCAAAACGATTTTGGAAACCGACAAAAATTTAGTAAAAATACTCAGCGAGAAGCAATGCCATTGCCTGGTTCTATTCCGTAAGTCGACAAATAATTTCTATCCGCTGACATTACATATCATGCAATCCGGAAAAACTGTTTTCACCAAGAATTTTTCAGAGGAAGAATAAAAATGGGTCAAGTGGATGAAATCAACAACTTTTTTCTTTTCAAATTGTAATTTAAATGAAAATAACTAAAACCAAGCAGGAGGTATTTATGGAAAATAAACCAAAATCCCGGCGGCGATTTTTCTGGATGCTGACCGGCAGTGTAGTGGCAGTGTGTGTCATTATTTATCTGGCATTTCTGTTTCCCTGGCCAAAGGAAGGCGAAGTCACCGGTACAGTAGGCGGTGTTGAAAAATACCGCGCCGAACAGATCAGTGAAAAAGATGTGATACTGGGGAACCAATTGACCACCTTAAATGACGCCGAAAAAGCCCAGTTGTTTGATATGCTGTCCCTGGAAGATCGGGTAGCGATCTGGAACAAAATGGCGGCGGCGGATCGGGAAGCATTTTTCGATAAGCTATCCGTGGAAGACAGGGCGAGTATCTGGGACAAATTGTCTTTGGAGGCAAAAGCCGCAGCATTTGATCGTTTAGCAGTGGAAGACCGGGACGCGATATTGGCAAGAATGGTTCAGGCAGATAAGGCTGCGGTGTATTCCCGGTTATCAGCAGCGGATAAAGACGCCCTGTTCCAAAGCATGTCCCTGGAAAACCGGGATGCAGTTTTGGCCAGACTATCGGTTCAGGATAAGGCTGCAGCGTTTGACAAATTAGCTTTCGAGGCCCGGATAGCGGCTATGAACAAATTGTCAGTCGAAAACCGGGAAGCTGTTCTTGGCAGATTATCAGGGGAAGAACAGGCTGCATTATTCAATGATAAGTTGGCAATCGAGGCCCGGAAAACAATTCTTAACAAGCTGGGAGTGGAAGACCGCGCGGCCGTGTTCACCCGACTAAAAACACAAGACCGGGCAACCTTCTGGAATAAGCTGGATGTAAATGACCGGGCAGCCATCATGAATACATTGAAGGTAGAGGATCGGGCAGCAATGTTCGGGCGAATGACCGCCAATGACCGGGCAGTAGCCTGGGCCCACATGGCAGTGGAAGATAAAGCGGCCGTATTGGACCGCCTGGCGGTTGAAGAACGAGCTTCGATGTATGCCCGGCTGGGAGTAGAAGATCGTTCCGCTTTATGGGCTAAAATGTCAGTGCAGGATCGCGCGGTGGCCTGGAACAGGTTAGCAGTCGAAGATAAAGCAACCATTCTAAACAGGCTTTCTGTTGAAGGCCGGGCGTCGATTCTGAATAAGTTATCCGTGGAAAACAGAAAAAATCTTGAAGCCAGATTCGCGGTGCAATAATAATTGGTAGCCTCCAACCAATTAAAAGCGAAATGAATAAAAGGGAACAGATGTCAGACATCTGTTCCCTTCATTTTACATTCTGTTGCTTCAGTCCTAAAATCTAACCGGTCTTCATCCATATGAGGAAATTACTCGCCGAAGGTTTTGAGATACTGATTTTAGTGATTCTTAGATTATTTTTTTTCTCTCATCTAGGAGAGATTCATGCCCAGTTTTACGATATGGAAACTTCCAACCTGCAGCTGGTCTATTATGATAAAGAGCATCAGTACCTGGTAACTCATCTGGCACGTTGTTTTGAAAATTCGTTCCGCTTTCACCAGCAGTTATTTGGATACCGCTCTAAAGAAAAGATCACCATCCTGATGCAGGATCTCAATGACTATGGCCATGGCGGGACTTCCACCATGCCCTGGAATTTCATCAACATCGGTTTGGAACCGTTTGACTACGTTTATGAAACCCAACCAACCAACGAGCGCATGAACTGGCTGATGCATCATGAACTGGTTCATCTGGTAACCATCGATAAACCGACCCGGTCTGACCGGTTTTACCGCTCCCTGTTCTTCGGCAAAGTCATGCCGGTCGCCGAAATGCCCCTAACCATGATCTACAGTTATATGACCAATCCCCGCTGGTATTGTCCTCGTTGGTACCATGAAGGAATTGCTGTTTTTCTTGAAACCTGGATGGCCGGGGGATTGGGCCGGGCACTGGGAGGCTACGATGAAATGGTTTTCCGCTCCGTGGTGCGGGACAGCAGTTATTTTTATGATGTGGTAGGACTGGAATCCGAAGGAACCACTATCGATTTTCAGATAGGAGCGAATTCCTATCTTTATGGGACCCGTTTCGTTAGCTACCTGGGTTACCAATACAGTCCACAGCAGGTAGTGAATTGGTTTAACCGGACTCCCGGAAGTAAAAGATATTACGAAGCACAATTCAAAAAAACATTTGGGCTGAGTGTAGACCAATGCTGGTCAAACTGGATCAATTGGGAACAACAGTGGCAGCGGGAAAACCTGAAACTGATCCAAACCTATCCAACCACTCCTTACCGGAAAATATTATCTCAAACCCTGGGCTCGGTATCACGGGCTTACTATGACTCCAGCTCCCAACGGCTGTATGCTGCGATCAATTATCCCGGCCAGCTGGCCCAAATCGCCGAGATTGACCTTCAGCAGGGCACTATCAAAAAAATCTGTAATGTACCCTCGCCTGCCATGTATTATGTAACCTTTCTAGCCTTCGACCACCACAACCGGAAATTATTTTACACCACCCAGAACAGCCGTGGCTGGCGGGATCTGAATGAAGTGGATATTAAAACGGGTAAATCCAGAATGATTCTGCAGGATACCCGAATGGGGGATCTGGTATGCCATCCCATCGACCAATCGATCTGGGGTGTTCAGCATCATAACGGACTGTCAACTGTGGTGTGCATTCCCTATCCCTATAAGGGCTGGGTAAATATTCTTTCCTTACCGTACGGTAAAGATATTTTCGATCTGGATATTTCTCCGGATGGTAAATATTTATCGGCATCTTTCATCGAAATTTCCGGCCGTCAAAAGTTGATATTACTGGAAATGGACAAACTGTTAAACGGAGATCCTACTTTCGATGTATTGCACGAGTTTATTAACAATTCTCCGGAAAATTTTGTATTCTCGGTCGATGGGAATTATCTGTACGGGTCCTCCTATTATACCGGAGTTTCCAACATCTGGCGCTATGACCTGGCGAATAAACAGATGGATATCGTCTCCAATTGCGAGACCGGTTTCTTCCGGCCGGTGCCTATTAACCAGGATAGCCTGATCGTATTCCGCTATAGCGGAAAAGGGTTCGACCCGGTCTTTATTAAGGCGGAACCACTGCAGGATGTAAGCGCTGTCAATTACCTAGGCCAGGCAGTAGTTAACAAACATCCGGTGGTTAAAGAATGGATGGCAGACTCCCCGGCTTCTATCAATATCGATTCACTCACTACTTACAGCGGTAATTACCAGCCGCTTAAAAATATCAAAGCTGCTTCAGCTTACCCGGTGGTGGAGGGTTATAAATCATATATCGCTTTTGGGTATCATGTCAATCTGATGGATCCCCTGCTGTTTCACAATATTGAAATGGCTGGTTCCTATTCCCCAGGCAACAGTCAGAATGAATCTGAAACATTTCACGGCACTCTGAAATACCACTACTGGCCCTGGAAATTCTGGCTGAGCTATAATCGGGCCGATTTTTATGATCTGTTTGGACCTACCAAGACCAGTCGCAAAGGGAACGGAGCAGGAATTCAATACTACCATTTCTTGATCAATGATAGACCAAGAATCATGGATTTTACCATCGATCTGGCGGGTTTTCAAGGATTGGAACGTTTACCACGTTACCAGAATATTGAAGTATATTACAACCGTTTTCTGTCGCTCAATGCTGAATTGAATTATTCATTCCTGCTGAGATCCCTGGGAGCGGTGGAAGAAGAGCAAGGCTGGAAATGGCAATTGGCCGCAACAGCCAATTATGTACCGGGACAAATAATTCCCCGCTGTTATGGCACGCTGGATTATGGTTTTTTATTACCGGTCAATCATTCCTCACTATGGTTCAGGAGTGCGGCGGGGTATGGTTGGGGAGAGCGCAATGAGACCCTGGCCAATTTCTACTTTGGAGGATTTGGCAATAACTGGATCGATTATCAGACCTTCAGCCGCTATCGCGAATATTACAGTTTCCCGGGAGAGGAATTGAATGCAATTGGCGGCTCAAACTTCGCTAAAGGTATGCTGGAATGGACCATTCCCCCGTTGCGCTTCAAGCGCTGGGGAATTCCCAGTTTTTACCTGCGCTGGGCCCGGCTGTCCTTCTTTGGAAGCGGGCTGGTCACCAATATCGATAGTGATCAATATCGTATCGGTGCAGTCAACATTGGAAGTCAGTTGGATTTCAGACTGGTTACCTTTTCCCATCTGAACTCCACTTTTTCATTGGGCTGGGCAGCGGCCTGGAGGGAAAAACACAAGGCTACTCAGGAATTCATGATCTCCTTGAAAATATTATGAACACAATGCTGTTTATCTTAAGTGCCAGTCTGCCGGTAATTATCTACCTGGCAACCCTGGTCATTATTGACAGTTACAAGCTAGTGAAATACACTTCCATTCTGGCAGCGATTCTGTATGGCTGTGCGGCTGCTCTCATCAGTTTAATTTTAAATAACATTTTATTGGACTTCCTGAAAATTGATCTGAGCTTATATGCCAAATACCTGGCGCCCATCATTGAAGAAACATTCAAAGCATCCTTTATCATCATCCTGATCTGGCGGCGGAAGACCGGATTCCTGGTCGATGCCGCCATCAACGGCTTTGCCATTGGGACCGGCTTCGCCCTGGTAGAAAATTTGTATTATTTGCACACCCTGGGCGATGGTTATCTCCTGCTCTGGATCATCCGCGGTTTTGGCACCGCCATCATGCATGGCGGGACAACTGCGATTTTTGCCTTGTTATCAATCAATTATTCCAGTCGCTATCCCCAGAAAAAAACCGTGATCTTTTTGCCGGGGCTTTTCGGTGCCATCTTCATTCATTCTTTTTTCAATCATTTTATTTTCTCCCCGCTGGTCATGACCGTTGGTCAGCTGGTTATCTTACCGCTGTTGACCATGTTGGTCTATACCCGCAGCGAAAATGCTTTGCAGGAGTGGCTGGAAGCCGGGATGGACGTGGACGTCTGGCTGCTGGATTACATCAACACCGGTCGGGTCTATCAAACCAAGGTTGGAGAATATTTAGAATCCCTGAAGGCTCGATTTCCCGGAGAGGTGGTGGGAGATATGCTGTGTTATGTCCGCCTTCATTTGGAGCTGGCCCTGCGCGCCAAGGGGATCCTGATGCTGCAGGAACAGGGATTTCCCATTCCGGATGATCTGGAGATCCGGGAAAAACTGCAGGAACTGGAATATCTGGAAAAAAGCATCGGAAAGACCGGCAGACTAGCCCTCTCCCCGATCCTGCATACCGGGATCCAGGAGCACTGGCAATTGGGAATGATCAGGAAAAAATAATATTCAGGATCTGATTTGAGCTTTCAACAATCAACCTTTCCTATAACTTTAATAGGTGATGATTACCCATAATACATTTGATGTTCTCAAATAAATAGTATAAATTAGGGATGTCAAGCTCCAGAGAATTGTAAAATGCCTTTTAAATATCGTGTTCATTCAGGCAGGAAACTATTGATAAGTAAACAACCTTTCAGATTATAACCTTTTCGGAATTCAACAACTTCTCTGAAGCCAGCAGTGGAATCTATTGATATCGTCTGATAACTGGTAGATTTCAAGATAGATGACATCCCAAGTCATGAACTGGCTAAATCATTTCAATATTTTTTTCTACTCAGGACCGCCAATCGGATCAGGAGGTATTTATGTCAATCCCCGCCCTTGCGGGGCAAACTCTGCGAAACGCGATTCACGTCCGGTGCTCATTGAGAACCTGTTCAAGTGAGAGATTAGCAAGAAAATTTCATAACTGGCAAGAATTTTATCCGACATTGTTTTTCCTGATGATTTTAAAGTGAGAATCAATATTCACAGAAAGGAGAAACCAATATGTTCATGCGACTGGTACATGCCAAATCCAAGCCTGATTCTATTGCCATCATTCAGCAGATATATGCCCAAAAAATAATTCCCAGGCTGCAAAAAATGCCTGGCTGCCTTTTCTCCTGTTTGATCCAAAGCGATACTCACCAGGATGAGGGCATTTCCCTGACTTTATGGGATTCACAAGCTCATGCCGAAGCCTATGAGCAAAGTGGTCGATTCCAGGAACTTTTGGGAGAAGTCAGGCCATACCTGTGTGATTCTGCCGAATGGAAAGTTCAATTATCAAAAGATCTCAGAGTGGAATACCAGCCGGTGGCAGAGGAACCGGTTCTCAAAGGATATACCTCCATAGTCCAGGCCGATACCAAAATATTTACTGAGCCTGAACTCTCTCTAATGTATTTGCGACTGTTCTCTTTAAAAATTAAAGCCGGAATGATGGAAGAATTCAGTAAGATCTATCGGGAAGAAATTCTCCCGGCTCTGCGCGGAGTAAAAGGATGCCGGTTTGCCTTCATGACTGAGAATATTCAGGAAAAAACCGAAGCACTCTCTCTGACAATCTGGGAAACTAAACAGGATGCCATCGACTATGAGCGCAGTGAATTATTTGCTGAACTGAATGACAAAGTAAAACACACCTTTTCCGATTTATATCAATGGAAGATGGCCCTGGAAGAGGAATCTGATAAAAAGGTGATCACATCTGAAGATCCAAGCTCAAAGCATTATACTATTGTGACCGGAAAATCTTTTAGCACTTAAAAAATAATTTATGACTGGAAAAATGTGATATAATAAACCGAGGTGATGATGAAACTTCCGTCCGTTCAACAGGTTCTGCAGAATGCTGTTCGCACATTTCTGCGCTTCCCGTTTGTTCTGAGCAACACCTTGCTTGGAACTATCGCCGTCGTGATCCTGGTTGATCATGAAGGCCCGGCACAAGCAACCTTTCTGTTCAACATCTTACTGGCAACCATACTGGGTATCCCATTGTTAACCGGTTTTGTTCTTTTCGCCGAAAAGAAAAAGTGGAGAAGAGGAAAAGCCTTAGGTCTTCAACTGGTGGGAGTAGTTCTACTGGTGGCCTACGGTTATACGGTCCCTTCTAATCTGGGGGGAGCTCCGGCCATCCATATTCTGCGCCTGTTAATAATCACCGCGGCCCTGCACTTGTTTGTTGCTTTCGCCCCCTACAGCGGTCGGGCCGAGATCAACGGATTCTGGCACTATAATAAAACCCTGCTTCTGCGCCTGATCATCACCCTGGTTTATAGCGTAGTTCTTTACGCCGGTTTAGCCCTGGCCCTGGCCGCCCTCGATAATCTCTTCGGCATGGATGTTCCTGGCAAACGTTATGCTGAATTATGGTTTATTATTCTCGGACTATTCAATACCTGGTCATTTCTGGCAGGGATACCAGAGAACCTGGACCAGCTGGAAAAATCAACCGACTATCCTAAAGGAATTAAAATCTTTGCCCAATACATCCTTCTTCCACTGGTACTGGTTTATCTGGCCATTTTATATGCCTACCTGGCGAAAATTCTGATATCCTGGAACTGGCCGCAGGGGTGGGTAAGCAGACTCATTCTGGGATTCGCAACCACCGGGATTTTTTCTTTCCTGTTACTTTATCCGGTCAGCAACCGGGATGAGAATATCTGGATCAAAACTGCTGCCCGCTGGTTTTATGTTGCCATGATCCCACTGGTAATTATGCTCCTGCTGGCCCTCTGGAGAAGGATCTCGGAATATGGCATTACCGAGGGACGTTATATCGCCATTGTCCTTGGAATCTGGTTGGGGGGAATCGTTTTATACTTCATCCTGAGTAACACTAAAAGCATAAAAGCCATTCCAATCTCTCTGGGTGTATTTGCCCTGATCATATCCTTTGGTCCCTGGGGTGCTTTCACTATTTCTGAAAAAAGCCAGGTTAATCGACTTCAGGGATTTTTGACCAGGAATCAAATTCTGGTAGAAGGAAGTGTACAGAAAGCTCCCGCCCCTGTTCCCCAGAATGATTCCCAGCAGATCAGTTCGATCCTTTCCTATTTGCATGATATTCATGGGTATGACCGGATCCAGCTCTGGTATCAGGAAAGTTTGAGAGAGGATTCGCTGGGAGTGCGGTTGCAGCCCAAGG
>Ga0299912_10005495_pt1 | contig 10412 bp, 9 predicted proteins | sample RVTome_2_FD_207667 | JGI IMG/M metagenome (GOLD analysis project Ga0299912, IMG submission 207667) | Soil microbial communities from uranium-contaminated site in the Upper Colorado River Basin, Wyoming, United States - RVT95D214 (version 2) ... | reverse complement strand
TCTTTTCTCCGGTAAGACCTTCTGGGACAAGATTAAGCGCTGTCTTGTAAAATACTCCTTCATCCAAGCCATATTCTGAAAGCCTGTCATCCCATGCAGGAGAAAGCGAGACTATGTTCAATCCAGCCTTTACAAAGGGGGCTATATTTTTTTCTGCCGTCTCCTTCTTAAGCGCAAAGACAAGACATTCCGTGCCTTTTTCAGCAGGCCTTAGGGGATAGAAATCAAAGACAAGGGCTGAAGAGGGACTCAGAAACAGGCCTTCCATCTCAAAAGGCAGTATCTCCTTCATCTTATCTCTATCAAGATCAGGCAGGACAATCTTTCTCAACGAAAAAGCATCAATGCCGATATAAAGCCTGAGGTCCCTGTTCCTGTCAAGCGCCTTCAGGAGGTCTTCGATATTTTCCGCTTTGGGAGAGGAACTTTTTGCCTCCTCGTCGTAAACGCGGAACCCGCCATTTTCCTCATAAAGACATAAAGCCATTATCTTTCCCTCCAGTACTTCAGCGCCGGCTGCCCCCCGCTCGAGGGGAGGACAAAGCCCGCCTCAGCAGTCTCAACCAAATCATTTCGCTCAGCCTTTATCACAACGTTAAAGCTGGTACTTTTCACTATTATGACATCCGATAATTCAGTGACCATATCACCCAGCACCGGTATCACTTCGCCAATTGTTCCAAAGGGTTTGCCTTCCCTCACTTCTATGATTCTTTTAGCCTGCGACTCAGACATCTCCGGATGAAGGGCCTTTAATAGCGGCAGGTCGACCGCATTTATATTTATCTTTCCATCGCCGAAGACGGTGAGATAAGGCATGACAGTATTCCTGACATCATCAGGGAAAATATAACTCAATTCAGACAGAGAAAAAAGGTAATAATTCTTGGCGTTGTCCTCACCACCCGGCACAGTCGGGATTTTGTCGAAGTCGATATAGTCAACAAGTCTGTCGGCATACTCTTCGTTGATCTTGAGTTCCTTAAGCAGCCTTTTAAAGATCTTGCAGTTGGAGTCATTCACAGTCCCGATTCCGTAAACAAGCTTATTTACGCTGAACTTGCTGTTATTGTCTTCCAGCAGGAGACCAACTGTAGTGTCCTCAATCTTCTCTTCAAGAGAGAACTCCCTCTGGGCACTGGGACCAAGCTGCGATGACAGGATGAGCGCCTTTTCTGCAGTAAGGAGGTATACGGACTTAAGCAGCAGGGACATCCTTTCTGACTCATTAAAGTTATTGGCTGTATTTACATACCCATACACAGTCCCGGCGAAATCAATCACCGCAGCCGTCGTGACTGCAAGTATCAGAAGGACTATAACCAGGACATAGCCTTTATTGTAGCGCATCTTTAAGCATGAGGGAGCATATCTGGGAAAATTCTTCGACCCCTTTGCCTCCTTTCAGCAAGAGTGATATTTTCACGTCTTTCGGGACCTTTTTAAGCTTTGTCGAATCATATACCTTGTCATAGCCCTCGTCCAGCACCCGTGCGCTGAAGCCTTCAACGTCCTTGAGCACTGTTATTTTTATCGGTTTGCCGCCCTTTATAACATCTGAAATCGTCTTTATGATGTTAAGCCTGTTGTCTTTGTCTTCCTCGACATAATAACTTATCACCTTTACCCCTTCCCTGAAGAAGCACGTAAAAGTAAGCCTTGAAGCAGGCTTGCCGTAAAAGTCCTTCTCCTCTATCTTAAGGCCTGTATAGTCCGTGTCACTGAAATAGTATATACTCTCAACCTCTTTTCTGACCATGCTTAAGAGATTAAAGGCCTTCTCCTTCTCCTGCATCTTTTCATATATACCGATTGTGCCTTTTTTTACAGTAAAAAGAAGCGTGTAAGCCGACCCTATCACGATTGCGGCTATTGAAAGGGCAACGAGTATCTCAAGCAGTGTGAAACCGTTTCTGTTGCCGACCCCCATTTCATTTCCTCATATATTCAAGGAGTAAGGCTTCATCCTTGCCTGACCTGGCCCTTGAGGTCACCTTTTTCATATGATATTCCATATCCTCAGTCGTTAGCTCGTACTGTATGCCGTCTTTTGTGCCTGCAAGCTCTATGAGTTTTCCGGTCTTGTAAAGGTAGAGGTTCTCCTTTGCCTTCAACACAAGTCTGAGGCTGTCCTTCTTCCTGTCAAAGATGTCGATGTGGTATGAAAAAGAAGTGAGCACCAGCAAAAATACACCGCTTACAACAGCAAGCGCCACAAGGACCTCAATTAGGGTAAAGCCCTTTATCCTCCTACTCATCGAACGTCCTTTTCCCTTCTTCTATTTCCGCTTCTCCTGAGAGGTTATTGAGCACGATAGTTGTATCTTTCCCGTCTTTTGTAAGATAAAGCGCAATCAGCTCCTCCTGCACAGAAGGTGTGAAGGCAACTATTACCTGGCCTTCTTTTATTGTGCCCCGGGAAGGGATGAAGATCTCCCATGTCTCGTCTTCTTTCATATCAATAACCCTGGACTCGTCTTTCGGTATACCCTTTGCGCCCTTGATCCTGAACTGGCGTTCCGTGAAATCAACAGTGAAGAATATCTCTTTTTTAGTGGCAATGGCCTCTCCTCTGAGGTTCTTCAGTGTAGATGCTAAAGTGACCTTATCGTCTTTTGCTATCTCACTCCAGAAGTTTGGGAACGCTATGAAGGCAACGGTTGTAATTATAAAAAGGACAACAAGCAATTCTAAAAGGGTAAACCCTCTCATACGAAATCGCATTCAAACGCTACCTGCGTTGGCTTCGTCGTCAGCTCCTCAACATACCCAACAGTATGCCTGCGTCGCTTCCTCCTTGCCGCCTTGTTATCATTTTGAATGCAAGTCCGTATCACTCCAACTCCCAGCTTTTTATATCAGCGTCCTTGCCTTCTCCTTCGGGCTTCCCGTCGGCGCCGTAGGAAATGATGTCAAAATCGCCGTGTGTTCCCGGAGATATATAAATAAATGGATTTCCCCAGGCGTCCTTCGGTATTTTATTTTTCTCCAGGTAACCATCGTCTTTATACTTTTTCGGAATGGGTTCTGATTCCGGCTTTTTGATAAGGGCCTCGAGCCCCTGATCAGTTGTGGGATATATGCCGTTGTCGAGCTTGTAGAGCTTCAGTGCAGTTTCAAGGTTCTTCATCTGCAGCTTTGTCTCTGCTATTTTGGCATCGTCGGTACGACCAAGCATCTTCGGCGCCACCAAAGCTGCAAGTATGCCAAGGATGAATACAACTACCAGCACCTCAATAAGAGTAAAGCCTTTTTGGGTTAAGGGGTTGGGGATTGGGGGTTGGGGGTTGAAAAAATCCGAACCTTGCCCCTTGCCCCTTGCCCCTTGCCCCTGCATTATTAATAAACTGTTTATCCTCATATTCTTCTCCTTATTTTATTATCTGGTTCATCTGGAATATCGGCAGCAGGATGGATATCACCATAAAGCCCACAACTGCCCCCATCACCAGGATTATTGAAGGTTCAAGCACCCGGAGGAAGTTGTCGACGGATTTTCTGAAATCCCTTTCCGCCATGTCCGCTATCCTTTCAAGCGATCCCTCAAGCCCGCCGGTCTTCTCGCCTGTTATCACCAGCTGGAGGTGTGTCGGCAACAAAAAAAGCGCAAGGTCAGAAAGTTTTTTGCCTTCTTTGACTTCGTTCTTGATCCCGTCTATCTCCGACGCGAGGTACTTGCTGCCCGAGACGTCCCTTGAATATTCAAGTGCCTTTATTATCGAGACCCCTCCTGAGAGAAGAAGGCCCAGCACCCTGCAAAACCTTGAAATATAAAGGTTCCGAAATGACCTGAGGGGGGAATAAAAAAGCTTTGCTGAAAGGTACATCGTTTTTTTTCTGTAATATGCCCTGCCTGAAAAAAATGCCGCTGCCACGAAAATAATCAGCAGGTACCAGTAGCCGTAGAGAAAATTACTGAGCCCCATGAATATCCTTGTTATGAGGGGCAGGGGGATCTTTTGGTCCATAAATATTCCCGTAACCTTCGGAAAAACAAATACGAAAATGAAAAATATCATCAGCAGAGAGACTGTAACCATGAAGGCCGGATATATCAGGGCCGACCTGACCTTGTCCTTCAGTTCCTTCTCCCTCTCCAGGAAACCCGCGAGGCTGGCAAGCACTGTATCGAGCTTTCCCGACTCTTCACCGGCCCTCACCATGGACGCTGCATACTGCGGGAAGAAGTCCTTCCGCAGCTCCATGGCGCCGGAAAGGCTGAGTCCCTTAACAACATTGTTGTAAACATCCTCCATGACCTTCTTTACATTCCCCACGGTTTCTCCGGAGATTGACTTGACTGCGGCAGGCACCAGGACGCCAGCGGATATCATGGCCGAGAGGTTAATGAAGATATCTGAAATGCCTATCCCTTTTTCCAGCCTGAAGCCTGATTTTTCATCCTTCTCAATGTCCTTTACGTAAAGACCTTTTTCCCTGAGATCAAGTATGGCCTCATTTTCGTCGTGAGAGAAGGTCTTCCCGCTTATCTCCTTGCCCTTGGTATTGTAAGCCAGATATTTAAAATTCGGCATAATCCTGGTTTGTCACCCTGAGTACTTCTTCGACAGTGGTAATTCCCTTTATCACCTTGCTGATACCGTCATCCATGAGCGTTTCCATGCCTTTTTGTACCGCTCTTTGCTTGATGGTCCTGGCGTCCTTTTTGGCAAGGATGAGATCTTTTATCTCTTCGTCTATCGATAGGAATTCAAATATACCCGTCCTGCCCAGATACCCCTTGCCCCTGCATTCCGGGCAGCCTTTGCCCCTGTAGACCTTATCAACATGGGCCAATGCAGAAAGTCCTGACTTCTCTCCTGAACTTAGCGCCACCGGAATTTTGCAGAAATCGCATACCTTCCTTACGAGCCTCTGAGCGAGCACACCTGAGAGTGATGACGCCACCAGAAACGGTTCGATCTCCATGTCCACAAGCCTCGTGACCGCTGAGGCCGAGTCGTTTGTGTGAAGCGTAGATAGCACCAGGTGACCCGTGAGCGAGGCTTGGATAGCTATCTCCGCTGTTTCCCTGTCCCTTATCTCTCCGACCATGATGATATCAGGGTCCTGCCTGAGCACTGACCTGAGACCAGTAGCGAAATTCAGATTTATTTTCGGGTTCACCTGGATTTGTCCCACACCTTTTATCTGATATTCTACGGGGTCCTCAATCGTAATGATGTTCTTTTCCTCGCTGTATATCTTAAGCAGACTGCCATAAAGAGTAGTTGTCTTTCCTGAACCAGTGGGACCTGTTACAAGCAGTATACCGTTGGACCGGGAGAGCACAGAGGTAAACTGCGGCATCCTGCTTTCTCCAAGGCCAAGTTCCTCAAGGCTCATTACGCCCTTCATCCTGTCAAGTATCCTCAACACAGCCCTCTCACCGAAAAAGGTGGGTATTATAGAGACCCTTATGTCTATGTCCTTGCCGCCTACTATGAGGCGGATACGCCCATCCTGAGGAAGCCGCTTTTCAGCTATATCAAGGTTCGCCAGCACCTTGATGCGCGAGATGAGGGGGTCCTGTATTATCTTTGGAGGCGTTATGAGCTTTTTCAGTATTCCGTCTATCCGAAACCTCACCTCAAGTTCCCGCTCGTACGGTTCAATATGAATATCACTGGCCCTCTCCTTAACTGCCTCAAGAAAAAGCGCGTTGAGCAGTTTAATCACCGGCGCCTCGTCCTTGAGTTCAAGGAGGTCCTTTGGAAGCTCGGCTGACTGAGAGAACATCTTGAGGTCTTCCCCTGAAATCTCCCCCATTACAGTTTCAGCAGAAGGGACAAGGCTGTAAGCCTGGTTAAGCAGACTCAAGAGCGTCTCCTCAGGGCAGAAACCATGCTCAGAATCCAGGCCGAGATTCTTTGCTATGTCGCGCAAGGCGAATATGCCGTTGTCGTCGCATACAAGGCCAAACAGCCGGTTGTCTTCCCTTTTGTACACAAGGAACCTGTTGTTTCTGGAGAACTCATAGGGGACTTCCTTAAGCACGCCAACATCTATATCTGAAAGCTGAAGGGACAAGACTTCCTTCTGGCTCACTGGTCCTTCACCCTCAGGTTGGGTTCAATATGTTCTATCAGGCCGGATTTGTTCATTATGTCCTTTATTTCCTGGAAGCCCTTGTCTCCGGGTATCTCAATAAGATAGAGGCCCTCCTGCAGCTTATCTTTTATCTTTATTCTGTTTTGCTTCAAAAAACTCTCAAAATCAGCTTCAGAAACGCCGGCATTAAGTTTTACAATGGCCTCGCCGAACTTGTCATCGGACATCTGTCTGGTAAAATCAGACTTCTTTCTCTCCGAGAGGGCCGCGAGGTCCGCCGAATCCCTGATTACATGCGGGGTCAGGAAAACGACCAGATTGGTTTTTGACTTATTGTAAGACTTGAACTTAAAAAGGTAGCCCAGATAAGGTATGTCTCCGAGCACAGGGACCTTGGTTACGATTTCCTCACTTTTTTCCTGCATAAGTCCGCTTATTACCACTGTCTGTTTGTCCTTAACAACAACAGAAGTCTTTGTCGAACGTTTCGTGGTAGTCGGGCCGATCTGGGTCAGGATAGCTACGCTTGTTTCCTGTTTCAGGGACGATATTTCCTGATAGATGTCAAGCTTGACATATTCTCCCTCGGTTATCTGAGGAGTCAGCTTGAGCATGATGCCCACATCCTTCCGCTCGATCACATTGAAAAGGCTTCCAGTTGCTGAACCCGCAGTCGTGGTTTCAGTCTCTCTCTTTGATATAAACGGCACGTTCTCACCGACCATAATCTCCGCTTCCTTGTTGTCGGAGGTGAGTATCTGCGGAGTTGAGAGCACATTAACAGCGTCCCTGAACTCATTTAAGCTGAAAAGGGCTGAAAATCCCGGCACAGTCAGATTGAATGTTTCCGTTCCCACTGTTACGGGCACATCGATAAAGTTGCCCATGCCGCCGACCGACATGCCGGCCAGACCATTAATAATTTGCGTCATGGAACTGCTGTCCATCGTCCCGAACCCGGCGATTGCAATAGGTTCGCCGCCATGCTCTGCCATTATGCGCCACTTGGAGCCCAGCTCTGTGAGCTTGTCCAGGGAAGCTTCCACTATCATTGCTTCAACATATACCTGCTTGCGCCGTTTGTCCAGGTCCTTTATGATGCCAAGGAGGTTCTGGGATAGTCCGGCAGGAGAGTTTATTATGAGCGAATTAGTCGCCTTGTCTGCCGTTATGGTGACCTTGCCTTTCGTGTCCTGGGGCTGTCTGACCTTGTCCTCTATCCCCTTAACAATGCTTTCCAGCACTTTGGAGAGCTCAGTGGCATCTGCGTTTTCAAGGAAATACACCTTTATATTGCCTGTTTGTTCTATCTGGGGGACGTCAAGGAGGGCGATGAGCTTCTTGATCGATTCTTTGGCGTAGCTTGACCCGATCAGGATAAGGGCATTGAGTCTGGTATCTGCCATGACCCGTAGCTCGTCTCCCCCGACCCCTGGCTTGTCCTTTCTCTGCAGCGAATCGTTGATCATCTTTGCCATATCTTCTGCCACGCCGTATTTGATCTGGTATATCTCAGGATCATCCTTCACAATGGGCTGGTCCACAAAGGAAAGGATGTGCTCGATCCTCTGGATGTTAAGGGCATTTTCCACAAGCAACAGGTAATTGCCTGTACCGAATACAGAGATATGGCCCTCCCTTGAGATAAGCGGCTGAAAGAACTTCAAAGCATTTTCAGCGCTTATGTAACTAAGAGGTATAAGCTTTGTGATATAAGCATCGGTGGCCTTTTCCTCACTTTCCGGGGATAGCGACTTTGCCTGACCCGAGGGGACTATCTTCAACAGGTTGCCCGGCGCCGGTATCAGGGTATAGCCCTTAAGGCTTAAGACAGAGGTAAATAGAGAGAAGGCCTCGTCAGCCGATATCTTTGAGGGTGCTATTATCGTTATCCTGCCCTTCAGCGTTTCATCGAATATGAAGTTCTTTCCTGTAGCGTCGCTTATGAACTTGACCACATTGGGAAGCTCAACGTCCTGCAGGTTCACTGCTATCAGGTTTTTCTTCGGCTCGGCATACGCAACCGAAGCCAGCAGATAAACAACAAGTAGACACATGCATATTTTCTTCACATTACCCCCTAATTGATATGGAATACCTGAGTCATAGGCACTCCATTCCTTATTATATCCAGCTCCATCCTGTCGAGCTCTTTTATCATGTTGAATATCTTCACCCCGTCGCCCGGTGAATTCAGTTCTACGTTGTTTGCCCTGAGAATTATGTCTTCATTTTTAAGTCCCATATTCTCATAAAAACCCCCGGGTTTGACCTCTCTCACTACGAAGCCTTCCTGCTTGCCGTCCTTTAGAATCGGCATAAGCCGGGCCCCAGTAAGAAGCTCGTTAGGGTTTTCAAGGAACTTCTTGATCTGCTCCCTGTCAAAGGTCATTTCTTTTCTGCTTTTCTGGGGCTGGCCCGGTACAGGAGAACCTGCCTGGGTTTTAGGGGCAACGGTTTCGATGGCAGGGAATTTCAGTTCAAAGATACTGCCATGCTGCGAAATGCTGACCCTGTCTGCGTAGACGGCAGTGAGTTTCCCGGCACCAAAGACATCATCTCCGAGCTTAAAAAGTCTCTGGATAGCATCCTTGTTTTCTATGAAAGCAAAGCCTGGCTTATAAGTTATCACTCCCTTAAGGACAAGACCTTTAGGGTCCGCAGTTGCACCCGTCTCCTTCCGGATAACGGAAAACCTCGCTCCCTTTATCCCGAAAGGGTTTTTTTCAACAGCAACTGCATAAACGTTTACTGATTTAAAATCCGCCATGCCGTAAGATATGCCTTCAGACTCCGCTGCATTTCCCTTCGTTGAGACAAGTTCAAGTACCTTACCCAGATTAAATGAAATTGCCAACACCAATAAAATAATGCCTGCTGCATTTAAAAACGCACGCTTTTTAAAAAAATCCAGCATCTGCATAGATTACCAGAAAGATAATTGTAAAGACAAAGAAAATCAACCACATCAGGTCGTTACGAGCGGACAATTCTATGGATGCCTGTGTCTGTTCAGTAATTGATTCCTCCATAATAAATGGCCAATTTTATGTCACTCCCGCTTGTGGGGAGTCCTTCTACAGAAAGATTTTCGCCCCGGCGAGTGCGTAGAGGATACCATCCGGAATGACAAAGCGTAGGACATTACTTCTACATCTTTCAATAATAGTTCCCCTTACCGGGCCTATAGAGGACTTCCACCTCCAAGAGTCTGCGCCCTGCCGGGCGCACCAAAAAAAAGGCGGGTTAAAAAACCCGCCTTTTTTGTATTCACCCGCATAATACGGGTTTGCGAAGCTAAGGATTCGTCACAGTCACCGTTACCGTAATTTGATTAGGAGTAGGGGTTGCAGAATCCCTTACTACTACAGAAACTGGTGTGCTTGCAGGGAGTGTTCCACATGCTGCAGGAACAGCATTGAAAGCGCTTGGAAATGTAGCAGGAGGAACAGGATTTGTAGTCAAAACGCCAGTATTCAGTGAAGTAGCTGTATATGGCCCTGTCCCGCCTGATATAAGGAATGTGACGCCAGTTGAACCGCAGCTTACAGATTGAGCTGTCGGAGTAGAAGACAAGGGAAGCGTAGGACCAGATGCAATTATTGTTACAGTTGCAGTCTTTGTGGCACCAAGAGAATCATTGACTGTAATTGTAACTGTACCGGCAGTTGCACCTGGAGGAACTGTAACGGTTATTGATGAGCCTGTCCAAACACCATCACCAATTGCAGAATCAAATGCACGTGTCGGATCTGAAGAGATTGTTGTATATGGTCCTGTGCCTCCTGTGATTGTGAACATTTGAGACCCACCGCTGGAAGAAAGAATTGATACAGTTCCTGGCACAATCGTCAACGGAGTCGGAGTCGGCTCCTCACCTGTTACTGCAACCGATACTGTACCAGTTTTACCGCCCACTGATGCGGTCACCGATACACTCGTATCCGATGTCACAATAGGGACAGTCAAGTTTGTTTTAGCCACTCCGTCTGTTGTCTGGGCAAACGGGGTCCCAAGAGTGCTGCCGCCTGTTGAAGTGAAATTCACCATAGTCCCGTCAGGAACAGGGGTCCCCAGGTTGGTTGTCACTGTTGCCGAGATTGCCGAAGTTCCGCCTGAGTCGACTGTCGTCGGAACAGCAGATATAACAACTGAGTTGACGGTCAAGGGGTTGAGGAACAGGGTCACCATATTAAATGCACCATTGCCTGCAGAGGCACCGATATTTACATGTGTTCCTATGTTTCTGATGCCTGAAGGTGGTACTTGTACTATGGCTTTGGCCTGTCCGTTACCATCAGTTATTGCATCTTGACTCACAAAAACTGCCTCTGGCCGGTCTGCAGCCCACGTGACCGACA
>Ga0299912_10005494_pt1 | contig 10414 bp, 9 predicted proteins | sample RVTome_2_FD_207667 | JGI IMG/M metagenome (GOLD analysis project Ga0299912, IMG submission 207667) | Soil microbial communities from uranium-contaminated site in the Upper Colorado River Basin, Wyoming, United States - RVT95D214 (version 2) ... | reverse complement strand
ACTAGCGCCGTCGCCGGGGCCGAACCGGCGGCATCCGCAGCGGGAGGGACAGCGTCCCTCCCGTTTCCATTGCGGGCCTAGTTGTCGAAGAGCAGGGAGAAGCTGAGCGCGCCGTCGAGGTGATGGGTCAGCGTGCGCTCGTGGAAGGGGGCGTCCTCGGCGTGGTCCTGCAGGAAGGCGCCGGTCCAGCCGATGTCGCCGCGCAGGTAGAGCGGCCCGACCAGATTGCGCCGGAAGCCCAGGCCCGCCTGCACGCTGGGATCGTTGTCGTACAGCTCGGCGGTGTGCCGGTTGAAGCTGCCCACGCCGACCGAGCCGAAGAAGAAGACGCCGCGGCTGAGCAGGAGGTCGCGCGTGACGTTGAGCTGGATGCGCTCGACATAGTCGTCCTCGGTGAGTGCCACGCTCGGAAAACCGGCACTCCTCGTCGTGCGCGAGTAGTGGAACTGAAAGCCCACGGCGGCGATCGTGCGCAGGTCGAGGCGCACGCCCAGGGCGAGGTTGCTCATGTAGTTGGTCATGTCCCCGTCGTAGATGAGGTAGCCGACATAGGGCGTCACCTCGAGACTGGGGTACTCCTGGAATGCGAGCCCCGGTGTCGCCGTGGCGGCGATCAGCACGAGTGCACACAGGGATGCGGCGAGGCTTCTCATGGCGCTCCTTGCGGCCGAATGCGTGTCCTGGGGCGGAGGTGGGGGGAATCCGCAGGGAGAGTACAGAAGGGCCGCTGCGAAATCAAGCCTGAGCAGCCCTAAACCAAAGCCTCGCGTCACCTTGCGACCTCCGGCCGCTTGGCGTAGACTGGCCGCGCGCCGAGATCCGCAGCCGGCCGGCAGCCGGCGGCCGCCAGGGGCCGGGCGCAGGGAGGACGCGTGATCATCCACCTGGGCCTCGCCCAGATCGAACCGGCGCTCGGCCTGCCCGCGCGGAACCTGGAGCTGCACCTGGAGACGATCGCAGCGGCGCGGGCGCGCGGCCTCGACCTGCTCCTCTTCCCGGAGCTTAGCCTCACCGGCTATCTGCTCAAGGATCTCGTGCCCGAGCTCGCGCGGCCCTGGCCCGATCCCTTCTTCACCCCGTTGCTGGAGGCCTCTCGCCATCTCGACCTCGCCTTCGGCTTCGTCGAGCGCGGCGAGGATCTGCTCAACTACAACACGCAGGCCTACCTGGCCGGCGGTCGCCTCGTCCACAAGCACCGCAAGGCCTATCTGCCGACCTACGGCATGTTCGACGAGCAACGCTTCTTCGCGGCCGGCGAGGTCCTGCAGAGCTTCCCGACCCGCTTCGGGCGCCTGGCCCTGCTCATCTGCGAGGATCTCTGGCATCCCTCGCTGCCCTACCTGGCCTTCCTCGACGGCGCCCTGGGCCTGCTCGTGGCCAGCGCGAGCCCGCTGCGCGGCCTCGAGGGCTCTGAGGGGGGCGGGCTGCCGGCCAACGCCGCCTTCTGGGACCGGCTGCTCAGCCACCACGCGCAGCAGTACGCGGGCTTCGTGGCCTTCTGCAATCGCTGCGGAGTGGAAGACGGCAGCAGCTACTGGGGCGGCAGCCGCCTGCTCGGCCCCGACGGCCAGGCCCTCGCCGCCGGCCCCTTGCACGAGCCGGCCCTGGTGATTGGCGAGGTCGACCTCAGCGAGCTGGCGCGGCGCCGGCGCGGCTTCTCCCTGCTGCGCGACGAGCGCCCCGAGCTGGTCTTCCGCGCCCTGGAGCGCATCCTCCGCCGCCGCGCGGGCGACGACGGGGCCGCGGGCGAGGTGGACGCGCCGTGAGCATGAGCATGGGCACGCCGCCGCCGGCTCTCGCCGCGCTCGACTACGCCCTGCTGCGCAAGATCCTCGTGCAGTTCATCCGCAGCGAAGTGCGGCGCACGGGCCTCAGCCGCGGCGTGCTGGGTCTCTCCGGCGGGCTGGACTCGAGCCTCGTCGCTGCTCTGGCCGCGGAGGCCCTCGGGCCCGAGCAGGTGCTGGGCATCGCCATGCCCTATCGCACGAGCAGCCCCGAGAGCCTGGCCCACGCCCGGCTGATGGTGGAGCACACGGGCGTCCGCTTCGCCGTGGTCGAGATCACGCCCATGGTCGACGCCTACTTCGCGGCCGAGCCCGAGGCAAGCAGCCTGCGCCGCGGCAACAAGATGGCCCGCGAGCGCATGAGCATCCTCTACGACCGGTCGGCCGCCGAGGGCGCGCTGGTGCTGGGCACCAGCAACAAGAGCGAGATCTTCCTCGGCTACGGCACTGCCTATGGCGACCTGGCCAGCGCGGTCAATCCCATCGGCGATCTATTTAAGACCCAGGTGCGGGGCCTGAGCCGCTTCCTCGGCCTGCCGGCGGCCATCGTCGACAAGCCCCCGAGCGCGGACCTGTGGGCGGGCCAGAGCGACGAGGCGGAGCTCGGCTTCAGCTACGAGGCCGTCGATCCGCTGCTCTACCTGATGCTCGACGACCGCCTGGAGCGCGAAGCCCTACTCGCGCGGGGCTGGGAGCCGGCCTTCGTGGACCGCATCACCGAGATGATCCGCCGCTCGCAGTTCAAGCGGCGCCTGCCCGTGATCGCCAAGATCTCCCGCCGCACGGCGGATCGCGACTTCCTCTACCCGCGCGACTGGGGCAGCGGATGAGCGGGCCAGCCGCCGAGCCCGCCGGCGCGGGGAGCGGGCGCCTCATCCTCGTGCCGACACCGGTGGGCAACCGCGAGGACCTCACGCCGCGCGCGCTGCGCGTGCTGGCCGAGGCGGACCTCGTTGCGGCGGAGGACACGCGGCACACGGGCCAGCTCCTGGCGGGCTTTGGTCTCAAACCCCGCTACCTGGCCTTCCACGAGCACAACGAGGAGAAGCAGTTGCCGCGCTTGCTCGCCGCCCTCGCCGCCGGCCAGCGCGTGGCGCTGGTCAGCGACGCCGGCACACCGGGCCTTTGCGATCCCGGTTTCCGCGCCGTCCGCGCCGCACTGGCCGCCGGCCACGCCGTGGAGGCCCTGCCCGGCCCCACGGCCCTCATCCCGGCGCTCGTCGCCAGCGGCCTGCCCTGCGAGCGCTTTGTCTTCGAGGGCTATCTGCCGCGCAAGCCCGGCGCCCGGGGGACGGCCTTCGCCGCCCTGGTCACGGAGAGCCGGAGCACGGTCTTCTACGAGACGCCGCATCGCCTCGCCCGCAGCCTGGCGGAGCTGGCGGCGCTGCTGCCGGAGCGTCCCGTCGTCGTCGCGCGCGAGCTGAGCAAGCTGCACGAGGAGTACTGGCGCGGCACCGCGACCGAGCTGGCAGCGGCCCTGGCGGACAGGGCGCTGCGCGGCGAGTTTGTGCTCGTCGTAGGCGGCGCGGGCGCAGCGGCCCCACCCCGGCGCCTGCCTTGACAGCGACAGCGGGTCATGCTAGCCTGGCCGAGTTGTAAGCCTATACGAATTGAGGAGTTATGACGCCCGATAAGGCAGCGGCCCAGCGCGTCGCGCGGCGCATCCTCGATCCCGTGGCCGCGGGCAGCCTGCGCCTGGGCCTGAGCCCGGATGCCCTTACCCTCATCGGCCTCGGGCTCTCCATCGCGGCCGGCGCCACCGTGGCGACGGGCCGCCTCTACCCGGCCACGCTGCTGCTCTTCCTGGGCGCGCTCTGCGACATCCTCGACGGCAGCATGGCGCGGCGCGCGGGCCGCTCGAGCCGGCGCGGCGCCTTCCTCGATTCGACCCTGGACCGCCTGGCCGAGATCGCGGTCTTCATCGGGCTCGTCGTGCACTTCCGCGCGCAACTCTACATGCAGGTGCTCATCCTCTTCGCGCTCAGCGGCTCCCTGATGACGAGCTACGCGCGGGCGCGCGCCGAGGGCCTCGGCGTCGACTGCAAGGTGGGTCTGCTCGAGCGGCCCGAGCGCCTGGCGCTGCTCATCCTCGGCCTGCTGCTGGCACCCCTCCGCCTGGGCGGCTTCGGCCTGCTCGAGTGGGTGCTCGCTCTGCTCGCGCTGCTCACTTACGTGACGACGCTGCAGCGCATCCTCCACGTGCTGGGGCGCACGGCGGCGCTGGACGCCGCACCCGCGCGCTCGGACTCCGCCCGCTCGCCGCACTAAGAGGGAGGCCATGGCGCGGAACTTGCCAAAACGCATCCCCGGCGGGCTGTTCATCAGCCTGGAGGGAGGCGAGGGCAGCGGCAAGAGCACCTTGCTCGGGCAGATCCGGGAATTCCTGGAACAGGAAGGCTACGACGTCCTTATCACGCGCGAACCGGGCGGACCGCCCATCGCCGAGGCCGTGCGCGGCATCCTGCTCGACCCGGATCACCGGGCGATGGATCCACTCACGGAGCTCTTCCTCTACCTGGCCTCCCGTCGGCAGAACCTGGTGGAACGCATCCTGCCCCAACTGGCCGCCGGCGGCATCGTCATCAGCGATCGCTTTGCGGACGCCAGTGTCGCCTATCAAGGCGGCGGCCGCGAGCTGGGGTCGGCGCGGGTGGAACGGCTGAACCGGGAAGCGATCGGCGACTGCGAGCCGCAGTTGACCTTCTTCCTGGATCTCGATCCCGCGCAGGGACTCGCACGCGGGCCGGGGGTGACGGCGATTGACGCCAGCGGGGGCGACCGCATCGAGCGCGAGTCCCTGGCCTTCCACGAGCGGGTGCGGGCGGCCTATCGCGATCTGGCCGCGCGGCACCCCGAGCGCGTGCAGGTGCTTGATGCAGCCCAGCCGCCGGCGGCTGTCGCGGCCGTAGCCCTGGCCGCGCTGCAGCGCCGGCTCGCGGCGACGGACTGAAACGCAGCGGCGCTTTGCCCTTGCCCCGGGGAGGGCTTATTTTAGAGGGACTTCCCCATAGCCCCACAGGGAGATACCGTGCGCTTCCTCACCAAGAAGATCCTCATCATCGCGCTGGTTGCCGGCGTCAGCTTCGCGGCGGGTCTGCTCACGACCGGCGCCGCCGCCAACAACCGCGCGGAGACCCTGCGCAACCTCGAGCGCTTCAGCCGCGTCTACCAGAAGATCATCGAGAGCTACGTCGAGGAGGAGGACAGCAAGGAGCTGGTGGACGCCGCCATCGAGGCGATGATCGACAAGCTCGATCCCTTCAGCGCCTACATGGACCAGGCGATGCTCGAGGACCTGCTCGTCAAGACGAAGGGCGAGTTCGGCGGCCTGGGCATCATCATCAGCGTGCGCGACGAATTCCCGACGGTGGTCAGCCCCATCGAGGACACGCCAGCGGCGCGGCTGGGCATCCGCGGCGGCGACAAGATCGTCGAGATCGAGGGCGAGAGCACCCGCGGCTGGGGCGTGCAGGACGCCGTCGACAAACTGCGCGGGCCCGAGGGCACGGTGGTCAACATCGGCATCCAGCGCTTCGGCGTCGACGAGGTGCTGCCCTACCAGATCACGCGGGCGATCATCCCCGTGGAGAGCGTGCCCTACCATTTCGTGCTGGGTGAGGACATCGGCTACATCCGCTGTACGAACTTCGGTGAGCGCACGGCCGAGGAAATGCGCGAGGCCATCGTCAGCCTTGAGGGCCAGGGCATCAAGGGCCTCATCCTCGACCTGCGCAACAACCCGGGCGGCCTGCTCGAGAGCGCCAAGGACGTCAGCGACCTCTTCCTCGAGGCCGGGCAGATCATCGTCAGCACGCGCGGCCGCGACGGCCGCCGCCTCCAAGAAATCTACGCCACGGGCGGCGAGCGCTTCGCCCAGGACTATCCGCTGGTCGTGATGATCAACGAAGGCTCGGCCTCGGCGAGCGAGATCGTCGCCGGTGCCGTCCAGGACTGGGACCGCGGTCTCGTCGTCGGGCGCAGCTCCTTCGGCAAGGGCAGCGTGCAGAGCATCTTCTCGGTGTCGGAGGTGGAAGCGCTCAAGCTGACGACCGCCAAGTACTACACGCCCAGCGGCCGCTGCATCCACAAGGACGAGAACAATGAGCGGGTCGACCCCGACACGAACGGCGACGGCCTCGTGACCGAGGCCGAGCTGGAGGCGCTGGAGGCCACGGAACTGGCGACGGCGCCGGAGTCCCCCCTGGACAGCGAACTGCCCCTTTATGCCACGCTGAAACTGCAGCGGCCCGTGCGCGGCGGCGGCGGCATCATGCCGGACATCGTCCTGGCCGCCGACGAAATCACGGACTTGGCCCTTGACCTTGAAAGACGCTCTGCGTTCTTTAATTTCGCCGTGGAGCTGCTGGCCGAGCACCCGGTGGATCGCGGCTTCCAGGTCGACGCGGCGCTGCTGAACCGCTTCCGCAGTTGGCTGGCGACCAAGGAGATCGCGGTCGAGGATCAGGCCTTCACCGACAACGAGGACTACATCCGCATGGCTCTGCGGCGGGAGGTCCTCTACAAGCAGTTCGGCAGTGCGGAGGCCTACCGCTCGACGCTGGGCATGGATCGCGTGCTCCAGGAAACGCTCACCCTACTCAAGGGCCAGCGCGACCTGGACACCCTCTTTGCCCGCAGCGGCGAACAGGGCGAGGCCACGGCAACGCGGCAGTAACCTGCGCCGTCCGGGCGCAGGGCCCGGACGGGTGCATGTACAAAGCAACGCTCATCTGCGACGCCGACACCGGCGTCCTGGCGGTCCGGGAAGACGACCATCCCGCCAACGCGCTGGCCGAGCGCGCTTGGCGGGAGTGGCGGGAGCGCGGCTGTAGCTCCGCCGCCTTCGCCAGCATCGACATGGACGCAGTCGACGATTACATCCGCACGCAGTCCGTCGAGCCCTACTTCCCCGATTTCCACGATTTCGCCTACGAGCAGCAGATCCTCTTCGGCGTGGTCACCCAACGCATGGGCCGCATCGTGGAGACCATCCTGCGCCGGCAGGGCCTGGAGCGCATCCCGGTCTTCGCGAATCAGATCGACGTGGAGCCCTTCACGATCCGCCTGCGTTTCCCCTACTTCAACATCATGGGCTGTCAGGACTGCCCGAGCTGCAATCTCCACCATCTGAAGCGCTTCCGCCGGCCGGGCGTGCCACTCATCTTCGTGGGGGAGAAGGGGCAGGACCTCTGCGCCTCCGCGGCCGCCGACCTCGTCTTCGCGCGCGGCGAGCTGCGCAAGCGCTGCGAGGAGGCGGGGATGCCGCATCACGCCATCCACAACTTGCGCGACGTCGAGCGCATCCTCGAGCGGCTGATCCTCACCGGCGAGCTGGAGCGCCTGCCCCGCAAGGAGGGCGTGGAGGTCAAGCCGTGGCGATCCGGGACAAGTGACTGCCGAGACGCGCGAGGATCTCATAGTTGATCGTCCCGGCCGCCTCGGCCAGTAGCTCCGCGCTCACCCGCTCGTCGCCCTGAGACCCGATCAGCACCGCCTCGTCGCCCCGCGCCGCCTCCGGGTTGTGCGTGAGATCGATGAGCGTGAGGTTCATCATCACGCGGCCGCGCACGGGGGCGCGATGGCCGCGCACCAGCATGTGCGCGCCGCCCAGGCTGCGCGCGTAGCCGTCGAAGTAGCCGATTGGCAGCACGCCAAGGCGCGTGGCCGTCTCCGCCCGCCAGGTGCAGCCGTAACCGACGTAGGCCCCCGCCGCCACCGGCTTGATCTGGATGATGCGCGCCTTCCAGGTGAGCACCGGCCGCAGGTCCAGGCGATTGCGGCCCGCGGCCTGGGCGCTCACCCGCGTCTCGCGGCTGGGCCAGTGGCCGTAGAGGCTGATGCCCACGCGCAGCAGGTCGTGGTGGGTCTCCGGAAAGAGGATGGCCGCCGCCGAGCAGGAGGCGTGGGCCATGGCCGGCCGCACGCCCAACTCGGCCAGGCGCGCGCGCATCGCGGCGAAGCGCTCCATCTGGCCGCGGGCATAGCTGTGGTCCGTGGTGTCCTCGATGTTGGCGAAGTGCGAGTGCATGCCCTCGACCACGAGGCGCGGGCTGCGCGCGAGCGCGGCGGCGAGCGCCTCCAGCTCCTCGGCGCGGAAGCCCTGGCGGTTGACGCCGGTCTCGAGCTTCAGGTGTACGGGCAGCGCGATGCCCGCCGCCTCGGCGGCGCCCGCGGCCTCGGCGAGGCCCTCCCTATCGATGAGCGTCAGGCGCGCGCCGGCGGCGGCCAGCGCGCCGATGCTCTCGGCCGGCACGGCCGAGAGCACGAGCAGCCTGGGCTCGCGCAGGGCGGGCAGTGCGGCGAGCGCGAGCGCTTCCTCCGCCGCGTGGACGCCGAACCACTGCTGGCCCGCCTCGGCGAGCAGGCGGCCAACCAGCTCGAGGCCGTGCCCGTAGGCGTTGGCCTTGAGCACGGGCAGCAGCACGCGCTCCGGCCCAGCCTGCGCGCGGAAGAGCGCCCAGTTCGCGAGTAGCGCGGAGCGCGAGACCTCGATCCAGCTCAGGGGCCCCGTCATGCCTGCGCCTCCCGGGTCCAGGCCGGCACGCGGGCGCCGGCAGCCGTCGCCCCGAAGTCCCAGGCCGGTGCCCAGGCCAACTCCAGCCAGTCCACGCGCAGGTCGCTCTTGCGCGGCGCCAGTTCACGGCGGACGACTTCCTCCTGCGCGCCGTCCCAGCGGGCGGCGATCGCCGCCGCGTCCGCATTCAGTTTCGCATCGAGGGCCTCGATCTCGCCGCGCAGGCGGGCGATTTCCGCCTCGGACTCGGCGATGTCCTCGCGCGCACGGCCCGTCATCCGGCGCTTGGTGGCCGCCGTGGCGAGGCTGCGGCTGCGGCGGCCGAAGAGGCCGAGCAGGCCGGCGAGCGTCTCGCCCGCAGCCAACAACTCCTCGCGCTTGCGGCTCTCGTAGTCGGCCTGGTCCTCGCCCAGCTCGCGCTCCTCGCGCTCGAGGCGGGTCTGCAGGCGCTGGATGGCCAGGCTGGCGCGCTCGCCAAGCATGGCGACCTTGGCGTCACGGCGCTCGCGCGCGGACTGGCGCACGCGGGCACGGAAGGCGGCCTCGTCTTCACTGGCCCCGCTCGTCAACTTGAGCGGCGGACAACTGAAGACGGCCAGGCGCTCGCCGCGCGCAAGCTGATCCTTGAAGACGCGGGCCTGGGCCTTCAGGAAGGCCGCGCTGGCCAGGGGCGCGGGCAGGCGCGCGTAGGCGCTGGCCTCGGCGGGTGGCGCGAGAACGAGTTCCGCCGCGCCGAGATCCACGGCCAATGCCGCCGACCAGCCGGGCACGGGCCCGAGGGCGGCTGCGGGGAGCAGCAGGCCGAGCGCGCGGGGTTCGTCGATGCCGCGGCGGGCGTCGACGAAGCTCATCCTGCCCAGTCCGAGCAGGCCAGGTTCCCAGACGAGCGTTGCCGCGCTCGCCTCCACGGCCCGGCCGAGCTTGCGCGACAGGGCGAGGGCGGCGCTCTGGGCGGAGACGCGCAGGGGCAGGAAGCACTGGCTGCGCCCCGGCGGCAGGGCCGGCGGGGTGGCAGCGAGCGCCCCACCCCCGGGGGCGGCCGGCGGCGGGGCGAGCACGGCGCCCGCCTTTGCCAGCGCGGCGCCGCCCGGCTGGCTGCCCGCGCCCGCTGCGCCGGCCTCCACGGGACGCAGGCGGCGGATCTGTTCGCGGGTCAGTGGGCCGGCCAGGTAGGAGAGTGCCCAGCGCGAGGCGAAGAGCCGCGGCGCCGGCGCGTGCACACTGTGCAGCAGGAACTGGCGGCTCTTCAGCCCAGCGATGAGCTGATCGGCGCGGGCGCGATCCCAGCCCGCGGCGCGCGCGCTTGCGCCGTCCAGGCCATCGAGCAGGCGCTGGCGGTCGCGCTCGGTCTGCAGCTTGCCAATGAACCAGGTCCCCGCGTTCGCGAGCGCCTTGTAGTCCAGATCCACCGGGTTCTGCGTGCTGAGCACGATGCCGAGTCCCGCGGCGCGCGCCTGCTTGAGCAGGGTGAGCAGGGGGCGCTTGCTGGGCGGTTCGGCCACGGGCGGCAGGTACCCGAAGACCTCATCGATGTAGAGCAGCGCGCGCAGGCTGGTCGTGCCCGCCTGCCGCCGCTGCCAGGCCAACACCTGCTCGAGCAGCAGGGTGACGAAGACCATGCGCTCGGCCTCGCCGAGGTGCGCAATCGAGAAGATCGACAGGCGCGGCCGGCCGTCGGGGGCCGTGAGCAGGCTGGCCGGGTCCATCGGCTCGCCCTGCATCCAGGCCGCGAAGGACGGCGAGGCGAGCAGGGCGTTGAAGGCCATGGCGAGGGCAAAGCGCTCCTTGGCGGGAAAGAAGGTCTCCAGGTCGAAGACGCCTACGCGCTCGAGGCCCGGGTTCTGGATGAGTCCGATGAGGCTTTCGAGGCCGATGGACTCGCCAGCGGTCCAGGCCCGCTCGAGGAGCGTGGCGAGCAGGATGTGCTCGCGGTCACGCAGGGGATCGGCGCTCACGCCGACGAGGCCAAGCAGCGCGCTCACCGTGCCGCGCACCTGCTCGCGCAGGGCCTCGCCTTCGGCGCCCTTCGGCGCGGCCAGCGAGGCGAGGATGGAGACGGGCAGGCCCGCGTCCGAGCCCGGCGTGTAGAGGCGAAGCTCGGCCGCCGCCTGCAAGC